>MDTB01157878.1_pt1 | contig 84009 bp, 126 predicted proteins | sample 811161 | NCBI WGS metagenome assembly MDTB01 (sample SAMN05326650, study PRJNA326480) | marine metagenome | isolation source: seawater | place: Mediterranean Sea | collected 2009
TCAAATTAGAACTAAAGTTGGAGTTATGTATGGCGATCCTACTACTACACCCGGGGGTAAGGCAATCCCTTTTCACTCATCTGTACGAATCAAGTTGGGAGCGGGACAACAGATCAAAGACAAAAAAGGGCAGATTATTGGGATTAATGTTTCGGCGAAAACAATAAAAAACAAGGTTTCTCCCCCTTTTAGAACCTGTCTTTTCGAAATACATTTTGGAAAAGGTATCGTTGAACACGAACAAGCTTTTGATGTGCTTAGACGTTTCTCAAAAGAGAACGGACCGGTCCTATGGGAAGGAAAAAATATTCTAATTGAAGGAACAGGGGCATGGAAGACGTTAACGGTATCTGATTCAAAAACTGGCGAGCTGCTCGAAGAGAAAAAGTTTTATAAAGCAGACTTCGGAGAAGTTTGGGATAGCCCACAATATGGACCTTATGTCAACCTAGTTTTTAATGCGGCCCATGCTGATATAATGGGAACAAGCAAAGATCAAGACATCGACGCGGAAAGCTATGAGGAGATTAGGCAGATTGCCATGGCAATAGACGAAGAAGACTTTATTGATCCCAACAATTAGCTCAAAACCCGTGTAAAACAACCTAGAACGGGTTAAATTATATTAGTAGTCTAATATAATAATTTTTAATACTTGAAAGGAGATTTAAATGTCAAAAGACGGTCCAATTTTACTGATAGACGCATATAATATTTTTGCAAGAGCATATTGTGTGGTACCAATTATGTCCTCACATGGACACCAACTAGGAGGAACCATAGGGTTCATGAAATCTCTGGGTATGCTTACTAAAAAGTTTGATCCATCTAAGATTATAGTTTGTTGGGAAGGTGGCGGTTCAGCCAGGCGAAGAGCTATTCTGCCTGAGTACAAGATGAATAGAAAGCCTATCAAGCTAAATAGATCAGATATTTACGAAGATATTCCGGATACAGAGGAAAATTTCATTTACCAAGTTGGACTAACAACTAATCTACTTAAGCATCTTCCTGTGGAACAAGTGTATGTCGATCAGTGCGAGGCAGATGATGTAATTGCATACATTGCAAAATACAAATATCCGGAATCTAAAAAAATAATCTGCTCCATGGATCAAGATATGCATCAGTGCCTTTCTGATTCTTGCCTGCAATACAGCCCAGCAAGCAAAAAATTGCTTGATAAAAATTATGTTCTAGAAAGATACGGGGTAAGTGTTGAAAACTTTATTACCGCTAGATCATTTATTGGGGATACATCTGATGGAATTCCTGGTATAAAAGGTTGTGGCTTCCGATCATTGGTGAAACGTTTCCCAGAGCTCGGAAAAAGCGAATTTGTCAGTATTGACGACATACTTAGTCTATGTGAAAAACGAAATAACGATAAACCGTTAAAGATGTATAAAAACATGTTAGAGTCCTCGAGCGTTCCGAAAAGAAATTGGAAAATAATGAATTTAGATATTAGTACACTGTCAGCAGAACATGTCAGCAAAATGAATTTTGCAATTGAAAATGCTGAAACTAAAAGAGATAAATTTGGCTTAACAAAAGCATTGATAACGGAGGGGGTTGATATACCTAGAGCGTTTAATGTAGATGTATTTTTCATGAATCTAAATTCTTCAATTACAAAAGAATAAACGGAGCCAAAATGTCAGCAGTCCTTCAAATTAAAGATTCCAATGGTGCTCACAGCTTTAGCCATTATGGAAAATCATTCCAAGAAAAAATATTTCAGGGTTTAGCGTCCGATAAAGAATGGGCCCAGCAAATGATAGAGGTGATGGATCCATCATTTTTTGATTTAAAATATCTCCAGTATTTGTGCACACAGTATTTTGATTATTTTGCAAAATATAGATGTTTTCCAACCATGCAATTACTAATTCAGATTATCCGAGAAGATCTAAAGGGAGAAACTGCGGATAAAATACTAAAGGATCAAATTGTACAGTTTATTCAGCTCATGCGCGCCAACAAAAATCCGCAAGACCTGCATTACGTAAAGGATAAAACACTCGATTTTTGCAAGAGACAGGCTTTCAAAGAGGCGTTGACTCAAGCTGTAGAATTGGTACAAGGCGACCAATTCGAGCCCGTTGTCGATCTTATGAGAAAAGCAGTTTCTGTAGGAATGCCATCTTCAATTGGCCACGATTTCTTTGAGGATATAGAAGCAAGATTCCACGAAATACAAAGGATCACAACACCCACAGGAATTCCGGAACTTGATAAAAAAGAAGTCTTAGACGGTGGCTTGGGAAGAGGAGAGCTAGGAGTAGTTGTCGCACCAACTGGTGTTGGTAAATCACACTGGCTTGTTGCTATGGGTTGTGAGGCTCTCCGCAGAGGAAAAACAGTTGTCCACTATACGTTTGAACTTTCTGAAACGCTAACAGGAAAAAGATACGATGCGAACATTTGCAACATTGACTGCAGTGATCTTTTAGAAAACAAAGAGAAAGTAATTAAAACCTATGAAGATGGCGAATTTGGAAATCTTGTAATCAAATATTATCCAACAAGAACTGCTAGTGTTAACACAATCAGGAACCATCTAGAAAAGTTAAAATTTAGAAATTATTGGCCCTCAGTAGTCATCATCGATTACGCAGACGTAATGAAATCTACGAGGCAATACGATGCGCTTAGACTAGAGTTGCAGCTAATTTATGAAGAATTACGGCAGTTGGCAGCCGACTTTAATGTTCCAGTATGGACAGCCTCTCAATCAAACCGGTCAGGAGCCCGCGAGGAAATCGTAGGTTTAGAAAACATGGGAGAAGCATATGGAAAGGCTCAGGTTTCAGATGTGGTGGTTGGGCTTAGTAGAAAACCAGAAGAAAAAGCGTCTGGATTCGGACGTTTGTTTCTAGCTAAAAATCGTGCCGGAATGGACGGAATACAAATGCCGGTTAGAATAGACACCGCACAATCAAGATTCAGAGTCCTTAAAGACAACGAGACAGAACAATATGAAATGAGCTGTAATCCAACCAAAGCTCTAAACAAAGTTTGGGAAAAGGTAAAGGCGGCAAAGGAGAACTGTAGTGAAGATCTATAAAAAGGAAGAAGTCACAAAAGCGACATTGGATTATTTTGATGGGGACGAGCTCGCCGCAAACGTTTGGGTTACAAAATATGCGCTACGTGATCTAGAAAACAATTATTATGAATTGACGCCTGAAGACATGCATAACCGTTTGGCAGGTGAATTTTCTAGAATAGAGGAAAAATATCCTAATCCAATGCCCCGTGATGAAATCTTAGATCTTCTTAAGGATTTTAAATACGTTGTTCCGCAAGGGTCGCCAATGTCAGGAATTGGTAATCCATATCAAATTCAATCGATTTCAAACTGTTTTGTAATTGATTCACCAGAAGATAGTTACGGAGGAATTTTATACACTGATCAACAACAAGTTCAAATCATGAAGCGCCGCGGCGGAGTTGGTTTTGATATTTCGAATATCAGACCTAGAGGTATATCTTGCAAGAACGCTGCCAGAACAACGGACGGAATTGAACTTTTTATGGAAAGATTTTCAAATTCTTGTAGAGAGGTAGCACAAGGTGGAAGGAGAGGCGCGCTGATGCTTTCCATCAGTGTTCACCATCCTCAGGTTTTAGACTTTGTAAAAATCAAGAGAGATCTTAAAAAAGTGACAGGCGCCAATGTATCGGTAAGAATTTCTGACGAATTTATGAAAGCGGTCAAGTCTAACGGAGACTACGAACAACGATGGCCTATCGATTCTGATAGTCCAAAAATATCAAAGCATGTTGACGCTATAGAAGTTTGGAACGAAATCGTAGAAAGCGCACACATGTCAGCTGAGCCTGGGATTTTATTTTGGGATACGGCCGTAAAAAATACTCCATCGGACATATATTCTGACGAAGGATTTGGGTCTACATCAACAAATCCATGTGGAGAAATAATTCTTTCCCCAGGTGATTCCTGCCGGCTGATGTTGGTAAATTTAACTAATTTTATTGAAAACCCATGGACCGAAAACGCTGCTTTTAACACGGCAAAATATGTTAAAATTGTAAGAAAAGCCCAGAGGCTAATGGACAATATGATCGATCTGGAGCTAGAGCAAATTGATAAAATCATTTCTAAAATAGAAAAAGATCCAGAAGCATCGTCTGTCAAAAAAATAGAAAAAGATCTTTGGGAATTTATTAAGGATAGAGCAACCCAAGGAAGACGTACTGGACTGGGAGTAACAGGAGTCGGCGACGCAATTGCGATGCTTGGCCAAACATATGGCTCGGAAGAAAGTATTTCTACAGTTGAGCATTTTTACAAAAACCTTGCAGTTGGTTCATACACTGAATCTATTAATCTTGCAAAAGAGAGAGGCTGTTTTCCAGTTTTTGATCCATCAAAAGAATTAGATCACAATTTTTTAAATAGAATTTTTAACGAACTAGACGAACAAACAATTCAAGAGTATAAAATTTTTGGTAGGAGAAATATTGCCAACACCACAACGGCTCCTGCAGGATCGGTTTCTTGTTTAACCCAGACAACTTCCGGAATAGAGCCTTCTTTCATGCTTCATTATACGCGGAGAAGAAAAATTAATCCACAGGACGGAGACGTACGAGTTGATTTTGTTGACGATCTTGGGGATAAGTGGCAGGAATATACGGTTTATCATCATAAATTTAAAGAGTGGATGGATTCTACAGATTCGGACTGTGATTGGCAATCGGACGATCCCAGCGTTGCTGTTTCACACAGCCCGTACTCAAATGCAACTGCAAACGAGATCGATTGGGTCAACAAGGTCTGGATTCAGGCCGCGGCCCAAAAATGGGTTTGCCACGCGATTTCAAATACAACCAACCTTCCAGCGGATGTCGATGTCGACACAGTCAAAAAAGTATATGAGGCAGGCTGGGAAGCAGGTTGCAAAGGAATAACCATATACCGCGACGGAAGTAGATCTGGGGTTCTAGTTGATTCAAGCCAAAAGAGTCAACCTCAAAAAATTCAAACCAGACATGCGCCAAAAAGACCAGAAGCTTTAGAGTGCGACATTTATCATACCAGCGTTAAGGATGAAAGATGGGTAGTGCTAGTAGGGTTGCTTGATGATCGACCATATGAAGTAATAGGCGGAAAAGCAGAGTTAATTGAAGTTCCAAGAAAACATAAGTCAGGAACACTTTCAAAACGATCTTACAAAACAACCGCAAACAAATATGATTTAAAAATAGGCGAAGGCGACGATGCATTGGTAATAAAAGATATTGTTAGTGTTTTCGATAATCCAAACTATGCTGGTTATACTAGGACGATAAGTTTGGCTTTGAGGCACGGAGCACCGGTGCAATATTTAGTAGAACAAATGCAGAAAGACAAAGAGGCTGACTTATTTTCGTTTTCAAAAGTAATCGCTAGGTGTCTAAAAAAATACATTGCAGATGGAACCAAAGCCTCTGTTAATGTTTGTACAAACTGCGGTGCAGAAGGTACAATAATCTACCAAGAAGGTTGCCAAACATGTTCTGCATGCGGGCACGGTGCCTGCGGATAACCATATTTCCAGGGAGAATAAATGCACTGGACAACAAACTACGACGGGAAAATTAAAGAGCTTGAGCTCCGCCATTCTCCTGTTATTATTAGAGTTAACAAATTCGATGAAGATTCTGCAAGAAATTTTGCAAATGACATGGCTCGAGCCCACAATACGGGTCAGCCAATTATACCGGTAATTATTGACAGCTATGGTGGTCAAGTATATTCCTTAATGAGTATGATTTCTGCAATAAATTCTTCTGAATTGCCGGTTGCCACAATAGTTGAAGGAAAAGCAATGAGTTGCGGAGTCATCCTTTTTTCCTGCGGAGCAGAAGGTCTTAGGTTTATTACTCCAGAAGCAACATTGATGATCCATGATGTGTCTTCGGGAGCATGGGGAAAAAATGAGGAAATACAAGCCTCAGCGAAAGAGACAAAGCGGCTAAATAAAAGGATTTATGAAATTTTATCTGACAACTGCAAAAAGCCAAGGGACTATTTTTGGAAAGAAGTCCAGCGACGAGGCAGAGCAGATTGGTTTGTCACTCCGAAGAAAGCTAAAAAACTAGGAATTGCCGATGTAATTGGCATGCCAAAACTTCACATTGATGTTAAAGTTGACATTAATTTAGCCATTCCTGAGGACATTGATATTTAAATAACATTAATCTTATAAAGGAGAAATCGATGGCTATCGATAAAGAATTTTACAATGAGGCTTCTGCTTCTAAACTTGGCTGGGAACCCGACTGGTTTATTCCCGGCCATAAACTTTTTGACTACAAGCTAACAAAAGCAATAAAAGCATTTCAGGCAGAAAACAGATTAACAGCTGACGGATTATGCGGACCATCAACATTTAGACACATCAACGCGAAAATAGAATCTCAACAAGAATTAGAAAAACTTGGCTGGGTAACAGATACTTCTGATGTTATTTGGTGGAGAGATACTCCGGTTAAAATAGATTGGCCTTCTGATAAAGTTCATACTTTTAAAGATTCGGGTTTCCCTTATCCTGTTAGTACTGGTGTAACAAAGAATAGCCGTAAACGTACTATAAAATCATTTGTAACTCATTGGGATGTCTGCCTTAGTAGCATGAGTTGCGCAAAGGTCCTCGCGAAGCGTGGGATCTCCGTGCATTTCTGTATTGACAATGACGGGACGATCATACAACTACACGATTTAAATGACTCCTGTTGGCACGCCGGCAATAGAAACGTTAACAAGTATTCTGTAGGTGTAGAAATTGCAAACGCCTATTATCCAAAATACCAGGGATGGTACAAGAAAAACGTCGGAAAAGAACGTCCGATAATGAGCGGTGCATTGGCACAAAATAAAGTGTTGGATGATTTTACCTGGTTTTATCCAGAACAAATAGAGGCTCTGAAGGCACTTTATAAAGCTATTCACGAAGGATGTGGTATTCCTTTAGAGGCACCTAACACAAAATGGGCTTATGATTCTGAGTGTGGGTCTGGCAAATTTAGAGGATTTATGAACCACTTTCACTGTTCGAAGAGAAAGATCGACTGTGGTGGTCTAGATATAGAATCTCTGCTAGAGGAAATAAAATAAAGATGCCTGAACAATGGTATGAACCCCAATTGATATCTACTCACATTTGTAAGACAAAGGATGTAGGTACGCACGGAAACCTTTTTGGTGGAGTCATGCTAGCATGGCTTGATGAAGCCGGCGCCGCACTAGCAGCACAGGTAGCAGACACCGGAAGAGTTGTTACAAGACATATATCTGATATATCGTTTACAGCTCCTTCAAGACCCGGGCAAATAATTAAAATTTATGGAAAAGTTATACAAATCGGCACAACGTCAGTAAAAATAGCGATCGAAGCACGTCGACATAGTGTTTATAACGGAACCCAAAAATCTATTTGTCAATGCGTTATGACTTTCGTAAGAATTGATGGAGACGGCGAGCCAGTTCCGATTGCTCCTCACGTGCATAATAAAATTAAAAAGGAAAAATAATGAGTGATAAAGTTTTGTTAGAGTATATCTGGTTAGACGGATATGAAACCCCTAATTTAAGATCTAAAGTTAAGGTAATGGAGTTAGATGATACATTCCCAAATCCAGAAGAATTACCAGTTTGGAATTTTGACGGATCATCTACGGAACAAGCGCCTGGCAATTCCTCGGAGTGTTTGCTAAAACCGGTAAGATGCTATAACGATGGAACAAACACGGTTTACGTAATGTGCGAGGTTTTAAACAAAGATGGAACTTCGCATAAATCAAATTCAAGATCTAAACTAAAAGAAATATACAAGTCCACAAAGGAAAATAAGTTTTGGTGGGGTTTTGAACAAGAGTATTTTATCACAAAAGATTTCCAGCCTTTGGGTTTTCCTAGCGGAGGATATCCAAAGCCCCAAGGTCTTTACTACTGCGGGGTTGGAGGAAACCAAGTGGTGGGAAGAGAGTTTGTATTGACACATCTTCAATGGTGTCTGCAAATGGGTATAGAGATCACCGGTATCAATGCAGAAGTCGCCGTAGGGCAATGGGAATACCAATGCTTTGCAAAGGATACTATGAAGGCTTGCGATGACCTCTGGATGTCAAGATATCTCTTGTATCGACTAGCAGAGGAGAAAGGTTGGGATATTAATATTAGTCCTAAACCTGTTGTCGGAGACTGGAATGGTTCGGGTTGCCATACAAATTTCAGTACAAAAGAAATGAGAAAAGACTGGTCAAAAGAAAAAATGCTGAATCTCATGGATAAATTTAGGCTTCGCCACGAGGAGCATATAAGAGGATATGGAAAAGGCAACGAAAAAAGACTTACTGGAAACCATGAAACTCAACACATTAATTGTTTTTCCTATGGAGTAGGAGATCGTGGAGCTTCAATAAGAATACCAAATTCAGTTGAACAAAACGGCTGGAAAGGGGATATTGAAGATAGACGACCGGCATCCAACATTGATCCATATGTAGTTGCCGCACTTATAACGGAGACTACTACTAATGATTGTTTGGGATTACATGAAGAAGACGACATATTCGGCGCCGACTAACAAAATAAGACCTGATAAACCACCATTCAAGTGGGCTGGTGGAAAAAACAGGATGTTTAAAAAGTATCTTTCATCAGGTTTTTTCCCAAAATCTGAGCCAGATTTATTTGTAGATACTTTTGCCGGCTCAGCATGTGTAGCTCAATGGGTTAAAGCCAACTATCCAAATACTAGTATCGTGCTAAACGAAGCTTGTGAAGAATTAATTATAATGTACCAATCTATGAAAAAGGCACATTATAATTCGTTTGAAAGCGAGTATTTACGTCACGTTGCAACAGGTTATTCAAAGTATTCTAGTGTGGATGATAGAAAAAAATACTATTACTCCTTGCGAGACCAATATGCACACCATCCATATTCCATGAGTCCAGTAGAGCAAGGCGCTGCTCTGTATTATCTTTTGCAAACAGGGTTTAACGGAATTTGGCAAACATCAGCAAATTTTAATTTTAGATATGCATCACCCGCCGGATTAATGACCTGGAAACACCCGGGAAAATTGTTTGATGTCACAAGATTAAAAAGATTTGCGGAGTTTATAGATACATGTATTCTGATGTCGGGTGATTTTGAAAAAACACAAGCATTTTTCGGAAAAGGAAATTGGTTTTACGCTGATCCTCCTTACAGAAAATCGTTTGCCAAATACAATTCAGCCGGCGTTTTTAGCGACACTGACCAAATTCGTTTATGCGAATTTTTAAACGATGCCCACAAAGCAGAATGCCTTGTCTCAACTAGTAATAGAGAGGTATTCCCGCCAGGTTGGTTCGCCGGCCAGGGAACAATTACTCAAGGGTGGTTTGCTGACAAATTCAACGATGACTTTAATTGCAAATATCACAAAGTTAAATACACTGCCGGAAGACACAACCATGGCGCCGGCGCAAAATCAATTGAAGTTTTAATTAAAAACTATTGAGGAATTATGAAAAAAACAATTTGGCTAATCGACATAGACGGAACAGTGTGTGAAGATATACCCAACGAAGAAGCATACAGATTTGGTACTGCTAAACCACTCCCGGGATCACTAACAAAGGTAAAAGAACTGTACAGCAAAGGAGATAGGGTAACTTTTTTTACATCAAGAACATCAGAGCATGCGGAAGTAACTGAGGAATGGCTTAACGTCCATGGCTATCCTTATGAATCGGTTTGTTACAATAAGCCAAGAATCAGCGATGATGAAGAGTATCACTGGGTAGATAATAAATCTGTATTTGCTTCATTTCTTCCAGAGGGACTTCGATGAAAAGATTTAGATATACCCTTCATAATATTGTAGGTCATCCTTTGATGGAGATATTTAGCCTTTTAGGAATGACAAAACTCGCCAATAAAATTCATGATAAAACACTTCCGCCGGGCAAAAAATGAAAATCGATCTTTACGGAGATGGAATTGGGTGCGTTGAATATATTCAACACATGGGAGAGGACATTACTGTCGTCAACGCTGCACGAGTATCTTTTGGAAAACACAAAAAGGTGATGGATGAAAAAGATGAAAAACTGGTTAAATATCTTATTAGACACAAGCATACTTCGACCCTTGAGCACAATGTTGCTACGTTTAGGTTTGTCGTTCCTCTGTTTGTGCGTAGTCAGCACCATCGTCATAGAACTTGGTCTTATAATGAAATTTCTCGTCGCTATACTGCGGAGAATCTAAGGTTCTACGAACCAGACATCTTCAGAACCCAGCACAAATCAAATAGACAAGCCTCTAATAATGATATAACAAATCCAGTACTTTCGTGCGGAAGTGATTGCGATGAAGCAGTTAGCCTTCATCACCAAATGTCTGTTGATCTTTACAATAAAATGTTGGAATCAGGAGTATGTAGAGAGCAGGCTAGAGGCGTTCTTCCTCAGAATATGTACACCGAATATTACGGAACATGCAATCTAAATAATTTAATTAAATTTGTTGTTCTCAGGTCCCACGAGGGGGCTCAATGGGAAATTCAAAAGGTTGCACAGGCGTGTTTAAGCATAGTAGAACCACTGTGGCCAACAGCTATAGCAAAATTTAGGGAAATAAAAAACATAGAATAAGTATTTTAGAGTCCATACTTATTAACATGTTTGATTGTTCGTTTGGTTGATAATATATTAAATTTTTCAGGAGAAAATTATGTCGACGGGCGAAAATGGTTGGGGAGAATACTCCAAATTAGTTCTTAAAGAATTAGAAACGCTTGCAGCTAGCATCAATCAATTGCAGATTCAAGTTACTGAATTAAAGCAAGAGATTGCACAAATACAAGCAAGGGAAGACAAAGTACAAGAACTTTCAAAATGGAAAGAAAGAATAGATGATGTTGCTTCTCCTGTTCAGTTAGCAGAGTTGAAATCTGAAGTCGAGCAACTAAAATTATTCAAAACAAAAGCGGTTACAATATTTATGGTTGTACAATTCGCTATGGGGTGTGCCTTAGCATTATTAAAATCTTTTTAAATTAAAACTTTGAAGGATCTCCTGGATGTCCGTAATTATTTACTGATGCTCGTGGTCGCAAAAACTTTTAAACCTGGAATTAGGAATCCTCTTTTTTAATATTACTTGTACAAACTAAAGTATAGGCTTATAATTAATATGAGTTTTGTTTTGGAGGATTTTGTGCCAGAAGGTCCAGAAGTAAAAAAAATAGGCGAAAATTTAGCGAGATTAATATCAGGAAAAACATTAATTTCTGCTGAGATTTTATCAGGCCGCTATATAAAGAAAGAGCCATCTGGATGGAAAGATCTGCAGATGCAGCTTCCTTTAAAGATTGTTGGCCCGGGAGTTCATGGCAAATTCTGTTATTGGATTTGCGACAACGAAACATTTGTTTATTCTACGTTAGGATTGACAGGAAATTGGAGTAGTAAAAAATCAAAGCACTCTAGATTAGGGTTTACTTTTTCTGGGGGTGTTTCAATTTTTTACAACGACCAAAGGAACTTTGGAACTTTCAAGGTTGTACGTGGAAAACACAACATACTAGAAAAGCTAAAGTCCTTAGGCCCAGACATGTTGTCTGAGGATGTTTCTGACAAACTTTTTATATCTAGAATAAAAACAAAGCCAAACTGGGGAATAACAAAAGCTCTAATGGACCAATCTATTATTGCAGGAGTTGGAAACTATATTAAATCAGACAGCTTATGGCTATCTCAAATCTCACCACACAAAAAAGTGTGTGATTTAAGTGATGGGGAGTTAGCGGTTTTAAATAGATCCATTAAAAGGGTGATGAACGAATCATACCAAAACCATAGTTATAACAATAGCAAATTTTTGATATATGGCAAATCAAAAGATCCGGATGGAAATGAAGTCATAAAAGAACAGACGGATGATAAAAGATCTACGTATTGGGTTCCAGAGGTGCAAAAATAATGATTAACGAGATGCTAGCAGCAGGAATGTTGTTTTTAGGAACGGTAGACGACATATCAAACAATATGATATCTGTAGAGTACATGATGGGAAATATTATTCATACCATGGACGTACCGAAAGAAACATCTGTATGCGAACCAGAAGAAGGGGAGTTCGTTCTTTTTTACAGAGATGGCATTGTAAAATGCTTCTCAAAGAGAGAAATTTAAAATGCCACAAAACAAGAAATCACAAAAATCAGATTCGGGTATGGGAGTAGATCTTCTAGACAAAGAAAAATCTAAAAATAAAATTCAAAAACCCTCCAAATACCAAGTAATATATTACAATGATGATTTCACACCGATGGATTTGGTAACAATTTCATTGTGCCACTTTTTTCATCACTCTGTAGAAAAAGCTACAAAAATAACGTTGGACATTCATGAAAAAGAAAAAGGCATTGCAGGTGGACCATATTCCAAAGAAATAGCGGATACAAAAACATTAAAAGTGGTACAGTTCTTTAGGCGGGCAGGTTTTCCCCTGTTGGCAAAAGCAGAAAAAGTGGAGTAAAATAATGAATGCAAAATTAACAGATAATACAATTGGCCAGGTCGCAAAATGTTTACAGTTGGCAATTTTAACAGGTACTGATATTGTAGACCATTTAAGGCAAATGAATTTTGTTGTAACAGATGGAAAAATAGAGGTATCCCCAGAATTCGCTGCTCAGTTTGAATCAAATGTTCAGGACATGCTTCAAGAGCTTCAAGAAAAACAGGCATCTCAAAAGAAAAATCTTTTTGATTAGGAGATAAAATGTGGGTCTATCTAAAGCCTACAAAAAGAGAATAGTTTCTTCTGCAAAGCTAGTTAAAAGCACTAGGCTTATGGCGGAAGAAATGTCATTACAGAACAAAGATTATGCTATAGAAATTGAAAACATTATCTCTATAATAAAATCTGAAAATATTTCAAAATCAGCAAAACAATCCGAATCATCATCAACTAATTCTCTTACTATTTTTGGAGAAGATACTGATGATGATTCTTTTTTTCAAAGCAAGGAAAAAGAAAATAAAAATACGGAAAATCTAAACACGGATCCAGAAGAATCAGACCCCATTACAATTCCAGCATGGGCAAAGGAGATATGGAGAGAAATAATGAAGATATGCCATCCAGATAAACTAATATCTAAAGAATTGTCAATAGAGGAAAGATTTTTAAGAAATTCTACCATGGAAAACGCCATGGCGGCTCACGATCAAGAAAACTGGGATGAGATATTGTATTTAGGAGTTCTCTTGGATAGATTTACAGAAAAGCTATCTGGGAAAAAACAGATGTCAAAATTAGATGTTCTATATAATAAATCAGCGGTTAAAATTCATGAGATTCAGCAGTCTGTTACCTGGGAATGGGGAACGAGTTGGGAAAATATAGAAAAAAGGGTTTTAATAATCAGTTTCTTGCTAGCTAGTCAAAATATACCCGTACCCGATAAAGATATTTTAATTGATAAAATATCAAAATTAGATCTCTAAACTTGTGCAGTAAGATCTAGATAGTGTTACATTATATATGTGTATATAATGATATAAAGGAGTGCAAATGTCAGAGCCATGGGAAAGGGAAAAAACAACCCATAGAAAAAAGATTAGAATTAAACCCTTTTTAAAAAGAGGGATTGAAATAGTAGAACAAATAGGAGTAGTGTTTTTTTTATCGGGTGTTATTTACGCAGCGGTGGCAAAACGCGAAATAAAACACTGTAAATCACACAAGAAAACTGTAAAATAAAATATAACCTAGGAGTTCTTAATGAAACCAACAAAGTTTGTGGGTTTGCACGCCCATGATGGATTTTCAACATTCGACGGCCTTGACTATCCACAAGATCATATTGATTTTGTACGCTCAAACGGAATGAGTGCTTTCGCAATCACTAACCACGGCCATATGAACAGCTTTGCACATGCTTATCTTCATGTGCAAAAGCTCAATAAAGCCGGCGCCAACTTTAAATTTATTCCGGGATGCGAGATGTATGTGCATCCGGATCTTAATGCTTGGCAGGTCGAGTACGATCTTAAACAAGCGAGAAAAAAAGGAAATCAGTCTGAAATCTATAGATTGGAAAAACTTAGAGACGAACTAGCAACACCGCTAGTAGTCATGACTGATAATGACGATGAAATAATTGACATTGCAAAAGATGACGCTGGCCTAACAATTGAAGATGAGGCAGCTTCTAAATCAGGAAAGTTTTTCGACCCTCTTAAAAGAAGGCACCATCTCGTTGTTTTGCCAAGAACCTCAGTTGGCCTTCAGCGGCTTTTCCATCTTATTTCACGCGGATATCAAGAAGGTTTCTATAGGTTCCCCCGAGTCGATTATAAGATGATCAAAGAGGCAGCCAAGGGTGGGCACCTTATGATCTCAACAGCTTGTCTGGGTGGCCCTCTAAGCTATGAGGTTTTTAGACAGGTTCAGGGTATTGAGTTCGACGATCTTACCCCTAATTTGTTAGATGACAAATCTTTGCTAGACCGTGTCATGATGAACATCGGAAATTCTTATGATCAACTAGTAAATTCGGTCGGACTGGATGCAGTAATGCTTGAACTTCAGTTTAACAAACTACCTGCTCAGCACTTGGTTAACCGGGCACTAATTGAATTTGCCAACCAAAACAGCCTGCAAGACAAACTAATTGTAACTTGCGACTCTCACTATTCAAGTCCAGACCACTGGAAGGAACGTGAACTATACAAGAAGCTTGGATGGATGAATTCAAGAACGTTTAATCCAGATAGCCTTCCCAAATCTAGGGAGGATCTAAAGTGTGAGCTTTATCCGAAGAACGCCGAGCAGGTATGGGATTCATACATAGAGACCACCGAAGGAATGAGTTTTTATGATGACCAATCTGTCTGCGCCGCGATAGAGAGAACACATGACATAGCTTACGAAATGATTGGAGACATTGAGCCAGACTGTTCGCAAAAGCTACCTTCTTACGTTATTCCAAAAAATAAAACAGCAGACCAGGCTTTGATTGAGGAGTGTAAAAAAGGTCTGGTCAAAAAGGGACTAGCAACCCCAGAGTATATAAATCAGCTTAAGCACGAACTCCGTGTAATTAAAAACGCAAAGTTCTCAGAGTATTTCCTGACGACAAAGGCTATTATTGACCTTGCTAGAAAACACATGTTCGTTGGCCCAGGTCGCGGTTCTGGCGCAGGTTCGCTTGTTAACTATGTACTCGGTATCACAGATGTTGACCCGTTGAGATATGGTCTTCTGTTTGAACGTTTCCTTTCGGCAAACAGAAAGGATATGCCAGATATTGACACAGATATTGGAGATAGGGATAAACTTCTAGAACTAATGAGAAACAAGTTCGGCAATGAAAACATTATTCCAATCTCAAATTATAACACTTTTAAACTGAAATCACTGGTAAAAGACATTTCCAGATTTTATGGAATTGAGTTCAAAGAAGTTAATAAAGCTCTAAGCACGCTAGATAATGACGTTAAAAACGGCCTTCGTTCTGACAGGGTTGAGGTCAACGGCCCAGTTGAACCCACGCTTGAGTGGGCTCTAAAGTATAGTACAAAATTCATGCAGCTTATTTCAGATCATCCAGAGATTGCTGAACCTATTGATGTATTATTCAAGCAAAACAAGGCTCTTGGTCGACACGCCGGCGGAGTGATTGTTTCAGAAAACATCGCTGAACGAATGCCTTTGATTTTGGCACGCGGCGAAATGCAAACCCCGTGGGTTGAAGGAGCTAGCTACAAGCATCTAGAAAATTTTGGATGGGTAAAGTTTGATCTTCTCGGTCTCGAAACACTGAGAATCATTGAGCGCACTATCGAACTAATCCTTCGTCGTCAAAAAGGATACAAGGAAGTAACTTTTGGACAAATAAAATACTGGTTCGATCAAAACATGGCTGACGGCGCTATCGACTTTGACGATCAGAACGTTTACAAAAATGTTTATCACAAAGGTAAGTGGGCCGGCATTTTTCAGTGTACGCAAGCCGGCGCTCAAAAACTCTTTAAAAAAGCAAAACCTTGTTCGATTGTTGATATTGCGACCTTGACTTCTATTTACAGGCCGGGTCCACTTGGAGCAAATGTTGACAGGCTGTATCTAAGAAACAAAAAAGATTATCAGGCTCAATATGGCCATCATCTAATCGAAGAAATCCTTAAAGAAACATACGGGTGTATAATCTTTCAGGAACAGGTTATGGAGCTCGCGAACAAAGTAGCTGGTATTCCGAAGGCAGAATGTAACGCGGTCAGAAAGATGATGAAACCACAGGGTTCCTCGCGTGACGCTCTAGCTAAAGCAAAGGCTCTAGAGGACAGGTTTGTAGGTGGTTGTATTGAAAACGGAGTAAAGCCGCATATTGCTAGCAAGCTATTTGATGATATTATGCTTTTTGCAGCTTATGGGTTTAACAAGTCTCACGCTGTCGCGTATGCCATTGACTCCTACTACTGTGCATGGTTAATGACATACTATGAAGAAGAATGGCTCTGCGCGTATCTTGAATCAATGGAAGGTAATCCTGATAAGCGCGGCAAAGCATTTTCCGAAGTTCAGACTTTAGGCTACGAAATTGTTCCCATTGATATTAATTTTGCAGAGAAGAGTTGGACTATTTTGCCAGGTAAAAAGTTCATGCCTTCATTTAGATCATGTAAAGGCATCGGAGATACTGCTATTGATGAGATTGTGGAAAACCGTCCCTATGAATCTGTTTGGGATATGTTTTGGGACGAAAACGGCAAATGGAAATTGTCTAAATTTAATAAGCGTGCCGTCGAAAGCCTGATTAGGATTCAAGCCTTAGAGTCAATGGATATCGTTGGGCATGGTAAGCTTTTTGAAACATATAAACATGCCTATGAAGCGATTGTTCCAAATTGGATGAAGCTAAGAAAATCACTGAAAAGAAATCCAAGAGAGGGCCAAGATATACTCAGAATGGCCATTGAGGAAAATTCAGGCTGTGGACAATGGTCAAGAAAGGAAATCATTAAAAACGACATGGATCTTCTTGGATCTGTATCGGTAGAAAAAGTAGTCCCGCCTAAGTATCTCCAGAAGTTTCGGCAAGAAGGGTGGCTTCCGATAGACGAATATTCCGGAAAATATTTCTATTGGTTCATCATGATTTCTACTCAGGTCCGGACCACAAAAACAAACAAGAAATATCTTCGCTGCAAGGTTATGGGAGCTAACGGTAAACAAGAGTGGATGAACATCTGGTCTTGGGATGGGCAGACAAAAATAGATCCGTATTCTGTTTGTGTGGCAGAAGTTGCTGAAAACCCGTTTGGAAAAAGTACTAGATGGTCACGGTTTGAAATCTTTACAGACTGATAGAAATATTATAAAAATGAAAAAAATAGCTATAATAATTAAAAACCCGGGAAAAAATATGCCCAATAACCACTATAAGGACTTAAACGAAGCTTTTGTAGAGTCCTTACAAAACATCAGAACTCAAGGCTTAAACGTAGAAAGTCGAGGAACAAAACAGAAATAAATAATTTTTTATTCTCTTACTATTGATGATCCAACCGCTCTTTCAATTGAACCAAGAGCTAGAAGGTTCAACCCTGATTATGCAATAACCGAATGGCTATGGTATTTGAGTGCAAATTCAGATGTAAAAAACATTGGAAAATTAGCAAATATTTGGAACCTTATACAAGATGACGAAGGAAAATGCGAGTCAAATTACGGCTGTTACTTAATGGGAAACCAGTGGGTTTGGGTAAAGAATGAGCTACTAGCAGACCCAGATACAAGGAGAGCAACGCTTGTTATTAACCAACCATATCACAAAGGGAAAAACAAGGCTGATTATCCTTGTACTCAATACATTCATTTTTTTATAAGAAATAACAAGCTTCACATGAGTATCAACATGAGAAGCAATGACGCGATATTCGGTTTTTGTAATGATGTATTTACTTTTTGCATGTTTCAGCAACTCATGCTGAACGATCTTAACGCATCACTGCATCCATCTAGAAAAAAAATCAAACTTGGAAAGTATCATCACAACGCCGGATCGTTTCATGTCTATGAAAAACACTGGAACATGATGGATAAAATATTAGAAAATTATTACATTAAAGTATTCAATGATGGCTGGCCTACTTTGAACAAATTTGTTTTAAAGAATACAATAACATCAGATAAGATTTGGCAGTTCTGTTTGCCGGAAAGAGATATGACAAAAGAAGAGATACAGGAATTTACAAAAACAAAGGGGAAAGAAATTTATGAGTAAACAACTTGACAGAAACATTCTTTCGTTGGCAGATGAAATCGTCAACCATAGATCAGAAGAAAAGTCTAGACAATATGGTCCATTTGGAGAAGGTATGGAAAGAGCAGCCGCTATTTGTTCAGGAATGACAGGCAAGAACCTGACAGCGCATGATATGTTCGCCGCGTTAATTGCTCTAAAATTTAGTCGGCAATCATATAACCATAAAGAAGATAACCTTCTAGATGCTGCAGCATACATTGGAGCATGGCAAAATTACATAAACGAAACAACTTCTGACTTGAAAGAAGAAAGAATTGAATCAAACAACAGCCTTTTCAAAAATAATAAACAGCCAAATTTTACAGATCCAGAAATTATGGGACCTGATTCCCCAACTAGGCTAGTTCCGCCATCAACAAGATATGATCACTTGGAGGACAAATGAAAAGTCCTTTAATAAAAGCGGCAATTTTGCATTTTGAAGCAGAACAGGCAAGAGCGGAAGCAAACCTAGGAGTTTATTTGAAAAACTCAACCGGCGTTGCTGAACACGCAGATCTGGTTGAGGAAGTTATTAAGCTAACAAGATCCATTGCAGAATCAGAAGAATGCATTAAGGTTTTAAAAAACATTAAGGAGAAAAAATGAAAGTATCTAGAGTAAGAGATGTAAAACTACCAACAAGAGGAACCAATGAATCAGCAGGAATTGATTTTTATGTACCCAATGATTACCCCGAGAGTTTATGTACAATTGAACCCGGAGAGCGTTTTTTTATTCCATCGGGTATCAGAGCTAATGTGCCTGATGGCTATGCACTTATCGCATTCAATAAATCTGGAGTTGCTTTAAAGCAAGGTCTTTCCGTTGGCGCATCGGTTGTAGATAGTGACTATCAGGGTGAAGTTCATCTTCATTTAGTTAATACGTCATCAAATACCCAGACGATAGAGCCAGGACAAAAGCTAGTACAGTTTTTGCTAATCGAAGTAGATCACTGCGAAATTGAAGAGGTCGAAGAAGATTACCTGTTCTCAGTAGAGTCCGTACGCGGCACCGGAGGATTTGGAAGCACGGGAGTTTTGTAATGAAAAATAATGTATTAGTAACAGGTGGATTAGGCTTTATTGGCTCAAACCTTTCTAGAGAATTGATGAACAAGGGATATAGGGTCTGGGTAGTCGACGATTATTCTAATTCAAAATTGGATCCAGAGGATTTTTTCAAGACGCCTGTTAGAAATCTTGTTTCAGCACTAAGCAGGTATTACGATGTACAAACTGACCCAAAGTCTCCAAAGATAGTTTTTATAGAAGCTGATTTTAATCATGATGCTATCTTAGAAAGAATTAGCTCTGGTTTCTTTAGAAAGGTTTTCCATTTAGCGGCAAAACCTAGAGTTGAGTGGTCTGTTCAAAATCCGATGGAAGCAACCGATGAAAATTTTAACAAATCACTAAAATTAGCGATCGCATGTGCCACAGGAAACTGCAGGTTAATTTTTAGTTCAACTTCTGCAGTGTACGGAAATACAGGAGAACTACCTTCCACAGAGAATTCAAAAACAGCTCCCACTAGTCCTTATGGACTTTCTAAACTATGCTGTGAACAATACTTTGAATTATTTGAAAATCTTTACGGTCTAGATTGGGTTGCTTTACGATACTTTAATGCGTATGGCCCGGGCCAAGATGGATCCTCGCCGTATTCTACTGCCGTAAGTTCATGGTGCTCCAAGGCCATAAAGGGCGAATCATTAAGAAAAGATGGTGATGGCTCTCAGTCACGAGATTTAGTGCATGTTAGTGATATTGTTTCTGCAAACATTTGTGTTTCAGAAGCCGAACTAAACGAAGAAAAAGTTTTTAATGTAGGTCTGGGAAAATCTTATACCAATAATTATATTTTGGAAAAATTTTCCTCTAGAGGGTATACACAGATTACTGAAGCTTCGGAAAGGGAAGGAGACGTAAAACATACTTTAGCAAATATTGATAAACTAAGAGCACTAGGGTGGGAACCTAACGTTGGGTTCGAAGAAGGTTTAGAAAGTGTTTTTGATTATTGGGGTCTTTAATGTCAATTTGGAAAAGAAAATCGCATTTTATTGATAAGCCATGGGGAAATGAAACTCGTTTCTCTTCGCCGTTTGGAATGTCTGGAAAATTAATTTGCTTAAAAGAAAACGAAAGAACATCTTTAAAGTATTACAAAACAAAAAACCAGATAATGTATTGCCTAGAGGGAAAAGTTTCAATATTTGCACCAAACGAAAAAGAGTTTGGTGATGTAGAAGCAGAAGAAGGAAATTATTTTAATTTATCCAAAGGAGAAGTAATTCTTATTCAGGCTCTTAATCCATATAGGATTAGAGCGATGGAAGATAGTAAACTTCTAGAGGTTCTAGGGGTGTGCTCCGGAGGATACCAACAAAACGAATTCGTTATGATCGATGATGATTACGGTCGTAAAATTCGGGATCCAAATTCAGTAGAAGATAATTAGAGTTCTATACTTCCGGAGGATATTAATATGTTAGAACCTTCATCAGTTGAATTGGTGTTGTACCACGCAAATTGCAACGATGGTTTTGGAGCAGCCTACAGCGCTTGGAAACTATTAGGAAACAGAGCAGAATACATTGCTTGCGCCCATGGTAATACACCACCAGATGTAACTGGAAAAAAAGTAGTGTGTCTTGATTTTTCTTATGACAATGCTACAACGAAAAAATTAATTAAAGAAGCAGATGCTTTTTGGGTGATCGACCACCACAAATCTGCTATGGTAGAGCTTCACGATGTGTCAAACACTTTTTTTGACATGACAAAGTCTGGAGCGATGTTGGCATGGGAATTCTTCCATCCTGGCAAAGAGCCGCCAAAATTCATTCAGTACATTCAAGACAGAGATCTGTGGAAATGGGAATTGGCTTACTCCAAAGAGTTTTCTGCAGCATTTGACATGGTGCCATGGGAATTTGAGGAATACGAAAAGTTTGAAGACGATTCAGTGTTTGATGATGCTGTAAAAAGAGGAAGCTACATTCTCGCTTATTCTAAGACAGTAATTAAAAAAGTTTGTGATAAAGCACAAAGCAGACATTTCGATGGCAAACACGTGCTGGTAGTTAATTCTTCGCATTGGATGAGCGAGATTGGATCCCGATTAGCACCGGATTGTGATTTTGCGATGATATGGTATTACGATCATGAAAACTTAGGATATAACTGTTCTCTAAGGGCTTTTCATGAAACAACAGATGTTTCTGAGATTGCAAAAAAGTTTGGAGGCGGAGGCCATAAAAAAGCATCCGGATTCAGGCTTCCAGCATCAACGCACCCAGACAGTATTTTCAACGAGGAAGATCGAGATGAAGAAACAGAAATTTCACCCCCGGCCGCTGAAACCGATGAATAACGAAAGACCATCGTGGGATGAAATTTGGATTGATTTTGCAAAAAACATTGCTCGTCGAAGCCACGACCCGAGATTTCAAGTTGGTTGTGTAATAATTTCTCAAGACAATTGCCAAGTGTTGGCTGTTGGATACAACGGTGATCAAAAAGGCGGAACAAACAGGGTAGAAAGTGAACAGCCAGGTCATTCTGGCTTTATTCATGCTGAAATTAACGCTTTAATTAAAATGGATTACAATATACCTAAGAAAAAAACCATGTATCTTACATTATCGCCGTGCAAAGCATGCGCCAAGGCCATAATTAATGGTGGTATTAATAAGGTTGTTTATTCTAGGGAATATAGGGATTTATCCGGGGTAGAATTGCTTAAAAATTCAGGAATAGAGGTTTGTTTCCTAGATCTTGAATAATTAGATTATATATGATTTAGGGGAATTAAATTGAATTTCTTTCACGAAGTAAAAAATAAATGCACGTTGTTAAAAGAGTCAAACCTTTTAACTGAAGACGCAATTTTAAAAGCGCAGCAAAATTTATCAGATTTGCTGGATGGAGTAATCCAAAAATTATCAGCACTTCCTGACACGACTGATGATTTAAAAGAAACAAAACAAGGTCTTTTAGACGTATTTAAAAACCTTGAAGCAGCATCGGATGAAATAGGGTCTAACGCAGGCAAAGACCCGGGTGGATTTTCAAAATTTATGGGTATGATTAAAAGATCAGATCCCAAACAGCAAAAGCAAGATGCAGCCGCTGCTCAAATAAGCTATATCATTACACATGTTGAAATGAACATGGCTATGTTTGAAACAGTGATAAATGGCGTTGCAGAGTGGATGAATGAAGTTGCAATAAAAGATGAAGAGATTCAGTTTATAGAGGGTTTAGAGGATTTGCTTAACAAAGCACCAGCCGAAACCCAGACCGAGTCATATAATCTAGTTCATAGAAAAAGCCTGTCAAACCTTTTGCTAGAGGAAGAAGGCGGCGGTGAAGCAACAAAGAAAGCGATCTTAGAATCGGCGCAAAAGGTAAGAATAAACTCGTTTTTATCAGATTCTGAGTTTGATGAAAAGGGAGCACTTCCCCATCGCCCCTCTATTATACTTAATTGGGCTATAAACTTTGGAAATCTTTTTTCTGATGACGAACAAAAGAAAAAGGACGTAGAAAAACTTAGTAAAAAATTCGAAAAAGCAGAACAATCATCTAAAAGAACACTTCCTGGCCTGAAGCAAGAAATGGCAAAGTCCGCAAAGGAAAAACAGAAAGAATTAGGCAAAATGGTTTCGGACATGAAAGACCTTTTGCTGCCAGATCAAATCAGTGCAACCACAATGTCCCCAGAAGTTCTATTAGGAAAGTTCGACGGCGGTGGAATTCTTACTTTGGGATGGTCTGAGTTCAAAGAGTTTGCCGGACCTATTAAAAAAGAGATAATAGATAAATCTGAGGGTATTCTGCAAAAAATGCAGGGAGATACAGAGGTTTCCGCAGAAGCTCAGGGTCTTATCGACGCCGGCGAGCCATATATGAAAGCCATGGCCAACAGCGAGGTATTTAAAGATCTTTCAGAAAAGGATAAAGCGGTATTAGCAATCGTAATGGCCTCTTCACAAGCATCTCCGGAGGATATTTTTAAGGAGTCCCTAATTCATCGAAACGGTTTATCTCTATTGATGGAAGATAAACGGGTTGTTGATGCATTAAAATTAGTTAAGGATTATAAATGGGACATGAGCCCTGAAGTCCAACAAAAAGTATTTGATTACCTAAATGCAGCAGAGCTAATAGGCGGATCTAAAGATTCTGGAGAACTAAACCTAGATGTTCAAAGCAAAGAATACAAAGATGCATTGGCCATCGCAATGGCTGCATTAGCTCCAGCTATAGAGCCAGACAAGTTAGACAACACTCCAATCAACGTAGGAAACGCAAAAACAGACAAGGTTGTAGGTTTTGAATTTACTTCTCCAGAAAAGCACGTTGATTTTTTCAAGGAAATAGGTCTTGAAAACCCAGAAGCAATTATAACAGACCTGTCAAAAGTAAAGGATCTTTCAAAAGAAGAATTAGAATCAGCAAATTTAGGACCAGAAGGAGAGGACGCACTAATCTTTACAGATGACGATAAGCCGGTTGAATTAGAAGACAAACCATCTCCAATGGATTTTACAGATATCCTGCAGGCTATACTGGATGAAGAAAAGAAATGGATGGAGCTCAAAATTCCAGGTGCAGAAGATGGATTTGCAATCGACATAGGCGGCAAAAGCATTCCAATACAAAAAGTTTTTCCTCCAATAATAGATGGTGATAAAAAATCATCGGCTCCTTTTATAAAAATATTAAAGAAAAAATATGGAAATGAATACGAAAAAGAGTTGAGCGAGATACTAGAAGACTTTAAGCTGCAATTAGAAGATGCTAAAACTCAAAAGTTAATAGATGATCTAGCAAACGTAGATCCAGACTCTATGGAAAACAAGGTAGAAAACATCCCGGAGGATGATCTTGATTCTGCTCTTAGTATTGATTTAGATAACCCAGGAGAAAATCCTGATCAAATGGAAAATCTTGTTGATACTTTGTCTGGAGGTTCGGACTCGGAAGCAAAAACAATCAAAAAGCAAGATTTCATAAAAGGCTTACCTTCCCCTCAAGGAACGGAAAAAGATACTCTTGATAAAGTTTACGACTTAATGGGGCTTCTACAACAGGACGAGGGTTTTCCGATTAATCTTGTAGAGGTTCTTAGCATAAAATCAATACAGCATGCGTTATTAGAAAACACCCTTTTAGACTCAAAGGATGTTGAAGAAGCATTAGAATTGGTCGAAGACGAAGACGGAAAAGTTTTAAAATACTTATTAGACAAGGATGTCCAAAAATACTTTAAGGATACGTATGGAATAAGTTGGAGAAACCTAGATGGTCCGGACGAAGGTGGGTCGAAAGCACTTAAGAAAAAGGATGTTGAAAAATTTCTAGATGGAGTCGAAGGACTCAAGAAATCAAAGTCGACATACAAAGTAATCTCAGCATATTTAGATGCACATCCAAACGTAACTCTAGAATCAGCATTAAATAAAAATAGCATGGCCGGCTTCCTTTTTGAAGCTCCGGCTGAAATAGAGGATATTGTTTCATGGGCAGAAAAGAACTGGAAAAAGGCAAAAATAGACAAGGATGATCTTAAGAGGGTATTAAAAAATCTCAAGGATGAGGATGTCGTAAAGTTCTTAGCGGATGAAGCTGGAATCGAAGCGGAAGCAGAATCTGATTCTGGTCCGCCTGCGTTTATTAAGAAATCAAAGTTTAAAGATTTCCATCAAGCATTTGCTTCAGCTGCAGAAGACCAAGCTATTCAGGTAGCAATCAATAAATCTTTCTTAGATAAGAAAAAAACAGATGGATCTCAGGATCTTAGAAACGCAATTAACGTAGGTGCCGAAGCTGCTGGTATAACTAAACCTGTTTTCCAAGAAACAATTGAAAGATGGCGCAAGCTCGCCGGCATAATTAAAGATTAGGAGCTTTTAAATGGGCAAAAAAATTACAGAAAAACAAATGATTAAAATCATTCGTGAAGAATACAAAAGACGGTTGGCCACAGTTCTTTTAGAGTCTGAACTGAAAGAGACAGACATGTATGATAAAAGAGGTAATCAGCTTCTGGCACAAGGACTTAAGGTAAGACATAAGACGTCCGGTTATGAATATACTGTTGATCATATAGAAGGTGACGGCGAAGAAGCAGTTATATACTTAAGGCATCCAGATCAGCCTAGATTCGAACCAGAAGCAATAGCAGAAGGTGGAACAACAATAAACCTAAGTGGAGTTGATTTTGGAAGGATTGCCGGCGGAGATCCAAACGGAAAAGAAATCGATCAAGTTACTTCTCACAAGGTAGATGCAGAAAAGGGTGCTGATCTTAAGCTTCCACAATCTAGTCTTTTGGCCGTAAAAAAACCAGAATTTGAAAAAGAATACGAGGTAGAATAATGAACGACGATATTATCAAAAAGACTATCAGGAAATCACTAGGTGTAGATAATAAAAAATCTATTAACGAATCCTATGTCACAAAGGCGCAAAAATATAGTTTGCCGACGGAGATGCTTTCAGAAAAAACGAAGAAAGCTCATCAGGAATTGTTGGCAAAATATGTCGACACACTTAATACGGTTTCTGCTAAGCTGGACACGGTTTCACGAGATGAGGCAAACCTAAATCATTCTGAATTTAGGGCATTAAAAATTGATGAAACATACAATGTTAACGCTGCTTTTCTCCATGCATATTATTTTGAAAATATTGCAGATCCCCAGTCTATTATTACAATGGATTCCTTAGCTTTTTTAAGAATAGAAAGAGACTTTGGGTCATTTGACGAGTGGCAGAAAGATTTTGTTGCGTGTGCGCTTTCAGCAAGAAACGGATGGGCATGTATGGTATACAATATTTTTCTTCAAAGATATATTAATGTTGTTGTAGATCTTCACTCCAACAACATTCCTTTTGGTTCTTATCCGGTTATAGTAGTTGACTGTTGGGAACACTCGTACTATAGAGATTATATGAACGACAGAAAATCATATGTTTATGCAATGATGAAAGAATTAAACTGGGATAAAATTGAATCTAGAATTAAAACTTCTGAAAAAATTGCAAAGGTCACTTCCGGAGGAAAATAATGAAAAGATTTAAAAGAAACAGAATTTTGGAAATGGCAGGAATTGTACATAGGTCAGAAGTTATAGAGGAAGGAGACGATCTTTTCGGAGACGACGAAGAAGCCGGCGGAGACGATGCAGGCGACGAGAGTGGTGATGATGAAGGTGGTGATGATCTCTTTGGTGATGACGAAGGCGGAGATAAAGAAGAGGAAGGCGAAGAAGGTGAAGATGACAAAAAAGAAGAAGAAGAAGAGCCTGCCGAGCCGCTAACCAATGACGAGATTGCAGAATACGGCCCGGGACAAATCGACAAAGAAATAGATGACATTCTACAGCAAATATTCATTGACAGCGCGCATTCTGCTGAAGTTAATTCACAACTTGCTTTAGGGTATCCGGCTCGTATGGAATCTGAAGAAATAGTAGAATCTCTCAAGAATAAATCGATGAAATTTCTTCTAGAGGGAGAGGAGGAAGATGTACCGGTAGATGCAACTCCGGAGAATTTTGATATGGATCTTTATGCGCAGGAAGTAGCAAGATACATTAAAAATTATCAAACCTTACTCGATATAGAGGGGATGATTTTCAGCAAGGCAAAACAATTCATACAAGGCCAGTATGGAGCAGATTTAGCACACCAGTTTGAAGAAAAACTTGCCCTTATTCACGGACTAGATTTCAGCGGAGACTATAGTCAGGACCCGAATACTGCTCCTTCAGCAGCTGGCGCAACAACAGCCGGCGGAGGTGGTGCATAATATGCCTTCTCCAAAAAGGTATAATTTCGAAACTCGTAAGTCTGTCCATATTCATTTAATGAGAGGGACACATGCGGAATTTAGAGCAAACCTTTTGAGGAAGGGATTAACAATGCAGGAAGCTTTGGAGGCATGTGCCATACAAATAGCGGAAGGCGATTCTTATATGGAGAAGTTACTTGATCAAGTGGTTGAAAGAAAAATTTCTGGGGAAACCCAGCTCGCAAAAAGCGAAGCCGATTCCATCTACAGACTTATCGAATCAGACGACGAGCAAAAATGATGATTTCTCTAAAGAGTTAAATCTTCTTAGGAACAAAATAAAGGAACTCGAAAACCAACTTATTTTATGCCAGGAAGCTCAGATGGTCACAAACGAAAATCTTAAGAGTGTTGGAGTAGCTTTAAAAGGCCTAGGCGATAACCAGCAGGATATTGCAAAACAGGTTTTTATATTAACGAAGGACATACAGGAATTTCAAAATCTTTTAGGTCTAACCGAGGAACAGTATAAATTCTTTACTGCGGATGATCCTTGGCACTAACATATTTATAGAAGAAGCTATTATAGGAGACCAAAATGGAAAGACTAGATATCGAGGAATCATTGGCCACGGCAAAAGATGTCGCGGTTGACTCTATTAGACAGGGTGTTGAATCTATCAAAGAAAACGCCAAAGACCAATTGTATCTTGACAACAACAGAAAAGGTGTTTTAGATGCAGTTCAAGAAAAAATGGTAAGCAGAAAACTTCTTGTTTTCATTACAGCTACTGTTCTAATGTGGTATGGGCTGGATCCAGAGACATGGGGAATGATTGCCATGATGTATATCGGTGGCCAATCTGCGATTGACATGGTTAAAACATGGAAACACGGTGCGTAAATTGAAATATTTCTTAGCAATATTTTTTATTCTTTTAATTGGTTGCGCAAACAAAAGACCAATCGAACAACCGGTCAAATACCAGGTTCCAGATTACGATTTACCAGAAGATGATGAGCTAGATGATCTTCCAGAAGCAGGGGAAATAAAATGAAAATAAACAAAAGACAAATACAGAGAATAATAAGAGCAGAAACTTCTATTAATTCCAGCAATAAAAATTTTGGATCCAACTTCGAAAGACAAAGAATGCTCAAAGAAAATTCACAATTAGAATCTATGAATCGATTAGCAGATTCGCATTTGCCTTTAATTGAAAAAATGATGTCAGAATGGGAAATAGAATCTTTTAGAGACAGACCCGACCCCAGAGCAGATGATATTTACGAATTGCTGTTTCAGTTAGACGAAAGAATGATGGCAATAAAGGAAAACAGAGAATAATGACTTGGGCAATTTGGTTTAAAAAATCTTGGGAATGGTGTAAGATTAATTGGAAATTTATTTTAGGAATATCGATCCCTATTATTATTTCCATTCTGCTTAGAAAAGGTAACGCTGCAAAAATATATAAAAAAGCAGCAGAATCAAGAAAGGAACAACTTGAAGCGTTGGAAAAAGCAAACTCCCTTGAAAAAGAAGCGAAAGAAAAGGCTCAAAAAGAATTTTTAGAATCGGTTGATGATGCTAACAAACGCCACCAAAAAGCGGTTAAAGAAATCGATAAACAAGAAAAAGAAAGAATGAAAGAAATAGACACTGCAGATAAAGCTACAGAAGCTATAAAAAGGAAATTGGAAGGTTAGAAATGTTTTGGTTACTATTACTAATAGGGTTGGCTTCCGCGGACGACAACGTTATCACTATAAATAAAGGTGAGCCGGCTCCGTTTACTGGAACACTATTATCGCCTTCAGCAGCAGCAAGGCTTTTGGCAACCGGAGAATCAGAGCTGTCGCTCTGTCAAGCCAACTCCCAGAGGCAACTTCAATTAAAAGAGTCAGAATTTCAACTTTCTCTCTCCAACAAAGAGGCTGAACTAGCAGCATGCACTCTTAAATTTAATGAATATGAAAGAATTTATTTAGACCAAATCAATTACCTTGAAAAAAGATCAGTCACGCCGGCGTGGGAAAAACCAGTATTATTTATTGGCGGAGTTGCCATTGGAATATCAACGGTTGCTCTTTCTGCTTGGGTTTTGGATAAAATAGGGGATTAAAATGAAAATTACCGAAAAAAAATTAAGAAACGCAGTCAACAATTGGCTGTTTGAATACAATACTGATTCTGGAGTTTCTCACAGAAACAGCACTGATGACAAAATCGCAGGAAAGCTTGGAGACGGCAGAGAAGACGAGGAAGAATCAACTATTCCGTCGCCATCGCCCATTATTCCTATGGACCAAACAGCCGTTCAGTTGCAAAAAGATAGGCCTCCTGTTGAGGATCCGGATTGGAACCCAGCATCTGATAAGGAATTAAGTTCAGCTGCTGAGGCCTTGGCTTCTGGAATACCAGAGTCACAAAGGGGTTTTTTCTACAAACAGCTTTGCGATTTAAGAGAAAAGGCAATTGAAAATGCTAACAAGCCAGATCTTCAAGAGCCATACCTTGGAGATAAAGATATCGATGTGCCAATTAAATCTGTAAAAGAAAATAGAAAAAGAAAACTAAAAAGCGGTGTAGCTTCTAAAAAAACGGGATACATTACTAATGTAACTAAAAATAAACTTAGGAGAGTTATGCCAGAAAGTAGAGCACGCAGATTAGATTTTGGAAGAAAATGGAAACAGGGCGACCGCCTAGATCTCTATAGGGGAGATGAGGACGATGCCGAATATACTATGGATGATTATAGAGATCTAGATGATTTTGATTTAGACATAGAGGGCGGCGATGAGTTTGTTCCAGATGTAGATGACATTAGGGATTTTATGGATGCAACAGGCGAGGATGATCCAACAAAGGTGCCCGGGTTTACTCCAGAAATGGCGCAGTCTTTTGGTCTATCTGACATTGTCAAGAGTAATGTTTACCCTTCCGTGTCTGGCGAAAGTGGAATAACGAACAAGCTGGAAAGAGAAATTTATCCAATTCTTAGAGCTTCAAAGAATGCCGCTCAGCTGACCGATAGAATGACCAGCCTTATGAAATCAGAATTTGGTAGAGCAACATTTTATGAAAGCATGCTAGCGGCCAAATTGATTGACAAAGAAAATATTGATGAATTGAAGAAGGACCAGGAAGGTTTGATGAAAAGCCCTATGTACGGATATGTTCTGCATCAAACCATTGTAATTCCTGCTATGAAGCAACTTGAGAAACTTAGAAAAAAGGGAGATTATGATCCATCAAGCAAAAAATCCCAGATTTCTCCAGAGCAAGCGGATGCAATAATCGAAAAAGTAAAAGCTAGATGGAACGGCATGACGAAAGCCAGAAAAGCAAATGATGCAAAAAAAGGAATGCAAGCAAATCTAGAATTTCTAAGCAGAGATACTTCCGTAATGGGGTGAAAAATGAAATTAACTCAAATCATGGAAGGTTATTTTAGAGAGGGTCGGTCTCCAATTACGGAGAGCCGACCTAAGTCAATTGGAAGTCTTCCAGCCGAGCTACCAATTAAAGCAAAGCAAAAAGAAGAGTGGAAAAACGTTAAAAACCCCTCGAGAATGGTGCGCATTTTTAAGATTGAGGATGAGGACAGATTTAACAATTTTATCATAGATGTCCTAGAAATGCAATCAGAGATGGCGCACCATGGAAGAATTTCTATACAATACCCAAAAGTAAAAATGGAAATATGGACGCATACCCTGATGGAAGTTACTGAATTAGACAAGGAATGGTGTAAAAAGGTCGATAATATACACGAGGGATATAAAGATGGCTGATGATATTATGATGAGTGATGAGCTTAGGGGTATCTGGGAAGGGACATCGCAAGGTGTATCAATAAAGGTAACCTCTCCATTACAAGGAAATTTTTCAGAATGCGGCATTAAAAATGGAAAAAAATATTATTGTTTTACAACGGATAATATTTCTGGTTCTTTTGATCTGCTAGATGGAACAAACACTGAATCACTCATAATTAATTACGGAGAAAAGAAATTAAGTTTTAATATTGAAGACCTAGATATTCATTTAGAATATTTATCTTTAGTTAAAAAGATGAAGGTTATATTAAGGGAGCCAAACAGTGAGTAAAAAATTATTAGGATTAGATTTAGCTCTTTTAATTGAGCAGGAAACTAAAAAAGCTGTAGAAAACATTTTAGACAAAGAGAAAATAAAGCAGCAACAACAGGCAGACGCTCAAAAGCCATTTAAGGCAAGAAAAAAATCATCAAAATCTATAGACAAAGATGATTCAGAAGAAGTTGATGAGGGCGGAGAGAACGAACAGTCTGGAAGCCTCAAAACTCCAGCTAAAGTTAAACAAAGTAAACTTCCAGAAATAACCCTTGACAAAATAGTGAATCTATTAAATTCTTTAAGGTCTGGAAGGTCTTTAAAAGACAATCAAGCTAAAAAAGATTTAAAAGCTTATTTTACTAGATTAAACGGATCCGAAAGGGTCGCACTATTTGCTTTTCTTACGGGTCTAGATAAAATCATGGCTGCAAACGATGGCGACCAGGTTGGTGACGATGCCTCCACTCCAAGCAAGGATCCTTACAAGATTTCTATGAAAAAGGATGCACCAAAGGTCAGTAAAAAACCTGCCGCCGGATCTGATTCGCCAATAGTGGTTGGAGAATCTGCTAATAAATCTAGAGAGAAGAAAATTATTAGGAGCAACCGATGAGACTAACCGAAAAAAAACTCAGAACACTTATAAGAAAACAACTTATGGAGAGCGCCGGTGTGCACCGGTGTCTTAACGGCTCAATGGTCCCTAATGATTCCGTGGAGTGTTACGAGGACATATGCTTGAGAATAGAAGATGCAGTACACCAGAGAGATTCTCTCGGTTCAGGGACGGCCAGTCGCTCCTATTATAACGGAGTATTGGCAGATCTAAGAAAGAAAAAGCGCCGGCTTGGAAAACTGCACACAGAATAAACAAATTTTCAATATATTTATAGGAAAGATTAAAACTTAGGAGTTTTTAAAAATGAATATGAAACAATTAAAAAGACTTGTTATTGAAACAGTCAATGAGGAAACAAAATCCAAAAAATCTAGATTTACTCCTCATGAAAAAAAATTAAGAGAATCACTTAGAAAAGCAAAAGTGCTTCTAGAGGATGCAGATCCATCAAAGGTCGACGATGAAAGATTTCCGCTTAAGCTGAGCGATGCTGCAAAAAAAGCTGGTGATGAAGCAGAGTCGCTTGTGACAGGAGGAGACGATGATGGTCAAAAACCAGACGATACAGTACAAGCGACACCCGATTCGCTTCCGGTATCCCAGCTTAAACCATCTCAGTCCTCCATGAATATTCATAAAGCTGTTTGTTTCGCTCTGGCTGCAATTAAAAAATTAAAGCCATTCGCAGAAGGACCAGGAGGAGATTTAGGAGCAATTATTACTAGCGACAACCATATTATGGACGGCCACCACCGCTGGATCGCTTCAGGCATGGTTGATCCATCTTCTGACGTCGGTGGATTTATTGTTGAGTTTCCTGCCAAGCAAATGATTGCGGCACTAAATATGATCACTGTTAACCTTGGTATCACCCAAGGAAAACCCGGAAGTGGAGGATTTGAACAGTTCAACGAGGCTGGAATACTTGCAGTATTAGAAGAGTTTGCTGCTAGCGGAGCAGAAGTTCCAGGTAAAGGTAAATGGAAAGGTCTAGAAGCACCGGTTGTTCTTGAAGCTTGTAAAGAATTCTCTGGCGAAGACGGAGAAGGTGCCGTAGCAGCCGCTGCTAAAAAAATGGCCGATAACGTATCGCAACTTACTCTAGCGGTTCCTGATGGTTTCCCTGCACGACCAGACATGCCTGTTATAAGCAAGGGCAAGGGACACTTAGATCAAGCAATCGAGCTACTACGATCAGGACAAGTAGATTTAAACGAGCCATATGCAGACGCCAAAACTGAGGCAGCATGGCAAAGTGGTGATCTTGTTCTTGAAAGATGGAATAAGCTTGCGGGTGTTTTGAAAGATTAATTAATCAAAATCTGTGTAGATACCAATAAAAAGGGTTACATTATATATGTAACCTTTTCTAATTTGGAGGCACCTATGGGCGGCTGCGGAAAACACATGCTTCACCCCTATGATAATTTTGATTTAACCTTTGATGACTTAGCAAATTTGATTTGCAAAGTTGGAAATGCAGATATTGAAGCGATTGAAAAAGTCGACGGAGTAAACCTTCATTGGACAATAGGGATTGATGGATATCCCAGATTTGCTTTAAATATGACACAAATGAAATCAGGTGGATTATCTCCGGTTGAATTTATGAAAAGAATGCAAAACCACCCGGGTTCCCCTCAGTTTGTTTCCGGCATGCAGGAAATAAATAATAGAGCGCGTATTCTACACAATAGGCGTGAAGGGCCGGCGATGTTTTGGCCATTTTCAAGGAACCTTACTAAATGGGTTAATACCGAAGTTGTTTCAGCTGAAAATCCACAGTGCTTTAAATACGACAAGGATAGCCTGGTATATCACGACCTAGTAGAGTATGACCCGGTTACAAAATCTCCAGTTTCTGTTTTGGAAGATTTCTCGTCGCCGTGGCAAAATTTTATTAAAACCGAAATGTCACAACCATGGCGGTGGAACACACACCACAGGCTGCCAGTTACGTACTCAAGAAATTCTCGTAATATCGAAAGAACACTTTCAAGACTACATTCAATTATGGGCTTTTGGAAACTAAGGCCAGAAACTACTCTAAGAGACTACTATGCAGAAATAACAAAAAAAGAGTTGTCTCAATGGTTAAAAAGAGTAGAGGCACAAGCCGTTGTAGAAAATGTTTGGTATGGTGTTTCTAACAATATTAGGTTTATAAAAAAAGAACTACCAGAATGGGCTCCAATGGATAGATTTAACAGGATCGCTTTGTCTAAACACCGACAAGGATATTGGGGAGAATGCAAAGGAGAATTGGCATCTTTGTTTGCTGATTTTGGATCTACTGTAATTTACGGAGTAAAAAGTAATCTCATCGAGGATTCTGAAGCACAGACCCAAAGAATTAAACGGCAAATCGATTTCAATGTAGAACAAGCAAAAATACATGCAGAAACAAACCCAGAAATACTTGAGGAGCTGGAAGCAAATCTAGATAAATTTGAAAGGTTGGGCAACAAAATTCCCATGATGGAAGGAATAGTGTTTACGATGGATGGAAACAAATATAAACTTACCGGCTCCTTCCCGTTCATGAACAGAATTTGCGGAGCTGTAAGATATTCGTTGGGTATTCAATTACCGGGATAATTATTTATTGTAACTTCTCGGAGAAAATATGTGACTGAATTGACCCATTGGTCTCTTGTCGACAGTGATGAAAAATTTGTTGTCGATAAGAAATCTAAATTGAGACTAGCAGGATTCGTCAGCAACGATCCTAGATTTAAAAAAAATTCGTATATAATAACATCTGAAATAATTTCTTCCGATGGAAGAAGTTTTATAACGTCTTCCGGAACTCACTATTATGTTTTGGGTGCCCCGGAAGAGGCTTGGGTTGTTTTTTGCGAAATTAATGGCTGGAAAATAGATCCGGAAAACGTTTTCGAAAACAATTTAAGCCACAAGAATATTTAAATACCTTTTTGCAAAGGGTTTTAAAAACATCGGAAGATAATCTTTAAAGGAGGCAAAGTCTCTGTTCTCTATTGACTTACGTACCCACTCTCCTTTTGCCATGGGAGATGGACCAACTCCTCTAAGATATTTGCCTGCTTCCTCTTGAGCCACATTAGTAACGTTTACTCCTTTCGCCCATCTAGAAAGATTGTCAGGTGAAAAACGAGCCAAGTCTTCAGTTCCTCCATATATTCTAATTTTATGCCCATCAGTATCAGATGGATTCTGAAGAAATTCCCAAACGGCCCTAACTGGAGAGTTGACAAAACGAACTTCAGCTTGTATATTAGGAATAATTAATTCTTTCCAGACCTGAAGCATGTTGGCGCCAGATATTCCTTTTCTGTCCTTTGCGGAAGTAAAAATAATTACATGGTCGCATTCTTGGATTGCTTTTAATACTAGGTAATGATGCCCAGCATGATAAGGCTTCATCGCCCCGGGGATTAATCCTATAATCATAATTCAAACTCCTTAATGTAAATGTACATTAATAATATAATTAGTCTAAGAGGTTTCTACACAGATTTGGAGAAAACATGTCAACAATAAATAAGCAGAAAAAACTAATTTTAGAAAACAGCAAAAAACTTTTAATGGAAGATAACACCTACAATGGTTTATTTCAGGTTTTTTGGGGCGAAGTAGAAAAAGGGTTTTCTAATTTTGCAAAGGTCGTTAAGGGATCAGTTGAAAAAGTTTCCAGAGCCGCGGTGCTTTGGATAACAATAAATTTTCCATTTACCCCCTTTAAAACAAAATCTGAATATTCTAGAATTTTTAGAGAATATGAAAGAGATCAGGCGAGAACGCAGACTAAGATCAACCAAGCACTGGCGCCATTAGAAGAAAATTTAGGACCAGTAAAAGCCGGAATGCTAGCATTTGCTCCCGGGGCGGTTCTATCGGCATATGCCTTTGAAGGTGCTAGAGGTCTTGGGTCAGATGAGTTTAAAGGGTTCCTAGAATCTTCTGGGCTACAAGAACTTCCAATTGTAGGAGGAGCAGTAAAGGCAGTGACCGGAGGAGATGTTTGGTTTGATGATTATAAACTAGACAAACAGTCGGGAGCAATAGAAGACCAGAGAGGAGTTATGACAAAAACTTTTGAACTCGTTCAGAAAGCATTTATAAACCCAATCGGTCTAGTTTTCGGAGAATCAAAAGTAAGAAGTCTGTATGAGGGAGATGAAGAAAATCAAAAAGATGAAAACCCTAAAAGAACAGATGAGGACATAATCCAAGATGCACTTAGCGAATTAGAAAATGCCGGTGTTTATCTCGAGATTGAAAAAATAGGATCAAAAGTTCTAGAATTGAAAAAGGATGCAATTAGTAAAATCATGGATCCGATGTTAACGTCTTACAAATTCTCTTCAGCGATTCTTACCACCGCCAGCCCCGAAGAATTTGTTCAAAAAATGTCGGAGATTAAAGATCCAGGAATCAACAAAATTGACGTTTCATCACTAGTTGAAGACCTAGAAAAATCTGTAGAGGAAATTAAAAATGACGAAAAGAAATTGAAGGATTTTAAAAAGCAAGCTGAAAAAGAAGGAATTAAGACAGATGATCCAGAATTGCTTGACCAAAAAATAAAAGAAACACTTTGGAAAGTCTCGAGAAAAGACATGATAAAAGTGGCTGCAGATTCAGTTGAATCTTCCTATGAAACGGTAAAAGAATTTATTACAGAAGATTATGGTCCAGATGAGATGAAAATGTTGATGACAACTGATATTGGTTTGGAGCATGCTCAATTGATAAACAATTCAATGGAAAAACTAGATAAAGCATTAACAGATATTAGATCATTAGTACAATAATGGTAATGTTTTATAGGAGATAATGATGCAACCAAACGATAAAAGAAAATGGGTTCCAGAAATTTGTTACGAAGAATATGAGCAAGATTCACTAACGGGTGGATTACCATTTATTGCTGTTCCAAAAGACAAGGAAATGCCAAACCTTTTGTTTTTTTTCGGATCGCAAGAGACGGGAGAATTTGAGCCAGACCAGGAAGGAAACGAACAGCCGATTGTTGAAATGGAGCTATTTCAATATGCATGTATGAAATATCTGCAAGAGGGATTAGACCCAGAAACGTTTGACAAAATAAGAGATTGCCTTGGTCTGCTTTCGTTGCAGGAAGCTAGAGAAAGAGGAAAAGAAAAATCTAAAGAAATGGCAAATACTATTTCTACTAAAAAATAAATGTAAATTTATAAAAACAATAATATAATAAAGATATGATTAAAACGTTTTATTTGATTAAGGATTAAAAATGAAATTTCACGATACGCTGATTGAAAAGCTAATAAAAACATACGAAGTATACTCTGGTTGGAGAGACCAGTCTAAATTACGGGACGCCTTACAAAAAATTAACATAACCGTTTATAAGCAACAGAACGGGACAGAGGTTTTAGTAGACTCTAGCGATTTAGAAAAACAAATTAGAGATCAAGCTGCGAGCCAGGAATAAAACGTGAAGTATGATGTTGGAAATATCCTTTGGGTTGTTGGAACTGAACGACCTGGATTAAGAGTATATAGGGTTGTAGAAGAGGTTATAAAAAAATCTCTTTCTGGGACCGAAACTACTTATAGGCTTCAGTCTGCCGGCACAAAAAGAACTTCACAAATTGTTTCTATTGAAACAATCGATGGCGAGATATTTGATTCGGCTGAACAAGCTCAAAATTTTATGTTAGACTCGGCAAAGAATGCAATACAGAACATGGTTGATAAAGCAGAGATGCTGATAAATAAATGCTGGCCTGAAGATAAAGAAGAAATCCCACCTAAAACAAAAGAGCAAAACAGGACCGAAAAGGTTTCAACAGTAGATAACAATATCTCAGATGAAGAAGATTATCATTACGTAGAATTAGAAAATGGCACAAAAGCCAGAATTAAAATGCCAAATTTTTAGGAGAAAAAAATGTCAGAACAAGTAGCAACGGCAGCACAATTACAGTCCCTTCGAACCGAAGGAGTAATTTCAGAAAACGAAATTGCTATTCTAGAAGGAGATATTCTTCTAGCCAAGAATGTCATCACTCAGGAAAGAAGGATTATTGGAAAATCTGCTGATCTCCTAAAGGAAAGTACACAGAAGAAAATCTTAAAAGGCTAAGAATATAAATGGATTTTAATATAAAACCTAAAAATCTTGTATTTGATCAGGAAGCCAGAGAGGTCTTACTAAAGGGAGTGAGGCAGCTGAGTCAGGCTGTTAGTGTCACAATGGGTCCTGGAGGACTTAATGTTGTTATTGAAAGGCCTGGTCAGGTACCTATTCTAACAAAAGATGGAGTTACCGTGGCAAAAGCGGTAAACCTTCCAGACAAAATGGAAAATTTGGGTGTTCAATTAGTAAAGGAAGCAGCCCAAGGCGCTGCTGACATAGCAGGAGATGGAACTACAACAGCTACTGTTTTGGCTCACTCTATATTTTCCCATGGTCTCCGTGCAATTAATGCCGGCAATAATCCAGTAAAAGTGAGAAACGGTATAAAGCACGCTTCTGGTTTAATAATTGATGGGCTGTATCAGCGATCAAAAGAGGTAAAATCCAATGAGGAGATTATTCAAGTTGGAACTATTAGTGCTAATGGCGAATCCGAAATTGGAAAACTTATTTGCGAGGCAATGGAAGCAGTTGGCCGAGATGGAACTATTACCGTAGAAGAGGCAAAAGGTTTTAAAACATCTCTTCTCAAAGTAGAAGGGACAAGAATTAACAGAGGATTTTTATCTCCATATTTCATCAATGATAAATCCAGAAATTCTTGTATAATGGCAAAACCTGTTGTATTATTAGCAAATAGAAGTTTTTCTACAATTAAGGATCTGATTCCAATTTTGGAAAAAGTACACCAAGCAAATAGGCCATTTTTAATTATTGCAGAGGATGTCGACGGAGAGGCACTTAATGCCTGTACAGCAAATAGTCAAAAAGGTATTCTTAATATATGTGTAATCCGAGCTCCAGAGTTTGGACAGGGAAGGATTTATGCAATGGATGATTTGGCAAAACTTCTTGGAACAAAAGTTATAACACCTTCAAATAGTTCTGATTTGACAACCATACAAATAGATGATTTAGGAAAGTGTGAAAAAATAATTATTAGTAGGAATGAAACAATAATTGTTGGATCAAATGTAGAAAAAAGTGAGCTCAAGAAACACTGCAAAGAAATAAAGTCAAATTTAGAAAATTCTGTAATGACAACAGATGAGGAAGCAATGCACCGCCGCAGGCTGTCAAGGTTGTCAGGTGGTGTAGCAGTTTTAAGAGTGGGAGGATCCACAGAGGCAGAATTAAGAGAAAGAAAAGACAGAGTGGAAGATGCTCTTTATGCTACTAGAGCAGCAGTTAATTCCGGAATACTAGACGGTGGCGGTTCTGCATTGCTAAGAGTTTCAAAGTCAATAAAAGCAAAATTAACGGGAGATGAATTAATAGGATTTAACATAGTAAAAAAAGCTTGTGAGGAGCCAATCAGGCAAATTTCAAAAAATGCTGGTGAAGTTCCTGACATTATTGTTGAAAAAACTTTGTCTTGCAAAAGCCCTAAGGGTTTTGATGCAAGAAAAAACGTTTGGGTCAATCTTTTTGATCAAGGAGTAATTGATCCGACACTTGTTGTGGTTTCTGCTTTAAAGCACGCCACATCCGCTGCAGACAATCTTTTGTCTGTTGCATGCGCAATGCACTCAATAGAAGATAACACAAAACATGAAACTGACTTATATGAATAGGGGTCAAATTTTAAAATGGAAAAACGAAAGTCTAATCCACTGTACGATCTATTTGAACTAAAAAACAAGGAAAGGAAGCTGTTTGGTCAGCTTAGGGAAGCAAAGAAGAAAAAGAAAAGGGATTTGGTAAAGAAAATCCAAGTTGATATTTGCTATACTCAGCTTCACATTCAGCTTATGCAAGGAGCAAAAAATAAATAATTTTTTTACTAAAAAAGGGTGTAACATCCCCTTTATGTGATTAAATTACTATAGTAATAGTAATCTTATCATCACCAACAAAAACGGGAGTACATATGTCAGAAACGCTAAAAGCATATTATGGCGACGTCGGAAGCTTCAAGCTTTTGACAAAACAGCAAGAAAAAACACTTGCTCAAAAAATTGAAAAAGGGGACAACCAAGCTAGGGATCTTATGATTTCAAGCAATCTACGGCTAGCACTTTCCATTGCAAATAAGTACAAGCAGACTGGTTTTCCTATGGAGGATATCATCCAAGAGGCAAACATTGGATTGATCAAGGCCGTCGACCGATTCGATCACAAGAAGGGGTTTAGGTTTTCAACATACGCGTGCTGGTGGATTCGACAGTCTATTCGGCGGTACCTGGCGATTCAAGGTCATATTAAATTTCCAGCTGGATCTCGGCATATGATTTGGAAAATAAACAATTTCCGTAAAGAGTATGAAGAGGAATTCAATGAGATGCCATCAAATTCAGAAGTGGCAGATTATTTGGGGATCAAAGAATCTCAAGTCGAAGATCTAAGAACAGGAATGCAGTGGCCTATCAATATTGACTCTCCAGTTGGAGGTGTTGAAGGAGGTCGAACCTACGCTGATATGATCGAAGATGAAGATTCTCCAAACATCGACATGGAAATCGACGCAAAAAAAATGATGAGCTTGATCAGAGAGGCATTTAGTTCACTAAAGCCTCAGGAAGAACAGGTTCTTCGATTGCGTTTTGGTATCACAGAAGACGACAACAACCCACAATACAAAGTATCTTAAACCACGGAGAAAACATGAGTATGCCAAAAGGAATGAAACACGAAAACGGATATGCAACCGTAGGGCTGAACGGCAAAGGTTACAGAGAGATCTCTGAAATCATGACCGCTCAGGGCCACAAGATGAACCATGCATCTGCAAGAAATTATTTCATGCGAGCAATGGTAAAACTAGCAAAACCAATGGAGGCGATCACCGGTCGACCCGCCGAAGAAATCGCAGCTAACGCTCGTTTTCAAACTGCCATCGCGGACTTGATGCAAGATGCAAAAAGTAACGTCGATATTTGATTTAATCAGAAACAATCTCATGGCACTTTCGTGTCAGACCGAATTGCTTGAAGCCTGCAATTGGGACGAGGACGAATTGTCCTCGTCCCTTGACCAGGCTTGTCAAATTTTACAAGACCTTCAATTTGATGCAAAATCATATAAAGACATATTTATTTTAGTTGAGTCTGAATTGGGAAAAGTTCTAGATAAGACTAAAACAAAAATAGTAATGAAAATCATTGAAACACAAAGAAAAGAAATGATTGATTTATTAAATGCCCCGGAGGTTTAAAAATGGTCGCATGGAATTTTTTTTCTAAGAGAAGAAATATAAATTTAGATAACTTAATAAAAGTTAAGAATTTTGATAAATACGAAAAATTGGTAGAATGGTGTAATCTGATGAGGGTACAACCGCCAGAAGAATCAGATTACAATAAAGCTCGCGTGGTGGCTTTTCCACCAGCGGAAAACAAACCAAAACCTAGAAGTAGGACAAGTAAAAAAACCACTCCTCCTTCAAAGAGCGCTCCGGCAAAAAAAAGAACATATAGAAAAAAAGCCGCAACTAAAAAATGATGAAATACGTTTACCTGTCTGGTGTTTTCGTGAACATATTTTTGCTTCAGGCTTGGTTGTTCGTTGGAGATTTTTATGCAGTGTTGTATACACTTGCTTGTGGATCTCTTTGTTTTCTAGGCTATAAAATGAACAATAAATAAAGGATAAAAAAATGGCATATAGAAAGATTCTTGAGTGGCCCAACGAAAAGCTTTTTAAAAAGGCAAAAAGGGTGGAAGATTTTGGAGAAGAGACACAAAATTTAATTAAAGACCTGATAGATACTTGTAATGTTTCAAACGGCGCAGGCCTTGCTGCAAACCAAATCGGGGTTTTAAAACAAGTTGTTGTTATTAAGCCTAGACTATTTCAGGTAGAAGAAGAAGCTTTTGAAGCAAACGATTATAAAAGTGACTTTTTAGTTTTAATTAATCCCGAAGTAGAATCCTCAGGTGACCCGGCCAAGTGGCGAGAATCGTGTTTGTCAATTCCAGATGTCTCGGGTCTGGTTCAGCGGAGCAGCTATGTTTTGGTAAACTACCAAAACGAAAAGGGTGAAAAAAAGATGTTTGAGGTTGGCTGGCCAATGGCAGGAGCAATTCAACATGAATGCGATCATCTGGATGGATATACATTCAACAAAAGAATGAACAGAATGTCTGCTAGTTTACTTATTAAGAAGTACCAAAAAATAAGAAAAAAGAAACAAAGGGAGTTACGCAAATCTTTTAAAAGATAATTAGAATTATATAGAACTGGAATTTGGAGAAAAAACATGCTAAACATACAGGTTGGCCCATTTGCAAAAGCTGAAAAATTTGCGGCATCATTTGCCTATGGATTAGCAAGATCATATGCATTTCAGCAAATTTTAAAAGAAATGGAAGATATAGAAAAACTTCTAGAGGAAACAGAAAACGAAGAAGAGATTATGTTAGCGAAAATGATTTACGAACAACTAGAGGAACAGTTAAACGTAATGATTTCCCACCCGGAACCAAAAAATGAAAGACCCAGAAACAATAAGAGTAATCCGATACCTTGAAAGAAGGTATGAGCAGCTTTCTAAAAGAGAGCAGATGTTACAATTGGAAGAGGTTATTAAAAGACTTTCTACCAGGCCGGAGTATCTGACTTCAGAATCATTAGAGGAAATAGCTCAAACACTAAAGGAAGATGGGTGGAGCCTACCAAGAATTATAGCTCATTTAGATATTATTGACCTTGATGACAGGACATGAGATATGGCAGAAATTATTAATTTATTAGATTATTTACCGAAAAAAAAGAAAGAAGAGTCAATTCCAATAAGATTTGATTCTGATGAATTAATATCTGCAATGACTTTAACGACAGATGATATTGCTGCAGACTTAGTTTCTAGAGCCGAAGGAGAGTCGGCTATTTTTGATATATCAACAGACGTGCTTTTGACCGAACTAGCTGACAGAATAAATAATTTAGAAAAACTTTGTATTTTATTGAACGAAAAATAAAAACACCCTCCTATTTATTAGTAGGAGGGTTTTTTTCATGGAAGTTATACTACAGATAATATTGGCATTTTTATATTCACACCTACTTGAGTACATTTTACATAGATACTTGTTGCACAACCCTAAAAGAAAAAAATGGTTTAAAACTCATTTTGCTGAGCACCATAAAGTATCTAGAAAATATATGATGATAGACCCAAAATATTTAGAACCCAAATCGCTTAGAGGAGATCCAGAAATAAAAGGTCTTTTGCTTTTAGGCGTTATCCATTTACCAGTGGTTCTTATATATCCTTATGCTTATGCAGCATTGATAATTTGTTCTCTTGAATACTACTGGATTCACAGAAAGGCACACTCTGATTTATCTTGGGCAAGAAATTATTGCCCATGGCATTACGACCATCATTTGGCTCCCAACCAAAATGCAAATTGGGGCGTCAGAAGACCTTGGTTTGACTATGTTTTTGGAACTAGAAAAAAATACAAGGGCCAAAAAAAAGAAATTATTAAACATGTAATAATTAAAAACAAAATTTTGTCAATAACACAAAAGAGGAAAAATGAAAATAGACCATATCGCGATTAATGTAAGTAACATTAAAACATCTTCAGAATGGTATAAAAATAATTTTGGATTTACAATAGAATACATCGACGAAACATGGGCAATGCTTAAGTGCGAAAATACAAAACTAGCATTAACGTTGCCTAATCAGCATCCAAACCATGTTGCAATCGAGGTAAGCTCCCTAAAAGATTTTCCAGAAGGAAAAATCAAGTATCATAGAGATGGAAGCGCATATTTATATTGTAAGGACCCAGATGGAAACGTAGTGGAATATATTTATTATCCTCGAGAGGTGGAGGATGATCCTTTTGGGTATATTCATCTTCCATAGGAGGATTATGTGAAAACTCTTTATATATTTGATTTTGATGACACGCTGGCATTAACAGATTCACATGTCGTCGTCAACGATAATTTAAGGCTAACATCTAGAGAATTTGCAAAATACAGATCAGCTCCAGGTGACAAAATAGATTTCTCGGAATTTGAATCAGTGCCCGAAGGATCTCTAATCGATTCCACGGTAGAGGACATGGTTTCTGCTATGGAGTCTGAGGGAAGAGAAAACGTCTTTATTGTAACAGCAAGATCATCGGCTCCTCCTGTGAGGAGTTTTTTAAAGAAATTTGGAATCCAACCCCCTAAAATAGTTCCAACTTCCGGATCGGAAGGTAAAGCTAGATGGTTGATCCGAAAACTGTATCAAAAACAATATGGAAGAGTAGTCGTTTACGAAGACTGCAATAAAAACATTAAAATGTTAGAAGAAGTTGTTGATACATTCAATGAAGAGAACAATAAAAACATATCTTATTCTTCTGTCTGTGTTCTTGTTGAAGCAAAAAGAAAAGATAATATTTTAAGACAAATTGTAAAATATATTCTTGAGAACAGCAATGCCTAAGGCAAACAAGTCAAACCTTATGCTAGACCGATCCACATCACATGGTGGATGGCCCTCAGGACCATCTAGAGGGTGGTCTGGAGACAAACATGTATCAGACATCATATATGACTATCTAATGGATATGGGGCTAATAGAGGAGTCTCTATTGAGGCGGACAATCCAAGAGATTATTTTAGGCACATACAAAAATAATCTAATGAATGAATGCATAGTTGTGGCCGGGCAAACTGGCAACCAACACGTACTATCAAAAACTCGTGACAGAAATTATAGACCGATAATAAAAATAGTTAGGGAGCTGACCCCAGATAACACCGAACTAGTTTATATGGTTGATTCAAAAACGGGTTTTTTAGAGGGAATGAACAGTCACGGTGTTGGGATTTTAAATTCTACCTTAATGGTTTATGAAGACGAAAATCCAGAACAAGCCGGCACCCAAAGCTCTTATGGCGAAATAATAAAAAAAGCCCTAGAAGAAAAAACCTCAGAATCAGCATTAAAAATTATCAATGGCAAAGCCCCGGGTGTAGAAGGCCACACGTTTGTTGGTTGCCCAAAAGATTTATACTCTATAGAGTGCACCAGTTCTCATCCTGCGGTTGTAGAGAAACTGGATCCAACCACTGGTTGGGATGTTCGAACAAATCACGGCCACACATATTCTGATGCTGGATACAATAAAGAATACAAACCGATAGATTATGAATCTAGTGTTATCAGAAAATCAACGGCTGAAAAGTGCTTGTCAGGAATTGATGATTATTCTAATGTAGCTCGAGCAATGCTTTCTAGAAAACATTCAATTGATTCCAATAACAACACGTTAAGACGGACAGGCAATCTTAGAACGACTTCACAGGTTACAATGAACCTACCGAAAAAAGAGTTTCTTTTCTATTTGTTTCCTGGTGAATGCATATACAAAGGGGTTGTTGATAAAACTCCTTCCGGATATCAGCCCAGAATAAAAATAAGAACGTTCAAGTGGAAAGAAGGTTAATTCTTATGACGTAGGAGGATGACTGTGTTCCTTTACGTCGGTAGCTTCTATCATTCTAGATGGGATACTTTTGTAGATTTTTGACCCTATTTTAATATTGTAATAATTGATGGTACCATCGGGCTCTAGATCGTGATGGACAATCTTCCCTATAGGGTTTCCTTTGATTCCTAAAGCTTCTCTTAAAGATTCATCCTGAACCTTACCATGCTTCAGTCACGTATGGCCTATTATATCTTCGTTTTCGTCTTCGTCGTAATAGGAATAGTTTCCGGTACCGTAAGGATTAATTTCTTCTTCCTCGACGACCTCTCTAATAATTCTTCTAATCTGTGATTTTGTGATATTCATAGTTTATTTTTCCTCCGGAGGAAAAGCTTGTATTCTGGTTTGGTTATCTAAGCATATAGTGTGTTTTGCCACCAAAATTTGTTCTGAAACATCATACTCTAAATATGATGGTGAAATCATAAAAAAATAATTATCCCAAAATTTCCCTCTATCCTTGTCATCCTTATGGCATCTTATGACAATATTGAATTCGTTAACAACAGAATAATACATTTGTGTACAATCTGAATCAAGTATATTTTTTTTTAAACTATCCAAACAACTGCTAGCTTCAAATGATTTCCTAGCCCGTTCTATATGTTCGACGTGGGTCGATTTAACGCAGGAAAATAAAAAGACAAATAAGAAATAAATCATTAACTTTTCTCGATTCTTAAAATGTTTCTAATAAAAACTCGTAGATTTATCTCTTCGAGTAAAGCGATGAATTTATCAGTCTGTTCATCTGATTTGTCTTCTGACTCGTGAGCCCATGCCATTGCGGCATCGTATTGTTTTTTTGATTTATAACAACGCGTGGTTCCGTCCTTTTTGACGGTCTTGTATGAACCTTTAGTACCATCAGATTGCGTGCATTTTTTTGAGCCTTTTTGTTTGTATGGCATTTTTATCAAAACCTGTGTAGCTAAACAACTTATAAATTATATTATAAAATATAGAATATTTCTATATAATAAGTATACAACCTCAGGAGTATTAATGAAAACAGGATCCACTAATCTTGGCTACGCGTGTATCAACATGACACTAGCAGAAACAGAAAAAGCAATTGTCGGCAGAACTTGCCGAAAAGCAACTTTTCTCAAAAAAGGTTTGCCGCACGTCGGCGAGCTATTCGAACAAAACTTACTAGCAGTTAGGCGCATTCTTCCATGGAATGTCAAAAACAATATATCTGTATACAGAATGTCATCCTCTATGGCTCCATGGTGTTCAGAGTACAGGTTAGAAGATCTACCTAACTGGAATGCATGCAAGTCTCTGCTAGACCAGTGCGGCAAGTTTGCTATTGAAAACGACATTCGGCTGTCGTTTCACCCCGGCGCTTTTACAGTGCTGGCCGCAAAAAACCAAAGCGTTGTTGAAAAATCGTTACACGAATTGGAAATACACGGTAAGATTATGGACTATATGCACCAACCTAGGTCTCCAATGGCCAAGATCAACATTCATGTAGGAGGTGCTTACGGTGACAAACAGGCTGCTGCTGATCGTTGGCTTAGTAACTCTTCTAGGCTTTCTAACGCCGTTCTTTCTCGTCTTACACTGGAGAACGATGATCGTCCAAACCTTTATTCAACTAGAGAATTATATGAGCTATTTTACTCACGCTCCGGAATTCCTATTGTGTTCGATTATCATCATCACCAGTGTCATCCTGGTCAGGATGATGAAAAAACGGCGCTTCATCTAGCTGCTTCAACGTGGGCAGGGCACAAACCGTGCACACACTACTCCGAGACGGCTCAGGTTGACAACCCAAAAGCGGTTTTCCGTGCACATTCAAAATATGTTTCTGGTTACATTAATCCTCACGGTCTAGATATCGATGTTGTCATCGAAGCAAAAGCCAAAGAACTGGCGGTTCTTAGATACAGAGGGCTGCATGAAAAAAACAAATAATATTAATTTTATTGCGACTTATATTTTTTGTTTTCCAGGTTGTTGTGGGGCAGATATCCGTCGAGCTTTGTATTTAAGCAAACACGGAAATTTAGATGGGTTTTCTGAGCGAGGTTGGGCTGTAAGTTATTTTTACGGCAGAAAAAACCATCGAGGATACCCAAATAAATATTGGCAGAGTCCAAAAAGAGGTAAATGGATTCTAACTCCAAAAGGTCTAGATAAAGTCATTCCAGAAATGATGGAAAACATTAAAAAATATCAAAAAATCTGTGCAGAAATCAAATCAATAGGTTAAATTAATTATGTAATTAATAACAACCATGGTGAACAATGGCTAGAAAATCTGCTGCTCAAAGAATGTTTGAATTGAAAAAGATGATCGAAGAATACGATCAAGACCCATCTGCTAAAAGGCTTTACAATTGGGACTATGATTTTTGTACTTCAATGCTCGATCGACTTGGAAGAAAAAAGGCTTTGACAAAGCGCATGCGAGCCAAAATAGACGCTTTGGTTCTAGAGGGAGTAAAGAAAGTCCCTTCGAATCCGGAAGCAGACGAAATGGATCGGCTAGCAGAGTTTTTGATTAACCCATCTACCAAGCATGCGCTGAGAGACTTCGCCTTTAAAACCAGGAAGGGCTGGAGCTTATCTGTAAAACAAAAGGCTTTCGCTGAAAAACTAATGGCTGAAGCCAGAGAGGTTGAATTGACCGGCCCATGGGTACCATGCGAAAACACTAGAAAAAAAATGGCTTTGGTTCTCGAGCTTAGAAATTGCTACAACAGTATGTATTGGACAACGCATTCTGCCGGCGCTCGAGCAATGTCAATGCTGGGAGAATATTGTAACGGAAGTTTGCCTCATATATCTGAAAAAATTTGGGAAAGCGCAAGATATGCAGTTAGAGGAAAACTAAAGAAAATTGAAAGTCCTAGATTTTCTCTAGGTGAAAAATGTTTTCTAACTATTTCCGGTCAAAACGAACAAGGAACGTGGGTAACCCAAAAGCATTTTGGCATCATCTGTTCCAAACCAATGATCCACAGTGGGTCAATTGCCTTCGACGTTCTTGTCGACGGTGATTGTAAAACATATCCTTGCTCAAGAATTTCAAAGAGGTAAAAATGAATAACGAAGAACTTTGGGAAGTAATCAGTCCCTTAATAAAAAAAAGATATATAACCCCTGACTTTACAGACGTCAGTGAGTATAAAAAATACTATGAAGCAGCATGTATAGTTGGTGAACGAACAGATAAAAGGTACCCAAATCGGTGGTATGATACACGCGGAGTCGTAGAAGAGTTTCAGTTTAAGAATAAACATATGTGGAAACAGGGCAACCGACAGTCTTTGACGTATCGATCAAACCGGTTGTCAGAAAACCTATTATACATAATCAGAAATTTTAAAAATGCCGGCCTATGTAACTACCTCTGGGAAGTACAGTCTAGATGGGAGAACATTGGATGGATTCTGGCATCCAATCAAAGTGGCGCTGAACAGATGGCACACATGATGTATTCTCCGATAGTTCCAATAGAAAGTCTTCAAGTTAGAGGAGGCTCAACACCGGTTTGGGACGGAGAACAGGAAATTTTTACGGAAGCGATGAATGACTGTGTTTTAAAAGTACGATCGCATATAGAAAAAAACCGAAAAAGAATCAAAGAATTAAACGAGAGCATTGAAGGTCTTCAGACTCAACTTGAATTTTTGACACTGAACATGATGGCTTTCAATGAAAAAGAAATTGGATGAGAAGAAAAAAACACTAAAGGAATATAAGTCTTCATACCATAAAAACAATATATTTAGACCTAACGATAGGGTTCATTGGTACGAATACAGTTCTGATGGTATAGTTGTAAACGGAGGATATGGAACGTTGATAGAAATTAAACAAACAATTTCGGTCAATTACAATGCAATCTTCTTCTCTATACTATGTGACGACGGAAGTATAAGAGAATTAATTTCAAACGACGTAGAACCTTGGGCATGGTACGAATGAAAATTGGTGACTTAGTTAAAGTATCTAATTTAAAATTAGAAAAAACAAACCCATCGGGAGAAAAGGGAATAATTGTAAAGGGCCCTTACGAATGTAGTCTTAGTTTTTCTAAAAACATAAGACAGATTTCACTAGTTTACGACGTTTTAGTTAACGGCAAAATATATAAAGAAATTTTAAAAGAAAATTTGGAGAAATTATAATGACCATAGAGGAAAGCCTCAAGGAAGCAGGAATAGGAATAACAAGATTAGGCAACCAGTTTATTTTTGCAGTCAATTTAAGTGATAATTTGACAAAATCTCTGAAAATTAGTACAAAACAAATGCTAAACGACCCAGCAAAAAAAGATCATTCCGAACAATTAGCAGGGGTTTTTAATTTCGGCTCACAAACAAAGGTTAACCTTAAAACATCCAGAATGCTTCCTCATTGGGAAGAATTTTTCGACACAATCGAAAAAATTTCTTATTCTTATGTGGAATATTTTAACGAAAAATGCATAAATTCAAAAATCCCCACTAGTAATTTTGTATGCAAAATAAATGATATGTGGATTAATGAACAGCTCCCGGGAGATTACAATCCACTACATTGCCATAACAACGAATCAATGGCGGGATTGTCTGGAGTTTTTTACGTTTCGATACCAAAGGAAATACGTGAAGGTAAAGCGGATTCCGGAAAAATAAATTTTGTGTATGGAACACAGCGGCAAAACGACCACAATAATTTTAGACTCGCCCAGACTGTCCAGGTCAATCCACAGCCTGGAGGACTGTTATTGTTTCCACAAGACATGAATCACTCAGTGACATCTTTTGTGTCAGAAGAGTCTAGAATTTCTATAGCTTTCAACGTAAATGTATGGTACAAAGATTATAAAGTGAAAAACTACATCCAGTAGCGCCATAATTATACTTGGTCTTCGGAGGAGTTTTGAAAGATTTTTATGCAATCTTGGGTGTTAATAAAAATTCTGATAATAAATCGATCAAGCATGCTTATCGAGAATTAGCTAAAAAATATCACCCAGATCGTAATCCAGATAACGAGGATGCCGCTGAGCGTTTTAAGGAGGTGAGTGAAGCTTACAGCGTTCTCAGCGACCCCGAAAAGCGTCATGAATACGACGCTCAGGGTTACGGCGGCAATTTAAATTCTTACGAATCCTTCGAAGACCTTTTCAGAAACGCTGGATTTAACCCTTTCGAACCGAGTTGGAGAGATCAGGCTTCTAAAATTCACGAGGAAAGAAAGCCAGAGAGAAAGAACAAAACCATAAACTTAAGTTTGTCCATAGACGAGTTGTTCTCTGGAGGAAAAAAGACTTCCGTAAAAGTAAGGGTTCAGAGAAATTGTAAAGTTTGTGATGGAAGGGGCGGCGAAATAGTCAAAACATGTGTTGATTGCTTTGGGACTGGAAAAGTAAACAAACTCGTAAGGAACGGCCCGATGATGGTTAAAACTTCTGCAACCTGTTCGCAGTGCATGGGTAGGGGAAAACATATATCTAAAATTTGCTTTTCTTGTCACGGTAGTGGAAAAATAAAAGAAATAGAAGAATATGACATATCTATAAAAACAAGCAAAAAATAAAGATTTCATGAACAGCGGGCGGTGCGCGGGCCATAAGTGCGAGGGAATTGCGGGAAATCTTTATAAAAAAGCTTACAAGTTAGTATAATTTCATATGTTTATAGCACATGGAGAAAAAAATGCTAACTGGTAAAACAAAGCAAATATTTGACATTCTAACCGAAACAAACGATTGGGTTTCAGTGAGAAAAATTATTACCAAGGTCTGGGGTCCAGAAAGCATGGACACAGACCATTCTAGTATTAAATGGCGAAAAAACCTATCTGGCCATTTGTCGAAAATTAAATCAAGCATGAAACCAGGATACGAATTACAAAAATCATCTGATTTAGATGCTGTAAAAATTTTGTCGAAACAAGAAAGTTTTAGTCATGTAACATGCACTGCTTGCGAAAGCAGGTTCGTGTTTAAAAATATCATGTTAAATAACACTTGTTCATCTCAACTTTATTGTGTAAAATGTTTATATGAAATGATGGAGGATCTCGGAATATGAGAATTATAAACTATATTAAAAAACTATTCCAGCCGTGCGAGGCTTGCGAATGTGACCCTTGTGACTGCGGATGGGGAAATTATTAATGATGATAAGTAGAAAATACAAAACTGCAGAATGTGTAACTCCCAAACATCCGGATAAAATTTGTGACACTATTTCGGATGCGATACTTGACCACTGTTTGGGTTTTGATCCCGACTCTAGGGTTGCAGTAGAAACCATGGGAGGTCACGGAGAAATAAACGTAACTGGGGAAATAACTACTAATGCTGATTTGCCAATAGAGCAAATAGTAAGAGAGACCTATGGAAAACCTGTCAAGGTTAATGTTAACGTTGTAAAACAGAGTAACTTTATCTCTCAAGGAGTTGATACAGGCGGCGCAGGAGATCAAGGAATCATGGTCGGATATGCATGCGATGACAATCCAGAGATGGTGCCAAACGAACTTTATTTAGCGCGCCAGCTTTGTAAGCAGCTTTATAAGGTTTATCCCTTCGACGGAAAAACACAGGTAACACTATGCGGAAATAAAATCGATTCAGTGGTTGCTAGTTTCCAAATGGCAAAAACAAAAGACTTGGAAGGATACATAAAGGGTTGGCTCCGCACCGTTAGTTTTGATACATCGGAAACAAAGATTTTTGCTAACCCCGCAGGCGATTGGAATCTTGGAGGATTCGACGCCGACGCCGGATTAACTGGCAGAAAGATCGTAATCGACAATTACGGACCAGCAATTCCAGTAGGGGGAGGAGCATTTAGTGGTAAGGATCCTACAAAGGTTGATCGATCAGCAGCTTACATGGCTAGACGAATTGCCGTAGATAAATTGCAGACTCTAAATCGTAGACCTGAAGGAAACCAAGTATATGTTTATCTTGCGTACGCCATTGGACATGACCAACCGGTAGAAGCAACAATGATAGTTAACGGGGAAGAGTTTCCCGTAACAGATTATGATCTAAGCCCTCAGGGAATCATTAATCATCTAGACTTAAAAAAGCCTAAATACTTACAGACCGCCGCTTGGGGTCACATGGGCACTAACCAAACATGGGGTTAAAATGAGCGAAGAAACAACGCCTCCAATTGGCAGAAATAGACGGAAAAGAAATTGGCAAAAAAATAGGCACATTCTTAAATCAATTCCAAATCCTTCTAGGGAAGCCTATGAAATAAAAATGAAGGTTCCGGAACTTACTTTTGAAGGGGTTAGGGCCCAGCCAGATTTTGCACAGTTGTATATCACGTTTTATCCAGGTGACAAAGTTATTGAGCTTAAATCTCTCAAAGAATACTTCTTTGCCTTTAGGTCACAGATTTATTCATACGAAAGAATCATTAACGTGATTTACGATGACATGATGAGCGCATACGAACCGACTCGACTCAGGCTGGTAATAGTATGCAACCCGAGAGGTGGAATATCATCAAAGCTTACTGTCGACTCAGACTGGGGAATAAGGGGTGGAGAAGACAAGTTTCAAGATTGGGTTGGTCAAAAAGAAGAATGGTAGATTTTAATAAAAAGATTTACATACTCGATGGAGCAATGGGAACGGAGATACAAAAGAGAAAAGTTGATCCGTCCTTTTTCTCGTACGAGGAAAAAAACTGTGAGGGATTCAATGATATACTTTGTTTGACTTGCCCAGAGGTAATAAAGTCTATTCACGAGGACTATTTAAAAGCTGGTGCAGATATCATTGAAACAAATACTTTTAACGCGAATTATGTTTCTGCAGAAGATTATGACCTAAGTAACGAAGCAATAGATTTGCTTAATTACAAAGCCGCAAAGTTGGCAAGAACTATTGCTAACAAATACGATGCGTTGGTTGCAGGAGTACTAGGACCGACATCAAGGACCCTGTCAATGTCTCCAGATGTGCTGGATCCCGCTTTTAGAAATATTACATATAATGGTCTTTTTAAAAGCTATAGAGCCGCAGCTGAAAACCTAATAAAGGGTGGTTGTGACCTAATAATGATTGAAACAATATTTGATACTCTGAACGCAAAAGCCGCAATTGAAGCAGTTAGAAGTATTTCAAAAACAATTCCTCTTATGATTTCAGGAACCATAGTTGATGCATCTGGAAGGACGCTTTCTGGTCAGACTGTAGAGGCATTTTGGCAATCCGTCAAACATGCAAACCCAGTGTCGGTTGGTCTAAATTGCGCTCTAGGTACAGAACAGATGGCACCATATGTCTCCAGGTTATCAGAAGTAAGCTCATGTGCCATTTCAGCACATCCAAACGCTGGTTTGCCCAATGAGCTAGGAGAATACGACCAGTCTCCCGATGAAATGGCGGCTATGATTAGGAAAATGGCTAAAAACAGTGGTTTAAACATTATTGGAGGCTGCTGTGGAACTACTCCTGAACACATTTCGAAAATTGCAAAGACAGTAAAAAAGATGCAGCCAAAATCAACTCGCGTTCCTTTTGAAAAAACCTTAAAGCTATCTGGTTTAGAGGAATATTCCTGCGATGGAAAAAATTTCATCAACATTGGCGAAAGAACAAATGTTACTGGCTCATCAAGGTTTAGAAAATGTATCAAGGAAAAAAGGTATGACGATGCCTTGCAGATAGCGAAAAGACAGATAGCCAATGGCGCGCAAATAATAGACATCAACATGGATGACGGACTTCTTGATTCAAAGGAGGAGATGCTAAACTTTATAAAATTAATAGCATCTGAACCAGAGATATCTCGTGTTCCAATTATGGTAGATTCTTCTAAATGGGATATTTTAAGAACATGCATGAGATGGCTCCAGGGGAGGGGAATTGTAAATTCAATTTCTTTAAAAGAGGGAGAACAAAGTTTTCTAGAACAGGCAAAAGAAATCGTCTCATGCGGCCACGCTTTTGTAGTAATGGCTTTTGATGAAAGTGGGCAAGCGGACAGCCTCGAAAGAAAAAAAGAGATATGCTCTAGAGCGTATTGGCTATTGGTAGAAAACGGAATTGCTCCAAGCGACATTATATTTGATCCAAATATATTTGCAATTGCAACAGGAATATCAGAACACGACAATTATGCTGTAGACTTTATTAACGCAACAGAGTGGATAAAGAAACAACTTCCAGGAGCCAAAGTGTCAGGAGGTTTGTCCAACCTATCTTTCTCTTTTAGAGGAAATCCTTATGTAAGGGAAATAATGCACTCTGTTTTCTTGTATCATGCCGTGAAAGCTGGTCTTGATATGGCAATAGTCAATGCGGGGCAATTAACAATATACGAAAGCATTGACAAGGGACACAGAAAAATAGTAGAGGATGCAATCCTAAACAAAAACCCAGACGCAAGCTCACTCTTGCTAGAATTAGCACAAGAAACCAGTGGTAAAAAATCTGGAGAAAGGAAAACAAACGAAGAGTGGAGAGCAGAATCACCCGCGAAAAGAATAGAACACGCTCTGGTAAATGGAATTGACAGATATATTTTAGAAGATGTTGAGGAGTGTTACAATAAAAATCCTAATGCCATAGAGATAGTTGAAGGTCCGCTAATGGACGGCATGAACATAGTTGGAGATCTTTTTGGGTCTGGAAAAATGTTTCTGCCTCAGGTAGTTAAATCAGCCCGAGTTATGAAAAAAGCCGTAGCTTGGTTAGAGCCATATATGGAAAAAGATGGAGGGTCAGCGTCTCGAGGGAAAATATTAATGGCTACTGTAAAAGGGGATGTCCACGATATTGGAAAGAATATTGTTGGTGTTGTTCTTCAGTGCAACGGATATGAAGTTATAGATTTAGGAGTTATGGTACCAACAGAAAAAATAATCGAAGAGGCAATAAGTCATAAAGTTGATGCGATCGGGTTAAGTGGGCTTATTACTCCTAGTCTAGACGAAATGGTAAAAGTTGCAGCAGCGCTCGAAAAAGAAAACTATCCAGTTCCTTTATTGATAGGCGGAGCAACGACATCAAAGGTCCATACTGCTACAAGGATTGCTCCGAAATACAAGAACACTGTGTATATTAGAAACGCTAGCGTTGCAGTATCTGAAGTAAATAATGTTCTCACAAACGACGAAGCTTTTAAAGAAATCATAAAGAAGTATGAAAAGATTAGAAATTCAAGAAAGCCTAATAATAGAAAATACTTTCCTTTAGAGATTTCTCGCGGTAATCGGTATCGCCTAGAGTCTGAAGCTGTCAAACCAGCATCCACTGGAATAAACCGTGACGTGGCCAGCATCGAAGAAATAAGAGATTATATTGACTGGGTTCCGTTTGCAATGACTTGGGGACTAAAGCCAAAGCAGCTTTCTGAGGAAGTTGGAATAAACTTATTAGAAGACGCGAATAGAATGATTGACGAACTGTCGAAAACAGTTTCAATTTCGTATTCATTTTCAATTGATAGATGTAAGAAGAACAACGAGGACGTAACCGTTTACAGGGAGGGCAAAGAAAAAACATTCAATTTTTTACGCCAGCCGCAAAAAAAATCGTCTACAAAAAATATGAGCTTGAGTGATTTTTTACACGAAGAAGATTGGCTTGGAACATTTGCAATTTGGGTAAACGGAATAGATGAAAAAGCGAAAGAATTCAAAAACGAGCAAGATGATTATAGAAACATTATGGTTCAATCTCTTGGTGACAGGTTTGCCGAGGCAACAGCAGAGTGGTTGCACCAACAAGTCCGAATAAAACACTGGAAATATATTGAAAGCGAGGAACACTTTGATAACAAAGATTTAATATCAGAATCTTACAAAGGAATCCGTCCTGCTCCTGGATACCCAGCTTGCCCGGATCACACTCAAAAAATTAAAATTGTAGATTGGCTTGGAATAAAAAACGAAGTTAAACTAACAGATGGTTTAACAATGATACCAAAAGCAGCAATATGTGGATGGTATTTTGCAAGCTCTGAATCTAAATATTTTGGCATCACCAAGCTTCCAAAAGAATATTTAGATGATCTACAGAAAAGAAATGAACTTTTTAAAAAATACAGAAGCCATTTAGAACAGGAGTAAAAAATGGATTTTAAAGACTACAAAATTAAAGATATAAAACTATCAGAATGGGGAGCAAAAGAAGTTTTGTTAGCAGAATCTGAAATGCCTGGTTTAATAGCTCTAAAAGAGAAATATGGTGCTGATAAACCTTTAAAAGGTGCAAAGATCGCCGGCTGCTTACATATGACAATTCAAACCGCAGTTTTAATTGACACCCTTGTTGAACTTGGAGCAGATGTCCGCTGGATGACATGCAATATATTTTCAACCCAAGATCATGCTGCGGCATATACAGCAAATAAGCACATTCCTGTTTTTGCTTGGAAAGGAATGTCAGAGGATGATTATGAACGGTGCCTAGACGAAGTTATTAAGTTTGATAACCACGAAGGTCATTGGACTAGTCCAAACATGATATTAGATGATGGTGGGGATTTAACAAAGCACCTTATCGAGAAATATCCAGAAATTTGCGGAGATATTATTGGCGTAACAGAAGAGACTACGACTGGAGTATTAAGGTTAAGAGAATTTGAGAGTGATAAAATTCTTCCTTTTCCCGCAATAAACGTTAATGATTCTGTCACAAAATCAAAATTTGACAACAAGTATGGCTGCAAGGAATCTTGTGTAGATGCCATTCGTAGAGCAACAGATATCATGATGGCTGGTAAGGTTGCTGTCGTTGCAGGATATGGAGATGTTGGAAAAGGTTCTGCAGCATCGCTTGCTTCAGCCGGTTGTAGAGTTATTGTAACAGAGATTGATCCGATCTGCGCCCTACAGGCTGCCATGGATGGCTTTCAGGTTATGAGAATGACAGACGCAATTAAAGAAGCAAACATTGTGGTAACAGCTACAGGAAATCGAGACGTGGTCAGAGATGAACATTTTTGCGAAATGAATGACAACACTATTGTTTGTAACATCGGACACTTTGATAACGAGATTGATGTTGCCTGGCTGGACGCGCATTGCGAAAAAACAAATATTAAGCCTCAAGTCGACTGCTATGAGGTAGCCGGAAAAAACATAATTTTATTAGCAGAAGGAAGACTAGTGAACTTAGGATGCGCAACAGGTCATCCAAGCTTTGTAATGTCCTGCTCTTTTACAAATCAAGTTTTGGCCCAAATTGAAATGTTTCACAATTCAAAAAATTACGAAAACAAGGTTTACGTCTTGCCAAAAACATTGGATGAAGAAGTGGCAGCTCTTCACTTAAATCATATAAACGCAAAATTAGAAACATTAAAGCCTCACCAAGCAGAATACATTAATGTTCCTATTTTCGGACCGTATAAGTCAGATGAATACAGATATTAATATGTGGGAACCAATTATACCGGTCGTGTTAGTTATATTTCTAACATGTCTTCTGTTCTTTATGATATATCTTGCTGCTTTTGCAGTAGTGAAAGGTGGAATGTTTACTTACAGAAAGATAACGGAAGAGATCAAAAAAGAGATAGAGCCAAAAAGCAAGGATCTTAGTCCAAGATTAGGCGACAAATTTCCTAAAAGAGAAGATGTTATACAGCCTAATCAATATAAAAACAAAAGATATTAGTCAAGGAGAAGACAATGACCGGTTTTTTATCATCCCCAAATTTTACTTTGTTTTGCGCGTTTATAAACGCCTTTTTTGCAATCAATAGCTTTACTAATGGAAGCTGGGTATTTGGAATAATATGCACGGCATTTTGCGTAATTTGTACAAAGAACTATTTTAGTGTAAAATAAGGATGTTGGTTACGCACCCGTAGCTCAGCAGGATAGAGCAACGGCCTTCTAAGCCGTGGGTCATAGGTTCGAATCCTATCGGGTGTACCACTTACTGGAGAAAAAATGATCAGAACAATAATTCTATCTTTATTATTTTCGTGCTCATCAGATGTATCGATCATGAAAAGAGTAGACGATCAAGAAGAAAGTGATGAGACTGCGACGGAAACAGATCAAAACCACACCGGTGATGCGGCAGACACGGAGAGTAATGTTGAAGAGCCAGACACTGAAATTTCTAACCTAACAATTGGTTTTGGCGAAATTCATTTTAGGCAGATAGCATGCCCAGCATGTGTAGGCGAGGCGGGAGAATTTGATATTTCCGCAGAGCTTAAGCTACATCAACCAACTAGTGGAAATTATCTTGAATATCTTACACCTGTTGATTCTTGTACAACAAATATCTATAACACCCATGTTAGTTCTCAACCTTTGACATCCACTCAGCCGGCTTATTTTAACGATATTTTGCTTTCACCCTCTGGATTAGGACAATGGACCAATGTTAACCTGCTAGAATATCAGTATATTAGAAATTCTAATTATTCTGTTGTTACGGAGCACGGTAATATTGAAAACGCATTTACAACAATTGAAGGGTTTGATAGTATAGAGCCTTACACTATGTTGTGGGTTGATCCAAGCTATGCGTTTGATGCCACGATAAGTAAATCAAACACATATTTTACATGGGCTCCAGTTGTTCCAAATTCACAGTTCGAAATCATTGTTGCAGTATATTCACCAGATGGTACCCAGTATTATGGAGCTGTTTCTTGCATGGCAAACGACGTAGGATACATGAATTTTCCAGGAACATATTTTCAAAGTTATCCATCGTGGTCGCTAGCAGCGGTACATTTAATTAGACACAAAACAGATTATAGAGAGGCAATAAACTTTAACGGATGGTTTCAATCCCATATGATATGGGAAGTCGTAGGAACCGCACATTTAGAATAAAAACGGATTTTATCTAATAAACTATATAATTAACGATCAAAACAAAAGGAGAACGCAAATGCGAATGATGATCTTAGTGGCAATGGTAGCATGCTCAAACACAGAAAACGAAACAACGGAAACAACCGTTGAAACTCAGGAAAATACAGAGGTAGTCAGTACCGAACAAACTGCGGAAACAACCGCAACAACTGATGCTGATAATACTCAAGCTACCCAGACTACACAGGTAGCAAACAAGAATGTACAGACAGAAAACACAAATACAGAATTGAACACCGCGGAAAAAAATACAGAAAAAGCAAACCAGGTGAACGTCAACGAAAATAGCAATTCAAATGAAAACGAAGCAGAATAAAAGATTAGTAACCCCTCCCATTAAATTATTTTTTAACAAATAATAAGTTCTTGATACACTAAGCTACGAATTATTGATTATAAAATAAATAAGTGAATCACATAGATTCAAAACTAAAAAACACGTTTACCCCCTCCCAGTGTTTTCAACCCATGTTATTATTAACATGGGTTTTTTCTTTTGTGACAGTATATTTAAAAGTATGTTCAAACATTTAAAGTCCACAAGCATGTCATATACGCAACACTTCATGCAAGCCATGACCTACTACTATAAGATACAGAAGGCGGCTCTGTGTGTATTTCTGCATGCCTTCTGGCCAGATATGTTCACCACCGAGGCATCAACTATTATTAAAGAATTAGCGTCAGAGTTTGAACAAACCTCCGAAGACGTGTAAAATATAGATGTTCGCCTGAGTGGTGGAATTGGTAGACACAAGAGACTTAAAATCTCTCGATCGAATGATCATGCGGGTTCAAGTCCCGCCTCAGGTACCAATTAAAAAAACAATAAAATTATTAAAATTTGTGTAGGACATTGTTTATCGGGATAAATTATTATATATTCCAAAAACAGGAGAAACAATGCAGGACCTCATTGGAACATGGAAAAGTTTTCTGAGCGAAGGATCTTTTCTTTTAACTAGTTCAGAGCTTCCGAGAAAATTTACGGGTATTATTCAAATTAAACCATCTGATAATGATTTCCTAAGAGAGCTACAAGAAAAAATTGTGTCGATCTATCCGGGTCAGAAGCCAGTAAGAAATCTTCACGTAACTCTTCTTCATCAATCAATTCCAAAAATGATTTATTCAAAATCTTTATTCGATTCCAAGGGTATTCCCCTGAGGGGAGATAAAGCACTTAAGAAATTTTTTAAGTCTGAAAAATCAAAATCTTTATTTCCTCCATTTTTGGAGTTTGGAGAATTAGGAATTAAATCTGAAGGAGAGAAAATTTCTACCTACATAAAAATAGTCAATTCAGGAGATATGAATAAATTTTTATCGAACCTCTATGAAATGACGGGTCTAGACAAAAAAGATGTATCAGCGGCCTCAGAATTAGAACCTAGAGAATCCGGAAGAATTTTTCATATTTCGCTAACAAACTTAACAGGTAATCCCGGAGACTCAATAGCCAACATCCGGGGTGGAAAGGAGATAAACCTATGAGCAATCACATTAGAAACCGTGGAAATTTTACAACCATTCATCGTGAAGATGGAAAAATTGTAGTTTCAAGCAAAATGGTATATGATCACATTGGTACTCACGGAAGCCCAGGAAAGGGATCTGTGTTTTCTGGAGGGATTACTCCCAGTATGATTAATGATTTTCTTGTCAGTGCTGACATTCCAGAAGGAGGCGGTGGAATTCCTGCTAATTTTCCAGGCGGGGGTTATTTGCTAGTGGCGCCGTTTGATGTTGCAATGCAGTTTGCAGATGCAACTGTTAAGCCAGGAACAAAGGAAGATTTCGATCCAGCTCAGAAAAAAATGGTGCCGGTTCCTATTGCAGAGGTCCACACAACTCAATCCGTTGAGGATTTTCAAACAGATGAAACAACTGTTTTGGTTTTTCCTTATGATCCTACCAGATCTTCTCCGGAGCAGAATGAGTTTGTAGATAACAATGAAGAGTTGTCTGCAGCAAAAGAAGCTGGGAACCTTTATGCTCTTGCAACCGCTTTTCCCGGCGGGTTTGCACTGTCTGAGGTTGGAGGCATTTCGTTTCCGAGTGAACAGGTACCAAAGGCCACAGCTTGGGGCGGTGTAGATAATCCTAAGTGGGCTGTTATTATTCCAAATAGTCAGGGTAATCCGATTATGGAAAGATGGAACAGACTGGCAGGACTTAATAAATGAAGCAATTGATGGAATCATGGAGAAACTACATGGACCAGGGAAGCGAGGTCAAAACTTTGGTTTTTTTAGATATGGACGGAGTTTTAGTTGATTTTTCAGAAGGATTAGTAAACGCTCTAAACAGGGATATTTCTGGTGACATTGAATACAGAAATTCTAGAGCCAAAAAACTTAAAAAGGTTAAGGAATACAAAGGTTCTGACAGAGTGTTTCCAATTACAAAAAACTTCATGGCTGAATTGATGATAAAAAAAGACGCTAAGGAGGAAATGACAAATTGGGAACTGCTAATAAAGAGGTATCAATTTTTACCGGTAGTTCAAAATTACGATCATTGGTTTAATTTGCCAAAGGCACAGGGAGCGGATTCCCTAATAGAAGGGGTGGCATCTGTAGTTGGGTTTGAAAACATCTATATATTGTCGGCTCCAGTAGACCAAGAAAGCATTAGAGCAAAATACGACTGGATCAAAGAAAACACCTCAATTCCCTCAGAGAGAGTTATTATAAGAAAGGATAAAGGTTCAGTTCCTCCTCAATTCCCTGATAATAGATGCGTATTAATAGATGACAGAGCGAAATATATCTCTATGTTCGAAAGCACAGGAGGTATAGGGATTAGGCATTTTCCAGAGTCTAGCTCTGTTGCTGTCGACTCATCATTGATGCAATTAAAAGAATTGGTATGAAAAGATTAATAATTTCTGATTTACATTTAGGTTCTACTTTCTCCCGAGAAGATATGTTAATATCTCTTTTAACGGAAAAGGATTTCGACGAGCTTATCTTGGCCGGCGATATAATAGAATTTCTTAAAGTTCCTAGGTTTACAGAGGATACTAAAAAAATACTTTCTGTATTACAAATCATTGATAAACCAATTATTTATGTTGTAGGAAATCATGACAGAGCCTTTGAAGCTTGGGTTGATGCCTCTATTGGAAATATAAAATTTACAAAAAGATATGAATTTGAAGAAAACGGAAGAACTTTTGCCGTCGAACATGGAGACCAATACGAAGGAGGATTTTTACAAAAAAGATTTACGATGAAAATAGTGGCTCTGATTGGCGATTGGTTTGAAAGAGCTCTTAATTGGAACACTAATGCTTTTATAGATTTCTTTAAGACAAGAAAAAAAAGAATTAAACACATTAGAGATATAATGAGGCACAATGGAGACAAAGATGTTTTTATCATGGGTCACACACATTCTCCAGAGGCTTTAATCTGGATTGATGAAAACGAAAGGATAAGAACATACGTCAACACTGGAGACTGGGTTGAGCACGCCACATATGTTTTGATAGACGGCTCGCAGGTAAGATTAAAAAATTATTTAAACGAGATTGAACAAAGAAAACCTATTGGTTATAATAAAAGTAATAAAACATCGGCTCCAGAGAAGTGTAATGAGTTCATCTCAACTAAATGACCCAAAAGTCAAGGCGTATTTAATAAACGCAATCCTTAATGGTATTAAAACAGAAATAATCGAAGACCAAGAAAGAGAAGATTTTTGTTCAGAATTAGTAAATTTTTTAAACAACCATCCCTTAGAAATCAACGCAGTTGGCGACATAGATGGAATATTAATAGAAACTTTTAATTCTTCAGAGCCTATAGGTTTAATATTAGTAAGAAAGGGACTAATAGAATTTCGTATTTTTTCAGAAGTTGATAATTTAGATGGTGAGGAAAAATTGGTTTTTTCTAGAGCTATTTTGACAACGATCGGGTTTGTTTCGCTTTGGCACGGTGGAGATGAATTTTCAATCAAACCGGCATCAGGATTAGTACATGGCGGCGGAGAATCTGGAATAACCTGGGATGATGATGGCTTTGGAATAACATAGCCATATTTGAGATATAATATTTTTGAGAATTTTAAAAAAAATTGCCAAAGGAGAAAAAATGAGCAATACTAAAGTAGAAAATGGTAACACCGTTTTTGTCCACTACGTTGGAACACTAGATGATGGAACAGAATTTGATAATTCTAGAGACAGAGGAGAACCTTTTTCCTTTGTTGTTGGAACAGGGTCTGTTATTAAGGGCTTTGACGAAGGAGTTGTGGGGTTAGAGGTTGGTGAAACTTCAAACATTAACATTCCTCCAGAAAAAGCATATGGGCCATATAACAATGAAGCAATTAGAGTAGTTCCTAAGTCCCAATTTCCAGAGGGATTTGAGTTTACAATCGGCGGATTTGTAAGGGGAAAGGACGGAGCTACACAACAGGATTTCTGGGCGCAAATTAAGGAAGACAGAGAAAATGAGGTTGTTATGGATTTTAACCACAGGTTGGCAGGAAAAAACCTGAACTTTTCGGTTGAGGTAATCAAGGTGGATTAATTTGCCATTGTAGCTCAGTTGGTAGAGCAGCTGATTTGTAATCAGCCGGTCGGAGGTTCGAGTCCTCTCAATGGCTCCATAAATAATATTAAAAAAAATTATACAAGTAATTCAAAATTAATATTATTATTCAGATACAAAAATGTTCTTTGAAAATTTGATTTGACCCATGTTCTCGGGTCAAAAAACTCAGGTAAAGTTACTGGTTCCTGAGCATCGAGCCTTCGGGTGAAATGATAGAGAAAACCTCGATGGGGAAAGTATCGTTCTTACGATATGCCGCCCTACTAAGAGAGGGAGTGAGTTAAGGACGGTGGAACGTTCGAAATCACTCAGTGATCTAAGGCGTGAGTCTCTATTCCACTAGAGAAATACTGCCAAGGAAATCCGCGGATTTGTAGATTCATCGCGGAAACGGGACAAGGGCAAAACTAAGACTAAAACAAGTTTTGGGAAAAAGGGGTAAAAACCTTTAGAATCTAACTGTCGGTGACAGAAGTCTCTCTGATGGAAATGGAAACAGGACCGTCGTCCCGAAAGGGGTCATCCAGACTATCTCCCAAAGATAGAAAAGGTGACGTGCAACTTAGAGGAGAAGTGTACAGCTTACTCAATGGCGCACAGAATGTTATGGCGATAGTAAAGCGTGCTGTTCCGTATCCTTAAAACGATAAGAACAGGGAGAAAGCTCGTGAACGGATTTACTTTCCGGTGTGTGTACTCCTAACCCAAGAATGGGGACAGTCTCTAAACAAGTGAGATTGGTGGTCACGAGAAGAAAAGCGAGACATGCTGAAGCTTTTTTTTCCGTTTTTTAGGGTCGGTTTTCCGACCCTTTTTTATTTTATAAACATATTTATTTGTGAATGTTTAAAAAAAACGATGTAATCTGTATTGTTGGATCAACAAGAGACAAAGCAGGCACTATATATGAATTTGGTATCGGAACAGTTATAGAGGTTGCCCTGAATGACCTAATTGTTCAGCCGGAGACAGGATTTTGGAATTCCCATATCAGGGTTTCAAAAAGGTCGTGCATTAGATTGGATCCGTTAACGACGTCGCCAGAAATTTATAGAGAGCCGCCAGAGATCGGAGACTTGGTGATGTCGTATACCCACAACTACAGGTCAGAACCAGTAAAAGAAATAGGGATTTTGATAGCTATAAAACATACTCCTGGAAAGCTTCCTTCTGGCAAAGTGATGGTTCAAGGTGATCAAAAATCGTATGATTTGAATAGCTTAATTATAATTGAAAAAAACAGCCAAAGAAAGGTATAATATTTTAAATAAGTTTAAAAATTTTAAGAGAAGTACGAATAATGCAAAAGCTTACTGGTTTCATTAAGGATAAAAAATTTATTTCTGGTTTAGCAATTGGCTATCTTGTTACCAGTTGGATGAATTGGGATTTTCCAGGAATTTATTTTTGGTGTTTCCTCGCTTCATGTTTATTTATTGGTAGCTGGATCTATTGTAGATGGAGCAAAATGAACGAAGATTATTACGACTAGGAATACATGTGAAATATTATAATCCTCTGCAGTCCACAATAAACAGAATTATGCTTATGGATGGATTTGTTAATGCTCATGCACATTTAGACAGAGCAAACACAATTACTCCAGATTCTCTAAAAGACTCATCGTTAGGACTACAAGAAAAATGGACCTATGTAGATAAAATAAAAAGAACATCCAGTGTTTGGGATTATAAGGAAAGAATTACAGACGCATTGATGATGCAGAAGTTTTATAACACAAGATATATTTGTAGCTTTATTGATATAGACCCTATCGCAGATTATACTGCTTTGACAGGGGCCTCCTTTGCAAAGGATGAATTTGACCAACAGGAAATAAAGCTAATAATCGCGAGCCAAACTCTAAAAGGAGTATTAAATAAAGCTCCTAGAATCCTTATAGAGGATGTATTAGACACAGTTGATATTATTGGCTCGCTGCCTGCGGCAGACGAAGGAAGAGAATCTGAGCACTTAGACGTCGTGCTTAACTGGGCTAAGCAAACAGGAAAAAGAGTTCACGTACATGTCGACCAAAACAATCGCCCAACAGAAAAAGAAACAGAACTCTTGGCTAGAAAGACGATTGAACATGGATTAGAAAGTAGGGTGACTGCAGTTCATGGAATTAGTATTGCTTGCCATCCAAAAAAATACAGAGAAGAATTGTATAAAATGTGTGTCGACGCAGATCTTACTTTCATCTGTTGCCCATCAGCCTGGATAGACCATAGGCGTTCTGAAGTTTTATCTCCCATACACAACTCAATTACTCCCGTCGATGAATTGCTAGAAAGAGGACTGAGAGTTGCAATCGGCTCAGATAATATATGTGACATATACAAGCCGTTCTGCAACGGAGACATGATAAACGAATTAAGACTTTTAATTGATTCTTGCAGAATTTATAACGAAGACGAACTAATTAATATAGCCGTAACGAACGGCCTAGAAGTTTTGGGAATGATGGACTAGAGATTTTATAGCTTACAAAGTTAACATAGACATCATTAAGAAATATAGTACAACGGAGAATATTCATGAAGCAAAACAAATGGTCTAGAAAAGATGTTCATGATTGGTGGAGAGAACAGCGTAAGCAAATGCTTAGCGAATGCGGTTGCGAAGACGAGTCATACTCAGTTTATGGAAAAGATATTTACACTCCAGAAGAATCGTTTGATATAAAAAGGCAGGTATTAGAAATGAATAATCAAGATTCTGCTATATGTCCAGAAAGCTATTCAAAGTCAGCTCAGGTGTTCTGTGATAATCCACACGAAATTTTGCAAGCATTAAGACCTTTAATGCGTCAAATCGGAGTAGGATGTCCTCAAAGTTTTGCCATGGCATTAACAGATATGTTCGAAGTTGCAATGGAAACAGGCGTCATAAAGCCGTTTAACACTGATGATTTAATTTAAAGGAGAAAAAATGATTAAAGTTGGAGACAAAGTAAGTTTATTTCACAACATTGGCAAAGAAGGAAAGGTAATCAATCTTATTCCAATTAAAACAACAACTTATTTCACTGGAGGTAGTGCTACAAATAGTTGGCGCATACTTATCGAGTGGAACGATGGTTCAAAAACCGAAGAAAATATCGGTGATGTAATGCGTGTCGAATAAAGGTGCAAAGATGTATTCTGCTAAAAAAGAATGGGCAAAATTTATTTTAGAAACCAAAATAAATTCTTTACTATTAGAAAGAAAAGTCCAAACATGGGAAGAAATGAAAGAAATTTTGGCTCTAGCCGTCAAGGCAGAAGAGCTAAAAGACATCGAACAAAGAGGCGAAGCAACTGGAAAAGTCATCAAAAATGTTTTAGAATATTTACCAGGGGTAAAGCTTTTTGCAGATGGAGTTAAATTAGGCGGACAAGTCAAGGATGCCATGGACGCCTCAAAGGCAGCAAGGAATGCTGATGATGCTTCGGCAGAAAAAAATCAACTTCTAGGTATATTCCACATCGATGACGGATACAAAGAGTTGGTTGATGATAAACTAGAATCTGAATTTATTAAATGGTTTCCTACTTGGCTCGAAGGAAAATCCGGATCGATAGGACAAGAAGAAGGTGACGTTAATTCCGTGTTTGAAGAGTTCCTAAAGCAAAGAGGAGATTTTGATGAAACAGTCGTGAACGCCGATTCTCAAGCAGATTTCACAGACATTGATTATCCAGAACAGGAAGGCGAATTTAAATCAGCAATGAAAAAAGCCGGTTCAACTCTTAAAGGTATTTTTAAAGGGCTTTTTTAAAACCCACTCATTTTACGCCACTGACGAAAAGCAAGACGAGCTTCAGAATTAAACCTGTTGGCTCGTTTTTTATTTTTTTGAAATTTGTTTTTATTTTCGATTTCTTTAATGAGCTCTTGTTTTTCTTCAGTTAAATCTTGATCCTCTGCGTCGTAGTAATCATTTTCTATATTCTCTTTCTCTATAGCGGACAATGCTTCTTCTATTAATTTCATTTCTCTTTTCGAAAGTTTCATAACTAAGACCTCTAGTTTTTGTTTTGTAGGTATAAATATTATTATGCCCATAGAAAATGTGTATAAAATTTTAAAGCCAGGTCAACTGATCAAGCTTTTAAATGGAAGCGTTGGGGTAATAGTTTCAGTAGATTTTCAGTTTAAGCCAGTTTGGGAAAAGAGTAAAAATGATCCTTGTATCTACAAGGCGCTCATAGACGGCTCTGAAGTTCTGTTGATTAGAGAATCATTTACGTTGTTATAAATGTTCGAGCAGAGAAGTGTTTGTAGTTGGGGAATTAGTTTGGGTTAGAGACGGAATTTTTTTGCATCAAATAAATGCAGGATTTGGTTTAGTAATACAAGTCGAAAAAATTGATTTGGATGAAAGTGTTATGATTTCTTGGAAAGTTTTGTTACATGGAAGGTTAGTTGAAGTCGATGCGTCGCATCTCAAACAACTCAAATGGTACAACAAACACTTATTATGTCTAGATGGTTCCCAAGGGAGGGTGACTTAGTCGCAGTTCCGCCAATGAAAAAACGTAAAGATGGATCCCAGCCCAAATGTAGCTACGGAATAATCGTCCAAGAAAGCAAAAATTCTGAATTTAAAGGCGCTTGGTGGGATGTACTATTTGAAGATCTATTGTTGTCACTTCATGTTCAGTGCATAACCCCACTGCTAGACAAGGAGGGGACATGGATAAAAAGAGGTATGAACGATACGAAATAGGTGACTTAATATATTGGACCAAAAAATCTATTGCGTTGATAATGAAGCCAAAAAACGCAGGAGATCTTTGGAAAATAGGAATAATAATTCAAAACAAATCTCCATCGAAGTATATAATATTATCCGAGGGATTGATTCAGGAATGTACACATACGATGGCCATGAGATTAGACAAAGCGTGATTTTATCAAGCGGTGATTTAGTACAAGTAAGAGCTGCTACAGATATTGACAGAACAAACAAGCCCATTGGCATAATTATACAGTGTAAATATGGGTTTGGAATTTCTGGTGAGGATTGGATTGTCTTTGTCAACGGTAAACTTTTAGAGATTCCTGGATCCATGATTTGGCCTCTAGAGAGTTATTATGAATTTTAAAAACAAATACAATCTGAAAAAACTACTTTTTGAAAAGAAAATTACGGAAGAAGAAGATCTTCAGATTTATCAAGCTTCTTTAGAAAAGGCATCTAAGGATGATGCTTTGGCAATATCTGATTTGCCAGGAAGCGGAAAACTGGCCAGTGTTGATGTTCCAATTGTTTGGTCAGATCTAGCCGACGGGGGAGTACAGAGCATTGCCTTTGAAAGTGTAAGCCTTTCTTTCAAAGGAGATAAGTCAGGAAAAAAATATAATTTACCAAGCATCATCGATAGGGGAGCAAAAAACGCTGAATACATAACTGCGTTTGCTTGTGGTTCTCAAGTGCAGGGAGATGCTGTGCCATTTGACTTAGGAATGCCGGCTACCACCCAAGATCTCAGATGGGAAATCAAAGATATGATTGGTGGTGACCCAGAGCTATCTGATGGTAAATCCGCTTCCTCGGCAAGACTGGGAACATCTGGATATACTCTGACTTTAAAAAATACGAGTAAGGTAAAACCGATACTAGAGCAGATTATTAAATCTCTGCAGCTAATAATTGAAAAAGGCGAAGGGAAAAAAGTAAAAACAGATGAGGGCGAAACAGATCTTAAAAAGGAAGCAGAAAAAGTATTAAAAATGTTTACCGATCGAAGCTCCATCGAATTTGGAGAGGAACTTGAACGCGATGGCAAAAAAGTCTCTGTATCAAGGTTCGGATCTGAGTCGGCAAAATACAAAAAGGATTATCAAAAATCACAACGGTTATTCGATCCTCAAGAAGACGCTGCAAAACTTAAAAAGGGTGGATCCTATAGTGTCATTGGCGCAATAAACTCCGGAGAAATCTCAGCAGGCATGATAAATCTATTTAAGGAGGCTGTCCTAAGATTTTCTTCCTTGCTTTTTAATGCTGGTCTTTACTGTGGAGATCCAAGAAATACAGTAACAATACAGATTCCAGATCCAGAAAACTCTGGACAGACAAAACCGCTAGAAATTACCGAAACAGCATTCGGAGAATTGGTTGCCTCATTAGGCGACTCAAAAAACCTAGATGAAGCCATCGGTAGTGTATTGGGGTGTCAAGTTTCTAGAATATTATCTAACCCAGTCTTCACTGGAAATTATGGTGATGTTGCTGAAGAAATTTCATCTTTGCTTTCTGTAGATCCGGCCACTGCAGATCCAGAGATGCCAATTACATTTATGAAAGAATATGTTGCAAAATCAAATTTAGAAGGGTTCATCTTTGTTACTGGAAACACTTGTTTTGTAGTTCCAAAGAAAGAATTCGAAAAGGAGATCCTAGAAGGAAGATTATCGCTTCCTGGTATTACACAAGGATCTAGAAAAATTCTATATAGGCCGTAAAGAGAAATAAAATGAAACCAAAAAACAAAGAAGAAAAATCACACTCTGTTTTCGACAGAGGAAGCTACGGAAAATCCATGGATCAATGGGTTGATTGGGCAACTGATAATTCAGAGCAAAATATTTCTGAAGTTTGCCAATCAGAAAAAAACACATATCCTAAAGAACATACTAGTGACGATGGAAGAATGTTTGATTATGGAAAAGTAAAATCAGATTCTCACGAGGGAAGAATGGCCAAGGCCAAACTTCATAGAATGGGAAAATGGTCGCAGTCACTTCATGATAGGCTTCACGATGGTGATGACCTTCCAGGCTGGGTTCAGGACAAAATTACGACAGCTGAGGACAGACTCCGATCCGCTTTCGAGTATATGGATTACAAGCTGAAACGATTGGCAGACGGCCATGTATCTCTAACAGAATCTATCGAGGATGAGATTGCAAACAATATGATGAAAATTTTAAAATAAAATGTAAAATAAGACACAGTACAATACATTTATTTATCTAGAATTTTTATCAATAAGGAATCCGTCTAAGGAGTCAAATATCTGGTATCTATACATAGTTGAATGCAAAGACAACACTCTATATACCGGTATCACTAAAGATGTGCAGAGACGCGTCTATGAGCATAACAACACTGCTTCTGGAGCCAAGTACACTCGAGCTCGCAGGCCTGTGAAGCTTCTTGGCTATTATGAAGTAGGCGAGAGCAGAGGAGTAGCACTTTCAGAGGAATCGGTTGTAAAAAAATTAACACATTCAGACAAAAGAAAATTAATAACTTCAGCTTCTCCAGATATATCTAACTTTAAAACAAGAAAAAGGAAGCGACGTGGGAAGAAAAAGAGAAAAACCAACCCTAGATCTCCACGGAATAAAACACGAAAACGTTCCAGTGTTAATTGACAGGTTTTTATACGAAAATAGAAAGTATTCCGGCCCGGCCATAATTATCACTGGTAAATCTTACAAAATGGAAAATATAGTTCTAGAAACATTAAGCAGATATTCTATAGAGAAAATGCCTTCCTTAGACATATTTAATACTGGACACATCACAATATATGTTTAAGTGTGGGATATTTGGTCTGCGCCCACAATCCATCAGGAGAAAAATAAAATGAGATCCACAAAAGATAGAATTAGAAAAATTGTTAGAGAAAACATCCAAGGAATTGCCGTCGGACCGAACAGAGGAAGAAGGTTCGCTGATTTAGCAATAGAGGCGATGGAGCGGCAAGATTACAACAGGGCTGCAAACATTATTATGGATAGTTTTATGATCGATGACACCTACGGTACTGAAGAAGAAGGATTAACCTTATTGCTTAAATCTTTTGGAACACCGATACTGGAAGAAGAATTGCAAGCAATAGTCGATCACTGGAGAGAACAATTTAAAGCTGGCGCCTATGATATTCGTTCTCCAGGATTAAAAGAAGCACAACTAAAAGAATCAGTCACCGACATGATGAATTTAGAACAAATGATCAGCACTGCTGCAGTGGATGTTGCGCAAGAATTTAACGAAATGATGATTGAACTAGTTGAAGAAGATCCTGGAATGATAACCAGCATTGGCGGTTCCATTAAATCATGGCATGAAGAAGCCTATAGGGCAACAATGGATCTCGAAGGCCTTATCGAAGATGCAATTAAGAAAGCAATCGAAACCGTAGAAACACAATTACATAACGGCGACTATAGTCGCTAATAAACATTTTACCAAGTTTTTAAAGGAGAAATTAAATGAAGATTTCAAAAAGACGACTTAAGAGAATCATTGCAGAAGAATGCGGAGCAATGGGCTTAACAGCAGACTTAGGGCACGAAGCAGTTTCGCAGGCACTCCCAGCCCTATCAGAGAGTGAAGCACCAGAGGCCGAGTTAGTTACAGAAATGCAAGGAGCCCTTTCAGGACTTCAGATGGTTGTTGAATCGTTAAACTCTGCCGCAACACTTTGTGTCGACTGTGTTCAGGAAGTCGCTGCTCAAGCACCAGTACTTCAGGCTGTTGCAACCCAGGCACAAGCGCTGCAAGAGATGTTGGAAGCACAAGTTCAAGTTGTTTCTGAATCAACAGATCATGATGCCGGCCACGAAGCAATGTTACCGGAGCCACTTAAGCAAATTCAAGCAGAAGCAATTCGTAGAAGCCGCCGACTAAGGCTGAATAGAAGAAAATAAATCAATTTTAAAGGAAAATAAAATGAAAATATCAAAAAGACAATTAAAAAGAATAATCAGAGAAGAGTACTCAAGAATCCTTCGCGAAGGTCGACTAGGGTATGACGAAATGGAAGGGAACATGCCCAGCGGTGCAACCGATCTTATGGACATTGCGCAAGGTGCTTTCGAGGCCGGTGACGGTGACCGCATCATCAATCACTGGATGCAAACACTCGGTGAAGCTGCTTTTGAAACCGGTCGAGTCGACGAAGAAGACTTCATGGCGATTCAAATGTATGAACAGCAATACAATCCGAATCGATATGATCCAGGTCTTATGATGAAGCTGATGCAAAATCTATCACAAGATGCAATCGATTTGTTGTACGGTGGATAAAATGAAAATTACAAAAAGACAACTAAGAAAAATCATTAGAGAAGCTGCGATGTCTTTTGACCAGGCAGACGATCACTACGTAGGCGGTGTTCGAATGACCGGACCCGGCGCTGATAATGTTTTTGGCAAAAGAAAGCGTGACGATCGATCGATCGAAAACAAGATTATGAGTATGTCTGGCGAACAACACCGCGATCTGATTCATTTCATTATTGAAAAAGCTCAATATACTCTGAAGCGTGAAGGATTAGAAAAAGCAATCGCAGAAGCCATGGCTAAAATCAGTTAATCTTTCAAAAAGGGCACTATCATGAAAATTACAAAAAGACAATTAAAGAGAATAATCAAAGAGGAAAGAGCTCGTCTATTAAGAGAAAACGTTGCAGACAGACTGGAAAGCGCAGTTATCGCCACTCTTGAAGACACGCTTGACTTGCCTGGAATGAACTTAGATCCTGAGCAGGCTGCACAGATTGTGCGAAACAGCGTCAATCATATTCTTGATCAGGCCGTTGAAGGCTTAAACCAGACCATGGACGATGACTTCGATCCGGACCGACCAGCCTACAGAAGGTAAACATAATATGAAAATTTCAAAGCGCGAACTACGAAAAATCATTAGAGAAGAAAAATCTAAAATAATAAACGAAGGACTTCCATCTAGTCAGGTTCCCTACCGTATACAAGATGGATTAGATAGTTTCGGTTATAGAATGGCAGAAGAGTTAAATGGCATGCTCTATCAGCTTGATTCTAATTGGCACGATAATGCAGAAGTATATGCCGCAGTTCGTAGGATGCTGGAAAACATTAAATCAGAATATATGTCTGGCAGCTAAGGTTGATAAGATGAAAAAAAGATCATCAGTAAAAAAGATATGTAGTAAATGCAAAACAATAAAGCGTAAGGGCGTGGTCCGCATCATTTGCGAAAACCCGAAACACAATCAAAGGCAGGGTTAAAATGAAAATTACAAAAAGACAACTTAAAAGAATTATTAGAGAGGAATACTCAAGAATAATTTCAGAAAACCACATTGCACCGTATCAACAAATTTTAGATTTGTCAGAACGTCCGGGTGGAGTCGATTTAGACGAAATTAACCATCTTTTCGGGAAAACAGGTTTTGATATCATTGATGAAATGATCGACGAAAATTTAGTCTGGCTAGACGATCAAGAAGGAATCGTTTATGCTAAGGAGTCTCCTGGTATAAATTCTGCCATAGAGAAATATCTAAAATAATAAATTAAAAATAAAAAATCGTTGTAAATTTGGTCCTCCTCAAGTATAATAATATAGTGATCAAGCTAAGGAGTTGACATGAAAGGTGTATTACAAGGCTAAAAATCTAGCCATTAACAACGGAAGGACTTATCATCTTGCTGCTATTCTTCGTCGAAACGGCAAGGTTGTTAAGATTGGTGAAAACACAAACAAGACCCACCCGCGCTTTAAAAGGCAATATGCTGATGGGACTTGGGCATCTCATATGCATGCAGAAATGAATGTTCTCAGGTTTGCAAAACCAGGTGATGAATTGGAAGTAATGCGTTTTTCGAAATGCAATCATGAAATCACAATGGCTAAACCATGTTGTATCTGTATGCAAGCGATAAAGGACGCTGGTATTAAAAAAGTCAGGTATACCAATTGGAAAGGCGAATGGCAAAATCTTAATCTCTAAATATTATTGCCGGCCCGTAGCTCAGGGGTAAGAGCAGTGGTCTTATATACCATGTGTCGTGGGTTCAATTCCCACCGGGCCAACCATAGAAAAAGAATTGCCCCTTAGCTCAGTTGGTTAGAGCAGCTGACTGTTAATCAGCGAGTCCGCGGTTCGAGTCCGCGAGGGGCAGCCATTTTGGGGAGTGGCGAAATTGGCAGACGCGCCGTCCTGTCTCGACGGTGTTATAACAACGTTATAACTTGGAGGTTCGAATCCTTCCTCTCCAGCCACTTAGTGTGTGATTGTTAATTTAAAAAGGAGGTAATAATCATGGCTAAAGCAAGAGTAAACAACTCAAACAAGAGAAACCAGAACGGCCCAAAGAAGACAAGGCAGGGACTAAGCTCTAGAACTATTTATGGTTCCAAGGGTGGAGGCAAAAATGGATCCAGACCTTCTAAACTATATAGAAAGAAGTATAGGGGACAAGGTAAATGATTTATGGCCTGTGTTTGTAAAAGTAAAAACAGCTACAAACACAGGCCATAAAACAACCTATTTTATGTTTTCAGTTGATGGGGCATAGTGTAATTGGCAACACTGCGGATTTTGGTTCCGCCATTCAGGGTTCGATTCCCTGTGCCCCTGCCAGAAATTTATATAACAAAGAATAGTTATTAATATAATGAAAACTTTAAAACTTGACAGTTCTTTTAGGCCAGTACAGATAATCGATTCTTATGATGCTTTTGGAATGATTTACATGAAAAGAGCAAATCTAGTTGAATCTTACCCTGGAGAGTTTCTTTATTCAACACACGACAGGTTTCCATTGCCTTGTGTTATTTCTTTAAATCGTTACGTTAAAATACCAAAAATTACTTTGACCTGTAATAGAAAAAATGTTTTTTGGAGAGACAAAAACACATGCCAGTATTGTTCCAAGGTGTTCCCAAGCGAAGAATTAACAATGGACCACGTAACACCAAGGAGCAAAGGCGGCCCCAAAAGTTGGGAAAATATTGTTACATGTTGCAAGAAGTGTAATCAAAAAAAAGGAAATAAACTTCCTAGAGAGGCCGATATGATTCCTTTGAGTATTCCATCAAGGCCGTCTCCATACATGTTTTACACTCTAGGAAAAGAGGTAATACATCCTCAGTGGGCACCTTATTTAGGAAAGTATAAAATTAAATAAAAAACCCTCGCATGCGAGGGTTTCATTTTATACTATAACGATGGTTATCGTCCCATCAGCTCTTTCCAGTTTTCGTTGTTACTCCATGGGCCCTCAATGAACGGCAGACCATCGAACCTGCGCGTGTAATCATCAGATTGAGTCTTTCTAAGTTTCCACAACGCGTTACGACTGTTCTCAGCACCAACAACAGGGGCTAGCATGTTGGACACCAACGTGGTGTCATAGTATGCGCTAAGCTTATCGAAGAAGTCCTTAGGGATGACATTTCCAATTAGGTGCTTATAGTCTTTTTGCGATGCAAAAGTTCCATAAACCTCTTCAATCTCATATCCTAAATCTTCCATGAGAGCACCTAGAGCCTCATACGTCATTTCATTAGGGTGATTATCAGCAGCGCCTGTCTTCTCATCATAGCAAGGAGTTGAAACCCAAAAAACAGAATCCTCATGCATTAGTGTTCTTGCTCTGCGAAGAAAATGATTAGCTTGGTATGGTTGGACATGTTCAATTACTTCAAGACAAACAATGGTGTCGAAAGTTTTGTCTTCACCAAAATCGTGAGTAAGAAAGTCCGCTCGAGCATGAAGAGAAACGTTTTTAAGAGAATTAGATTTACCGGATAAGACAGTGTTTTCCAACCGTTCAGTTCCTCGAGTTTTAAATTTATCAGCAGCTTCAAGTCCAATATATTCGTTGCACTTAACTCTGTTACAATGCATAGAATTAAGTAATTGAAGTTCCGGTCCACAGCCAATGTCTAGAACAGAGGGTCCATTACCTCCGTTGAGTTTTCTTGTTTTAGTCGAAAGTAAATGCTTACCTACGACATGAGAATATCGGGCTGCATGGGCAATATAATCCCTGTGTAATTGTACTCGCTGCATAGCTGTCTCCACTGAAAGATGTGTTCGGTTAAAATCTTCTCGGTAGCGCTTAAGCTCTTCCTTGTCGATTTGTTTTGTTGTGATTGACATGTTAACTCCTTTTGTCATGTATTTCTATTATATTAAAAAATTCGAAGTTGTTCAAATTATACAGTGACATTTTTTATAAAATTTAAAGCTAAAAAACGGTGTAAAAAACAAACTAATGGGTTAAATTATTATATAATAATAAACATGGAGCAAACATGCAGGCAACAACGCCACTTGAAAAGTATTTGGTCTTATCGAAAAACCAGGTAGAAATTTCGAACATTCTTATTGCAACTACGTCTGTAGTCGATGTAATAAAAGAGTGCGAAAAACAGATTGAGGATTACCGGGAAAAAAACGATCCAGACTCAGAAGAAATTAAAAAGAACGCTGCACTAGACTTGCTATTGGCAGAGGCGACTATTATAATGATGGCGGAAAAGCTGGAAACAGAATTCGGAATTTGTGCATAGGGAAATCATGTCTAAAAATCAGAAAAAATCAAAAAACACAAAAGCATCTAAACCTAGAAATTGGTTGGCGGTTCACGCATTTCAGAGATCTGGAAGCGGTAAACACAAAGACAAATCAAAGTATACTAGAAAACCCAAGCACAGAAAGGTTTCATATGAAGCCGGGTGATTTGGTAAGAAACAAAAATTCAGAATCCGGCGAGCTTGGTACTTTTATAGGTTACCGTGTATTTGACGGAAAATATGAGTGCGCAGAGGTTATGTGGTTTAATAGATCGAGCCCCAACGGAAACAGAGTAAGTACAATACAAAAAAATCTTATTGAGGTAGTAAAATGACAACACAAGAAATTTATATCAAAGCAGGCTTAGACAACCAAGAAATTAAAAGCATGCCATATTATATTGAGGGCAATCTAGATGATGATTTTTTTGATTCTACAGCTTATGAAAAACTCTATGAATATTTTGCCTTTGTAACTTATGAAATGCCTTATGGAACTGCGAAGGCCCGTGATGGAGATCCAGACATATGGATCCTTGATAGATTGGAAGAATTAAATGAAAGTCGGTGACTTAGTAAAAGTAACAAGGTTTGGATTAACGCAACTTGAATATGCAAGTAGACTTCCAGGGCTAGTAGTGTCGGTGCCAAACAAAATGAGGCTCGGTTCACCACCGGTCATATATGTTTCCTGGCCAGACAAAAGCAAGCCGGCCCCAATAAATGTAAGATGGCTCGAAAAGATAAACAGCAAAAAATTATAATCAACCAACCGGAACAAAAATGAAAATTAGAATGACAAAAACCATTTTCCAACATAAAGACAACAATGAGTTTCAGGAATCCATCCACGTACCGCTAGAAAAAATAACGGAGTATATGTTGGCCGGCTGGTCTCCAGCGGAGGAAAAAAGTTTACTAACCGAAGAGGAAGATGTGTTTTCAGATTCTGAATATTTTGAACCTGATATTGATGCGTCTAATGCAGTAGACAGAGATATTGAAAACGCTGTTTTTTTTGCAGAACATACGAAAGAAAATGTGTGCAAGGCTATAGAAAATATTGACATTCTAAATGCTGCTATTTCTCACTTAGGAGACATACAAACAGAAGATGAACACATCCCCGGTGAAGCTTCTCTCCAGAATTCTTCAGGGTTTTCCGCTGCTTTTGCAAGAACCGGCCGGAGACTTTGGATGTGGGTAACTGGCAAAGACCCAAAAACTATGGAGCAAAAATGGGAAACAAAATGCCTTTCCCACACTAGAGCAACAAAGGCGTTTTATAGACAACTACAGAACTATGAAAATTTTGATTCTACTGTAGATCTTGCTCGGTACATCGCTGCATTTCACTGGAAACAGTTGGAGCACATTCTGGAGGATGGATACACAGGGATTACTCTTCCTAAAGTGGATAAAAAGAAAAATTACACAACACCTAATTCAACAGCTTGGATGCCAATTTCTGGAGCTAAGGTTTTGTCAGTAAAGGGAGGAGGTACCCAGATTCTTTGGGATAGCAGAATGATTTGGTTGCCATCTTCACAAATTAAAAAGATCTCTGGAAGCCTCAGTATTCCAACTTGGCTAGCTAAAAAAAATAACATGATTTAATTTTGCTAACAATAGTATGGAACAACCTAATTAAAAGCATAATTATTCTTGCTGTTTGGAGAAGATTATGCTTTGGTTATTGTTGGGTTGCTTTCTTCAGAAGTGGTCTCCAGTGGATTCCGCCTACGTTGAAACAGAAACCTATCCAGTTTTTGAAAATTGCGAAAACACAATTCAAAATTACGCCTGTGATTTTAGTGCGATAAATGAATTTTCACAGGAAACAAACCTGTACGACTTTTACAGCAGACCAATTGTATTAGATTTGTCTGCTATGTGGTGTCCACCCTGTCAAGCTGCTGCTGCAGAAGTAGAGGAATTGGCAAAACTGTATGAGGACGAAGACCTAATTTACTTAACTGTTTTGATAGAAAATAAACAGGGTTTACCTCCAACAGAAGAAGACATAAAATGGTGGCTAGAGGAATGGGGAATTATCGAGCAACCTGTTTTAGGATCAAACAGAGGACTAATAGATAACAACGATGCTGAAAAAGGCTGGCTCTTGCAGGGCTGGCCAACTTTTTATTTCATTGATGAGGAAATGAAAATTCAAGGGTATATGAATGGGTACTCTAGAAACGGAGTAATCGATGGAATAAATTTTATTACCGAGAAAAGTAAATGATTATCACTGAAAATAATTTAAGAAACTTAATTAGAAAGATTTTAATTGAGAAAAGAATGGCTCAGCTCCCGGGTTACTCAAAAAACAAAGAACTAGAGATCTATGACGATCTAATGAATCCGGAAAACGATGAACTAAGAGACGAAGTCTTTAACTTGATCGATCAGTCATATGCTTACTTAGGAGGCAATGTTGATATCAGACATCCAGACGACCTTATGAATCCATCTCAAAACGATTACGATCCATTTTATGTCTGGGACATTGACCCGGATCCCGAGCCAGATGTTGTTAGAGGCATGAAGCCCAAGTCTGGGAGTATGAAGCTTTCTCTTTCAGCAACTGATGGTTCTGCTATTGCTAGCGAATACTCTAAGGCAGACACTATTAGGAGATTAAAGAGCGGACACGCATGGGCAGAAATGAGCGGAAGATCTGCATCAATGGCAATGAAAGCAAAAGTTCCAGCGATTACCGATAAAGACATCGCGCTAGCTTACATTGCTAAGCCGAATGTTATTTGGCATGGTGAACATCCATTTTTCAAAGACCCGTCAAACCCAATTTATAAAGATCTTTCGATAGAAGCTCAAAAATCCAAGACACGTGCTCAGTTTATCGGCCAATATGATGGATGGTACGAAAGAACTTTAGGTGGTGTTCCACATGTAAAAATGGTTTTTGGTGGATAATAGTGAGCTATCTTAGAGAATATATTAGAATAATTTTACTGGAGCAGTTAAAAGACTCTTTCCAGGGTAAAAAAATGATCTTTATGGCAGGAGCCCCGGGATCCGGAAAATCTACCGTGTTAAACCAGCTAGGTTTATTAGAGCAATTTTCTATAATAAATCCCGATGATTGGTATGAACCTTTTCTTAAAGAAGCAGGAATAAGTTTAGACATTGCTTCATTTACCCAAGAATATTTTGATATAGTCTCCGCATTAGAAGCAGGAAAAGAACAAGGGTTAGATGTCTCAGAACTGGAGAAAAAGAGAGCAGAGCTCAGGCCAACAATGTCTACTAATGCAAAATTATTTAATACTGCAAGAAAACAAGCAAAACAAAAAGCAGCACAATTAAGTGCAGAAGGAAAGGATTTTATTATCGACGGAACCGGAGGAAGTTATAGAGAAATATCAAAATTAAACTCTGTATATTTGCAAATGGGTTATGACACCGCGATGGTTTATGTATCGGTTCCTAAAGATATTTCTCTCGAGAGAAACTTCCAACGAGGAGAAAAGGGAAAAAGAAGGTTGCACGACAAAGCAGTTTCAAGAAGCTGGGAATCTGTTAACAGAAACAAAGAACTATATGAAGAATTGTTTGGTTCTAATTTTTTATTCGTAGATAATTCCGGAACATACGAGGATTATCAGGAGAGAATAGAATTGATAAGACCGGCGATGGAAAATTTTCTAAGATAATGGTGGCCAGAAATGGAAAAAATAAGAACGTTTATAAGACATATTTTATTAGAGTACATTTCTCGAGAGGATGTGGAGGATGTAAAGCAGACTGCTTATCTGGTACACCATGGTCAGAAAAGAAGAGATGGAACACCATATATTAGTCACCCACTAGAGGTTTACAATATAACCAAAAGGTATTATCCATCGAATCAGGGCGCACAACTGTTGGCTCTGCTGCATGACACGCTAGAAGACGCAGAAAAGGTTGGAAATCTCACGCAAGATGAGGCATTTCAAATGATACAAAATTCAATACACGATAGGAAAATTTTAATACAGATAAATCGAGCATTGGAACTTTTAACTCATGATAAATCTGTTCCGTACGTCGAATATCTTCAAAGTGTATTGTCAAATCCTTTAGCGGGAATTGTCAAAATATCAGATCTAATACACAATCTTTCGCACAACCCATCTCCGCGCCAAATTAAAAAATATTCAGATGCACTCTCCGCGGTTAGGATTCCCAGGTGGATATCTGATGAACACAAAAAGGAACTGTTAGATATTTTAGGATTCCATAGAAAATGACTAATTTACTCCGCGAATACATAAGACAAATTCTTTTAGCAGAGGCTGCCGATGCTGGTAGATTATTCACCAATGAACTCGAATCTAGATTCGAATCCCGCCGAGGTGGTGCTTTGGCGGTCTCCTTTCCAGATGGGTGTGAAGTTAGATTTGTCATTGGCCCTGCGTTGGTTCCACCTTTCGGCGATGATGACACCCCGATAGCAAGATGGGATTTTATTGCTACATTAGACTCCGCCGGCCGTGAGGATGAATCGTGTTATCAAAAAGGGTATGCACGAATAGCTATGGAACAAGTTTTAGATATTGCCGACAAGCACGGCGTTATCCTGAGTGGGACACCTGATGCTTTTGGAGATATATCGACCGCAGACGATGAAGTGTTAACAAGATTTTATTCATCCTTAGGATTTGCTCCTGGTAGGTTTGGGTATATGGAGAGGAAACCACGATGAAATTACTCCGTGAATACATAAGGGAGCTATTGACAGAATCAGTCAATCCGAAAATCATGTCAATGATTGATGCTCTCGAAAAAGCTAAAGGCTATGTAGAGATCTTGCCAGACAGAGTTACAGTTTGGGAACCTACTGAAATTTCACCTCGCAATTGGGTTGCCATGGTCGCTTATGAAACTTCCGCATCTGCTGGCTCCGGAAATTGTGCTGGCGCTGCTGCAATAGTCACGGCCTCGAGTGCTAAAACAGGTATGGGTCCATTAGCTTATGATGTTGCTATTGAATTGACTGGCGGTTTGGGGCTTATGCCAGATAGATTTACTGTTAGTGATTCTGCAAAAGCTGTTTGGAGCTATTATTATAATAACAGGCCAGACGTCGAAACTGTACAAACAGACAACTTTGATAATCAATTGACACCAGAAGAAGAAGATAACTGCGTTCAAAGGTCTTCTCTAAGAGACAAAGGTCAAGAAAACTTTAACCAATCTGTCCTAAGCAAGGTATATAAAAAATCAGACACTCCAGTAATGGATGAGCTCCGTAAGAGGGGAATGCTAACATGAAACACTTGCGACAATACATAAGACAGATACTTCTGACGGAAGGGATTAAAACAATTGAAGACATACCAGAAGGTGTAAAAGTTGAGATTGACGAATTTGGATACAGAACTGATATTAACCTATCTTCCAGTTTCGACAAAACCCGGTTCCACAAGCCTTACGGCACAATCAGTATCGAAGAAATAGACAATGAAGACAAAATCGGAAACTGCGGCGGAGCTTGGGCAATAGCTATGGTTACTGCCGACCAAGGATGGGGTCCCTTTCTTTATGATATTGCGATTGAATGGGCCACACAAAACGCTAATGGCTTGATTGCCGATCGGTCTGAAGTTTCTTCTGATGCAAGAAGGGTCTGGGCTTATTATCTTAACAACAGAACAGATGTTACTGCTCACCAGTTAGATGATCCATTTAATTACCTTACACCAGAAGGTGAAGATAACTGTGACCAAGAAATGGCAGGCGGCCGCCACCAGATGTATGGCGGAGAGAGAGACCGCGGATCAGACTGGGTAGACTCCCCTTTGAGCAAAAGATATACAAAACCTCCTACAACAATAAACGCTCTCAAAGCAGCTGGAAAATGGGACAACAGGGGGGAAAGCTAGTGAAACACTTGCGACAATACATACGATCTGTATTAAAAGAAGTAGCGTATAACAGACGCGATGCTTTCCTTGCAGATCTATATGGTCAAGACTTCGATCACAACTTTATTGAAAGAGGCGAAGACGACGAAGCTTATAGAAGAATGGCAGCCGCCGGCCGCAAGATGAAAATTGCTTTTGCTGCGCACGCAGATCGACAGTATTTAGACAGCTTAAAATATGTGCACTGGACTGAATACGGAAGAAGAGCGCTCGGAATGCTGGCGCCAGATGTCATAAAAGTAGATGTAAACCCTCGAGATGAGTTAAGTGCCATGGCATACAAGCCTGGCGAAATCCCGGGCAATTCACAATTCTTCGGACAGTATGGGTTGATCATCACAGGACATGTTACGCTTTTGAGTAACGACATGAATTCTCTGCAGACCGGTTATACCCCTTCTTATAAAACAGCGGCTCCACAAAGAGTGGCTTCATCCGGAGCGAACAAAGGTATCAGTTATGCATACACCCAAGACATTGTTTTGTCAGCTGAAGACTGGGACCCGCAGGGTCAATTAGGAAACGAAGCCTTGATCGACAACTGGGAGATTCAAGGCTTGATAGTGCCAGATAGTGAATACGATAAATTCGTCATGTATATGGATAAGATATACGAAAAAACTGGCAAAGAATATCTGCTTTATAAAGCGAGTCAGATGTCATGAAATACTTGCGGAAATACATAAGACAGCTACTGACTGAAGAAACTATTCCAGCCGGACAGTGTTACCCATTCGCTGTTAACATGGCAAAAAAATCGCAAGTGTCCGACAGGAATAATCTTAAGAAATTTAAAGTTGTTCATGGGAAAGTAACGGACAAATTTAGCGGTGATTCTTACAATCACGCATGGGTCGAAAAGGAAAACCTGGTGTTTGATGATCAGACAAAGTTCACTAAACCGGGCGGTATACCA
>MDTB01158140.1_pt1 | contig 83752 bp, 80 predicted proteins | sample 811161 | NCBI WGS metagenome assembly MDTB01 (sample SAMN05326650, study PRJNA326480) | marine metagenome | isolation source: seawater | place: Mediterranean Sea | collected 2009
CTTACGACACATACCTTTTCAGGGTACTGCTCTACTACTGAGCTACAAGGCCTAAAATCTAAAAGTAATTCTACCTTTAGTTAAATCATATGGCGTCATTTCAACCATAACATTATCTCCGGCTAAAACTCTTATTCTATTCTTTCTCAATTTTCCAGCTGTATGGGCTAGTATCTCATGGTTATTTTCTAATTTTACCCTAAACATTGCATTGGGTAGAAGTTCAGTTACCTTTCCTTTGAATTCTAATGTTTCTTGTTTAGCCAATTATTAATTCCTTTTTATTCGTATTTTAATTGAGTTAGCATGACCTTCAAGTTTTTCATATTTAGCTAGATTTATAACTAAAGGACCCAATCTTTCAATACCTGATTTAGATATTTTTATAAAAGAGTGTCTTTTCAAGAAATCATAAACTGACAAACCCGAGGAAAATTTAGCTGATCCACTTGTAGGTAAAACATGGTTAGGCCCTGCTAAATAATCTCCCATTGCTTCTGGAGAATATTTTCCGATAAAAATTGAACCAGCATTTTTAATTTTTTTTATAATACGTTCTGGTTTTTTTAGGTCAATTTGTAAGTGCTCAGGGGCAATTTCATTGATGACTTTAGAAAAATTATTAATGTTTTTTACTAATAAACTGCATCCAAACTTTTTTAAACTTGATAAAGCTATTCGTTTTTTAGGAAGATTCTTTAACTGAGTTTTAAGCTTTTTGTTAACATCAAGAATTATTTTCTTATCATTGCATAATAAGATTGATTGAGCAAATCTGTCGTGCTCAGCTTGTGCTATTAGATCAGCTGCTATCCAGTCAGGGTTTGAATATTTATCAGCTACAACTAAAACCTCTGATGGTCCCGCAATCATATCAATGCCGACATCACCATAAACCTCTTTTTTAGCAGCACTTACAAATAAATTACCAGGTCCAACTATCTTATCAACTTTATTTATTTTTTTAGTTCCAAATGCAAAAGCTGCAATAGCTTGTGCCCCCCCTATACTATAAATTTCTTTTACACCGCATTTCACAGCTGCATAAATTACAGCTGGATTTATGTTTTTTCTATCGGATGGAGTAGTTAAATACATCTTTTTTACTCCAGCTACAATTGCAGGTATACAGTTCATAAGCACCGTGCTTGGATAATTTGCTGTTCCGCCTGGAACATAAACTCCCACTCTATCTATCGGGCTAGATTTATAAGACAATTTGATATTAAGGCTGTCTTTAAAAGAAAAAGTTTTCATCATTTGCATGGAGTGAAATTTTTTTATTCTTCTATAAGAAATATCAATAGATTTCTTTGTCCTATAATCTAATTTTTTTATAAATTTGTTAATTTCATTATTTGAATATTTGAAATCACCAATTTTAATTTTTGGATTTTTATTAAATTTTTTTTCATACTTTAGGACCGCCTTATCTTCATTCTTTCTTACATCATTAATAATTTTTTTCACTATTAAGCTATTTTGGTTTTGGTCAAATTTTCTTTTTTCTAGAAATCTTTTCAATTGATTAAAGAAATTGTTATTTTTATAAATTATGTTCTTAATTATCATAAAAGTTGTGTTTAGGTTTTTGTTTGGTGTCCCATGGTATTCCTAGATCATCTAAAGTTATCTCGATAACTTCAGAAATGATTTTTATAATAGAATCACCGGAAAATATTATTTTCATTTCATGAGTTTTATCAGGCATTTCCTTAGTTTCAATGGCTAAAAAGTCTAAAAACTTATTATTATTATTTTTTTTAATATTTTTTGAGGAAACGCTAATAACATGATCAAATTTTAGTACTGATCTTATTCTTTTGTTTTTTCTTAAAACTCCCTTTTCAACATCCTCCCACATAAACCTATTCACTTGCATTAAAAAAATTTTATTTTTTTTTAAATTTGCAATATCATCCAAAGACACGATTGAGTCTTGTAAATGAGCAGAAATTACTTTTAAATCTTCATCTGTTTTCGCAATTAATTTTAAATTTTTATTCACTTAAATTCTCTTAATATCCGCATTACAATTCTTCAACTTTTTTTCTAAACTGAAGTAGCCTCTATCTAGATGATAAATCCTATTTATAATTGTTCTATTTTCTGCGATCAACCCGGCTAAAACTAGACTTACCGATGCTCTTAGATCTGTTGCCATCACTTCAGCACCAGACAGCTTACTTGGTCCTTCGATTGTTGCAACATTATTTCTTACATATATTTTTGCTCCCATCCGTTTGAGTTCAGAAACGTGCATAAATCTATTTTCAAAAATATTTTCTTTTATTTTTGAAATTCCCTTCGCTTGTGTCAGTAAAACCATAATTTGCGCTTGAAGATCTGTTGGAAAACCTGGATATGGCTCTGTTTTAATATTGATTCTTTTTAATTCTTGAGAACCATTTACAAAAAGATTTTTTTTATCATATGATATATTTATACCTGTTTTTTTTAAGATCTTTATTTCAGTTTTAATTAATTTAGTATCTACGTTTGGGAATTTTATTTTTTTACCACAGATTCCTGCAGCAATAATATAAGTGCCTAATTCTATTCTATCAAACATTATTTTATAAGAAGTATTCAAAATTCTTTTTGTACCGATAATAATGATTTTTCTTTTTTTAAATTTTATTTTTCCACCTATTTTATTTAAAAAATTAATAAGATCTTTTACCTCTGGCTCCATAGCGCAATTATTAAGAATTGTTTTTCCCTCAGCGCAAAATGCAGCTAAAATTGCGTTTTCAGTGGCGCCAACTGATATTTTTGGAAAAGTAATTTTCGTACCTTTTAAATTTTCTGATGCAGTTGCAATTATATAACCATTTTTAATCTTAATTTTTGCTCCAAGTTTTTTTAAGGCCATTAAATGCAAATCCACTGGTCTAGACCCGATAGCACAACCACCAGGTAATGAAATTTTTGCTTTTCTAAATTTTGCCAATAGTGGACCTAATACTAATATACCTGCTCTCATAGTTTTAACTAATTTATAAGGTGCAACAGTATTTAATCTTTTTTTTAAATTACATAATTTAATTAAATTTTTTTTTTTTGAAATCACACATTTAATGCCGATAAATTGTAAAAGATCAATCATTGTAAATATATCTTTTACTAGAGGAATATTTTTTAATTCTACTTTTTTTGTCAAAATAGAAGCGGCTAGTATTGGTAAAGACGCATTTTTAGAGCCTGAAATATTAATTGTTCCATTTATTTTTTTTTTTCCTTTTATCAATAATCTCTGCATGAAAAGGTTTAGATTTTTGGGAGAGTTACACCTTTTTGCTTCATGTATTTGCCTTTTCTTTTTGCATAAGTAACTCTCGGTTTTTCATTTCCTTTTAAAAAAACAAATTGAGCAACTCCTTCATTAGCATATATTTTTGCAGGGAGCGGAGTTGTATTTGAAAATTCTAAAGTCACGTGACCTTCCCAACCAGGCTCTAAGGGAGTGACATTCACTATAATTCCACATCTTGCATAAGTTGATTTTCCAAGACAAATTACCAATACATTTTCGGGAATCTTAAAATATTCCATGGTGCTTGCTAAAGCAAAAGAGTTTGGAGGTATTATACACTCTTTGCCTTTTTTAGTAACAAAGCTTTCCTTTTTAAATATTTTTGGATCTACAATGCCTGAATTTACATTAGTAAAAATTTTGAATTCATTTGATACTCTTGCGTCATAACCATAAGAAGACAATCCAAAAGAAATTTTTCCTTTTCTTACTTGCTTTTCCACAAAAGGACTGATCATTTTTTGTGATTTAGCCATTCGTTTTATCCAATTATCAGATAGGACAGTCATGATTTTTTAATTTTTTTTTGAATTTTTCCTTTCTTTCTCTTAAAAATATTTTTTTTTAAAGCTAACTCTCGATTTTTAATATACGAATTTTTTTTAACAAAAAAATTCATTAATTCTTAATCTTTATTTGGGCTTGTTAAATCTTCCAGAGTGATAGGTTTATTTATATCATGCATTTTAGAGTCATCTTCTAACTTGCTGGTTCCACCTTTTCTTGCTCTTTTTTGCTCCAATCGCGCCTTTTTCTTTGCTTCTTTTTTCATCGCTTTTTCGCCACGAGTGGATTTATAATCATAATGAATACCCATAAAATTAACTCCTGCATTTATCTATTTTTACTTCTTGATTTGAATTTATGCAAGTCTCTTTATAAAATGGCATAAATAATAGAATGAGGCCCACATAGCTCAGTAGGTAGAGCATTTCCATGGTAAGGAAAAGGTCGTCTGTTCGACTCAGGCTGTGGGCACCAAATCTAATTTGAATCATCAATTTTCTTTTCAAAATAGTAATTACTATACTATATTAAAAAATGCATTTTCTAACATCAAATTTTAATTTATTACACTCGAATTCAAGTTGGGACTTTTTAAAAAAAAATAGTTTTTACCTTGATAAAGATTTTAATAACTTTTTTTGGTCATTGAATAAAAAAAAAATAATAAAAAAGTATAATTCATTTCACATTATTTTAAATTTCGATTATTCGAATTTTGTAGAATTAATCAAAAAATTTTATGAAATAAAAAAGATTTTTAAGAAAAATAAAGATAAGGTTTTTTTTATTTATCTAAGCTTTGAGAATAAAAGAAAATCATTAGATTCAAAAATATTCTCAATAATTGGTTCAAAACAAATGGAAAATGTTATTATCAAAAATTTTAATTACGATAATCAAATTAAATTTAATTTAAGAAACAAAGACGTTATCAAGTTTCCGTATGATATCTCAGCAATAAAATTTTTTACTAATAAAATTATAAAAAATGTTAATTTGTTTAACATAACACCTTACAAATTAATTATTCTTGACTGTGATAATACACTTTGGGGTGGTGTTCTTGATGAAGACGGCATCCAAGGATTAGTTTATTCAAATAAGGGTAGAGGCATGCAATATAAAAATTTTCAAAAACTTCTTAAATCTTTAAAGGAAAGAGGTTTTTTATTATCTATATCTTCCAAAAATGACGAGAAAAAAGTTTGGGAAACATTTGCGAAAAGAAAAATGATTTTGTCAAAAAAAGATTTTTTATCACCAAAAATTAATTGGGACGAAAAATATAAAAATATAAAAAATATTATTTATAAACTTGGATTGAGAGCAAAAGATTGTATTTTTATAGATGATAATAATGTCGAAATTAAAAAAGTAAAAAATATAATCAAAGATATAAATATTCTTCATTTAAAAAAAATTTCAAATATAACAAATCAAATCAGTAAAGATGAAAGATTTAAAAAAGTTAGAGTATTAATTGAAGATAAAAGAAAATATAAACAATACGAAATGAAATCTAAGTTTGAAGATTTGAAAGAGAGTAATGAAAATTCATTTAAATTGATAAGGCGTATGAAACAAAAACTGAATTTTAGTAAATGTAATAAATCTAATTTTGATAGAGCAATACAACTTTTTAATAAAGTAAATCAATTTAATTTTTCTTTAAATAGATATAAAGATAAAGATATGAAAAATATTTTAAAAAATAAAAATAATGATTTAGAATTATTTAATTTTAGAGACAAATTCGGTAATCATGGAATTGTGGGATCATTTTTAATCGAAAAACATAATGATAATGTAATAATAAAAGATTTTTTAATTAGTTGTAGAGTTTTATATAGGTATGTAGAGGATTATGTAATGGCATATATCTTAAAAAAATATAAAAATTATAAAATTTATATTTTATATAACTCGACAAAACTTAATAATAAGCTTGTTCCAATTTTTTTAAAGAAAAATTTTTTTAAATTAAATAATAAAATTAAAAACAAATACATTTATGAGGTGAAAAATACGAAAGAATTGAAATATGCCAAAGAAGCATTTAAAAAATGATCTGATTAAATTATTCAAATCAGAGCTAAAAATTAGGGTGAAAGAAAAAAGTAAGATATATGACTTTGAGAGATGGGACTCTTTAGGAAACTTTAATATACTATTAGCCTGTGAAAAAAGATTTAAAATTAAATTTAACTCAAGAGAATTCAGTAGTTTAAATTCTTTCAAGGAGATTTATAAAATTGTACAAAAAAAAATTTAATAACTTAAAACAATTATCGAATCTTTTTCAAAAACTGGGCATTAAAAAAAAAGACAACGTAATTTTACATTTTAATTTTGCTGGTCTAATGCAATTTTCAAATAATCAAAATAAAATTAGTAAAGATTTTTTATCCTTTTTAAAAAAATATCTAGGGCCGAAAAGTACAATTTTGATACCTACTTATAATTATGATTTTGCTAAAGGAAAAACTTATAATAGAAAATTGAGCCCATCGCATGTTGGTTTATTCGGAAATATTCTTTTAAAAAAATATTTTAGAAACAGAACTTATGAACCAATTTTCAATCATATTGTATTTGGAAATGCTAAAAAGGAAATTTTTGAATGCAATACTAAGGAGGCTTTTGGACCAAAAAGTATTTTTGAATTAATGAAAAAAAAAGAATTTTAAAATAATTTGTTTTTGCTGCTCACCAATTACAGTAACTTTTTTACACTATATAGAAAATGTCAACAAAGTGAGATATAGGTTTGAAAAATCTTTTACAGGTAAAATTATTTTTAATAAAAAAAAAAATAGTAATTAATTATAAATATTATGTGGGGAAAAAGCATATAAATTATATTATAAAAAATAAAAAAATTTTGAAAATTTTTAAAAAGAAACCTGCAAAAATTTGGAAATTTGGCAAATTTGAGTGTTATAGCATTGGATCAAGAAATTTATATAACATTGTTTCTAAAGAAATAAAAAACGATGAGAGATTTTTAATTTAATGTTTAGAAATATAAGCAATTTAAAAGCTTTAAAATTTTCTTTTTTATCAGGAGATAGAAATAAAATTCATTTAAATAAATCTTTTACTAAAAATTATTTTTTTAAAAAACCTGTGGTGCATGGAATACATTTAGTTCTTATTGGAATTACAAAATATTTAAATAAAAATAAAAATTATCTAATAACAAATATCAATTTGAATTTTTTAAATTTTTGTTTAGTAAATGAAAGATTTAGAATAGATCATGAAAAAGATAAAATAATTATATCTGGTACTTTTGATAAAAAAGTATTAATTGAAATCTCAAAACAAGAAAATTCGTTTAAAGGAAATGTTATTGAAAAAAATTATAAAAATTTTTTTAATTTAAAAAATAATAAAAATAATAATTTATATAAACACCTCCTATATGTTTCTTACTTTATTGGATCAGTTAAACCTGGAAATGGAGCACTAATTCATTCTATAAAATCTAAAAGGGATAATAAAAATAGAAAAAATAAAATTTTTTTTGTTAAAAAAGTCTTAAAAAATGTTTTCTTAATAAGTATTTTTTATGAAGGCTTTGTATCAGAGGTAAGTTGCAGTAAATCTCAACCTTTATTAGATTATGGAAAAAAATTGAAGTTATCAAAAAATACGCTACGTAAAATTCAAGGAAAAAAAATGTTTATTATTGGATCTAAAGCTGATGTCGGGGTTTATTTGTCTACATTTTTTTTAAAAAATAATATTAGAACTTTTAAATATGATTTTAAAATTACCAATAAGCGATATTTAAAAAAAGAAATTAGAGAAATTAAAAAAGAAATAATAAAAATTAAACCTGATTATATATTTTATTTATCATCCCCAAAAATTATCCATGATCATATTTATAGTAAAAAACTTTTTTATTTATTTGACTTAGTCTATTGTGTTTTTTTTAAAAGTATTCTTGATATTCTTAAAAAATCAAATTTGAGATCTAAAGTTTTTTTTCCATCTTCGTTGTTTGTTAAAAAATCAGAAGATAAAAATTATTTAAAATCATATGTTAAAGCAAAAAAAAAAGCTGAAATGATTTGTAAAAAACATCCTTATAAAAAGCTTGTAAGTGTTTATCGACTTCCTCAATTTAAAACAAAATCAAATTATAATATTTTGGGATATTACGAGGGCACAGAATTAAATCGTATTTCAAAATATTTATCTAAATTTTTTTCTTAAACAATAGCTTAAAAAAAAATAAAACAAATCCTAATAAAACACTTGCTATAACGTCTTCAATAGGCTTGGCTTCAGGATAACCATAATTCCACAAACAAATTAAAGAAAACCAAATAATCCAAGAAACTAAGGAGCTAATTGATATCACATCCCTCCTCGTTACAATTTATATTTAATTTTGCATTATTATAAAAATCTAAAGATTTGACTGAGCTTAACATATAATTTTTATAAACATTAAGATAACCCTCAATACTTTTTGCGAGCCCATTGCTTTCTGAGCAGAAATATTTTAATCTTGCAAAGTTTTTTAACATTACTGAGTTTCCATTCGGAACAGTATGATCTCCAATATCAATTGGCTCAAAAAATAGGCCATTTTTTTTGATACAGTTTTTTTGAAATATTTGCCTTTTTGGACAGTAAAAATTTTTAATTGCCTCATCGCACAACTCTTTTGCTTTATTTCTATAATCTAATATTAAAGTATTTTCTCCTAAATCGATGAGTGCTTGTATTAAAAAAGCGTAATCTTCAAGAAAAACATGCTCTTCGGAATAACTGTGATAGAATTTTTTTCCAACATATTTTTTTTCTAGATTTTTGTAATGAATTTCTGCTTTTTTAATGTAATTTTCTTTAGGAGTAACTTTATGTGCTTGAATCAAAACAGAGATCCATAAACTATTTAGGTCCATTTGCGTTTTATTATCAAAGAATGGTTTTTTTCTTTTTTTTCTTATCTTAATTAAAGCATTTAGAATTTCATTATTTGGTTGTTTTAGTTCTTTTAAAATAGTTTTGCCTTCCCAGTTGCCGTTAGGATTTATTTCAAAATAATCTTCGATATCTTTAATATTTTTTAGTTCGTTATAAGAATATATATAATATTTCCCTTCTTCACCGTCGCTGTCAGCATCATAAGCAGAACCTAAAAGTCCTGTTTCTTTGTCAACAAATTCCCTTTCTAAAAAATTAATTGTTTGTTTTAATTTTTTTAAAAAATAATCATCTTTTTTTATTCTTAAAATTTTACTTATTAAAGAAATAAATTGTAGATTGTCATAAAGCATTTTCTCAAAATGAGGAATAAGCCATTTTTCATCAACGGTGTAACGGCATATACCACCTTCCACATGATCGTATATACCTTGTGAGCAAATTTTATTTAACAGCAAATTAACAGGTTCATAATACTTTTTATTTTTTTTTTTATTAAAAAAATAAATTAAAACATCGAAGATATAAAATGTTGGGAATTTTGGAGCTCCTTTAAATCCACCATTTATAGGGTCAAGTTTTGGAAGAATTTGATCTATTATGGAAACATAATCTTGATTAATAACTGCGCTTTTTCTTGGTTCTAAGCTTTTCTTAATTAAATTAGATTGATCAATTATTCTTTCTCTTTGATTTTTGTAAACATCTATTATTTGTTTCATTACTACTTTAAATGAAGGAATATTATGTTTTGATGTATTTGGAAAATATGTTCCTCCCATAAATGGAACTGCATTCTCATCAAGAAACATTGTTAACGGCCACCCTCCACCAGACTGATTGAAAAGTTGGAATGAACTTTGAAATAAAAAATCAAGATCTGGTCTCTCTTCTCTATCAACTTTTATGTTAACGAAATTTTCATTCATATATTTTGCGGTATCAGTATCTTCGAAACTCTCATGAGCCATAACATGGCACCAGTGACAACTAGAATACCCAACGCTTAGAATTATAGGTTTTTTTTCCTTTTTAGCCAAAGATAGACTCTTTGGTGACCAAGTTTTCCAATGTACAGGATTATCTTTATGCTGTTGAAGGTATGGACTAGGATCAGTATTTAATTCATTTTTCATTTCTCAAAAAACTTTTTTCCTAAAAAATAAGATATCAAAATTAAAACTACAAGTCCAAACAATGGCAAATATATATCTGGAGACAAAATTATATCTAAAAAACCTGGCTGAGTATTATTTTGAATTATTTTTTCTAGACCAGCGCCCAAAGCAACTGAAATAAAAGTTGTCGGAACTAGACCCAGCAAAGTGGCAAAAATATAATTTTTTACCTTCATGTCAAATATTACAGGTAAAAGATTTTGAATTGCAAAAGGCACGCCGCCGCCGCCTGCCATTCTGAAAATTAAAAAATAAAAAAATTCGTTTTTATTGAATAAATATTTTATATTATTTATTTTATAGGCTAATTTGGTCTGTATTAATTCCTTGAAGTAAAACTTAGCCAATAGGTAAAGCAGGGTACAACCAGTCGAGAAACCAAGAATTGCAAATACTAAACCGTAAAACTTTCCAAAAATATACCCTGTAATAATGGCTATCGGAGTTGCAAAACCTAGTAATAATATCCAAATTATTGTGAATAAAAAAAATGTAAGACTAAAAACAAATAAATTTGAATTTTTAAAATTTAATAAAACTTGGGATTTGTCTCTTATATAAGAGTAATTGTTTAATTCAGTAATATCGACTAAATTAAAAAATGCATATAAAATTAACCCTAAACAAATTAAATAAATAATGGCTAATATTTTTTTAAAGTTGTTATTCATTAGGTAATTTTAACTGTACAATAGTGATAATATTAAATATATAACTAAAATTATTTTATGAAAAGAACTTACCAACCTAGTAAATTAGTAAGAAAGAGGCGGCACGGTTTTAGATCTAGAATGTCCTCTAAAAAAGGTAGAAAATTGATATCTAGAAGACGTGTTAAGGGAAGAAAAACTCTATCCACTTAAATGGTTAAGCTTGAAAGTTTAAAAAAAAGCGACCATTTCAAATTTGTTCTTAAACAAGAAAAAACTCATACCGATTATTTTAGCATTTTTGGATCAAAGGACTTTATTAAAACAAAAAAAGGAAGTTTATCCGTTACATTCATTATGAAAAAAAAAATCGGAAATGCAATCAAAAGAAACAAAATTAGAAGAAAACTAAGAGCAATTGTGTTACAACTTCTTAAAAAAAATAGTGTAATTAATTTAAATTATACTTATATAGTTTTTGGAAAAGATAAAGCTTATAAAGAAAAATACGAAATATTATTAGCTTCTATGTCAAAAAGTTTTAAAAAGTTTAATTAATATGAAAAATTTTTTTACAAATTTATTAATAAATATTATCAAAGTTTATAAATTTTTATTATCACCTATTTTAGGAAATAATTGCAGATTTAATAAATCTTGTTCAGATTATTTTATAGACTGTTTAAAATACCATGGAATTCTCAAAGGAATCTTTTTTGGTTTCAAAAGAATATTGAGTTGTCATCCTTATGGAAATGTAAATGAAAATGAACATTTAGATTTAATTACTAAAAAAGGAAACAAAAATGGATAACAAAAATGTTTTTGTCGCCATAGCTTTATCAATGTCTGTTTTACTATTTTGGGGAGCATTTTTTGAGACTCCAAGACAGGTAAAAGAAAACTCAAAAATTGAAAATAACCAGCTCGCAAATGAAAATTCTCAACAAAATGAAATTGTTCCTACGATTGGACAAGAAAAAATAATCTCCAAAATTTCTAGAGATGATGCTATTACTGAAACAGATAGAGTAATTATTGAAAATAAAAAAGTAATAGGATCTTTATCTCTTCAAGGAGCAATTTTTGATGATTTGTCATTTAAAAAATACAAAAAAAATCTAGAGTCAGATGATAATGTAGTTTTTTTAAACCCAAAAAAAATAGAAGACGGTTATTATATTGAAACTGGGTGGACCAGTATTGGTAGTAAGATTAAGGTGCCTAATTTAGAAAGTTTGTGGAGTGTAAAAGGAAACAAGGTTTTAAGTGAGAATAATAATGTTGTTCTTGAATGGAATAATGGTGAAGGTTTAATTTTCAAAAAAACTATTACATTAGATGAAAAATACTTATTTAGAATTAAGCAGGAGGTAACAAATAATACTTCTGAAAATTTAAATCTTTATCCATATGCGCAAATTACAAGAAATAAAAAACCAGATGATGTAATGGGTTTTTATATTCTTCATGAGGGTTTTATAGGAGTATTTGATGGTGAATTACAAGAAGACGACTATGAGGATGTTGAAGAGAAAAAAATAGTTAGAAATGCTGATAACGGTTGGTTAGGTATAACAGATAAATACTGGGTTACTGCTGTTGTTCCAACTGAAAATCAAAATTTTAAATCAACATTTTTATACAAGGAAAATTTTAGAGCGAACTATATTAAGAACACTCCAATTGTAATAAATTCTAAGAGCACCTCAGAAAATGAAGTTAGATTATTTGTTGCTGCAAAAGAGGTAGAAACAGTCGATGGATACGCAGAGAGCGAAGAGATTGAAAAATTTGATTTAACAATAGATTGGGGATGGTTTTATTTTTTTACAAAGCCATTATTTTTTGTCATTGATTATTTGTTCAAACTTTCAGGTAATTTTGGTGTTGCTATCGTTTTAATAACCCTTGCTATAAGAATTGTTTTTTTTCCACTTGCAAATTACTCATTTAGATCAATGGCTAAAATGAAGGCAGTTCAGCCAGAAATGACAAGACTTAAAGAACTTCACAAAGAGGATAAAGTAAAATTACAACAAGAGATGATGGCGCTATATAGGAAAGAAAAAATTAACCCGGCATCTGGGTGTCTTCCGATTTTGATACAAATACCCTTTTTCTTTGCAATTTACAAAATGCTTTTTATTTCTTTGGAAATGAGACACCAGCCTTTTTTTGGATGGATACAAGATTTATCAGCTAAAGACCCCACATCAATTTTTAATCTTTTTGGATTAATCCCATGGAGTCCACCAGGGTTTTTAATTATCGGAATATGGCCAATACTAATGGGTTTAACAATGTTCTTGCAACAAAAATTAAATCCTGCCCCAGCTGATCCTATTCAAGCAAAAATTTTTGCTTTCTTCCCATTATTTTTAACTATTATTTTAGCACCATTCCCTTCAGGGTTAGTAGTCTATTGGACGGTCAATAACGTCTTAACAATAGCACAGCAATGGGTGATTATGAGACAAACAAAAGTTAAAACTAATTAGATGTCAGATAAAGATTTAGGTTTTATAAAAACTATTTGGCCTAAAGAGGCGAAATATTTAAGCAATGTTTCAAAATATCTTGAAAAATATAAAAACGATTTAATAGTAATTAAGTATGGAGGAAACGTATTAATTGATAGAAATATTTTTAATAACTTTATTGATGACATAAATATTTTAAATAAATTAGGTTTGTCAATAATAGTTGTTCATGGCGGAGGTCCTAGAATTGAAAGAGAGTTAAAAAAGAAAAATATCCAGACAAAATTTATTAACGGATTGAGAGTAACGGACAAAAAAGTAATTTCCATTGTTGAAAAAGTTTTGATCGACTTCAATAACGATATAGTAAATTCATTAAACAAAAAAAATTCAAGAGCTGTATCAATTAATTCAAAAGCTAACAATATTATTAGAATAATTCCAGACAATAAGGATCTTGGTTATGTAGGTATCCCACAAGATATAAATATTAACTTTTTGAAAGATTTAATCAAAGAAAATAAAATTCCAGTTGTTGCGCCATTAGGACTTGATAACAAAAATAACACATACAATATAAATGGAGATACCGCAGCAAGCGCTATCGCTAAAAAACTTAAATCGAGAAGATTGCTATTAATGACTAATGTTGAAGGTGTTTATGATGACAGAAAAACCCTTATTTCAGAAATAAAACCTTTTGATATTGAAAACCTTGTTAAATTAAAAATTGTGCAAGGAGGAATGATACCTAAAATAAAGAATTGTATTGATGCAGTAGAAAATGGTGTAAGAGGTGTAGTTATACTAGACGGTAGAAAACCGCATTCAATATTAGATGAATTATTTTCAGACAAAGGTTCAGGAACTTTAATAAGGAAATGAAAGAACTTCAAAATATAAAATATTGGCTTTTTGACCTTGATAATACCTTATACTCCGGTGCTACAAAAGTTTTTGATCAAGTTGATAAAAAAATGTCAGAATTTATTTCTTCAAAATTGAAAATTAGTAAAGAAGAGGCTAGAAAGATCCAAAAGAATTATTTTATTGAACACAACACAACTTTAAATGGTATGATTAAAAACCATAAAATTGATGCGAATGAATTTTTAGAATTTGTTCACGATATTGACTTGAGTTTTTTAAAAGAAGATAAGAAGTTAGACGAAGAAATAGGAAAAATACAGGGGAAAAAAATAATCTTTACTAACGGATCAAGAGCACATGCGCTGAATGTAACTAAAAGGCTTGGAATTGATAAGCATTTTAAGGATATTTTTGATATTGTAAGTGCAGACTTTGTTCCCAAGCCTTCATTACAAACCTATAAGAAAATAATAGAAAAATACAAAATTGAGCCACAATATAGTATATTTATAGAGGACATTGCACGAAATTTAAAACCAGCTTACGAATTGGGTATGAAAACTGTTTGGATAATTAATGATGAGCCTTGGGCTGCTGAGTATTCTAATTCAGAATTTATTAACTATAGGACCAAAAAACTATCCAATTTTTTAAAGGAGATAAACGATTATGAACGAACTTGAAAAAATTATAAATAAAGCATTTGATGAGAGGCAAAAAATAGATAAGAATTTTGATCATAAAGTTATTGAAGCGGTAAAAAAAACTATTGAACTGACTGATAAAGGTGAATTACGAGTGGCACAAAAAATAAATGGTGCATGGTCAGTAAACCAATGGATAAAAAAAGCGATATTGTTAAGTTTTAGAATTAATGAAATGACTATGTCTAAGGGTCCATATACAACTTGGTATGATAAAATTCCTGGAAAATCTGTTACATGGAATGAAAGTGATTGGAAGAAAGCTGGTTATAGACATGTTCCAAATGGAGTGGTCAGAAAAGGATCGTTCATAGGAAAAAATGTTGTTTTAATGCCATGTTTTGTGAACCTTGGTGCTTATGTCGATGAAGGAACAATGATTGATACGTGGGCTTCAGTTGGTTCTTGTGCTCAGATTGGAAAAAATTGTCATGTGTCTGGTGGCGCTGGTATTGGTGGAGTTTTAGAACCGCTCCAAGCGGGTCCAGTTATAATTGAGGATAATTGTTTTATTGGCGCGAGATCTGAAATAGCCGAGGGTATAATTGTTGAAGAAGGTTCAGTTATTTCAATGGGAGTATATATTGGTGCGTCAACTAAAATTATTGATAGAACTACCGGCGATGTGACTTATGGAAAAGTTCCTGCTTATTCAGTTGTTGTTCCAGGATCTCAAAAAAATAAAAAAAATCCCGACGGACCCAGTTTATATTGTGCAGTAATTGTTAAAAGAGTTGACGAAAAAACAAGAAGTAAAACTTCTATAAATGATTTATTAAGAGATTAAATGCAAATTATCAACGAGTTAAGTTTATCAAAAGAATTAATAAAATTCCCCAGCATTACACCTGTGGACGCTGGGACAATAAACTTTTTAAGCAAGAAATTAAAATCTTTGGGTTTTAAATGTAAGATTTTGGAATTTTCAAAAGGTAAAGGTAAACCGATAAAAAATCTTTATGCTAAATTGGGAAATAAGCAACCAAATCTTTGTTATGCTGGACATACTGACGTGGTACCTCCAGGGAATTACAATCAATGGACTGGGGATCCGTTTAAGCCAAGAGTCAAAAACGGTTATCTAATTGGTAGAGGAGCAAATGATATGAAAAGTTCAATTGCATGTTTTGTAGCTGCTGTAAGTCAATTTATAAAAAATAACAAAAAAATTAATGGGTCAATAAGTTTGCTTATCACTGGTGATGAAGAGGGTTATGCAACAAATGGGACTAAAAAAGTAGTAGAATTTTTAAAAAGAAGAAAAGAAAAAATTAACTTTTGTATTGTAGGTGAACCTACTAATCCAAAAAAATTAGGTGAGATGATTAAAATTGGAAGAAGAGGGAGTTTAACAGCTGAGTTGGAAATTTTTGGAACCCAAGGACATATCGCTTATCCTCATTTAACAAATAATCCTATAAATACCCTGGTAAAAATATGTTATGAGCTTAAAAAGAGCAAACTGGATAATGGTAACAAGAATTTTCAACCTTCTAATCTAGAATTCACAAGCATTAATGTTAATAACCAAGCACATAATGTTATTCCAGCATCGGCTAAAACTCTTTTTAATATTCGATACAATAATATTCAAACAGCTAAAAAATTAAAGGTTAAAATAAATAAAGTTATTAAAAGATTTTCAAAAAAAAATAAATGTAAATATAAAATTACATATTTAGAAAGTGGTGAGTCTTTTTTAACAACTCCTGGTAAAAATATTTATTTAGCAAAAAAAATCATTAAAAATGTGACTAACATTAACCCAGTTTTCTCAACAACTGGGGGCACCTCTGACGCAAGATTTATAAAAAAAATTGCACCTTGTCTAGAATTTGGGCTAGTTAATAAGACAATGCATAAGATAGACGAATGTGTTTCATTGAAAGATTTAAAAAATCTAAAAAAAATTTATCTGAATTTTTTACAAGAATACTTTAAGTGAAAACAGGTCTTATTTTTACTAAAAGCTCTCTTAACCACGAAACCGGAGATGGACATCCAGAAAATAAATATAGAATTCAATCTATTTTGGATAGGCTTAAAACAAAAAAAAATTTGAATTTAGAATGGAGCGAGCCTAACAAAATTGATATTTCTTTTTTAAATAAAACTCATGACAATAATTATATTAAAAAAATAAAAACTGCTTTCCCAAAGAAGGGGTATACTTTTTTAGATGGAGATACTGTGCTTTCTCCAGGAAGTGAAAATGCGTCTTATGATGCAGTGAAATCCATGATTACTGCAGTGGAAATGGTTCATAATAAAAAACTTAAAAATGCTTTTTGTGCAGTAAGACCACCGGGACATCACGCGGAATATAATAAAGCCATGGGTTTTTGTATTTTTAATAATGTTGCTGTTGGTGCAAATTATTTGATTAATGAGTATGGTTATAAGAAAATAGCAATTATAGATTTTGATGTACATCATGGTAATGGAACTCAAAATTTATTCTTTTCAAGTAACAAGGTATTATATATATCAACACATCAATATCCTCATTTCCCTGGTACTGGGTCACATTCTGAAAAAGGAAAATTTAACAATGTTCTTAACGTGCCTTTAGTGAGTGGAACAAATTCTAGAGAATATTTTGATGCATATGAAAATGTTCTTAAAAAGATTAAAGATTTTAAACCTGAATTTTTATTATTTTCTGCTGGTTTTGATGCACATAAAGAAGATCCACTATCAAACATTAATTTAAAATCAGAAGATTTTTATGAGATAACTAAAAGAACCTTATTAGTTGCTAATGATTACTGTAAGGGCAAAACTGTATCTGTTTTAGAAGGTGGCTATAATTTAAATGCATTAGCTGAGAGTACTGAGCAGCACTTAAAAGCCCTTATAACTTTTTAGATTTTTAATATTTTACATTATCAAGAAAGAGACCGTGCGCAGGTGCGGGTGGGGCACAATTTAATCTTTCTTTTGATTTAAAATTTTTTTTAAATTTTTCTAAACTCCATTTTTTTTCTCCAAGATATTTCAAACATCCAACCATTGATCTTACTTGTTGTTGTAAAAATGATCTTGAAACAAAAGTAAGAACAATTTTTTCGTTTTTTTTTATTACTGAAATTTTGTTAATTGTTCTTATAGGTGATTTAGCCCCACAGGATGAGGATCTGAACAAGGAAAAGTCATGAGTTCCTATCAGTACTTTCGCTCCTTTTTTAATTAGATCTAAGGATAACTTCTTTTTAATATGCCAAGCTCTATTAAGATCAATAGATAATTTACTTTGTCTATTGATTATTACATATTTATAGACTCTATATTTCGCACTAAATCTAGAATGAAATTTTATACTTTTTTTACTTATTTTTAGTATAGAAATATCATTACTATTAACAAAATAATTTATTGAATTTAAAAACTTTTCTTTATTAACTATTTTTTTATTTAAAAAAAAATGAGCAGACTGTTTTTTAGCATGAACACCTTTATCAGTTCTTCCTGATCCAATTAATTTAATTTTTGAATTTAAACATTTTTTTAATGCCTTCTCTATTTTTTCCTGTATTGAACTGCCTTTATCTTGAGTTTGCCAACCTATGAAATTTGTTCCGTTATACTCAATAAGAATTTGATAATTATAAATCAACCTAAATCTGTCCCCTTTTTAATTTTGTTTCCTAACAAAAATTCTTTTGCAGAAGCTTCTTGCTTACCCTCTTTTTGTATAGAAATAATTTGAATTGAATTTTTTTTGCAAGCAACAGTTAGATTGCCGTCAATAACAAATCCAGGCATATCACTTTTTAATATTTTAATTGCTTTGAGAACTTTGTGTCTTTTTTTTTTTAACAAGAACCAAGCCCCAGGTTTCGGATTAAATGCGTTAATTTGAGCAATCACTTTTTCTGCATCCTGATTCCAATTAATTTTAGTCTCAGATTTATGAATTTTTTTTGCATAAGTTGAATTCTTATGATCTTGTTCAACAAAGTTTATTTTTTTTTTTTCAAGATCACTTAAAGAATCGAGCATAGCCTCTGATCCTATACTTGCAAGTTTTTCGCTTAATTCTCCAGTAGTCATATTATTATTTAATTTAATTTTAATTTGTTTTGAATAAGGACCCGCATCTAGTTCTGGGACTATTTTCATTATTGATATACCTGTTTCATTATCCATTTGTAAAATAGATCTTTCTATCGGTGCAGCTCCTCTTAATTTAGGCAATAGGGATGCATGAAGATTTAAAAAAAGAGTATCGGGTAAATCCAAATACTGTTTGGGTATCAGCTTGCCATAGGCAACTACGACAACTACATCTGGTTTAATTTTAGAGAAATAATTTAATTCCTCTTTATTTTTTAAATCATGAGGTGTCCTTATTTTAATTTTATACTGCTCTGCCTTTAATTGAACTGGGGAAGGTAAAGTTTTTTGACCTCGTTTTTTTTTATTTGCCGGTTGAGAATATACACACAACAACTGATGTTCTGATCGATATATTTTTTCTAAAACTTTAGCTGAGAACGATGTTGTTCCCATGAATACAATATTTAATGCCATTAATTAATTAAACTATTACTCTCTCAAGTTCTTTTTTTTGTTTTGATAATTTTTTAATTATCATATTTTTTTTTAGTTTTGATAAATAATCTATAAATAAAACTCCATTAAGGTGATCAACTTCATGCTGTATACATGTTGAAAAAAGACCTTCTGCTTTTACAAGTTCTTCCTTCCCTTGATAATTTAAAAATTTAACATGGCATTTATCAGGCCGATCTATCTCAGCAAATTGATTAGGTATTGATAAACAGCCTTCTTCATATGAAACTAAATTTTCTGATTTCCATATAATTTCTGGATTAACAAAATAAAATGGATTTTTTTTCTCTTTATCTTTAGATAAATCCATTACTACGACTCTTTTAGGAATTCCAATTTGAATAGCGGCTAAACCAATGCCGGGAGCCGCATACATTGTTTGCAACATATCATCCATTAATTTTCTTACTTCACCGTCAACTTTATCTACTGTTTTGGATTGTTCCCTAAGAATTTTATCTGGTAAAGTTTTAATCTCTTTTATAGACATATTTCAATTATATTATACTTATGCTCTTAAAGGTAGAGCAGATGTGATGATTTTATTTCTAAGTTTTTTTAGTCCTGACCGATTTAATAAAGTGGTTATGAAATAAATTGTTTCAGAGTCCAGATTGTTAACCTCATCTTCGCCAATAATTTCAACAATTTTAAGGACTAAAAAACCTGTATTTTTATCCTCTATTAAGCCGAGAAGATTTTGAGGAATTGAATATTTTTTAGAAATCTTTTCAGTTTTGATTTCTTTTGGAATGTTAATTCCATCGAGCGATAGTGACTCTACAAGAGCTAAATCTTTTGCGGAAAAAAAGTAGTTTTTATTTCGCTTTATTTTTTTATAAACATTATTTAGGTCTTTTTGTGTTTTTTCGGGTGAATAATTTTTATCTGTATAAAATTTAAGAACTTTAGATCTGTGTAAAATTTTATCATCGTATTTTATTTTGCCTGAATTTATTTTTTTTTTCTGTTATTATATTTTTTTTAACTATTTTTGCTAAATTTTTAGGAATATCACTCTTATTATATCCCTTGAGTTTATCGCTTAAAAAATCTCTATATAAATTCGAAAGATTATCTTTTTTGAAAAGATCTTTTAATATAAGTAAATACTCGATTTGATTTTCAATTTTATCAGAAAGTAAATATTTCTGATAAATTAGCGCTCTGCTTTCAGTATTTTCATAATTTCCATAAATTCTTTCAGCGTTTAAAAGTGTTTGTAAATCAAAACTAAAGCTTTGATAAATTTCAAATATTTTTTCTTTTTTTAATCTATTTTCATTTGCTGCAATTTCTAGTTCTTTTATTTTTTCTATGTCTTCCACGTTATCGATTTTTATTAAATTAGCTGAGTTAAGATATTTCCAGATAATTTCCTTTGTATTCTTATTTGGTTCGTATTTAAAATTTTTAACAGTTACACTTGAAATATAAAAGTTGAGTAAAGTATCCTCTTTTATTTTACCATCATTTTTATCACTAATTCCAAGCAAATAACTTATTTTGTTATCAAAAAATTTGTCAGATTTACCTTGCTCCTTAAGAATGTCGTACAATAAATTTGCTTCACTTTTTTTATCTGTAAAAATTAAACAATAAATTTTAAATTTTTCTAAATAAGAATCTTTAATCTCTTTGCTTATGAAATTTATTTTTTTACACCCTTCCTGTAAATTTGCGCTTGAAATATTACTATCGACTAAATGCTGAATAAGTTTTTTTTTATTATAAAAGTTCTGGTTTTTCTCTAAAAAGTTCTCAATAAGTTTTTCTTTATTATTCTTTATAAGCCAGTTTACTTTTATATTAACGAATTCTTCTTCCGAAATATCTTTTGGAGCAAAAGAATTTGAAAACAACGTATTTACTAAAATATTTTCAGCAGTTGAAGAAAGATCAAGTTTGTTAATTCTTTTCATTATATTTTTAAATTCATTTGCATCAGTCTGTTGCCACATTTCTAAATTAAAATTATTTTCATCCGGATCAAATAATCCATAAAGTTTAGCCTCCTGATATTTTTTTGACTGCTCTTCATCAATTTTAATCAAATTATTATTTGAGTCTGATTGAATCGCGGTCGAAAAAAGATCCGTTTTGTTATTTTGTTTTTTCTCAGATGATGTGTTTGAGTTTTCTTTTTTTTGGTTTTTCCAAATATCTATCGTTTCCTCTGAAATAGAAAAATTATTAAAAAAAGTGATAAAAATTAATAAGTAAATAAAACTATTTAAGTTTATTAATCTCATTTGTTATATCTATTTTAATTTTTTCACTTGGCGCTGGAAAATTTATCTTTTCAAGTAAAAAAATAGCAAACAGCACAAACAATAACACCAACAAAATTTTAATTATTTGTTTTGTAATTGATTGACCAATACTTTGTTGTCTTTTGAATTTAAGTTGCATAGTTTTAAAATATACTTAAAATCAAAAAATAAGACAAATTTGTGATAAATCAAATTTAAATTGGTAATTTATTTGACAAAAAACCTTGTATTATTAGGGATGATGGGTGTTGGGAAGACCACGATTGGGAAGATTTTATCAAAAAAATCTGGATTAAAATTAATTGATATTGATAAATTGATTGAAAAAAAAGAGCAGATCTCAATTAGTAATATTTTTCAAACTAAGGGTGAAGTTTATTTTAGACGATTGGAAGAAACTATTGCAATAGAGATTTTAAAAAGAAAACATAAAAAAATAATAGCTTTGGGTGGTGGTGCGTTTATAAATCCAAAAATAAGAAAAGTAGTTATAAACAGATCAGTGAGTTTTTGGTTAGATGAAAAACTTGAAAAAATTGAAAAGCGAGTATTTAAATCAGACAGAAGACCTCTATTAAATAAGAATAATCCTCAAAAATTCATCAAATTATTTAATGAACGAAAAAAAATTTATAATCTAGCAAATTTTAGGGTTAAGTATGATAAAATGACAAGAACCCAAATAGCTGATAAAATTTTAAGTATCTATGAGAAAAATTATAGTTAAAAATAAATTACTAAATACATCTTATCCTATTTTTATTGGAAATAAAATTTTCAATGATATTTCTCATATAACCAAAAGTGTTTGTCCTAAAATAAATAAAATTGCTGTAATTTTTGATAAAAACGTTCCTTTGAAATTTTTAAAAGTTTTAAAAAAAAAATTTAAATTTTTTCCAGTTAAGTTTATTTTTTTTAAACCGAATGAAAAAAATAAATCATTAAAATCTGTAAACTCTATTTTAAATGAAATCCTTAAATTCAATTTAAACAGAAATGATTTAATAATTTCCATAGGCGGAGGAATAACTGGAGACGTATCAAGCTTTGTAGCAAGTATTTATAAAAGAGGCATTAATTATATTAACGTTCCAACTACTCTCCTAGCTATGGTCGACTCTTCTATCGGAGGGCAAACAGGTGTAAATTCAAAATATGGAAAAAATTCAATTGGATCGTTCTATCAACCAGAATTAGTTTTAATTGATAATATTTTTTTAAAAAGTTTAAACAAGCGGCAAATGATATGTGGATATGCAGAAATATTAAAGCATAGTATAATCAATGATAAGAATTTTTTTAATTGGCTAAAATTAAACTCAGAAAAAATTTTCAAAAAGGAAAAATCAGATGATATAATTTTAAAAGCAATTATTAAAAGCTGTATCATTAAATCAAAAATTGTTTCTCAAGATTTTCAAGAAAAAAAACTGAGAATGATACTAAATTTTGGACATACTTTTGCTCATGCTATTGAAATAGAAAGTAAATATTCTAATAAAATTAATCATGGTGAGGCAGTTTTAATGGGTATGTTAATAGCAACTATTTTTTCAGTAAAGAAAAAAATTTGTTCTAAGAGCACACTTGGTGAAATTTTAAATATTTATAAAAAGAATAACTTAAACTATATAATTAAAAAGACTAAAATTTTAAACCTGAATAGAATATATTCTTTTTTAAAATACGACAAAAAGAATAATGACAAAAAAGTAAATCTAATTCTGATTAAAAAAATAGGAAAAACAACCGAACCAGGTTCACATAAATATTCTATTATACAAATAAAGAAAACTTTATCGAGTTTTAAATTATTTTGATTTGAAGTGCGTGAATTTTTTTTTCTAGATCTAGTTGTAATAACTTAAAAATTTTTTTTTGGGCATCAATTCTTGGTAAACTATTAAGGTAGTTTGACTTAATCCTTAGCTCCAAATGATATTTATTTTTCTCAAACGTTTTATGGTTTTTATGTTTCTGGCTATTATCTATAATAGTTATATCGTCTGTGTCAAATTTGTTTGAAATTTTTTTCTTAATTTCATTTAAATAATTATCCATTTTAAATACTATATATTATAATCTTGATAATATATGAAAATAATTTGCGATTGGGGAAACTGTGGTGAAGAAGGTAAATTTAAAGCACCATTAGAAAGAGATAATAGTAAAAAGTTTCGTCTTTTATGCTTAAATCACATTAAAGAGTTTAACAAGTCATGGAATTATTTTGAAAATATGAGTGAAAATGAGATACAGAATTTTATAAGATCTGATTTAGTGTGGCATAAATCGACCAAAAGCTTTGGATCAAGTGACAATTTTTTTAGTATTCTTTGGAATAATGCTTTAGACGATAATTTAAATATTTTTAGCAATTCAAACTTTAAAAAGTATAAAAAATCAAACTTTTCTGAAACCGATAAAGACGCTTTTAGAGTTTTGGATTTAGATTGCTCTGCAAAATGGGAAGATATACAAAAAAAATTTAAATCTCTTGTAAAGAGATACCATCCTGATAAAAATAAAGGTAGCAAAAAATATGAGGATTTATTAAAAAAAATTACATTAGCATATAGTCAATTAAGGTCCTCTTTGGAGAGAAAATGACACAAGTACAATTTGAAAATAAACCAGATATTAAAATTTCAGTAAAACAAACCTTTGGTTTGGATAGTGAAATGGAAATAAATGCATTTTCAAAAAAAAATGAGTATGTGCCTAAAATAGATCCAGATTATAAATTTGATCGTGATACTACTTTAGCGATTTTAGCCGGTTTTTCTTTTAATAAAAGAGTCCTTATACAAGGCTATCACGGAACAGGAAAATCAACTCATATTGAACAAGTGGCAGCAAGACTAAATTGGCCATGTGTTAGAGTTAATTTAGACAGCCATATAAGTAGAATAGATTTAATTGGAAAAGATGCTATCGCTTTAAGAGACGGTAAGCAAGTCACGGAATTTAAAGAAGGTATATTACCTTGGTCAATTCAAAATCCAATTGCACTAGTTTTTGACGAGTATGATGCCGGGAGACCTGATGTAATGTTTGTAATTCAAAGAGTACTTGAGAGTAATGGAAATTTTACGCTTTTGGATAAAAACAAAGTTTTAGAACAACATGATTTTTTTAGAATGTTTGCCACAACTAACACTATCGGTTTAGGAGATACAACAGGACTTTATCACGGTACTCAACAAATTAATCAAGGACAAATGGATAGATGGAATATAGTAACTTCATTAAATTACCTGACTTTTGAAAAAGAATTGCAAATAATTTTAGCAAAAAATAAAAAATTTAATAATAAAGAGGGAAAAGAAATTATATCTAATATGATTAAAGTCGCAGACCTGACAAGGAAAGGTTTTATAAATGGAGACATCTCAACCGTTATGAGCCCTAGAACAGTTTTACATTGGGCTGAAAATTCAACAATTTTTAAAGACGAGGGATATGCTTTTAGAATAACCTTTTTAAATAAGTGCGATGAAATAGAGAAGAAAATTATATCAGAATATTATCAGAGGTGTTTTGGTGAGGAATTGCCTGAGTCAACAATCAATATTAAGATTTAATAAATTTTATAAATGTATTTATTGAATTTTTTCAAAATTCCTTTCTTTTTTATATTCACTTTTATTTCTCTTAGTCTAATAGGTTTACCAATAATATTAGATCTCTTAATATCAATGCTTCTCGTCATTATATTAAAGAATAAATTCTCTATAATAATTTTGAATATTTTAATTTTAGTAACTATATTTTTTACCGATGTTTTTCTAGGTCAGAAAGAACAGTTTGAATATTTTTACCGTGCACATGAAAAATATCAAACAAAAGAAATGAGGTATAAAAAAAACATATCTGATAAAATTTTTATGAGATTTGGAGATATTTATGTTTTAGATGGTGGCTTAGATGATAAAAGAGAATTAATTAAAGAGAGTAGAGTTCAAAATTTTATAACTGATAAATATGGTTTAAGAAATGATAAATATGAAATTAATGAAGCTGATATATTATTGGTTGGAGACTCATTTATTTCAGCTTTAGGAACTTCTCAAGAATTCACACCAGCAAATTTATTAAGTGAGGTATTAAATAAAAAAGTTGCTACTATTTCTTGGTCTGGTGTTTCACCAAAAGATTATGAAAATTTAATTAACGAATATTCCGATAAGATAAAAAAAGATGCAAAGATTTTTATCTTTTATTTTGAGGGGAATGATTTTACGAGAGTAAATTTTACTGAAGAAGAAAAAACTGATGATGGTTATATTATATGGAGAGGATATAAAATTAAAAAATGGAAGGCGAAAATTAGATTTGCTTACGAAAGATTAGAAAGAAATAAAGATAAATTTCTATTGAAAATAATAAATGAGAATAATTATTTCTTAAAAAATATAAGATCTAAAAGTCATTATGCTGTAAGGGTAGTCTTTAGTAAATGGACTGGAACTGGCAGTCCTATTAAATATCTGAGGCTGAAAGATAATTATGTCGGTTTTTATTATAATAAAAATTATTCAGTGGGTGAAGAATTTAATACTTATATAATTAAAGATAGGAAAATTTTGGATAGAATTGATAAGATTTTTTTTATTCCAACAAAAATGAGTGTTTACTCAAATATTTTAAATAAAAAAATTAACAACCAGGCGAAGTTTCTAATTTTAAAAACAGAATACAACAAACTTAACAAAAATGTATACGATCTTACAGATATAATGCAAATAGAGGCAGAAAAATTTTTAAAAAACAATAAATTTCTTTTCTGGAAAGATGATACTCATTGGAATCAAAATGGAATTATTGTAGCTATGAAGTATATTAAGGATATAATAACTAAATGAGTGAAAAACAAAAAAGTCTTTTAGAAGAATTTAAATTGGCAATCTCTTCAACTGTTAAGTCAATTGCAAATGTTGCTAACCTAAATGTTGTCTTTGAGAATAATAAAAATGAAAAGGGTGAAGAAATATTAAATTTACCTAATATTGAAAGTCTCACTAAAAAAAATGACTTTTATAATTTAAGAGCAATAGCAGATTTAGAAGCTCTTAAATTAAGATTTACCGATAAAATCATTTTTAAAAAAAATGAGCCTCAAGGAAACTTGCCGAAAAAGATGTACCAAATAGCAGAAAATATAAGAGTGGAAAAAATTGGTTCTGACGAATTTAAGGGTATTAAAAAGAATCTATCAAATTTTTTTGAAGAAAAAATTAAGGAAACTGATCATAAAGAAAGTTCGACTGAAGAAAAGTTTGAATATTATTTAAGATTAAATCTACTCAAAAAGAAAATAAGTAAAAACGTTGATAAAAATTTTGTAAATTTTAAAAAAAATTTGGATAAAAGGATAAAAAAGGATCTTGAGAACCTTGATAAAAATATTTTGGATCAAGGCAAATTTAATGCTTTAGTTAATAAAATTATTTCAGACTTAAATTTAGAAGAAAGTGCTGATTCTAATGAAAATAAAAATGAAAATGGCAAAGATCAAGATGGAAATAGTATAGAAAATTCCAAAACAGAAAACCCTCAAAATGAGAAAAAAGAAAGTAAAGAAATGGCCATAGACACCAGTATATCTGATTTAGAAATTACAGCTGATAATATTGATAAAAATCAACAAGAGGTAGACCTAGATAGTCCTTCTGAGGCAGGTGAAAGAAAAGGAGAAAAAAATATCAACCTTATAGATGAAAATTACAAATTTTATACAAATGAGTTTGATGAAATCATAAAAGCTGAAGACTTAGAGTCTGATGAGGAACTAATAAGGTTAAGACAAAATTTAGACCAACAATTATTACAACTTAAAAGCTTTATATCTAAATTAGCAAATAAGCTACAAAGAAAGCTAATGGCAAAACAGAATCGTTCATGGGACTTCGATTTGGAAGAAGGTATTCTTGATACCTCTAAACTAACAAGAATTATTATTGACCCTTACAATTCTTTATCTTTTAAAAAAGAAAAAGATATGGAATTTAAAGATACTTTAGTCACAATTTTGATAGACAACTCAGGTTCTATGAGGGGTAAACCAATATCAGTGGCTGCTATTTGTGCAGATATTTTATCAAGAACTTTAGAGAGGTGCATGGTGAAAGTAGAAATTTTGGGTTTTACAACAAAACATTGGAAAGGTGGTTCAAGCAGAGATTTGTGGATGAAGAATGACAAACCAACTTTACCAGGTAGATTAAATGATTTAAGGCATATTATTTATAAGTCAGCAGATACACCGTGGAGACAAGCAAAAAAAAATATGGGTTTAATGCTTAAGGAGGGTTTGTTAAAGGAAAATATAGATGGAGAAGCATTGAAATGGGCTTATAAAAACATTTCAAAAAGGAAAGAGGAAAGAAAAATTCTTATGGTCATTTCTGATGGTGCTCCAGTAGATGACTCTACACTTTCAACAAATTCAAGTGATTATCTAGAGAAGAATCTTAAAAAAGTTGTTGAATGGATAGAAAATAAATCGAACATTGAACTTTTAGCTATTGGTATTGGTCATGATGTCACTCGTTACTATAATAAAGCTATTAAAATTGTAGATGTTCAGGATTTAGGTGATGTGATGATTAATCAACTTACCGACCTATTTTCAAAAGATAAAAATAATACAGTTCACTAACTTCTTTTTTCAAAATTATAATATGTAAATTCTTTAAAGTTATTTATAAATATTTTGAAAGGTACTAACATGGCAAGCGTTATCAATATTTTTACTAAAAGGTCTCCTAAGGCTAAAGTTAACCATGGTACGCCTGTCATATAAAAAGCTATTGAAAAAAATAAGAAAGTGTCTACTACAGATGCTGAGGTAGAGGAAATTAAAGGTGCAATAAACCATTTTTTGTTTTTTCTGAATTTATCAAAAATTTGTATATCGATATTTTGTGCGATGAAAAAAGCAAAACCGGAACCTATTGCTATTCTGATTGATATAATATCTGAATAATTTGTTGAAATGAAAAAAGTTAAAAATAGCCCTATTACAAAACCTAAAATAACAATTTTACGAGCTTTTAATTTACCATAAGTTCTATTGGCCATATCAGTTATTAAAAAAGTTATTGGATAACTAAATGCACCATAAGTTAATATCTCTTCCAAACCGTATTTATTTATTGGAAATTGAACAAGATAATTTGAAGTTATCACGACAAGTCCCATCATGATGGATAAAATAATGAAAAGTTTATTATTTTTAACCATGTAATTATTTTGAGACAATTGATAATTTTATTTTTTTAGCCTTCTTAGACAAGTTTTTAGATTTTGCAGATTTAAGAAACTTATCTAGACCTCCTTTAAAATCTACTGTTCTCAAAGCTGAACTAGTTACATTCAATTTTATATTTCTTTTTAGAATATCGCTTTTAAAAGTGATTTTTTTAAGATTTGGCAGAAATCTTTTTTTTGTTTTGTTGTTGGAGTGACTAACGTTATTACCCTTTAATGGAGACACACCTGTTAATTCGCATCTTTTTGACATATCGTGAGTATATAAATCCTCGATTAAATTAGGTCAAGCTTTTTTTAATATTTTAAGAGTTTATTCCAATTGCTTTACTTATGTGACTAATCTTTTCCTTTTTCAAAATTTCTATCAGCTCCTTCTTTATATCTTTCACAATCGTAGGTCCTTTATAAATCATGCCAGTGTATAATTGAACTGCTGAGGCACCAGCGGTAATTTTTTCAAAAGCACTTTTGCCAGAGTCTACACCACCAACACCTATTATAAATACTTTATTTTTTAAATTCTTCTTAAATTTTTGAATCAAATTTGTCGAAAGATCTTTAAGAGGTAAACCGGACAATCCCCCTTCTTCTATCTTATTTTTGTCAGTGAGGTTTTGCCTATTTTTATCTGTTGTGTTTGAGACGATTAATCCATCGATCTCATATTTTAAAACAAGTTCTGAAATAGAATTTATATTTTGTTCGTTTATATCTGGAGATATTTTTATGACAAGAGGAACTTTGGTGTTTTGTAATTTTCGCAGGTTACTTAAATTTTTAAATAATTTTTCTAATGAATTTTCCTCGTGAAAATCTCTTAATCCTTTAGTATTTGGAGAAGAAATATTTATAGTTATATAATCCGCAAATTTGTGAAGTTTTGAAAAGCACAAAGTAAAATCTTCAATTTTATTTTTAGTATCACGATTTGGACCAATATTTACTCCTAAAAATCCTTTTGGTTTATCTTTAGAAATTCTTTTTATTACTTCATCAGAACCATGATTATTAAATCCAAGTCTGTTAATTAGCGCATTATCTTTTTCTAATCTAAATACTCTAGGTTTTGGATTACCTAACTGCCTTCTTGGTGTGATGGTTCCTACTTCAACAAAGCCAAATCCTAATCTATATAACGGATTATAAACCTCTGCACTTTTATCAAAACCAGCTGCTAAACCTATGGGATTTTTAATTTTTCTATTAAAAAGTTTTGTTTCTAACATTTCTTCCTTTTCAACATAAAATAATTTATCAGGTAATATCTTGGTTTTCAGAGATTTAATTGCCAAATCATGAGCAACTTCTGGATCAATCGAAAAAATAAGTGGCTTAATAAGTGAAAATATCATTATTTTATTTTATCTCTAATTAAATTTATAGTTTCTTTTAAACCAAAAAAACTCACAAAAAAACCCATTCTTGGTCCATCTTCTTCTCCAAAAATAACCTGATAAATTAATTTAAACCAATCTCTTAAGTTTTTTTCATAACCATTTTCTTTTCCAACAGAATAAATAATTGTCTGTATTTCCTCTGGATTTAGTTCTTGACTTATATTCTCTAATTTTAATAACAAATTATTCAAAGCTTTTTTCTCTGTCTGATTTGGCTTTTTAAAATTTTTATTTGGTTCAACTTGGTCTTTAAAATAATTTATAGCATAACCCGTAAGACTGTCTAGTATTGGATAATTTTTAGGATTTATTCCACTATGGAACTTATTAATAAATTTCCAAAGTATTTCTTTTTTATCTGAATTACTTGATCCAACTAGATTCAACAACATAGAAAATGGCATAACAATTTTTTCACTAGGTGGATTGCCATTATGAACATGCCAAACTGGATTTGTTATTTTATCTTTAATGTCTTGTTTTGGAAACTTCTCAATTAGCAAAAGATACTCATCAACTGTTTTTGGAACTACCTCCGAATAAAGTTTTTTTTGCTCTTTTAGGATTAGGATACATATATAATGACAGACTTTCTGGTGATGCGTATCTTAGCCACTGCTCTATGGAAATTCCATTGCCTTTTGACTTTGAAATCTTTTCACCTTTTTCATCTAAAAACAACTCATATGCAAAACCATTTGGTGGTTTTTTTCCTAAAACTCTACAAATTTTGTTTGACAAAATTGCGCTTTCGGTTAGGTCTTTTCCATACATCTCAAAGTCAACATCAAATGTAAACCATCTCATTGCCCAATCAACTTTCCATTGTAATTTAGTTTTTCCGTCTAGAATATTTGTTTCAAGGTCACTGCCATGATTATCAAAAATTAAATTTCCACTTTTTTTATTCATAGATTTAAGAGGAATTTCTAATACTTTACCACTTTGTGGACAAATTGGTAAAAATGGACAATACGATTTTCTTCTTTCTTCTCTTAATGTTGGTAAAATTATATTCATGATTTCATCATATTTTTCCAGAACTCTCATGAGGGAATTATTAAATTTTCCACTTTTATAATTTAATGTAGAACTCTCAAACCTAAAATCAAAATTAAATTTTTTTAAAAAAGCTTTCAACATCTCATTATTATGTTCTCCAAAGCTAGAAAACTTTTTAAAAGGATCTGGTATATTTGTTAATGGCTTGCCTATATTTTCTCTCAAAATATCGTTATTCGGAATATTTTCTGGGATTTTTCTCAAACCATCCATGTCGTCGGAAAAGGTAATTAATTCATAATCAATCTTTTCAATATGCTTTAAAGCATTAATCATCATGCTTGTTCTTGCTACTTCTCCAAAAGTACCTATGTGTGGCAATCCACTTGGACCATAGCCTGTTTGAAAAACTATTTTTTTTTTGAATTAATTATGTCTTGTCTGTCTTTAAGTAATTTCCTTATTTCGACAAAAGGCCAGGATGAGGTGGACTGAATTAAGTTCTTATCAAGCATATTTATGGTTTATTAAATTTTGTATATAAAATACAGATATAATTTGTACATATTAAGTTGAATTTTGTAGCTATTTAAATAATCTAATTACTGATGAGTGATAATAAAACTGTTTTTTTTATAATTGGAATTCTGTTGGTAATTTTAGGAATATCCATGCTCGTTCCTTATATAATTCAGCTTATTTATAATGAAGAAAATCATAGTTTTGTTTCATCCTCTTTTGTCACTATATTTGTCGGAACACTATTTATTTTAGCAAATATAAAAAAAGAGAATAAATTAAATCTTCAGCAAACTTTCTTATTCTCGACATTGGCTTGGCTGTTTGTAGCTGCATTTGGTTCTTTACCATATGTCATGTCATCTGAGAAGTTTACTGTGAGTGAGGCTTTTTTTGAGAGTATGTCAGGAATTACTACAACGGGAGCCACTATTATAACAAACTTAGATGGGACTCCAAAAAGTATTTTGTTATGGCGAGCACTAATGCAGTGGCTCGGAGGAATAGGTATAGTTGTTATGGCAATTACTATTTTACCTCTTCTAAAAGTTGGTGGTATGCAGCTTTTTAAAATGGAAGGACCTGATACGACAGAAAAAATATTGCCGCGAACAACAGAGGTAGCTACAATAATAATATCAACTTATCTTGCTCTAACAATAATCTGTAGTTTTTTTTATTGGTTTTTTGGAATGTCAATTTTTGACAGTATAGCACACTCTATGACTACTATTGCTACCGGAGGTTTTTCAACTCACAACGAGTCTATTGGTTTCTTTGAAAATTCAAATATAGAAGTTATATCAAGTTTATTTATAATATTAGGAAGTATACCATTCATATCTTATTTAAAGTTCATAAAAGGAAATAAAAAAATTTTTTTTGAAGATGTCCAAATAAAAGGTCTAATCTATTTTCTAATTTTTTCTATCATAGTGATGTTTTTGTATTTATATTTTATAGATTCTGAAAGTTCAATTTTTGATAAAATTAGGATTGCTTCTTTTAATGTTATTTCTATTCTATCAGGAACGGGATATGTCACTGATGATTTTGGACTTTGGGGAAAATTCTCTTTAATATTTTTTTTATTTTTAATGTTTGTTGGTGGGTGTGCTGGTTCAACTGCTTGTGGAATAAAGATTTTTCGATTACAGATGTTAATGATTTTTTTGAAAAATCAATTAAAAAAATTAATTTCTCCTAACAGTATAATTATAACGAAATATAATAAGCAAAAAATTTCGGATGATTTTATTAATTCAGTCATAATATTTATTTTTTCTTTTTTGTTTCTTTTTTTAATAATTGCAATGCTTCTATCAATAACAGGTCTTGATTTTATAACTGCAATCTCGGGGGCTGCAAGTGCAATTTCTAACGTGGGACCTGGTTTAGGGGGAACAATTGGTCCTAATGGAAATTATAATTCTATTCCAGATATTTCTAAATGGATTTTAAGTATTGGTATGCTATTAGGTAGATTAGAACTTTTTGCTGTTCTGGTATTATTTTTCCCTTCTTTTTGGAGAAATTAAATTGACTATGCAAGTTTATAAAAAACAATCTCTTTCAGAAACTTTCCTAATATATTTTGATATAAGAATGTTAAAAATATTATTGTTGGGAGCAATAAGTGGTTTCCCTTGGGTAATAATTGGCAGTAGTTTAAGCCTGTGGTTAAAAGAAGATGGTCTAAGCAGAAGTACGATTGGTTGGGCTGGATTGATTTTTGCAGTATATGCTTTTAACTATCTTTGGGCTCCTATAATTGACAGAGTTAGAATCCCTTGGCTCAGTGAAAAAGTGGGTCATAGGAGAGGATGGATTATTACAATGCAAACTATAATTTTAATCAGTTTAGTTTGTTGGAGTTTTATAAATCCAAGTACTAATTTAGCAGCTGTTATTAGTATTGGGCTAGTGATAGCAATAGCATCTGCAACTCAAGATATTACCGTCGACGCATTAAGAATTGAGCAAATAGGCGAGCACGAGGGAAAAACAATGCAAGCTGGTGCTGCAATGGCAGTAGTTGGTTGGTGGACTGGTTATAAACTTGGTGGAGTTATATCTCTAAATTTAGCTGAATATTTTCAGCAATCTGGTTTTGAAAATTACTGGCAAATAACTTTTTTAGTCTTGGGTATCGTAATAATTGCTTGCAACATCGGTCTGATGTTTGTCAATGAGCCTCAACAAACTGATAGAACAGAAAAACAGAGAAAAACTGATAAAATGATTGAAAGTAGACTGGGTTCTTTAAATTTAATGACAAAGTTAATTGCTTGGTTAACAGGAACTGTCATTGGTCCAGTAATTAGTTTTTTTAAAAAAAATGGTTTTCATATTGCTTTAGCAATCTTAGGATTTGTGTTCCTTTTTAAAATTGGTGAAGCTTTCCTGGGAAGAATGTCTGTGATCTTTTATAAAGAAATCGGTTTTACAAAGTCTGATATTGCTCTTTACTCAAAAGGACTTGGCTGGATAACGACTGTTGTATTTACTTTACTTGGTGGATTATTTGCTATTCGCTCTGGTGTGATTAAAGCAATGTTTTTATCTGGAATATTAATGGCTTCAACTAATCTATTATTTTCTTTACTCGCTTGGTCCGGAAAATCTGAATTGCTTTTTGCAGTTGCGGTTATATTTGATGATATGGCAGCAGCTTTTGCAACTGTTGCATTTGTTGCTTTTATTTCTATGCTTGTTGATAGAACTTATACTGCAACTCAATACGCTTTACTTTCATCAATAGGAACAGCAGGTAGAACAACTTTAGCCGCTTCTTCGGGTGCTTTGGTTGACTGGTTGAATGGAGATTGGGGGATATTTTTTGTGATTACTGCGATTATGGTAATCCCCTCACTTATATTTCTCTATATGATAAAGGATAAACTTAAACTGAATGACTAAATATTTTACTAATAATTTTTCAATTATTAATCTTTACAAAAAACCCTCTGTAAAATCAGAGATAATGACACAGATGATTTTTGGAGATAACTTTACTATAATAGAGAAGAGTAAAAATTGGATTAAAATTAAGATTAAAGAAGACGGTTATCAGGGATACATTAAAAAAAAAAAGGTTTTCTAAATTTTGTAAACCAACTCATAAAATTTGTATTTTAAAAGCTAAAGTTTACAGATTTTCAAACAGAAAGAGAAAAGTATTTGAAATACCGTTTGGATCAAAAATTAAAATAATAGATCGTAAAGATGATTACTTTCAATTTTCCAAAGGATGGATAAATAAAAAAGATATTAAACCTGTTTCATTTAAAGAAAAAAAACCTTTTAGGAAAATAACAATATTCAAAAACATAAAATATAAATGGGGTGGTAAAACCTTTAAGGGAATAGATTGCTCAGGATTAATACAAATTTTCCTAAATTTTAATAATAGATTTTGTCCACGAGATACTAAAGATCAAATTAAATACTTTAAACAAAAAGTCAAATTTCATAATATTAAAAAAGATGATATTCTTTTTTGGAAAGGTCATGTTGCTGTTGCGATATCGAAAAAAAAACTTATTCATGCTTATGGTCCAATGAAAAAAACTGTAATAATGGAAACTGATTTTGCAGTTAAAAGAATTTCTAAAACTGCAGATTTGAGACTTTTGTCTGTTAAGAGGGTTTAAAGAAGACCCATATATCCAATATCACTATCTCCGCCTTGAGAGTTTATTATTCCTTTTTTCAAAACATCATTCAAAATTTTATCTTTTGTTTTAAAAGCAAAATTTATTCTTTTTTTAGTAATAAATGAAAAAATTTCATCTCCTGAATATTTTGAATGAGAAACATACCAAATTAGATTAATATTTTTTTCTCCCGCCCAAATTTGAATTAATTTAAAAATTTTACTTTTTTGTAAACTTTTTTCTGTACTATATAGAATATTTAATCTTCTGCTTTTTTTCCTTTTGTCAAAAAATGCTAAAACATACTGGCTATTATAATCAAAACAAAGAATATCAGTCTTAAAAGGGCATTTTAAAAATTTCCATTCAAACCATTTTTCGTCTCTTAAAAAACAAGCAAAATCTTGTACGTTATTTTTTTTTTTCAAAAGGTAAAATATCTCTAATGAGTTTCTCGTCAATCTTGTGAATTTTTAAATTTTTAAAATCTTCTTTATGTAAATACTTTTTAAAATAAAATTTGTCAAAAAAAATGGGTTTGATATATCTCGATGTGCTATAACTTTCTTTCCATTGTAGTTTTTTAAATATTTGCAATGATAAATCATTACAAAATGTGATTTGATTTTCACAAGTTTTCATCCTTTCTTTAATGATTTGTTCTCCAAATCCTGTTTTTCTAAATTCTGGTAATACAACTAAATCTGTAAACCAAATAAATTTAAAATTTTTATTATTATATTTTATGTTTTCTGGTATTAATCCAGCATGTGCAATGATCTTGCCCTTTTCAAAAATAACAATTGGTTCATAGTTACTTTCGCCCATCCTGTAAAACCACTTAAAATTATTGAAAAAAATAGGATCTCTTAATTTGAAGGCTTCTTTATAAAAATTTAATAATTCATTTATATTAACTTTTGATATATTTTTTGTGATATAATTTCTCACAATTTGATTAAACAACTTATTAACTTTAAATCAATGAAAAACTTAATCTCTAAAAAACAAGGTCTATTGATAAGGATGGACGATATTGCTGAAAATATGAATTGGGATTTAATGAATAAATGTGAAACACTTTTTAACAAATACAATATAAAGCCATTGCTTGGTGTAATTCCAAATAATAAAGATCCAGAGCTATTAAGCTTTAATAAAGAAAACCTGTTTTGGGAAAAAGTCAAAACATGGTCTGATAAAGGTTGGGAAATTTGTATGCATGGATACACTCATGTTTACGATACTGAAACTAACAAAAAAGACTTCTTCAATTATGGAGGGCGATCAGAATTTTTTGGTCATTCGCTTGATGAACAAAAAAAAAGAATTAAAAATGGTATAGATATATTTTCAAGTAAGGATATTAAAATTAGATCTTTTTTTGCTCCCAATCACACTTATGATGAAAATACATTTGCTGCATTAAAAGAGAACGGCATAAACTATATTGTTGATGGCTATGGCTTTTTTCCTTATAAAAAAAACAGTATAACATTTGTCCCTCAATTATTTTATAGAGAAATAATGTTGCCTTATGGTGTTCAGGCCACACAAATTCATTTAAATTATTGGGATACCAAAAAATTTGAAGAATTTGAAATTTTTTTGGAAAAAAATAAAAATAATATTTTAGACTTTAATCAAACTATATTATTAGCTAAAAATTCAAATCTTTCTTCAGTGTTAAACAAAAGTTTAGAATTAGTTTTAAAAGTTAAAAGATTTGCTAAAAGTTAATTGGGCGGAGGTGGTTTTAGTCTCCCTCCACCACCTCAATTTTAATCTAAATGATTCGTTACTTTTTTTTTAACACCTTTTAATTGTATGTGGATAATGGCGGAGAGAGAGGGATTCGAACCCTCGAAACGGTTACCCGTTTACACGCTTTCCAAGCGTGCGCCTTCAACCACTCGGCCACCTCTCCTAAAACATTTTATTTGCAACAATTTCTGAAAAATTATCTATAAAAAATTTTTTTTTAGGTAAATTATTTTTTTTCATATCCTGTTGAATAGAGTTATAGTTTTCTTTAATAAAATTTAAAACTTTTAGAAGACTTTCTGCATTCCTCTCAATTACAAAAATTCCTTTTTTATCTCCCACGACATGTTCAATATCTTTAAAAATTATAATAGGTCTCAGTCGAGATAAGGCTTCCAAAAGTGCCATTGGATGACCTTCGGTAAAAGATGGAAGAATAAATATATTGCAATCATCATAATAATTAATTAATTTTTTTTGATCATTTTCTATTGGGTGAATCTTAATATTTTTGTACTTCAAGCTCTTATGATTTTTATCAGATCCAACTATAGTAAGTGATATGTTGGTATTTAAAGAACCTAATAAATTATCTAGTGAAAATATTCCTTTCTCTACTTTTATTCTTCCCACATACAATAATTTAAAGGCATCAATTTTTTTTTCAGAAGTATTACTAACCCAATTCTCATCAAGCTCTGAAGGCTGAACAACAAATCCTTTTTTATCCATAAGAATATGTTTTCTACAACTTATGAGCACACTTCTTTTAGATGTATAATTAAACATAAAATTATAAATTTTAGGTCCAATTGAGCCAATTATCTTTTTATATTCCTCGTAACCATTACTTCTTAAATATGTAAAAATTTTCTTATTAAAAAAACTAAGAATACAAATCGATAAGAATGTAAAAGGAGATATTGAGAGAATTAAATAGATTGAGTCTTTTTCTCTTTTTTCACGGAATATTCTTGAAATAAAAGAAAAAATATTTGAGCAAGTATTAATATTTTGTGTTTTAAGGATGTGCGCCCTTTTATAAAAGCTTTTCCTGCCAATAATCTCGATTTTAAAATTTTTTTTCAATTCATCAGGTAAAGATTTTTCGGCAATATTATCACAACTAAATTGTCCATCTAAATTGAAAAATTTTTCATTAGAAATAATTACTAATTTTTTTTTTCATCAAAAATTTATTATCCCACACTTATTACCAACGATTTTGTAATTATAAGAGTTTGAATTAACAAATTCATTAAAAGCCTGATAGGCACCATCCCATACATGATTATTTTTTATATCATCAACTATTACAATTCCTCCTGAAACCATATTTTTTTTTAAATTATTTAATGCAATAATTGTCGGTTTGTAAAGATCAACATCTAAAATAACAAGTTTTATTGGTGATATAGATTTAAAATCAAATTTTTTAATATCTGCTTTAACTGGTTTTACAAAATCGAATTTTTTAAAATTTTTTTTCCATTGATCAAAATTATTATAATCAAAACCCTTTAGCTCTTTCTCATTTTTTTTTCTATTCTCAATTTCAAAATTAATGTCGTCTTTTTCAAAAGATGTAAAGGTATCTATACAATAAAACTCTTCATCATAATTCTGTGATTTTAAATGTTCGCAAATAAATCTTGATGTCATACCACGTGCCACACCAATTTCACAAATTGAGCCTTTTAACTCTTTAGTTTTTTCTATAGATAGTATTATTTCTGAGAGTTGGATTGGCTCTAAATTATACGAGTAGTTTGGGGCTCCAAAGCCAGTGTAATTAAAAATAAATTTTTTGATACTTTCAAGTATGATTTTTTTCATTTGAAAACTTAATTTTCCTTGTTAATTTTCAAAACCCCGATAAAAGCCTCTTGGGGAATTTCGACCTTTCCAAATTGTTTAGCTCTTGCTTTACCCTTTTTTTGTTTTTCTAAAAGTTTTCTTTTTCTATCCATAGCGCCGCCGCCATGAATTTTTGTTAACACGTCCTTTTTAAATCCTTTAATCGACTCTCTGGCAACAATTTTTGAGCCGATAGCTGCTTGAATTGGTATCATAAAATTATGACGTGGAATTAAATCTTTTAGCTTTTCACATACTTGCCTCCCAGTTTTTTGAGCAAATTCCTTATGTATTATCATTGCAAGGGCATCTACGGTTTCGCTATTTACCAAAATTCCTAATTTAACTAAGTCGCCCTCTCTATGTCCGATAATTTCGTAATCAAAACTGGCATAGCCGCTAGAAACAGATTTTAATCTATCATAAAAATCAAAAACTACTTCATTAAGCGGCATTTCATAACTTAAGACCGCTCTTTTTCCCGAGTAACTTAGATTTGTTTGAACTCCCCTTTTATCCTGACAAATTTTAATAATTGATCCCAGATATTCATCGGGAGTAATTATTGTAGCTTTTATCCAAGGCTCCTCGATCTTTTCAATTTGACTTGGATCAGGCATGTTTGTGGGGTTTTGTAGATTGAGTATTTCACCATTATTTTTTTTAATTTTATAGATTACGCCTGGAGTTGTAGTAATTAAGTTAACATCAAACTCTCTCTCAAGTCTTTGAGTTATTATTTCAAGGTGAAGCAAACCTAGGAAACCACATCTAAAACCTAGACCTAAAGCGCTTGAAGACTCTGCTTCATAAGAAAAACTTGCATCATTCAATTGTAGTTTTGCTAATCCGTCTTTAAGCTTCTGGTATTCTGAGCTGTCTACTGGAAATAAACCGCAGAAAACAACCGGCTTGCTTGGTTTAAATCCTGGTAAAGGCTTTTCTAAAGGTTTAGAAGCTTCACAAATTGTATCGCCAACTTTTGTTTCCTGAAGAGTTTTTATACCTGTTATTATAAAACCAATTTCTCCAGCGCTGAGCTCATTTACATCAATTGGCTTAGGAGTAAATATACCAACTTTTTCGATAACATAAGTTTTATCGCTAGACATAAATTTTATTTTCATATTTTTTTTGATTGATCCATCTATGACTCTTACTAAAATTACAACACCTAAATAACTATCATACCAGCTATCCACTAAAAGTGATTTTAATTTTTTTGGTTTATCTCCCTTCGGGGGTGGAAGTTTATTTACAATTGACTCTAAAATATCATCGATACCTTCTCCTGTTTTACCAGAGCAACTTATGGCGTTTGAGGTATCTATACCAATAACATCTTCAATTTCCCTTTTTGTTTTTTCAATATCTGAAGCCGGCAAATCAATTTTATTTAATACTGGAACAATTTCTTGATTGATTTCTAATGCTTGATACACATTGGCTAATGTTTGTGCTTCAACGCCTTGGGTACTATCAACAATCAAAAGTGATCCTTCACATGCAGATAGAGATCTGCTTACCTCGTAACTAAAATCAACATGTCCAGGGGTGTCAATTATATTAAAAGTATAATCATTACCATTTTTAGATTTATATTTTAATCTTACGGTTTGAGCTTTAATTGTTATTCCTCTCTCCCTCTCTATGTCCATTGAATCAAGAACTTGTTCTTTCATTTCTCTATCAGTTAAGCCTCCACACCTATGGATAATTCGATCAGCAATAGTAGATTTTCCATGATCAATATGAGCTATGATTGAAAAATTTCTTATTCTATTTATTTCAGTCATTTAAGATCTTATACTTCCACCAGTTTTTTGCTGAACAATCTTTATGATATTTTTACAGATTTGATTGAGGTCATTATCAGAAAGAGTTTTTTTATCAGATTGAATTGTAACATTAATTGCCACTGATTTTTTTCCGGCCGGTAAATTTTCACCTTCAAATACGTCAAAAATATTTACTAATTTTATTACTGATGGGTCAATCTCTTTTATAATATTTTGAAGATTCCCCACTTTATATTCTTTATCCAAAATAAAAGCAAAATCTCTCTCTGATTTTTGAAAATCAGAAAATATGAAAGTGTTCTTTAATAATCTTAATTTTTGATCTTGAGAAGGGATGTTATTAAGAAATATTTCAAAACCATAAATATTTTTCTCTTTTAAGTCCATTTTAGAAATAATGTTTGGGTGTATTTCCCCAAAAAAAGCTAATATTTTTTTTTCTTTGACCACCGAGCCTGATCTTCCTGGGTGATAGTAATTTTTTGACTCAGCACTAATATTAAACCGCTCCTCATTTAATCCAAGCTCCTTTAAACATTGAACTACATCTGCTTTAACATCAAATATATCTACATCTCTAGTTTTTTCAGACCAACTTTTTTTATTAAACTTGCCTGACCTCAACCCCCCAATGACTATTTCTTGTTCTCCAGGATTTTTTCCAAAGAAAGTTGGGCCAATTTCATAAATTGATATATCCTGATATCCTCTGTCTTGATTTTTTTTTAAGTAAAAAATCAAATTTGAAAATATTGACCTTCTTAGCACATCTAGATCTGTCGATATTGGATTTAAAATAGTTAATGGTTTTTCCCCTGGCGTAAAAAGCGTATCTATTTTTTTATCTGTGAATGACCAGGTTATCGCTTCTAGATAACCCTGATTAGATATAGCTCGTTGTGATAAGTGGAAAAGTTTTTGTGAAAATCTTAATGTTTCTTTATCTCTTATTTTATTTGGTGCTATTGTTCCAATTTTATCAAAACCTTTAATTCTAATTAATTCCTCAATTATATCTATTTCTTGGTTAATATCAGGTCTCCAGCTTGGGATTTCTAATGTAAGACTATTTTTTTTTGTTTTAATTGTAAATCCTAATGCAAAGAGAATTTTTTTTATTTCATTTACAGTTAAAGAGAAGCCTATAGTTTTTTTGAATTTATTTAAATTTAATTCTATTTTTTTTTTATTAAAATTCTTTTTTCCGGTGATTTGAAATTTGCTTGCTTCTCCACCACAAATATTTAAAATTAGATCAGTTGCAACTTTCAATCCCTCTTCAATAGAATTTGGATCAATTCCTCTTTCAAACCTGAATTTAGCATCGGTATCAATATTTAGAGCTTTTGATGTTTTTCTAGTTGATGAAGGAAGAAAGTATGCTGACTCCAAAAAAATATTCTTTGTCTCTAGCTCTGTGCCTGATCTTTTGCCTCCAATTACCCCTCCTAAACCAAGCACCCCACTTCTGTCAGTTATCACGCACATTCCACCTTCTAAATTATATTTTTTTTCGTCCAGGGCGTCGAAAGTCTCATTTTTTCTCGAGTTCCTCACAATAATTTCCTTATCTATTTTATCAGCGTCATAAGCGTGCAAGGGTCTATTTAGGTCGAACATCACATAGTTAGTTATATCTACAACTGCTGAAATGGGTTTAAGACCTAAAGATATTATTTTATCCTTTAGCCATTTGGGGCTTTCGGTATTTTTTATATTCTTTATAAAGCAGCTTCCAAAAGAAAGACACCCTTGACCCCTCTCTTTCGAGATAGAAACTTTTATATTCTGTGATTTTTTTTGTTTAAAAGATATTTTTTTGATATCAATTAAACTTCCTAGTCCAGCTGCAGACAAATCTCTTGCAATACCTCTAACTCCTAAACAATCAGGTCTATTTGGTGTTACTGAAATTTCAATAATTTTTTCGACTTTATCCCTAAAAAAACTTTTGCCCACAACGTTTGAATTTTTTTTTAAATCAATTATTCCAGCGCTCTCATTTGAGATATTTAACTCACTCTCAGAACACAACATTCCGAAAGACTCAACACCTCTAATTTTTGCAATTTTAAGTTTTAATTTTGATTTTGGAATTACCGCACCAGGTGAAGCGTGTACGGTGTATAAATCTGGCCGCACATTGTCAGCACCACAAACAACTTTTTTTATTTCATCTTTTGAGATAAGAACATCACAAACTTTTAATTTATCTGCGTTTGGATGTTTTTCAACTTTTAAAACTTTCGCAATTTTAAATAATCCTGAAGCATTATTTGTGTTTTTTATGTTTTCAACTTCAAGACCTATGTTAGTTAATTTATCAATAATCTTATTTAAATTTGCCGGGGTCTTTAAATGTTTTTTCAACCAAGACAAGGTTAATATCATCTGCTTAGTCCTCTATAGTTTGTTGGTAGATCAAGGGGATCGAAGCCAAAGTGATTTAACCATCTGAAATCTGTTTCAAAAAAAGATCTTAAATCATTTATTCCATATTTAAGCATTGCTAATCTGTCAATGCCCATGCCAAATGCAAAACCCTGGTATTTATTAGGATCGATTTTTGAGTTTTTGAGAACGTTAGGATGAACCATTCCACATCCAAGAATTTCTAACCACTTATCACCATCTCCAATAAGAATTTTGTCATTTTCTATCCTATAACCAATATCTACTTCCGCCGACGGTTCAGTAAATGGAAAATGGCTCGGTCTAAATCTCATTTTAATATTCTTTATTTCAAAGAATTCTTGGATAAAATAATTTAAACATCCTTTTAAATGGGCCATTGTTATTTCCCTATCAACATGTAATCCTTCTAGTTGATGAAACATAGGAGCATGCGTTTGGTCGCTATCACATCTATAAGTCCTACCTGGGGCTATTATTTTAAAAGGAGGTTTACCTTTTTGCATCGTTCTTATTTGAACTGGAGAAGTGTGAGTTCTTAACAAAACTTTTTTATTTTTTTCTAGGTAAAAAGTGTCATGCATATCTCTTGCTGGGTGATCTTCGGGCGTGTTAAGTGCTGTAAAATTATTGTACTCTGTTTCCACATCTGGGCCCTCAGCGACTGAATAACCAATTTCAGAAAAGATTGAACTTATTTCATCTATCACTTGAGATACAGGATGAATTTTTCCTTCTTTTTGAGAGCGTATTGGCAAAGTAATATCTATTTTCTCATCAGAAAGTTTTTTATTAATTTCATTATTCTCGATTTCTGTAAACTTATTTGATAAATTATTATTTATATTGTTTTTTATCTCATTTAACTTAATAGAAAATTCCTTTTTTTGATCCAAGTTTAATTGGCTCATTTTTTTAAACTCATTAGTAACAAAACCATTTTTTCCTAAGAATTCAGATTTTAAATTCTGAAGATCTTCCTTAGTTTTAATTTTGTTCAATTTTTCAACAAAATTTTTATTTATTTTATCTAGTTCACTCATTGAAAATTATGATTCTTTTAATCTTTATAAGATAAATCAAAGAAGTTGATTAGTTAAGGGAGGATTGTACTTTTTTTACTATTGATTTAAAGACTTCTGGATTATTATAAGCTAATTCAGCTAGTACTTTCCTATCTAGCTTGATTTTTGACTTAGCTAAACCATTAATAAAACGTGAATAAGTCATTCCTTCATTTCTTACACCAGCATTAATTCTCTGTATCCAAAGAGATCTAAACTCTCTTTTTTTTGCCTTTCTATCTCTGTAAGCATATTGCATAGCTTTTTCCATCGCTTGACGAGCCACGCGAATGGTATTCTTTCTTCTTCCGTATTGACCTTTGACAAACTTTAAAACCTTTTTATGTTTTGCTTTACTAATTACCCCTCGTTTTGTCCTGGCCATTTTATCCTCTTTTATAAATTATAAGGCATATACGATTTAACAATTTTTGAGTCTTGTTTTGACATAATCGTAGTGCCTCTTTGTTTTCTTATCTGTGAGTTTGTTCTTTTAATCATACCGTGTCTTTTTCCTGATTGAGGCATTTTAATTTTACCCTTAGAAGTAAACCTAAATCTTTTTTTAGCTGAGCTTTTTGTTTTAAGTTTTGGCATAATTGAAGTTTTTATATAGATTTTAATCCTAGTTTACAAGAAGATATTAGGTATTATTTAGGCTGAATTATCATCGTCATTTGTTTGCCTTCAAATTTTGGTTGGGTTTCGACTTTGGCAATATCTTTTGTATCATCTATTATTCTACTCATTAATTTTCTACCGATATCTAAATGTTGCATTTCTCTCCCTTTAAATCTAATTGTAAATTTTACTTTATCACTCTTGGAGATAAACTTTTTTGCATTTTTAATTTTAAAATTATAGTCATGTATTTCTGTTACTGGTCTTAATTTAATTTCTTTAAGCAAAATGACTTTTTGTTTTTTTTTAGCTAAATTTGCTTTTTTTTGTAAATCATACTTATACTTTCCCATGTCCATAATTTTACAAACTGGCGGATTTGTATTGGGAGAAATTTCTATTAAATCTAAACCTTCTTCTTTTGCAATTGAGACGGCTTTGTTTAGAGGAAGCACGCCTAAATTTTGCCCTTCACTATTTATCACCTGAACATCTAGGGCTCTAATTTTTTCATTCGCTCTCGGACCTTGTGGTTTACTTCTTCTTTGAAAAAAATTAGTTTTAGGGTATGGCACTTTTTAATCTAACGGGAGCTTGTTAAGAGAAATCATATTTTTTAAAAGTTGATTAATTTTTATTGTATCTTGTTTTTCCGATCCTAATTTTCTAATCGTGATAGTGTTATTTTGTTCTTCTTTTTTTCCACATATTAAAAGATAAGGAATTTTAGCTAGAGAGTGTTCTCTAATTTTATAATTAATTTTTTGGTTTTTTAAATCCACTTCACATTTTATACCCTCTTTGAAAAGATCTTCAAATACCTTTTTTGCGTATTTATTGTTCTCCTCTGAGATAGGTAACACAATAGCTTGTGTGGGAGACATCCAAAATGGCATCTTTCCAGCGTAATGCTCTATTAAAATACCAATAAATCTTTCTAACGAACCAAATAAAGCTCTGTGTAACATCACTGGAACTTTTTTTGTTCCATCTTTGTCGACAAAAGACGCTCCAAGTCTACCTGGTAGATTTAAATCTACCTGTAAAGTTCCGCATTGCCAGTCTCTACCAATAGCATCACGTAAAACAAATTCGATTTTAGGTCCATAAAAAGCACCCTCACCTTTGTTAATAGTATATTCAAGTTTTGATTTTTTTATTGCAGACAATAAAGCAGTTTCTGATTTATCCCATACAGTATCATCGCCTACTCTTTTTTCCGGCCTGTCTGAATATTTTAATATTATATCACTGAATCCTAGGCTTTTGTATATTTCAATTATTAATTTAGTTACGGATAAACATTCATCAGTAATTTGTTCTTCCGAGCAAAAAATATGAGCATCGTCCTGAGTGAACGCTCTAACTCGCAATAAACCATGCAAAGCACCAGATGGTTCATATCGATGAACTTTTCCAAATTCAGAAAGTTTTAAAGGTAAATCCCTATAACTTTTTAAGCCTTGATTGAATATTTGCACACACCCTGGGCAGTTCATAGGTTTAACTGCAAATATTTTCTCATCTGGTGTTTCTGAAGTGAACATATGCTCACCAAATTTTTCCCAATGACCCGATTTCTCCCATAAGGCTTTATCTAATAATTCTGGTGTATTTATTTCCTTGTATCCGGCTAATCTTTGTTTAGTTCTCATAAAATCAATTAATCTCTGAAATAAATTCCAGCCCTTTTCATGCCAAAAAACTGAGCCTGGACTTTCTTCTCTAAAATGAAATAGGTCCATTTCTTTACCTAATTTTCTATGATCTCGCTTTTCGGCTTCTTCTAATCGATTTAAATAATCCTCTAGGTCTTTTTTTGTGTTCCAACATGTGCCGTAAATTCTTTGAAGCATTTCATTATTTGAGTCTCCTCTCCAATAAGCTCCTGAAACTTTCGTAAGTTTAAAAGCTTTTCCTATTTTCCCAGATGAAGTCAGATGCGGGCCTCTGCACAGATCGTGCCAAGTGTCTCCATGATGGTATATTGATAACTCTTCACTAGATGGAATGCTCTCAATTATTTCGGCTTTATATTTTTCACCCAATTTTTTAAAATGTGAAATTGCTTTTTTTCTTTCCCAAACCTCTCGTCTAGTTTTTACATCTCTGTCTATAATTTCTTCCATTCTACTTTCAATTTTTTTTAAATCCTCGCTAGTAAAAGGTTCTTTGCGTGCAAAATCATAATAAAAGACGTTTTCAATAACTGGACCTATTGTAACTTGAGTTCTAGGGAATAATTCTTGAACTGCCATTGCCATAATATGTGCAGCGTCATGTCTCAAAACTTCAAGGCCTTCTTTATCTTTTGAAGTAATTATTTTTACTTTAGAGTTCTTAGTAATTTCATAACTTAAGTCTTTTAAAGACCCATTTACCTCCATTATTAATGCTGATCTCTCCAAAGATTTACTGATTTTCTTTATTAAATCAAAACCATTAATAGATTTTGAAAAGGGAATTTTTTTACCGTCAAGTAATTGAATATCTGGCATTTAAATATTTATTAGTTTTTTATATTCTGCAAAAGTTCTTTGACACATTTTGTCTACATCAAATTTTTTAGATACATTTCTTCTACCCTCGTTTGCCATGGAATTCAATGTATCATTATCCATTTGCATTACTCGATTTATTGCCTTGGCAAGTTCCCTGGGATCCTCATGATTATACAAAAAACCCGATTTTTCATTTAAAATAGTTTCTTTGGATCCACCAATGTTACTCGCAATAATTGGCTTTTTCATAGCCTGAGCCTCAACGGCAACTCTTCCAAATGCCTCCGGTCTTATTGATGATGATACTATTACGTCCGCTAAAGAGTAAGCCAGAGGCATATTTTTACATTTTTCAATAAATATAATTTTTTGATTTAAATTATACCTTTCAACTAAATTCATAAGTTTTTTAGTATAAACATTTCTGCCTTGATCCGAGCCCAAAACCACCGCTTGAAAATTAGAAATATTATAGTCCTCATTTAAAATATTTAAAGCTTCAATAAATTTTTCCTGACCTTTCCAACTGCTAAGTCTTCCTGGTAGCAGAATAGTAAACTTTTCATCCTTTAAGCCCCAGTTATTTTTAATCTCATTTTTTTTGAATTCTGATATATTCTTATAATTAAAATAATCCAAATTTATTCCTCTAAATATTACCAAAAGTTTTTTTTTTGAATCAAGATAATTTTGATAATTTTCGTTTATATGATCAAAAATAAAGTTTGATCCTGCTATTATAAGTCGCGATCTCAACATAATGCTATTATAAAATTTTTTTATTCCATTTTTAAAATTATAAGTTCCGTGAAAAGTTGTAACGAATATTCTCCTTGTTAAAAAGCAAGAAAAATAACAACTCCATGCTGACGCTCTACTTCTGGCATGCACTATATCTATTTTAAAAATTAATTGTATTAAAATTAACAAAATAGTATTTAAAAATATTAATATGGGATTTTTTGAATTCACTGGCAACCTAAAGACTTTTACTTTTTCTTTTTTTATATATTTCAATAATTCACCACCACTTGTTACAATATAAGATTTACAGTCTTGCTCTGCTAGGTAATGAGCCAAATCATAACATCCAGTTTCAGCGCCACCAAAACCCAGCGTTGGTATTACTTGTAAAACTCTAATTTTTGATGTCATAATCTAAACTTATATAATATAGAGAAATTTTTAAAAATAATGAAAAAATTTAAATACCTTAGAATCTCTAAGACTAAAAAGCTTAGATATATAGACAATTCTTATAAAAAAAATCCATTTATAGTTTTTCTTCCTGGCTTCATGTCAGATATTGATGGTGAAAAGCCAATTGCTTTTAAAAGATATGCTACTAAAAAAAAATTAGGTTTTTTGGCAATTGAATATTCTGGTCATGGAAAATCATCAGGAGAATTTACTAAAGGAAATATTAGCACATGGTCTAACGATGCTAAAACTTCTATAAAAAGAATAGTAAAAAAAAATGAATTTATTTTAATTGGTTCGAGTATGGGAGCTTGGATTTCTTTAAATCAGTTTAAATATTTTAAAAAACAAATCAAAGGGTTAATTGGTATTGGATCAGCTCCTGAATTTCTTGATAGATTAATGTGGAAAAAATTTCCGAAGAAAATTAAAAAAGAAATTATAGAAAAAGGTATAAGTATAATAAAACATGGAGATTCGAAATTTAAACAAAGACAGAACGAGTATCCAATAACTCATCAATTAATAAAAGATGGCAGAAAAAATAAAGTGTTGTCAAAAAAAATAAACTTAAAAATTAATATTACAATGTTTCACGGTAAACTAGATAGCGTTGTGCCAGTTTCTTTTTCAAGAAAAGTTTTATCAGTTTTTACAAAAGCAAAAAAAAAATGATAGTTATTAAAAGCGGAGATCATAGCTTATCAAAAAAAAGTAATTTAAAAAAAATTACAAATGAATTAAATGAAGTTATTAAGCAAACTTTTTAATCCTTTTTTATAAGACGGATATTTGAGTTTAATTTTTAGAATTTTTTTCATTTTTTTGTTACTTACCTTTTTTGATTCTTTATAAAAATCCCTAGCCATTTTATTTTTGAGTCGCGAAACATTTATAGATTTGATATTTTTTATTTTTAATAATTTTGCTGAATATCTTGTTACCACCTCACTAGACGCAGGTAAATCATCTGATATATTAAAAATTTGCCCTCCTAAATTTTTCTTTTCAAAACCTTTGTGGATAGCTTTAGCGATATCTTCGACTCTTATTCTTGAAAAAAAATGTTTTTTTTTTATCAATTATAACCTTGTTGCTATATCTTAATCTTTTTAAGGCATTATTTTCTTTTGAGTAAATACCTGGCAAACGGAATATTATAATATTATTTTTGTTTTCTCTTTGAAATTTCAACCAATTTTTTTCAGCTTTTTTTCTTCTTTTTCCAAAAATAGTTGACGGTTTCAATTTGGATTTTTCATTAACCCATCTTCCTTTGTGATCTCCATAAACGCTGGTTGCAGATAAATATATTATTCTTATATTTTTATTTAAGCTGATAAATTTGGAAAAATTTTTTAACACAATATCATTATTATTTACTGGCGGTACAGATACTAATAGGAAATTAGATAGACTTAAATATTTAATTATTTTTTTGTCGTATGAATTGTTTTTAAATTTAAATGATTGGTATTTAATATCTGAATAATTTTTAAATCCACTTCTTGAAGTAGAAGTAGCAGAAAATTTAAATTTTTTTTTTTCTTTTTTTAGTAAAAGAACAAAATTTTTAGCAACTTGGCCAAATCCAAAAAAAAAAATATCTATCTTCCATCAAGCCGACTTTGCGGTAATATTTTTTTGTTTTAAAGGATAATCCAATTTATCAAGCATTTCTATTGGGCAAACTTGTTTAAAGCATTTTATTTCCTCTTTAAAATTACCTAGTATTTTTTTTGCAATTTCAGAGCTGGTCTCATTTGAAAATTCCTTTAATAATTCTTCTAAATATTTTTTCCAATAATCAGTTTCGATATTTTGCCAAATGATAGATTGAGAATTTACGTAATTTTCGAAAATATTTTTAGGATCATAAATAAATGCCATTCCCCCGGTCATACCTGCTCCAAAATTATCTCCTACATCTCCCAACAGAACAGCTACACCTCCGGTCATATATTCGCACCCGTTAGAACCGCAGCCTTCGACTATTGCTATTCCGCCGGAATTTCTCACTGCAAAACGCTCACCTGCCTTACCAGCTGCAAATAATTTTCCTTTTGTTGCTCCATAAAAAACTGTATTGCCAATTATTGTATTTTGGTGAGATACTAATTTACTCTCTTTTGCTGGTTTTAAAATTATTTTTCCCCCTGATAAACCTTTTGCAACGTAATCGTTGGAGTCCCCTTCTACCACTATTTTAATCCCTTTAGATAAAAAAGCACCTAAAGATTGACCGGCGGAACCTTTTAAATTTATAGTTATATTATCTTCCTCTAAATTATTATATCCAAATTTTTTGTATACATAATGAGATAATCTCGTTCCAATAGCTCTCATCGTATTCTTTGCTTCATAACTAAATGCTGTTTTTTTATCTTTAGAAATTTTATCTTTTATATCGGCCCAAATTTTTTCATCTAGAGTATTTGGCACTTTGTTAATAATTTTTTGTGCGCAGTATCTAGTGTTTTGTCCTGGATCTGCTTGAACTAAAAGTGGATTAAGATCTAAATCATCTAAATTTGATGATCCTCTGCTTACTTGAGTTAAGAGATCTGTTCTTCCAATAATTTCTCTCAACATTTTAAAACCTAGAGAGGCCAAAATTTCCCTAACCTCTTGAGCAACAAATTTAAAGAAATTTTCAACTTTTTCAGGTGTTCCTGAAAATTTTTTTCTCAGCTCTTCATCTTGAGTACAAACTCCAACAGGACAAGTGTTTGAATGACATTGTCTAACCATAATGCAACCCATTGCTATTAAAGAAGATGTTCCCATTCCAAATTCATCGGCACCCATCATTGCTGCTATAACAACATCTCTGCCAGTTTTTAGTCCTCCATCAGTTCTTAGGGTAACTTGATGTCTTAAATTATTAAGGGTTAGTATCTGATTAGCCTCTGTTAAACCCATCTCCCAAGGGACACCGGCATATTTGACACTAGTTTGTGGACTTGCGCCTGTCCCACCAGAATGACCAGATATAAGAATGACATCTGCTTTAGCTTTAGCTACGCCAGCGGCTATTGTTCCAATCCCAGTTGCAGCCACTAATTTCACTCCGATCCTAGCTCCAGGGTTTACCTGTTTCAAATCATAAATAAGTTGAGCAAGATCCTCTATTGAGTAAATATCATGATGTGGCGGCGGCGAGATGAGCGTTACTCCGGGAGTCGAATGCCTCAATCTAGCGATATCTTTTGTAACTTTAAAACCTGGTAATTGACCGCCCTCACCTGGTTTTGCTCCTTGTGCAATTTTTATTTCAATCTCGTTGCAATTATTTAAATAATCAATAGTCACTCCAAATCTAGCTGAAGCTACTTGTTTTACTCTGGAGTTAGCCGAGTCGCCATTTTTGAGAACTTTAAACCTTTTTGAATCCTCTCCACCCTCGCCGCTACACGATGCACCTTTGATCCTGTTCATTCCTATTGCTAATGTTTCATGCGCCTCTTCAGATAAAGCACCATGAGACATACTTCCACTTCCAAACCTTTTAGTAAGTTCAGAAACTGGTTCAACATCATTAATATCAATCTGTTCATTTTTTCTTCTAAAATCTAAAAGATCTCTTAAACTTATCGGGGGAAGTTCATGTATTCCGGTTGAATATTTTTTATAAGTTTCGTATGAATTTTTAGAAACTGCATGTTGAATTGTATGTATTAGATTTCCTTGAAATTGATGATCCTCCCCTGATTTTCTGTATTTATAGATACCCCCAATAGGTAATATAAAAACATTTTTCTTATATGCTTTTTCATGCAATGTTTTGAGTTTACTTTCTATTCCTAAAATTCCTATTCCTGATATTCTTGAGATCATCCCTGGAAAATAGTCTGAAACTAATGCTCTACTTAGACCTACAGTTTCAAAATTACATCCGCCTCTATAAGCGCTTAAAACTGATATACCCATTTTGGACATTATCTTTAGAAGTCCATTTTCAATAGACTTTTTAAATCTTGAAACACAATTATAAAAATCTAATTTACCAAAAAGTTTTTTTTCAAATCTTTGTTTGATACAATCAATTATCAAATATGGATTAATTGTAGTTGCTCCCACACCAATTAAAACCGCAAAAGAGTGGGTATCAAGTGTTTCTGAAGTCTCAACATTTATTGAACAATACCCTCTTAAACCCAATTTTACTAAATGTGAATTTACTGCGCCCACTGATAAAATCATAGGTATATTCATTCTTTTAAAATTAATATTTTTGTCGCTTAAGATTAAAGTTGAGCTACCTTCTCTAACAGAAATTTCAGCCTCTTGTTTTATTCTATCTAAACTTTCTTTCAAAGACTCTTGAACATCAAAAGTGCAATCAATTACTTTAATTTTTTTTGAAAATATTGTTTTGAATTTTTTTAACTCATTATTAGTTAAAATCGGGCTATTCAAAACATATATGTTTTCTTCAGTCAAATTATTAAAGTCAAGAATGTTTCCAAGATTACCAAATCTTGTTTTTAAACTCATAACTTTATTCTCTCTAAGAGAGTCTATTGGGGGGTTTGTAACTTGGCTAAAATTTTGTCTAAAGTAATGGGATATAGGTCGATAGTGACTTGATAGAACTGCAATAGGAGTATCATCGCCCATTGAGCCAGTTGCCTCTTTGCTCTCCTCTACCATCGGATGAAGAATGAGTTCCAGGTCCTCTATTGTTAAACCTGACAGATATTGTCTTCTTCTTAATTCGTCTCCAGAATACTGATTGAACTCTTTGTCTGAAGATATTTTTTTATCAAGGTCAATTATTTGAGAATTAAATTTTTTATAATCTTTAGAAATATAATCTTTGATTTCTTTATCTAGATAAAGTTTACCCTGTTTTAATTCAACCGCAATTATTTCACCTGGTCCTAATCTCCCTTTTTTAACAATTTTCTCCTCGGGAATGCTTATCATTCCTGTTTCAGATCCTGCATATATTAAATCATCAGAGGTAATAGTATATCTCAGAGGTCTTAGTCCATTTCTGTCTACTGACGCAATAACCCATTTAGAATCTGTTGCACAAATAGCAGCTGGCCCGTCCCAAGGTTCAATCGTGCTATTTAAAAAATTAAAAAGTTCTTGATGTTTTTTTGAAACAGTCTTACTTCTTTTCGACCAAGCGTCTGGTATCATCATTAATTTTATCAATGGAGCTAATTTTCCGGAATGCGTTAACAGCTCAAAGACATTATCCAAGGATGCAGAGTCAGAGTTACCAGGAATTATCACGGGCTTTAGATCTTCAACATCTCTAAATAATTTACTAGACATGTCTTGCTCATGAATTTTCATCCAATTAATATTTCCTTTAAGAGTATTTATTTCTCCATTATGAGCTAATGTTCTAAATGGTTGTGCTAAATCCCAACTTGGAAAAGTGTTGGTGGAATATCTTTGATGAAATATCGCAAACCGAGAAGTGAATTTTTTGTCCTTAAGATCGAGGTAAAAATCGGATAATGCTTCAGCTAAAAACATGCCTTTATAAACTATTGATCTAGAGCTCATTGAACAAATATAGAAATTTTTCAATTGAGAATCTCTTCCTAATTTTTCTATTTTTTTTCTCGTGACATAGAGTTCCCTCTCTAGAACATCTGTCTCTAAATTCTCGTTTTTTCTAAATAAAACTTGAGCTATTTCGGGTCTACTTATTTCAGCTGTTGAACCTAGTACTTTAGGGTTAACTGGAACTTGCCTCCATCCGTAAATATAAAAATTATTGTTTAAAAGTATTTTTTCAATTATTGATCTACACTTTTCTTGATCATCATAATCATTTCTTGGCATAAATATCATACCAACACATATTCTTTTCGAGCTATCGTGCTTATGTCCAGTTTGTACAATTTTTTCCTCAAAAAAATCTGGCGAAATCTCAAGCTTTATACCCGCTCCATCTCCTGATTTTCCGTCAGCATCTACAGCGCCTCTGTGCCAAACTGCTTTTAATGCTTCAATACCATATTCAACTATTTTTCTAGATTTAGTCCCGTTTGTTGAAGCTATCATTCCTACTCCACATGCCTCATGCTCCAAACTAGGAAAATAAGAATTATTTTCCTGAAGTTTTTTTTTATTTTTTTTATAAAGTTTCATCATGCCGCTTGAATTTTCTGATTATTTTTACTTATTTTATTTCTTAAAAATTTATCTATCTGTTCTGCTGCGTCTCTTCCATCTCTTATAGCCCAAACCACTAATGAGGCTCCTCTAACAATATCCCCTGCTGCAAAAACACCCTCAATATTTGTTTGCATAGTTTTTAAATCTATATTAATTGTACCCCATCTTGTCACTGATAGATCTTTTTCACCAAAGAGCTTTGGAATATTTTCTGGGTCAAATCCTAATGATTTTATAATTAGATCAGCTTTGATTATTGACTCTGTACCAGATTGTGTGACTGGTTTTTTTCTTCCAGACGAGTCTTCAGATCCCAATGCCATTTTCACAATCTCAACACTCTCGACCTTCTTGTCTCCTAAAAATTTAGTCGGTGAAGATAGCCATTTAAAATCAACACCCTCTTCTTCTGCATTATTAACTTCTCTAGAAGACCCTGGCATATTTGCCTTGTCTCTTCTGTATAAACATTTGACTGATTTAGCGTTTTGTCTGATGGCCGTTCTTACACAATCCATTGCAGTATCTCCACCTCCTATCACAACTATATCCTTCCCCTCTGCATTTAAAGTACCGTTATCAAATAATTTAACTTTATCACCCAATCCTTTTCTATTTGAAGCGGTTAGGTATTGCATAGCAGGGTATATGTTTTGTAAATCGCTACCAGGAATATCAATTTCTCTGGACTTATAAACGCCAGTTGCAATTAAAATTGCATCATGATCTTTTTTTAATTCTTTCAAGGTTTTATCTCTTCCAACTTCAAAATTTTGTACAAATTTTATGCCACTTCTTTTTAAAATTTCTGTTCTCCTCTCAACAACATTTTTTTCTAATTTGAAATTTGGAATCCCGTAAATAAGCAAACCACCTGCCCGATCGTAACGATCATAGATAGTCACTTGATAGCCAAATTTTCTTAATTCCTCGGCTGTCGCCAAACCCGCAGGTCCTGCACCGATTATACCAATACTTTGTTTTAATTCACTTTCTACTTTAAGAGGTTTCACCCATCCTTTTTCCCATGCGGTATCTGTAATATATTTTTCTACCGAACCTATTGTTACTGTTCCATGGCCTGACTGTTCAATAACGCAATTTCCTTCACACAAACGGTCTTGAGGGCAAATTCTTCCGCATACTTCTGGCATATTATTTGTGCTCTGCGAAAGCTCATAAGCCTCTTTTAACCTTCCCTCAGCAGTTAATTTTAACCAATCTGGTATGTTATTATGGAGTGGACAATGAACTTGACAAAATGGAACTCCGCATTGTGAACACCTGCTAGACTGTTCCTTTGCTTTGTCTTTAATAAATTCGTCGTAGATTTCGTTAAAATCGTTGCTTCTTGTTTTAGTAGAACGCTTTAAGGGCCCTTCTTTTTTTAAATTGGTAAATTTAAGCATTTTATTCATTTGATCGTGGAAGTTATTACATTTTTCGAAAATTTAAAGAAAAAAAAGGTCAATGAAATTTACCTAAAATTTCGTTTTTCCAATAAAAATGACTATTTTTTTATCATAGCTGATATGCATTTTTAATATACCTTTTGATTTCAACGTAAAGTTTAATAAAAACGTTAAATGTTAGAAATATTAATCTTCTCAATTATACAAGGTATTACAGAATTTATACCTGTTAGTTCATCTTCTCATTTAATAATAATTTCAAAATTATTTAATTACTCGAGTAGTATTTTATTAGATATTAGTGTTCACATCGGATCTTTTATTGCGGTAATTACATATTTTAAAAAAGATTTAATTGGTTTATTTAAAAATACAAAAACATTAATTTTTTTTGTACTTGCATCTCTACCAGTTATTTTAAGCGGTTTCGTATTAATTAGTATGAACTTAATAAACAATCTGAGAACACTTGAGGTGATTGGTTGGGCTACTATCTTATTTGGCTTGTTTTTATATTTTAGCGATAATTCAAAACAAGAAAAAGACTTTAATAAAAATTTTAACCTTAATACTGCATTAAAAATTGGTATTGCTCAATGTTTTTCATTAATACCCGGTGTGAGTAGGTCAGGAATTGTAATCACCGCTAGTAGATTTTTAAAGTTTAGTAGAGAGGAGTCTGCCAAAATTTCTTTTCTTTTATCGATACCAACTTTGTTTGTAATTTCATGTTATGGTTTTTTTAAAATTTTTAGAGACAGCACTTCAGTTTTAATTGATATTAACTTAATAGCAATAATATTTTCATTTTGTTTTTCTTTTATAACTATAAAATATTTCCTTATTTTCCTTAAAAAGTTTAGTCTTATATGTTTTGTTATTTATAGAATTATTTTAGGAATTTTTCTTTTATTAATTGTTTATCTTTAAATATTAAGCTGATATCTTGTCTTCTCAACTATTTCTCCTAGTAAGTTTATACCTGTACAATACTTTGAAAATCTGATTCTATTAATTGGAACAGTGTGCAAAAAAAAGTCATAGTTATTTATTGATTTTGATTTTAGTTCTAAAATAAGATTTTCAGTATCTTTTATAATTTTTTTATACTTAACAGAGGAGTAAGTCATATCATAATCTATTGTAATTCTAATATCTTTTAAAAAATAGTACTCCCTTATATATTCTACCGAAACTGTAGGATAACAAGAGCCATAAGTTGAGTCGAATAAATCACTCTGAAGATAGTTTAGCCGATCTTGGTAACTAATCCTATTACTGGTTTTAAATTTGCCTTCAACACTTGAAATTTTTTTTTCTAAAAAAAATTCATTTTTATTATTATAATTTCTAATTCTTATTTTTTTTCTTGGGGTGCATCCATCTTCCGAGTCGTGAAAAGATTGAAAATTTTTATTATCAAAATAGATACTTTTTATATTTCTATTAGGATAAATACTTCTTCCATTATTTCTAAATATAAAATCTTTTAGCTTAGATGCATCAGATCTTTTCAGAAATATTTTTTCTTCAGTTCTAAAGCTCATTGATAATCTCTATTTTTGATCTGTTATCCACCTGATACTTTTGAAGATTATTTTTACAAGATGATTGATTTATTTTTAAATATCCTCCTGCAAATTCTGTTTTTTTATTATAGACCTGATAACAAATTTCTACTTTATTTAAATTTATATTCTCAATTTTGGTCTCGGCAAAATCTTTTGTTGCTACACCAACGTTAGAATTATCAATCTTACCATCAATAATTTTGACTGTGCTTATCTCGCCAACCGAGATACCTTTATCTCCACATAAATTAAGTTGAGCTTTTTCTATTCTGTAATTTCCGAATGAAAAATCTAAACAATCATTTTTACTTTCTTCAATGAAAATATTTTTTATATTCAGATTAGAAAAATCTGCATCTAATGAGTCATAAAGAGAGTCCTTTATTTTAACCTCATTTATTAAACCCTCGCTCCTGACAAAATTGACTGAGTCTTCGCAATTTGAGCCTTTTAAATCTAAAGAAACATTTTTAAGTTTTACGTCATAAAAATTAAGGCACCCTGTGAGATTATTCTCATCAGTACCGGGATAAGGTTCATTAACATTAACATTAAGTTTTATTAACCAATTTTTTAATTTACCTTTATAGAAAGTCACATTGCCAAATTTAGAATTTTTTTCAAATGTAATAATTTTATTTTCTTCATCAATTTTAAAACTGATATTTCCTTTTGTCGAAAAATTTACATCACCTAACACGTTTATTGACTCTCCAATTTTTTTTTGCCTTGTGTCAAAATACTCGTGAAACCATATAAATTCTTTTTCATTATTGATGTTTTTTCCCACAAATAAAAAATCTTTTTTATTTAAGTTAAATCTTTGATTTAACATTTTTGAAATCTCGCTTTTATTGAAGATTCTTTTTTCACAATCTCTCGAATAGTATTTGCAAATTAGGAGATTTGAGAAATCTTTATCATAAAACACCAATCTAATATTATCAGTATTTAGTTTTATAGGCTTGTTAAAATAGTTTGAGGGTTTTTTATTAAATTTGAGATTTGCTAACTGTTTTTTATCTAGCGTATTTATATAAGAAATATTTTTTTTTATTTTTTCAAGAATTTTTTTAAGGTTCGCCTTATCTATTTTTACACCATTGTTTTCTAATTTTTTTTCTAATTTTTTAAAGTTTAAGCTCATTAATTTTTCTATAGCTTTTTTTGACCCATGTTTTGCACTAGGTGTGATCAATTGTTTTTTTTCATTAGGATTTAATTGATTGAATCTGGTCAAAAGTTCAGACATTCCATCCCAATAAACCGGGTGAAACTCTTTATAAAATGGATCATAGTAATAAGTTCTATCATCGGCTGATAAACCATGGTCTGTTCTCAAACCAAAATTTAAAGCGTCGTAAGCATCGTATTTTTCAAAATAAGATGAATTAAATTTTTCTTTTTCCAATGAAAAATAATCTGAAGGTACCAATCTAATTTTTTTTAAATTATCTACATAATGCTCATTATATTTATTTAAAATTGAGAGACCTTGTTGGCTCATTTTCATATTATTTAGTGAAACTAAAGACCAATCATTATTTATCAATTTATGTTTTGTTAAATTTAAATGATCAGGGTTATTATTAAAATAGTTTGCAAACCTATTGTCACCTTCATACATTGGTCCCTCCCTTAAAAAATTTGCCTCTAAGAATTCTTTTGATGCTTTCTCTTGAAATGTGAAATTACTTATCTGATCATTATATTGTAATTTAACTTTTGCTGTTCTTGGTGAAAGATATCCAAGCTCATTTAAAAGAGTAGAGATTAAAATTTCACTATCCCACATTCTTGTTTGAGGTCTAAATAAAATAAACTTGGTAATTCCAAAGATATTTCCATTTTTAAGATTCACATTCAAACTTGGCAATATATTACTTCCGTCTCTATGATCTTCTAATAATCCATGCGGCCTTACTCTTGCTTTGAGAATGCAGGTTATTTTGTTTTCTAAAAAAACTTTTATATTTGCATCAACTCTCTTGTAATCTTTAAAGTACTTAAAATTATATTTTTTTTCATTATTTTTTGCATTTAAATTTGATCTCATGAGATTTCTTTTCCAAGATTTCTCAGATGGGAAAATTATTTCTAATTTAAAAGAAGAAAAATTCTTGGGATGTAGAAATAGACCTTCTTCATAACTTAGCTCATTGCAATTCTTTATTGTGGTTTTTTTTCTCTCAAGGTCCTGTAAATTTATAAAAAATAAAAATAGTAAAAGAAGTGGAATTAAAAAACTAAAAAAGGTTTTTTTGGGCATTTTACGATTGCATGTCTGCTCTAATATTAATTACTTCAGTTTTATTTTTTATCGAATTTTCAAAGTTTAAAAGATCTGTTCTGTCTCTAAAAACTAATCTATATGAGTAATTCTTTTTTTCTTTATCAAAATAAAGTGTAACTAAATTTTTATTTTTTTTAAGACTGTCAACTTCTTGGTTAGTTATAACTTCAATGGTATAATTTAAATTTCCATCACCAAAGGAGTACTCAAAAATATTAAATCCAATTTTTGAAAATATTTTGTCACTAATTTTAATTCCAAAAACGATTACAACTACCATTAAAGCAAGAAGAAAAGACAGGGTGAAAGATACAGTGCAAACTATTCCGAGTGTAATAAGAGCAAAAAATATTACTAATTCAAAAGGACTTTTAACTGGATTACGAAATCTCACAATTGACAAAGCACCAATCATACCTAGCGACAAAGCGATATCATCTTTGATAATAGAAGTTATGATTAAAGATATACAGGGCAGCAGAATGTACGAGCCTAAATGATGGTACGTGTTTGCCCATCTCTGACCAGCTATCACGAGTGACTGTCTAATTATAAAACCCGATAAAGCTAAAAATAAAATTTTAGCTAAATGTGGATGTTGAAAAACCGCTATAAGTTTATCCATTACTTTAATATATATTAATTAACTTAATATTAGAATGTATAATATAATCAGTCTAAAAAGAAAGTCTTTAATTTTTCCTTTTCTTTTCATCAATTTTTGAAATAAATATTATAAATTAATACAATCATATAGTTTATGAATTTTTCTAAAACAAAAGACCTTTTATCACCAATAATTTTAATTAATTTACTTATATCTTTTTTTCCATTAGCTTTTGTAATTGGTACTTCATTTATTAATTTAACGACCTTCCTTATAATTTTACTCGGATTAAAACTTTACGGTCTATCAATTTTTGAATTAAAAAAAAATAAAGTTTATTTTTTTATTATATGTAGTTTTTTTATTTATATCATATTAGTTTCGATTATTAATTATCTCCCGGTTCTAGATCAAAATGATCTAAATAAAGATAGACTAATAAAATCTTTTTTATTTTTAAGATACTTGGTTTTATTTTTGATAATACGAAAAATGGTTTCTGAAAATCATTTTTTCTCTCAATATTTATTTGTATCTTCAAGTATTGTGACAATAATTGTGGGTTGTGATTTAATCTTACAATTTTATACTGGTTCAAATATTTTAGGTTTTACAAGTGAGTTTAGTAGACATCATCCTGGATTGTTTATAGATGAGCCGGTAGCTGGTCATTTTTTGCAAAGGTTTAGTCCAATAGTTCTTTTTTACATGAGCTTTTTTTATTTTAAAAAATCTTTTAAGAGAGGTGATTTAATTTTTTTAAGCATAAGTGTATTTTTTATTTTAACAATCTTTATTTCAGGTAATAGAATGCCTCTCATATTATTCTTTTTAAATTTATTTTTAATATTATATTTTTTTAAAAATTTGAGAAAAGTTTTGATAATTTTTTTTGGTATTGTTATTTCAAGTTATTATATCTACTTTAATAATATAAGTGATGACAATCCATGGCGATATCATATGGGTAATCTAAAAGCTCACTCCTATGAACTAATTTTTAAAAAAGATAGCCTGTCAATAAAAGATAATATTACTAAAAACAGAAGTTGGCACTTAAGCACTTATAGGGCTGCGATTAATACATGGAATAAAAATAAAATTTTTGGTGCAGGTCTTAAATCTTTTAGAACAAATTGCGAGTGGAAAAAATATATAATGTGCAATATGCACCCACATAACTATTATTTAGAAATGCTTACTGACTTAGGTTTAATGGGCTTTGTGTTTCTAATTATAATTTTTTTCTACCCAATTTTTATATTTTTAAAAAAAATGAGGACAAAAAATTATTTTTTAAATAATGATAATTTTAAATTTTTTCCGTTATTTGTAATTTTTTTCTGTGAAGTTTTTCCAATTAGAACTTCTGGAAGTTTCTTCACTACTAGCAACTCAACAATATTATTTTTAATGCTAGGTATTTTAATCGGTGAGATATACAAAAAAAAATTAAAAAAATAAAGATATACCAAATAAAATAAATAAAACTAAAATAAAAAATATTATAACCGCATTTTTTAAAGACATAATAACCTCTTACCATGCGCCTGCTAGGATTTGAACCCAGAACCTCCTGGTCCGTAGCCAAGCGCTCTATCCAGTTGAGCTACAGGCGCATAATAGCCAATTATCAAATAAACTGTTGAAATTAAAGGATATAAATCTATATACTTGATATATGAGTAATTCAGTTATAATCACATCAGCTGTAAGAACAGCGGTCGGATCTTTAGGCAGATCTCTTAAAAATATACCTGGTGATGAATTAGGATCAACTGTAATTTCTGAAGCAATAAAAAGTTCAAAATTACAAAAGGATGAGGTTGATGAAATAATAATGGGGCAGGTATTGACAGGAGGAACAGGGCAAAATCCAGCTCGACAAGCCGCGATAAAATCAGGCGTGCCAAAAGAGACTCCTGCTTATATTGTAAATCAAGTTTGCGGCTCAGGAATAAGATCTGTGGCTTCTGGATTTCAAAGTATAAAATCCGGTGATAATAAAATTGTTATAGCTGGAGGCCAGGAAAGTATGTCTCTTGCTCCTCATGCAGCATATTTAAGAGATGGAAAAAAATTAGGGGATGTTGAGATGACTGATACTATGATCAAAGATGGATTGTGGGACGCTTTTAATGGATATCACATGGGAATAACAGCTGAAAATGTTGCCTCAAAATTTCAGGTAACTAGAGATCAGCAAGATAAGTTTGCTCTTAATTCGCAGAACAAAGCAATAAAAGCTCAAAAGGAAAATTATTTTAAAAAAGAAATAGTAAACTTCAAAATAAAATCGAAAAAAGCTGAGATAAACTTCAACATAGATGAGCATCCAAGAGATGGTATAAACATTGAGGCTTTGCAAAGATTAAAGCCTGTTTTTCAAAAAGATGGGACTGTAACAGCTGGAAACGCATCTGGAATAAATGACGGTGCGGCCGCAGTAACATTAATGACAGAAGATATGGCAGATAAAAAAGGTATACAAAAATTAGCTAAAATAAAATCTTGGGCTAGTTGTGGAGTTGACCCGGCTTTAATGGGCACTGGACCAATACCTTCATCCAAAAAAGCTTTGGATTTAGCAGGCTGGTCAGTCAAAGATTTAGATTTACTTGAGGTTAATGAGGCTTTTGCAGCTCAAAGTATTGCAGTACTTAAAACATTAGGTATTCCAGAGGAAAAAGTAAATGTAAATGGTGGGGCTATTGCAATAGGTCATCCTATTGGTGCTTCCGGCACTAGAATTTTAGTAACATTAATACATGAAATGATAAGAAGAAATGTTAACAAAGGTTTAGCAACATTATGTATCGGTGGTGGTATGGGAATAGCAATGTGTGTTGAAAGATAATGGAGATTTCTAAACCTTATAAAGGAAAAGGCAAAAGAAAATTGAAAAAAATGCCATTTACCGTAAAGGGATACTTATATTATTATTTATTTTTTTGGGTATTGATACTTATTATTTATTTTTCTTATCAATCTTAGTTTAGTCAAAATGAGCCTGCCAGTTGTAAATCATCCAGATTATGTTGCAAAAATTAATGATGACAATAAATTTCCAATCAAAAAATTTGGTGCACTAGCTAACCATTTATTAAACGAGGGCATTGTAAATAAATTTTATATTCCAAAGCCTTGCTCAATTGAGACTATGAAAACGTCTCACTCTCTTAAATATATTAATCATATAAAAAATAAAACATTAGATATGAAATTACAAAAAAAGATAGGTTTTCCAATTAATGATAGTGTTGTGAGAAGATCTTTTGTTGCTACTGGGGGAACAGTGCTAGCAAGTAAACTTGCTTTGGACGCCAAACTTGCATGTAATACTGCTGGGGGTAGCCATCACGCTACTTTTGATTTTGGTGCTGGGTACTGCGTTTTTAATGATACTGCAGTAGCAGCAAATTATTTAAAAAATAAAAAATATGCAAAAAAAATTTTAATATTAGATTTAGATGTTCATCAGGGTAATGGTAATTCGGAAATATTTCAAAACGATAAAGATGTTCTAACTTTTAGTATGCATTGTGCCTCTAATTATCCGGCTAAAAAGTCTAAAAGTGATATTGATATTGAGCTCAAAGATAATATGGAAGATATAGAATACCTAGATGTTTTGCATAAAAATTTAAAAATTCTTAATCAAAATACTTATGATTTTGTCTTCTATGTTGCTGGTGTTGATATTCACTTTGAAGATAGATTGGGTAAACTCAAGATTTCTGATGAAGGAATAAACAAGAGAGACCAAATAGTAATAGAGAATTTTTATTCTAAAAATACTCCTTTATGTGGTGTTCTAGGCGGGGGTTATAATAAAAGCTTCGATAAGCTTATTGAACTTCATTCAATGTTACACAAAAATTGTGCAAAAATTATTTAATATTTATAATTTTTACTTTTTTATAACTTACTTCTATCTTTTTAAAATTTTTCTAAGCTTTAAGTTGTGGTAAATTTTCAAAAAATTTTAAAGCTTGAGGATTCGCAATAGCTTCTTTATTATTAATTTTTTCTCCGTTCACTACCTGTCTTACTGCTAACTCCACAATCTTTCCACTTTTAGTTCTTGGGATCTCTGGAACTTTGATAATTATTGTGGGTACATGCTTAGGAGAGCAATTTTTTCTTATTCTAGATTTGATAAATTTGATTTTTTCATCGTTTAATTCTTCATGATTTTTTGTTGTAACAAATAGAATTACTCTTACATCATCATTATAATCTTGACCGATGACTAAGCCTTCTGTGATAAAATCAATATCTTCAACTTGCTGATAAATTTCTGCCGTTCCTATTCTTACGCCCCCAGGATTAAGGGTAGCATCAGACCTACCGCGCATGATAAATCCATTATGGGCAGTTCGCTCAATAAAATCGCCATGGTGCCAAATGTTTTTAAATCGAGTGAAATAAGCATTATGATATTTTTGTCTATCATCATCGCCCCAAAACTTAATAGGCATTGAGGGAAATGGTTGTTTAACAACTAGCTCACCTTTTTCACCGTCTGCTGTGCTTTTGCCAACATCAGAGAGAACATCAACTTCGATTCCAAGACTTTGTCCTTGAATTTCTCCCTTATAAACATTTGAGAAGAGATTTCCTAAAACCAAACAACCCACCAAATCAGTTCCTCCTGCAATAGAAGCTAAGTGAACATCATTTTTAATATTATCATATACATATTTAAAACTTTCATCTGCTAAAGGTGAACCAGTAGATGTAATTATTTTAATTGAGTTTAAGTCTAAATTTTTACATTCATATTTTTCATTTTTTAAATGGTCAATATACTTAGCACTTACGCCAAAAAGATTTATTTTTTTATTTTGACAATACTCAAGCAGAATATCTATTTTTGGGTAAGTTGGGGCACCATCAAATAAAAATATTGAAGCTCCCGTTGCCATTCCTCCAACTAACCAATTCCACATCATCCATCCTGTTGTAGTATAATAAAAAAGTTTTTCATTATTTTTGATATCACAATGAAGCATAAATTCTTTATTGTGTTCAATTAAAACATTTCCTGCGCCATGAGTTATGCACTTAGGTTTTCCAGTTGTTCCGCTAGAATAAAGAATATAAATTGGATGATTGAAATCAAATCTTTCGAAATTTTCATCTAAACTATTTTGAAGAGCATCTTCAAAATTAGTATAGTTTGTCATTTTATTTGTTTCTCTCTTATCATAATTGAAAATAATAGTTTTTTGGATCGAGGGGATTTTATTTAAAATTTCTTTTACTTTATCTAAAATAATAATTTTTTTTCCATTATAAAAATAATAATCAGAGGTAATAAGAATTTTTGGCTCTATTTGTTTGAATCTGTCTACGGCACCTTGAACGCCAAAATCAGGTGAACAGGATGACCAAATAATTCCATTTTTAGCACATGCTAAGAAAGCGATAATAGACTCTATTTTGTTTGGAACATAAGCTGCTACCCTATCCCCTTTTTTAATATTGGTCTTTTTTAAATAATTAGAAAATCTGCAAACTTTTTCATACAAATCTTTCCAAGATATTATTTCTTCGAAACCTTTTTCAGATAAAAAATTTATTGCAACTTCACTAGTCCTTTTTTTTAAAATATTTTCAGAGTAATTTAATTTTGAATCTGGAAAAAATTTCGATTTATTAAAGATCTTATTTTTTTCTAAAATTATATTTCCTTTAGTTCCAATAATTTTAGAAAAATCCCAAAATTTTGACCAAAAAATCTCGGGATTGTCGATGCTCCATTTCCAAAGTTTTTTAAAATTATTTTTGAAATCTAAACCAATATATTTAGTAAAATTTTTAAGAATTGAATTTTCAACTAATTTACTAGAAGGTTTCCAAAGATAATTCATAAAGCAAAGCTTTATAAACTTATCTTAATAGATATTTTTTTAATAGGATTTTTTGTACGATTGGATCATTTTCCACTCGAAGTTTCTTCTTTTTAAACAAGAATTTAAATAACTTTATCATTAATTTCATTATCAAAATTTAAATGACGAAAAATAGGGATAAATATGTCAAAAATTGAGCTTATTTACAAAATTTGCTTCATTTTTGACGTTTATTATTAAATCAATTTTTATTAAATTCCTTTCCAGTTTATAATAAGAATAATGGCTCAAAACATTTCAGTTCCAGATATAGGTGACTTTAAGGATGTTGAAGTAATAGAAATTTTGGTCAAACCTGGTGATCAAATAAATAAAAATGATCCGATAGTTACAATAGAGAGTGATAAATCAAGTGTCGAAATTCCATCTCCTTCAGCCGGCCAAATAAAAGATTTAAAAGTAAAAATAGGAGATAAAGTATCTGAGGGAAGCTTGTTAGCTACTATTGAAAATGGACAAGCAACTTCTGCGCCGAAACAGGAAATAAAAAAAGAAATTGTTAAAGAGGAGATTATTCAAGAACAGCCAAAAACAAATGGCAACTTTAATTCTGTAAATCAAGTAAAAAAAGTTTTTGCAGAGCCAGCCTCTAAAGATGATATTGATCCACTTGAAACAAATGAATGGATAGAGTCATTAAATTCAGTAATTGAGTCTGATGGAGCGCCTAGAGCAAGCTATCTATTAAATAAAGTTATTGATCAAGCTTATAAATCTGGATTAGTTTTGCCTGATACTAGAACAACTCCATACATAAATACTATTCCGCCAGAAGCAGAAGCTAAATCAACTGGTGACCAAAATATTGAAAAGAAAATAAGAGCAATCATAAGATGGAATGCTGCTGCAATGGTTGTAAAAGCAAATAAGAAAAGTTCTGAACTTGGTGGTCATATCGGGACTTTTGCATCAGCCGCAACATTATATGACGTTGGTATGAATCATTTTTGGAGGGCAAAAAATAATAAATTTGGTGGAGACTTAATTTATTTTCAAGGTCACTCAGCTCCAGGAATGTATGCAAGAGCTTTTTTAGAAGGAAGACTTTCGGCAAAACAATTAGACGGGTTTAGACAAGAAGTTGGTAAAGATGGACTTTCATCTTATCCTCATCCTTGGTTGATGCCTGACTTTTGGCAGTTTCCAACAGTATCGATGGGGCTTGGTCCTATCATGGCAATTTATCAAGCACGGTTTCTAAAATATTTAATTAATAGAGGTTTAGTGAAAGATGAAGGTAGAAAAATTTGGGTATTCTTAGGAGATGGAGAAATGGATGAACCTGAGTCAATGGGTGCGATCGGCCTAGCTGCAAGAGAAAAATTAGATAATTTGATCTTTGTAATTAATTGTAATCTTCAAAGACTAGATGGGCCTGTTAGAGGTAATGGAAAAATTATTCAAGAACTCGAGGGAAGCTTCAGAGGAACTGGTTGGAATGTGATCAAAGTTATTTGGGGATCTTATTGGGATAAACTTCTAATGAAAGATAAATCTGGCCTTCTAGTTAAAAGAATGAACGAATGTGTAGATGGAGAGTATCAAGCTTTTAAGGCAAAGGATGGTTTATACGTGAGAGAAAAATTCTTTGGAAAATATCCTGAATTAAAAGAAATGGTTTCTACTATGACAGATAAAGATATCTGGAGATTAAATAGAGGGGGTCATGATCCTCATAAAGTTTACGCTGCCTATCATTCTGCAATGCAACATAAAGGTTCACCAACTGTCATACTTGCAAAAACAATAAAAGGTTACGGTATGGGAAAATCTGGAGAAAGTATAAACACAACCCATCAACAAAAAAAATTAGATGAGGAGGATTTACTTTACTATAGGGATAGATTTGGTGTTCCTCTTACTGACAAGCAGGTAAAAAATATTGAATATTACAAACCTGACGAAAACTCTGAAGAAATGAAATATTTAAAAAATCAAAGAACAAAGCTTGGAGGTTTTATTCCAGAAAGATCCTCATTTGCAAAACAAATAAAAGCTCCTCCTAAGGAAATTTTCGATAACTTTATGAAATCTACAGGGGATAAGGAGATGTCGACTACTATGGCTTTAGTAAGAATGCTCACAGCTTTGCTGAGAGATAAAAATATATCGCCAAGATTAGTTCCTATCATTCCTGACGAAGCCAGAACTTTTGGAATGGAAGGTTTCTTTCAAAAGATAGGAATATATGCTCATGAAGGTCAAAAGTACGAGCCGGTCGACTCTGAACAGTTAAGTTCTTACAGAGAAGATAAAAGCGGTCAAGTTTTAGAAGAAGGTATAAATGAGTCTGGGGCAATGTCATCTTGGATTGCAGCTGGTACATCTTACACAAATCATGATTTAGAAATGATACCGATTTATATTTTTTATTCTATGTTTGGTTTTCAGAGAGTTGGTGACTTGGCTTGGGCTGCTGGGGACTCTCAAGCAAGAGGTTTCTTGATTGGGGCTACTGCAGGAAGAACTACTTTAGCTGGAGAAGGTCTTCAACACCAAGATGGTCATAGTCACTTATTAGCATCGAATATTCCAAACTGTATAAGTTATGATCCTACATTTGCTTACGAAATGGCTGTTATACTAAGAGATGGATTGAAAAGAATGCACGAAAAAAAAGAAAATATTTTTTATTACATAACTGCAATGAATGAAAATTATTCTCATCCAGAAAAGCCAAAGGACTCAGATGAGGGAATTCTAAAAGGAATGTATTTGTTTAAAGAAAACAATAACAAGAATAAAACTAAAGTACAACTTTTAGGATCAGGAACAATTTTAAGAGAAATAATTGCTGCAGCAGAAATTCTATCTAAAGATTACGGTATAGATTCTGATGTTTGGAGTGTGACTAGCTTCAATGAATTAAGAAAAGATGGTATGGAAACTGAGAGATGGAATCTTCTAAATCCGAATGAAAAAAGAAAAAAATCTTATGTACAAAAATGTTTATCAAAAAGAGATGGGCCAATTGTTGCTGCATCAGATTACACTAGATCATTTGCAGATCAGATAAGACCTTACACGGAAAAACCTTTTTACTCTTTGGGGACTGATGGTTATGGAAGAAGTGATACTAGAAAAAATTTAAGAAAGTTCTTCGAAGTAGATAAAGAGCATATAGTTGCTTATACATTAAGTGCTTTGGCAAAAGAGCAGTTAATTGAAACCAAGAAAGCTGAAAAAGCGATCAAAAAATTTAAGATTGATAAAGATAGAGATTTTCCATCTAATTTATAAATATGGCTAGCACAAAAATTTTAGTTCCAGATATGGGTGACTTCAAGGATGTAGAGATTATTGAAGTACTGGTTAAAGAGGGACAGGAAATAAAAAAAAATGACTCTCTTATTACATTGGAAAGTGACAAATCAAGTGTTGAAGTGCCATCTACTCACGAAGGGGTCATTGAAAAAATAAATGTTAAAATAGGTGATAAAGTTAATAAGGGAGACTTAATTCTCAGTCTGAATGCAGAAAGTGCTACAGAGCAAAAAAAAGAAGTAGTTAGCAAGCAAAAAAAAGTAGAGAAGACAGAAATAAAAAAAGTCAACCCACAAAAACTAAAAGAGATTATTCCTGCAGTGCCTACTTCTCAAACAGGCAGTAAGTCAGCAAGTCCAAAAGTTAGAAAATTTGCAAGAGAGTTAGGTGCCAATGTAGTTGAAATACCTGGTTCTCAAAGAGGTGGTAGAGTTTCTGAGGAAGATGTTAAAAATTTTATAAGATCTCAGGTAACAGTAAGCGGTGGAAAAGTAGAGAAGAAAGTTCACAAAGAAGAGTACCAACACGAAGAGTTTGGTGAAATCGAATTAAAAGATATACCGAGAGTAAAAAGATTATCTGGTCCTCACTTAGTAAGATCTTGGACGGAAATACCTCACGTTACTCAACATGATGAAGTTGATATTACAGAAATGGAACGATTTAGATCTTCTCTGTACGACTATTATACTGGCGAAAAAATCAAAGTGTCTCCTTTAGCTTTTATCACAAAAGCACTTATAAGTGCTTTAAAAAGGTTTCCAAATTTTAATGCGTCTATTGACACAGTTAAAGATAAAATTATTTACAAGAAATATTTTCATGTTGGGTTTGCAGTAGATACACCGCACGGTTTAATGGTGCCTAAAATAAGAGATGTTGATCAAATGAGTATAAAAGAAATAGGAATTGCTCTAAGAAAAACAAGCAGACTTTGTAGAGATCTTAAAATTGATAAAAAAGAATTTTTTGGTGGCTCAATGACAATATCGAGCTTAGGTGGCATTGGGGGAACTTTCTTTACTCCAATTATAAATCCACCAGAAGTGGCGATATTAGGAGTTGGAAAAAGTTTTGATAGATTGGTAAAAATTAAAGACAAGTTCGTTTCAAGAAAAATTTTACCGATTTCGCTCTCTTACGATCATAGAATAATTGATGGTGCTGAAGGAGCAAAATTTTGTGTATATTTAGGTGAGTGTCTTGGAAAAGATTTTGCTTTTAAACTTGCTGTTTAGCCTTAATTAATCTAGTAAAATTCATGAATAAAAGATTATTTTCTCTAACATGTGCTGTTAGTTGCTCTTTAATTTGGGGTTCTGCTTTTGTAGCTCAAGATATGGGTATGGACTATAATGGTCCTTTCACTTTTACGTTTGGAAGATTGTTTTTAGGATTTTTAACTTTGCTGCCTTTTTTAATAATTTTTGAAAGAAAACAAGTCAATTTGTTATTTTTTAATAAGAAAAATTTTTTTAATCTTGTTTTTATAGGATTTCTTCTTTCAGTAGGAAATGTGCTACAACAATATGCATTATTATATACAGATGTTGCTAACACTGCTGTTTTTACAATTTTTTACGTCATTCTTGTGCCATTTGTATCTTTTTATTTTTTCTCAAAAAATATTCATAAATCAATTTGGCTATCTATAATAATTTGTTTTTTTGGCGGAGTACTTTTAACTGAATTTGATAACTTACAAGTTAGACTTGGAGATAGTATTGCTGTTATTAATGCATTATTTTGGGCTTTCCATATTGTATTTATCTCTAGATTTCTAATTGTATTTAATCATCCAATAACTATTGCATGCTTGCAATGTCTCTTTGCCTCTTTTTTTGCTTTCATCCCGGCTTTAATTTTTGAAAATGTAAGTTTTTCCAATATGGTTTTAGATGGACCTGAAATGATTTATGCCGGGATACTCTCAAGTGGTATTGCTTTTCTTTTACAAATATATGGTCAACAAAATCTCTCCCCTGCGCCAGTTGCGATTATTTTTTCTTTAGAAGGTGTTTTTGCAGCAATATTTGGTTGGATTATTTTAAATCAATACTTAAATGAGTCAAAAATTCTAGGAATATCTTTAATTTTATTAGCAGTAATTTTTTCACAATTAGCTCCGATCTATGATAAAAAAAAATATGGACGAGTCTAAAAAAGGATTTATCAAAAATCTAGGAGGTTTATCTTTTAAACAAAATGACGACAAAAATTTTGAATTTTCAGGAAAAATTCAGGAGATGCACTTAAATACTGGTGGTATTGCGCATGGTGGTTATCTATCAACAATAGCTGATGCTGGTATGGGAACTGCTGCACATTCGATTGCAGCAGGTAAAAGATGTGTAACAATAAATCTCAATATTAAATTTATTTCAGCAGGGAAACTGGGTGATATTTTGGTAGGTAAAGTAAAAATTTTAAAGAAAACAAAGACGCTAATATTTATATCTTGTGAAGTGTTTAACTCTGATGAGATTGTTGCTTCAGTAAGTGGAACTTGGAAAATATTAAATTAGTTCGGCACGAATATCAAACAAAGCCCATTGTTACAATATCTTTTTCCACCTGGTCCCGGGCCATCAAAAAAAACATGGCCGTGATGAGCTCCACATTTAGCACAATGATATTCTATCCTTTTCATTCCATAAGAGTAATCAATTTTTGTTTTAAATGCTCCTGGTATTGCCTCAGAAAATGAAGGCCAACCAGTTCCACTATCATATTTTGCAACTGAATTAAATAATTTTGCGTTACAATTTGCACAGTGGTAAGAACCTTTTCGTTTTTCAAATAATAGTTCACTTGTTCCTGGTCGCTCTGTACCTTCTTTAAACATTATTTTTTTTTGTTCATCTGTTAGGTTTGGATTTATTATTTTTGAATTTTCAATTGAAAGAACTCTAAAATGTGGTCCAATAGATATAACTAAACAATAAAATAAATATTTGATAAAGTTTCTTTTTTTAATTTTCATTTTTTTGTCTTATCTTTTTAATTCCGCAATCTTTGCATTCAATCGTTTCAGTAGATCCCGCTGCACCAAAACCATACTTCGTGTCTATTATTTCATAACGATGAAAACCTATATAGCAGAATAATCTGTAAATCTGCTTTAACATAAATTTATTCTAATTTTCTTCTATAATTATTATACCCAAAAATTAAAAATAATAAAAAAGAAAAGGGATAAATAATTGCCTTGTTGGGTCTATCTAAATTTTCAATTTTTAACTCACTTATAACGTCGTCAGTTTCAAAACCAGCTTTTTTAGCTAACCCATTCCATGCTAAAGTATCAACTATTAGCATTTCCTCTTTGTCGATTAAATTTAATCCATATTTCTCAAGATTAAATTGTTTATTAAAGCTATTTTTTTCAATCACAAATAATTTATATCTGTCACCATATTCTGTTCTTCTTGTAACTTTTATGTGAACATCTCTATCTGAACTAAATTGGAGTGTGTTTATTTTTTCAACTTTTAAAATCTGGTTTTCAAATTTTGGGTAAAATTTATCTAATATAAATCCTGGTCTGAACAAAGACATTGAAATTAAAAGAAAGATAATAATTTCATACCATTTCAATCGATTAATAAACCACCCTTGTGTGGCAGCAGTAAAAATTAGTATAGCGGCCAAAGAAGTTATAACGACAGTTATTCCATGCCAGATGCTATCAATACCAATTAATAATAATTCAGAATTAAAAATAAATACAATAGGCAGGATCCCAGTTCTCAGACTATACCAAAATGCTTGAACTCCTGTTTTAATTGGGTCAGCTTTTGAAATTGCTGCTGCTGCATATGATGCAAGTCCAACTGGCGGAGTAACATCTGCCATTAATCCGTAATAAAAAACGTATAAATGAATAGCAATTAATGGGAAAACGTAGCCAGATGCGCTTCCCACTTCTACAACTACTTGGGCCATTAAAGCGGCAACAACTAAGTAATTAGCTGTGGTAGGTAACCCCATGCCTAATATTATACAAAGCACAGCTGTTAATAAAAGAAGTGTGATTACATTTCCTCCAGAAATAGCTTCTACAATAACAATAAGATTGTTGCTTAAACCAGTAGATGCTACTGCGCCCACAATTATTCCGGCAGTTGCAATTGCTATTGCAACACTAATCATATTAAGTGCACCTTTTTCTAATCCAGTAATAACTTTATTATAACCCTCTCTTAAGCCAGTTGATAGATTTCCTTTTAATCTTAGTGCCGTAAAAATCTCTTTAATAATGATAATTAAAAATAAAGATAAAATTGAGTAAAATACAGCTGATGCTGCTGTCCAACGTTCAACTAATAACAAGTAAACTAGGATGAATATAGGTATTAAAAAATGAATTCCACTTAAAAATGTTTTACCCAGTGGCGGTATTTGATTATCTGGTAAACCTTTAATATCTAATTTTACTGACTCCAAATGTGAAATATAAAATAAAGCTATATAGGAAATAATTGCCGGTAAAAACGCGTGAGTTATTACAGTAAAATATGAAATTCCAAGTAATTCCGCCATTACAAAAGCAGCAGCACCCATAATCGGTGGCATAATCTGTCCGTTAACTGAAGCAGCAACTTCAATGGCTCCTGCTTTTGTTGGAGTAAGACCGGTTCTTTTCATGATAGGAATTGTGAAAGTCCCCGTTGTAACAGTGTTTGCAACTGAAGATCCTGAAATCAATCCGGTTAAACCAGAAGCTAAAATAGCAGCCTTTGCTGGACCCCCTCTCATTTTTCCAACTAGTGCAAAAGCTAAATTAAGAAAATATCTTCCGCCTCCTGCCGCGTCAAGTGTGGCTCCAAATAAAACAAAAAGAAAAATAAAACTTACTGATACACTAATAGGTATTCCAAAAATTGCTTCACCACCAAACCAATGATAACCAACGAGTCTTGTAATAGATAAACCTTGGTGAGATATTAAATCTGGCATTTTTTGACCAAAAATTGAAAATAATAAAAATATTAAAGCGATAGCAACCAATGGGATACCGATGGCTCTTCTAGTTGCCTCTAAGAGAAGTAAAACTCCAAAACTACCAAGAATTAACTCGTAAGGTATTATTAATCCAAAAAAATCAATTGAAGCCAGTATACCTTGTCTATAAACTAACCTTTCATATTCAATTACAAGATAAAATGTGACTAAAATAGAAACTAAAGCTAATATAAAATCAATTGTTCCTATCGATGAGTTTCTTTTTGATTTTAAAACTGGGTAAGCCAAAAAACATAAGCTCATACCAAATGCTAAATGAATTGCTCTTGCAGGAACATCAATGAATTTCCCAAAATCTAATAAAAACGGAAGAGGTGATGCATACCACAATTGGAAGAGTGACCAGGTTATAGCTAAAAATCCAACTAATTTGAGATTCCAACTTTTAAGGATTCTTCTAGAACCACCTTCTTCGTCGCGCTTCTTAAAAAAACTTTCATCTACTTGTGACATTTGAAAAGCATAAAAAAAAAGGCCCAGTTTTTCAACTGGGCCTTTAAAGTTCTAAGCTTACATTAAACCTTTTTCTTTATAATATTTAACTGCACCCGGATGTAACGGAGCAGATAAACCATCTACGATCATCTTTTTTGGATCTAAGTTAGCAAATGCAGGGTGTTGTTTTTTAAAATCATCTAAATTATCAAAAACAGCTTTTACTACTGCGTATACTAATTCATCTGAAACGTCTGCACTAGTTACAAACGATGCCATAACACCAAAGGTAGTTACATCTTTTTTAGAAGTTTTGTAAGTTCCTTTTGGAATTGTAGCAAATGCATAAAAAGGATTATCAGCTACAAGTTTTTTAACTGCGTCTGTATCCAAATTTATTATGCTTGCTCCACATCCATCTGTAGATTGTGCAACACCAGCATTAGGAACACCTACTGTGTATCCAAATGCGTCGATTTTTTTATCACAAAGTGCACCTGATTGTTCTGAAGACGTAAGTTCAGAGGTAGATCCAAAATATCCAGTATCTACTCCATGAGCTTCCATAAGCACTTCAAATGTACCTCTTTGACCTGAGCCAGGATTACCTATATTTACTTTTTTTCCTTTTAGTGACTTCCAGTCTTTAATTTTAGAACCTTTTCTAGTGATAATTTGAAATGGTTCCGGATGTGCTGAAAAAACTGCTCTTAGTTTGTCATAAGGTTTTACTTTGTCAGGTCTTGTACCGTTATAAGCATGATATTGCCAATCAGACTGAGCAACACCGAACTGTAACTCACCTTGCATGATTTGACCTATGTTATAAGTCGAACCACCAGTTGAAGGAGCTGAGCAACGAAATGCTTTTTCAGTTCCTTTTTTTCTTCCATGCTCTGCTGATTGCAATTTTGCTACCATTTTACAAACTGCATTTCCTACTTGAAAATAAACCCCAGTAGGGCCGCCAGTTCCTATTGAAAAGAACTCAGCTGACTTTGCAATAGTTGTAAAAGGGCTTGAAACAGCAAATAACATTATTGCTGCAGAGATAGTTGATATTATTTTTCTCATTATTCCCCCGTTTGTTAATAATAATAATTTAACTATGGAAAAAGTCTTAGGTCAAAGAGAATCTTTAGAGATTTTTAGCCCAATTTGATAATTTTCTGGCTCCCTCTACTATATTGGGCGCAAATTTTTCAATTTTTTCATCTTTTATATTCTCATTAATAGCGACGTTCTCTAAAAAAATAGACCCATTAAAATCTGTGTAACTCAATCTTGTTAACATCTTATCTGGCTTAAACCCAAATTCTGATCCGGGTAACATTGCTACACCAGTTTCATCTAAAATTACCTCACATAATTGCGACGAACTTTTAAATTTTTTAATTAAAAACTCTGGCATTAGATAAAAAGCTCCCTGAGGTTGATTAATCAAAATTTTATTTGATTTTAAGTTTTTAAATACATAATTACCCACAGACTTAAGTATATTATTAGTTTTATTTAAATATTCACTATAGTCTCCTTTATACGCCTCTACCGCTGCATATTGAGTTGGGCTATTTACCGTTGAGTAAGACTCACTCGCTAATGTCTTTAAACTTTTCATGAAGATAGATAAACTTTCTGGAACAGCAAAAAAACCTAATCTCCATCCTCCTGCTCCACACCATTTACTTAAACCTCCGCTAATAAAAGTGGCTTCAGGATAAAATTTTGATATTGAAGAATAATCTTCATCAAAAGTCATATCAGTATAAATTTCATCTGATAAAATTAAAATTTTATATTTTTTTGCAATTTTAGCTATTTCCTCAAAATTATTACATGTGGTCCCAGACGGATTATTAGGCGAATTCAGTATGAGAATCTTATTGTTACTTTTTATTTTCTTTAAACTTTTTTCAATTTCTTTCCCTGTTGGAAACCAATTATTTTCTCTTGAAGTTTGTATCCAGTGAACTTTATTTTTTCCAATTATAGCTTGGGGCTCGTAAGATACCCAGCTTGGCGCTGGTAAAATAATATCTCCATTAAAAACAACATGCATCAACAGCATTGCCTCTTTTGATCCTGGGGTAATAATAATGTTATTTGGCGAATATTTTATTTTTGTTCTTTTCGTCAAATAACTTGATATCGCATCCCTTAATTCTGGAAGACCTTGCATTGGTAAATACTCTTTTTTGTTGGCAAATTGTTTTAAAGTAGATACAATTCCCTCTGGTATTGGAAATGGAGATTGGCCAAAACCAAATCTAAATACTTTTTTTCCTTGATTGATCAAATGTTTTGATTTCTCGTTTATTTGTAGAGTCGCAGAGGGTTTGAGTTTTAAAATATTTTTTTTTACTAAATTTTTCATACAAACTTTTTACAAAAGTTTATAAATCTATACGGGGACCCAGGGTTTTAAGTCAATTAGAACATTTGACAAATTGATTCGGTCATGTTTTAATCTTATTTTGTTCTCAATCAGGATCTATATATAGTATTAAAATAAAAATCTAACACAAATATGCAAAATTCTAATAAAAAAATTATTGCGATGTTAGGGCCGACTAATACTGGGAAAACATTTGTTGCAATCGAAAAAATGCTCAAATTCAATAGTGGAATTTTTGGATTGCCTCTAAGACTGTTAGCAAGAGAAGTATTTGATAAATGTGTTAAAGCCGTTGGATCTGATCGAGTTGCATTAATTACTGGCGAAGAAAAAATTATTCCAAGTAACGCTGATTATTTTATCTGTACAGTCGAATCTATGCCAAAAGAGAAAAACGTAGAATTTGTTGCTATTGACGAAATACAAATGTGTGCAGATAAAGAAAGAGGACACATTTTCACTGACAGGCTGCTACACGCGAGAGGTGAGAAAATGACTATGTTTTTAGGTTCACAAATAATGAAAAAAATTATCTCTCAACTTATACCAAGTATTGAATTTGAAAAGAAAGAGAGGTTTTCAAAATTAACTTATGGTGGATATAAAAAAATTTCAAGATTAGATCGAAAAGTTGCTGTAATCGCTTTTTCGATAGAGGAAGTTTATGCAATCGCAGAACTTATAAGAAGACAAAAAGGCGGCTCAGCTGTTATTATGGGATCATTGAGCCCCAAAACGAGAAACTCACAAGTTGAATTATATCAGTCGGGAGATGTTGATTACTTAGTTGCAACCGATGCAATTGGTATGGGGTTAAACATGGATATAAATGAGATATATTTTTCTAATTTAAAAAAATTTGATGGAAAAAAAACTAGACGCTTAAGTTTAGTTGAAATTTCTCAAATCGCAGGGAGAGCTGGCAGATATAAAAATGATGGAAAATTTGGAACGACTGGTGATTGTGAGAATTTAAATTCAGATGAAATAGAGAAAATTGAGACACATAATTTACCAGATTCTAGAATTATTTTTTGGAGAAATTCTAAATTAAATTTTAAAAGCCCAGATAAACTTATTGAGTCTTTAGAATTAAAACCAGACAACCCTAATTTACTTAGAACTCAAGATTCACTTGATGAGAGTGTTCTTAGATTTTTTTTGAAAAAAGGTGCAGATAATAATATTTATAAAACTAATCTAGAGTTATTATGGGAATGTTGTCAGATACCAGATTTTGAAAAAAAAGCGTATAATCATCATATAAATATAATAGATAAAGTTTTTAAATTTCTATCCACTAGAAAGAGAAAGATTCCAAATGACTATATGAAAGACCAATTAAAAGATCTGGGTAAAGATCACGGAAATATTGATGTATTATCTCATAGAATCTCAAATGTTAGAACTTGGTCTTATGTTGCAAACAAAAAAAATTGGGTTGAAAATTCTGACTATTGGGTTCAACTAACTAAAGGTATTGAAGATAAGTTATCAGACAAACTACACGAAGAATTAACAAGAAGTTTTATAGACAAAAAAATTAGTGTGTTATCTAGAAACTTAAAGCAAGACTTAATTTTAAAAACAAATATTGATGAGAGTAATAAAGTAATAATTGACGATCAATATATAGGAGATCTTAAAGGACTAAAATTTAATATAGCTTTAACCTCAAAAACCTTAGACACAGATGTCAAATCTATAAAAAAAGCTGCTCGAAAAGGGATCAAAGAAGAGTTACAAAATAGAGTTGAACAAATTATAGAAAAAGAAGAAATTTTTTTAAATGAGAATAATAAAATTATTTGGAAAGATTATTCTATTGGATCTTTAAAAAAAGGTTATAATTATCTTAGTCCAGAAATTGATGTTATAGCAGATGAAACTTTAGACGAAGAATACAGAATAAAGCTTGAAAATTTTTTAAAAGATTGGTTTTTACGTTATATCAAAGAAATACTCGGTGACCTAATAAATTTAACAAAAAGTAAGATCGACAATCAATATTTGAGGGCCTTGATATTTCAACTTTATGAAAACAATGGTGTAATAAAGAGAGTAGAAGTTGAAGAAATCTTAAAACTAATAACAACTGAGAATCGAAAAAAACTCTGGTCAATGGGTATTAAGATAGGAAGATATCATATTTACTTACCAAAAATGTTAAAACCAAAAGCTGTGGAACTAAGAGTAGCTTTATGGAAATTATTTAATGATAAAAATATTTTGAACATACCAAAATCAGGGCTAAATTTTTTATCTAAAGAAAAAAGGGACAAAAAGTTTTTATTATTGTGTGGCTTTGAAAAATTTAATAAATATTTTGTAAGAATTGATATTTTAGAGAAACTATTTATAATGATAATTGAAAAAACAAAAAATCGTAAATTTCAAATAAACTCTCAAATGATGAATCTTTTAGGATGTTCTAAGGGGGATTTTTATCATTTAATGGACTATATGAATTATAAAAAGGATAAAAAAGCCCAAGATACTTATGTTTTTTTGGGGGATAATAAAAAGAAATTGAAAAATAATAAAAATTATTTAAAAGATAATCCTTTTAAAAAGTTGTTATCATTAAATATAAAGTAAATATGGAAAAGATAAGTATCGAAGAGCTTACACAAGTTGTTGCACTTTTAATACATGCAGCAAAAATAGATGAACATTATAGCGATTCTGAAAAAAAAATAATATTAAATTTTATCTCTGGCTACGAACATTTTAAAGGAAAAGAAAATGAAATTATAGTTAAAGCAGAAAAAATGGAAAGCAACTCAAATCAAATGCTAAATTTTACAAATCTTATAAAAAAAAAATCTGATAAATTTAAAGAGAAGATTGTTGAAGATCTTTGGCAATTAATTGCCTCTGACAAGAATGTTGACTTTTATGAAACAAACCTTATGAGAAGAATTTGTGGATTAATATATTTTTCTGATAAATTGTCTGGTGAGATCAAAATGAAAGTGATGAAAAAAAAATGACTTATATTGTTAAAGATGAATGCATAAAATGCAAACTCACTGATTGTGTTGAAGTGTGCCCTGTCGATTGTTTTTATGAGGGTGAGAATATGTTAGTGATAAATCCAGATGAGTGTATTGACTGCGGTGTCTGTGAACCAGAGTGTCCTATAAATGCAATAGTCGCTGATACAGAGGAAAACATTGAAGACAAAGATAAATGGTTGTTGCTTAATAAAAAGTTTTCTGCAATATGGCCTAATATAACAAAAAAGAAAGAGCCCATGAAAGACCATGAAAAATTCAAAAATATGAAAAATAAGTTTAAACAATATTTTTCTGAGAAACCAGGAAATTAAAAATGGTGAAAAAAAAGAACAAGACAAAATTAAAGTTACAAAAAAAAGCGAAAAAGAAGGTGGCAAAAAAATCTCGAATTCTTACACAAAAAAAAGAAGCTACTAATAAGTCATTAAATTTAAGCACTGATCAAAAACCTGAGATCAAAAAAGTAAAGAAACAACCCACAGAAAAAAGAATTTTTAATATTAAAGATTATGTGGTGTATCCAAAACACGGTGTAGGAAAAATTACAGCTGTTGAAAAAGCTAAAATAGGTGAAATAGAAATAAATTTTTATAAGATTTTTGTCGAAAAAGAGAAGTTAACTTTAACAGTACCTATAAACCAGCAATCAAATTTAAGACCAATTTCTTCTATAAATCAAATTAATAAATGCGTATCTATATTAAAAACAAAACCAAAAATTAAACGTACAATGTGGAGTAGACGAGCTCAAGAATATGATCAAAAAATAAATTCTGGTAAAATATATGAACTGGCAGAAGTTGTTAAAGATTTAAACAAAAATACAGATATTATTGCAGATCAGTCTTACTCTGAAAGGCAATTATTTGAAAAAGCATATGAGAGATTGAAATCTGAATTTGAAGCAGTGCTGCAAATAACATCCGAGGAAGCTAGAAAAAAAATGGATAAAGCCTTAGGACGATATCAAAACATATTAGAAGAAAAATAAAAAAAACGCCCTTTTTTTATGAAAAAAGGGCGTTTGATTTTTAGGTAAAAAGGAAACTATCTTCTTCTTTTTCTTCTTTTCTTAGCTTTCTTTTTAGTTTTCTTTTTAGCTTTTTTTCTTCTTTTAGCCATCTTATCTCCCTTTGTTTAACAAATCATAATGATTCGTTTGATAAATTAATCTTTAAGTTTTTTTTGTTTGTTGTCAAACATAAATTAATTTGCAAATTCGAAATAAAAATTAAATTTTTAATTTAAATTTTTATTTTTAATTAAAATTAAAAAAAGTTAGCAATATCAATGTTTTTTTAGCCAAATTAAATATGATTAAATTTATTTTTTAGTAAAGATTTTCTAGTAATTGTTTATAATTTTTAATTATTTCTTTTCTTTTTAACTTTAAGGTCGGTGTAAGCATTCCGTTTTCAATTGTAAACTCTTCATTAATTAATATAAATTTTTTTATTTTTTCAATTACAGTTAAACTTTTGTTAATATTTTCAATTATAAGTTTAATTTTTTCTTGATTATTTTCCTTTTCAGTTACAATCAACGCAACTAAATAATTTTTTTTATCTCCATAAACTAGGGCTTGTTTAATATTTTCATTTAAGCACAAAATGTTTTCAACTTTACTGGGTGAAATATTATCTCCACCAAGATTTACAATTATATCTTTTTTTCTGTCTGTAATTTTCAGATAATTATTGTCATCTAGCTCTCCTATATCTCCAGTATGCAACCAGCCTTCTTTGATCACTTTTTCAGTCTCCTCTTTTAAATTCCAATATCCCAACATTACATTTTCACCTTTTATAAGAATCTCTCCGTCTCCAGCTATTTTAACTTGAGTTGTTCTAAATGGTGGGCCAACAGACTCTACCTTTACTAAATTTGGTAAATTACAGCTTACTACTGGAGAGGCCTCGGTAAGCCCATATCCTTGCAGAGTAGGTAATCCAACTGAATTTAAAAACTCTCCAATATTTCTATCTAAAGCTCCACCCCCAGAAACAAAAGCTTGAAGCTTTCCTCCAAACTGGTTTTTTATTTTTTTTCTTACTAATTTTTCACAAAAAAAGTTTATTATTTTTTCCTCTAAATTAAGATCCTCCTTTTTGAGTATTTTTTTTCCTAAATTCAAAGTTTGATTTATAAGTTTTCTCTTTAAACCAAATTGTTTTTCAAAGTTCATATTTATTTTTGTGAAAAGATTTTGGTAAAATCTTGGTACTGCTGTCATAATTGTTGGCCTAGCAATTCCCATATTAGAAATTAATTTATCTAAACTTTCTGCATAAAAAACATTCGCACCGACTATAATTTGTATAAATTGAACTGTATGTTCATAAGAGTGCGAAAGAGGTAACCAGGTTAAGAATACGGGTTCCTCCTTTTTTATTAAAGGTTCGAGAAGTTCAATAGCACCCTCGCAATTTGATAAAATTCCTCCGTGACTTAAAACTACTCCTTTAGGATTACCTGAAGTCCCTGACGTGTAAATTATACATGCCGGCATATTTCTTTTTAAACTATTGTTTATAATTTTTTCATTTAAATTTTCATCAAATATTTCTTGGATCAAAAGACTTTTTTTATCAATTTTTTCAAATGATATAATTTTTTTTACATCATCATTAATAAATTTTTCAATCTTTTTGAATTGGTTCTGATTAGAGACAAATATTAACGATGGTTTACAATCATTTAAAATATATTCATAGTCATTCGAGGAATAAGTAGTAAAAATAGGAACAGAAATCCCTCCTGCATTCATAATAGAAATATCTGCGATTAGCCAATCAGGTCTGTTCTCGGATAATATTAAACATCTATCCCCGTTATTTATTAGTGATTTTATTTTTTTAGTAAGCTTAAAAATTTTATAAGTTACTTCTTTCCATGTATAAAATGGGTTGTCTGGTTTTAACCATTTCAAAAATGGTTTTGTACTATCGACTTCGTCTAATTTTTTGAAATAAAGTTCAACTAAACTGTTTAATTTGTTAATTTCCATAATTTGGTGGGCGAAGAGAGACTCGAACTCTCAAGGTATTGCTACCACCGGATTTTGAGTCCGGCGCGTCTACCAGTTCCACCATTCGCCC
>MDTB01182013.1_pt1 | contig 83456 bp, 74 predicted proteins | sample 811161 | NCBI WGS metagenome assembly MDTB01 (sample SAMN05326650, study PRJNA326480) | marine metagenome | isolation source: seawater | place: Mediterranean Sea | collected 2009
CTGACTACGAATCAGGAGGTTGGGAGTTCGAGTCTTCCCGGGCGCGCCAATGCTTTCAACAGCTTAGCCAGAAATTTCCGCCTCCTTGAACCTCTCTGAAACCGCTAGGGGGACACTAGGGGAACAAAATAAGGGATTGAACAAACAGTTACTAATTATGATAGTTTTTGATTTTGTCCTCCAAATTTTATAGTCAAGTTGACTGTAAATTATTTCGGTTTAAGGTTTTGAATGTTTTCTTTTACAAAGGACCCATGGGTGGTGGAACTGGAGAAAATTTTAATCCAAAAAATCCAAAATGGGTTTATCCTCCTCCTAACGAAATGCGTGAAACCCTCCTCAAATCTGTCTGTACTCGGTGAGTTAGAGGAAACAGCACCCCCTCAAAAGTGAGAGAGGTTTACTTGAACTTCCCTAAACACCGAAACCCACCTTTCGATGGGTTTCGGTAAGTTTCACAGTGGTGAAATTCGTAGATATTTTTACGGTTGAAGTTATAGAAAGACTACCAGAAAAGACCTCACACTCAAACTGAGAAGTAGTCCTCTCCCAATTCAGATGAGCTGTGCTACAGTTTTCCTATGAAAACACTATTCACTGCACTCTTTTTGGCCGTTGCTGTATTTCTTGGAAGCACTGGGGCAGGCCACAGTCAGGAGGCTTAGAGTTTCAAATGCGATGTACGACACTCATTATCGGCGTTGTATCTGCAATAAGTTTTTCTGTTACGCAGTATCTATAAAACACGGCGTCTTCTATTAACTTCTTTTGGAAGGGTGCTCTACCTAAACCACCAATGCCCCTCTTGTTTATCGGGTAGTTCATTCCGCGTCCGAAACCAAGAAAGGTGATCGTCTCCAGCTTCACAAGTCGCCTCATGGATTTCTCTAACACGATTTGGGATTATCTCGTGTTTTTCGTTTATTTCTGCTTTTGCACGAACGAACTTATCTCGCCCTCTTAGCTTTTGAGTCATCACGCTCTGGCCTTACTTCTTACAAAACGCTTTGTAGATTGTGGCCAAGTGTGAACCTTCCCCAAGAAAACTTATTGCCATTGCACCTTGTTTTTGTAGCAGTTCAATGTTTTTGCTCAGTGTTCCTGGGCGTGCCGCTTCTTCCACCGCCTTTTTTTTAGAAGTACTCTAAGCGCGGTAATGTGCAAGTTTGGCAAAAGAAAACGTGGAAGCTGCAATGTTCTCGCCGTGTCCGCATGCAGCTTTGTGGTGGCTTACCCCCGATTCTTGTAAACGCTCGCTAAGGAGAGATTGTAAGTTCAACAAACACTCAACGCTCTCGCGTCAACAATGTGTACGCAGAAACTGTACTGGAGTAATTAAATTCCGGCAAGGCAGGCCAAAGGCAATTCTCGTCGATCCGCAATCAGCAGGCTTCCAGTGTCACCAACACGATCAGGGTTCCTGTCAATCGCAGTATGGTGCGGCTTCAAACCCAGGGAGGCAAATCTTAGCGATGCCTTTGCGCCACATTCCGCGCTTTTGCAGGACAAGCCTTTATGCGCCCGTCGGGCAATCTTGCCTATGCCCTTGTGTCGTTCTAAACACACATAATGGCTGTCTTTACGGAAGTTAGCGACGAGGCCCTGGTTGCCTTCATCGCCCAATATGATATTGGCGAAATCCTGTCGGCAAAGGGCATTGCCGAAGGTGTAGAGAATTCTAACTATCTGCTTAGAACCAAGGAGGATAGTTTCATCCTCACGCTTTATGAAAATCGTGTTGATCCGACTGACTTGCCGTTCTTCCTTACTTTAAAAGAGCATCTGGCGGCGAAGGGTATCGGCTGCCCGGTCCCTATCCGGGCGCGGGACGGCGAAGTTCTGCACGAACTGAGCAATCGGCCGGCGGCCATCTTTACGTTCCTGCCGGGCATGTGGCCCCGGCGCATTCAGCCCTACCACTGCGGCGAACTGGGTCAAGCGTTGGCGCGAATGCATTTAGCCGGAAATAACTTCATCTTGCGGCGCGCCAATAACCTGTCCGTTCAATCTTGGCGGCCTCTACTAAATCGGAGTGCTGACCGCGCTGACGAGGTTCAGCAGGGTTTAGCCGAGAATTTAGAGATGGAACTTGCCGTCCTGGAATTGAACTGGCCTGATACCCTGCCGAGTGGTGTCATCCACGCGGATCTTTTCCCCGACAACGTGTTTTTTCGTGGTCCTGAATTGACGGGCTTAATAGATTTCTATTTCGCCTGCAACGATATGTTTGCCTATGATATTGCCATTTGCATGAACGCTTGGTGTTTTGAGAGAGATGGCAGCTTTAATGTGACAAAGGCAAAGAGCCTTTTGATTGCCTATCGCATGGTTCGGGTTCTCTCCGACGACGAGTTGGCTGCGCTACCCGTTCTGGCGAGAGGCGCCGCCGTTCGATTCATGTTGACCCGTCTCTACGATTGGCTCTACACGCCGGCCGGCGCGTTGGTCGTCAAGAAAGACCCGCTTGAGTTCTGGGCACAGCTTCGGTTCCATCAGCGGGTTACCGGACCAAAGGATTACGGGCTCGCATGACGGACGAGAGGTGCATTGAAATTTTTACTGATGACGCCTGTTTGGGTAACCCAGGGGTGGGGAGGTTGGGAGTTCGAGTCTTCCCAGGCGGGCCATAATTGATAATTGACTCCGTGATTAAGTTTCTGAAGCTAAAAAACCGCACAATGTGGTTAAACTACGCACAGGGTTTCAATAGGCATCTGTTGGACAATTCATTCCGCTTTTGGCCGGGATCGTGGCAAGTCACTAATTTTTTAACAGGCGGATTCAAAATACTTGTTATAATATAACGTGACGTTTTTGCTTAACGTGTGTTATGTTACAATCTAGAATACAAGCAACACAGGTTAACGGCGTATTTAAAGGGCTTTATGAAACAAAATAAAGATCTGCGATTGAATGAATCGTCAGTGGTTTCTGCTTCTCGGGAACCCAAGTTGTGAAAACAATATCTGCTCCGTTTAATCTTCTCCTCGTCGGGCTTGGTTCGCGCTTGGCCTGCGCCCTGACTGTAATACTAAGCCTTTGGGCGGGGTTTTTCTGGGCCACCGCGGCTATGGGGGGCATATGACGCCTGCAATTGATTTTCAAAACCTGACGTTGGGATATGATCGTCATCCTGCAGTTAGTGGTCTTCACACCAAGATTAAAGCAGGAAGTCTAACGGCTATTGTGGGCCCTAATGGGGCTGGAAAAACAACTCTCCTCAAAGGGTTGACCGGAACACTAATGCCGTTGAAAGGCAAAGTTTTACTTGGCTCACTGAGCCGTGAAAATATTGCCTATTTGCCGCAACAATCAGAGATTGATCGATCTTTTCCTTTATCCGTTATTGACATAGTTGCCATGGGTTTATGGAGGGAAATTGGCGCATTTGGGTGGCTTGGAAAAGAACGTAGTTTGCGCGTTGACGCTGCGATCGCGTCGGTAGGCCTAACAGGCTTTGAAACTCGGGCGATTGGGTCGCTATCCGGGGGTCAAATGCAACGCGCTTTATTTGCTCGGTTGCTTTTGCAGAATGCGGAACTGGTTTTGCTGGACGAGCCTTTTGTTTCGGTTGATTCACGGACGATGGCTGATTTAATAGAGTTAATACAAAGCTGGCATATTGAGGGACGAACTGTGATTGCTGTTTTGCATGACAACGATTTGGTTCGCAAGCATTTCCCCGATACCCTGATGCTGGCCCGTCAGCTCGTTGGACATGGACCAACGGAACAGGTTTTGACAGAAGAGAATCAATTCCGCGCCAGACAAATGTGTGAAGCTTGCGAAGGTCCTCCGCATGTCTGTGGACGGGACGCAGCATAGTGTGGGAATTATTTGTTCAGCCTTTTATTGACTATGGATTCATGCGTCGAGCGCTTATTGGATGTATTGCTATATCAGTTGGTGCGACACCTGTTGGCGTCTTTCTGATACTACGTAGAATGAGTCTTACTGGCGACGCCATGGCTCACGCCATATTACCGGGCGCTGCCATTGGTTATCTTATATCAGGTTTATCCATTGGCGCTATGACCATTGGAGGGATGATAGCAGGTATGGCGGTCGCATTACTATCGGGCTTTGCGACCCGACTTACCTCTGTTCGTGAGGATGCCAGTCTCGCTTCTTTCTATCTGATCTCACTTGCTCTGGGTGTTTTGATAGTTTCCACACGTGGGAGTAATATTGATTTAATGCACGTCTTGTTTGGTACGGTGCTAGCGCTCGATGATGTGGCACTCATTATGCTGTGCGTTATAGCAAGTTTCTCCACCCTAACTTTAGCGTGTGCCTTCCGCCCTTTAGTTTTGGAATGCGCTGACCCAAATTTTTTGCGTTCTGTAAGTAGACTCAGCGCACTCACCCACTTCATCTTCCTTATGCTCGTAGTTATAAACCTAGTCGGAGGGTTTCATGCGCTAGGCACGCTGATGGCCGTTGGGATCATGATTCTGCCGGCAGCTAGCGCGCGTTTCTGGGCCCTAAGTATTGGGGGTTTGATTTTAATTGGGGTCATATTGGCCGTTCTTTCGAGCTGGATCGGCCTTCTGCTGTCATTTCACTTAAGCTTACCATCAGGGCCTGCTATTATTCTCGTGGCGGGGATAATGTATGTTATATCTCTCGCATTTGGATCGATAGACGGAATTAGGACGAACATGTTAAGACGATCATCCATTAATATTCGAGGAAAACTTAATGAACTTTAAAAAATATAAAAAGATAGTGTGTTTTTGTATTCTTGTTGTCTTAACGGGTCCTATGACAGCGCACTCTGCCGAGAAAATCAAAGTATTAGCGACCTTCTCAATTCTTGGAGACATGGTGAAGCGAATTGGCGGTAAGCACGTCGCTATTACTACTCTCGTTGGACCGGATGGTGATACGCACGTGTATCGACCGACACCCGCCGCGGCGTTAGCAATGAGCGAGGCTGAGTTGCTTATTGTCAACGGGCTAGGATTTGAGGGTTGGCTCGACCGGTTGGTCGAAACTTCAGACTTCAAGGGGAAACGTCTCGTTGCGACAAAAGGGGTAAACGCGATTCGTTATGAGGAAGGCGAAGGTCATGACGACCATGCTAAAGATAAGCATGATGACCATGGCAAAGATAAGCATGACGATCACGCCCACCACGATCACGGAGAATTCGACCCACATGCATGGCAGAGCCTCGAGAATGCTCTGGTTTACGTGAATAATATTACGACTGCGCTAGCCAAAATTTCCCCAGATAAAGCCGCAGTATTCTCTCGTAATCGGGCAGCTTACGTTGCCGAGATCGAAGCGCTTGATAAGCAAATTCGCAAGATGGTCTTAGGCCTTCCAAAGAACCGTCGGACTGTTGTAACCTCGCATGATGCGTTTCAATATTTCGGCAGGACTTACGGGCTTACTTTTCTCGCCCCACAAGGGATGAGTGCAGAATCAGAGGCTTCGGCAAAAGACGTCGCACATCTCATAAAGCATATGCGAGCAAACAAAATTTCAGCGGTGTTTGTTGAGAATATTTCGGACCATCGGCTAATAAAGCAGATTGCAAGAGAAACGGGTGCCACCGTTGGAGGCGAGCTGTATCCAGGTGCTCTCTCAGGACCCAATGGCCCAGCACCCACGTACCTTAAGATGATTCACCACAATGCAACGATGTTGACGCGAACTCTAGGATCCTGAGCGACTTCGAGAGAATTAAAAACCGTTCGAAATACCAAGTGATCGAGTTACAGGAGAGTATGATTGCTGTGATGCGAGAGCTTGATACAGGCCCGTGAGTTCATCATAATTCGAATAGATATTTCTGGGTATCTCGTTACCTTGACGGAGGGAGTTTGTATAGATGGTTTGGATACGAGGCATACGTCCAACATTCTATAATCTGTTTTTATCTCACCTATCCCCCGCATTATTAATTGGGCGATCTAAAGCCCTTTAATGAGGGCACTTAGCATTTCAAAGTGCATAAAAAGAGACAGTGTCACCTAAGTTTTATAACTTATAAAAGAAATTAATATGTAAATGCTAGTAGATGGTTTGACATCAGTCTATCTACTGGCGCCAAATCATCGGTAAGTCGAAGCACTTTGGGCTCTTCTATAAGTCGCCTGAGTTTTGAATCAGGCCAGCGAACCCAAGACCGGGGAAGGCCCCGGTGTGCCAATAAGATAGCGTCGGGAGACCTGTGTTTCGAGCCTGTAACTAAAAATGTTTCCCGCCCAGAAATTACTCCCCGCCCGCGCTCTACCCACACCTCGACATATGGGAAGGTCATAAAAAGAGTTTTAGCTATAGCTAGGAGAAATCGTGGATGCTTGATGTTATCGACTACATTGAGAACGTAAAAACCTTGAGGGTTTAAACGGTCAGCAATTTCTTCGTGAAATTCGTGAGTAACTAGGTGTTGCGGAATCGTGATGTCATGAAACGCATCCCCAAAAATTACATCAAATGTCGGTTTCATGGGCAGTGATTGCAGGTATGCTCGTGCATCCTGATGTACAATTTTCAGTCCTTCTTTTTTCGGTTTAAGCCATAAGTGATTGATGGCTGCTTTGGTAACCGCGGGATCGATTTCAACTGCGATGAGATTGGCGGTTCCTTTATATTCATGCACCCAAGCGCGAGGGAGAGAAAATCCGCCTCCGCCGATGAAATAGGTTGATGGCGGATCATTCCCCATACGTTGTTTGGTGTACTCATCTACGAAATGAATATATGGACTGTAAAATAAGCTTGGTTCGACACTATCATTGATGGAGTGCACCAAATGATCTAACGCCATCAGGCGAGCGGTGGGGGCAAAGCTTGGGGCCTCATCAATACGAATGCAAAAATAATCGCTCTCAATATGGCAGGGTGATGTGAAGGCTTGTAACTTTGCTCCGAGCATGGAGGTACCACTAAGCATCAAAAACAAAAGTACTAGGTAAGAGGTGGTTGATCGCACAGATCCTATAAGAAAAAAAGATATTGCTAAGGCGCTATAGACAGCGGACACCAGAAGTACTGTTCCCACAGAGCCAATCCAAGAAATAAAAATAAATCCTGCGAGCAGCGTACCTGCAATCGACCCTAAAGTGCCCAGTGCGTACATGCGGCCAATAATCTTCCCGGGATGTCGCCCTTTATCCTCGTCCACTGCCAACTTGGTTAAAATGGGAGAAACGATCCCTACGAAGAAACTTGGTAAAAAAAATAGTGCCGTTGATAAGATCACAATAACAGAGATTGGGTTGAGACTTGAGGGCATTAATAGCGATGCTACAAATCTCAATAAAATTAGGATGGCAAGAGTTGAGACGGCTGAAGCAGCCAAAGCCCAACCTGCTCGAGTTAAGCCAGTTCTTACTTTGACATGTGGTGGTGCTAAAATGCCACCTATCCAGTGACCAACTGATAAGCCTGCTAAAACGACTGCAATTATGGCGGTCCATGTGTACAGGGACATGCCGACATATGGCGCTAATAAACGGCCTGCCACGATTTCAATAATCAATCCACATGCCGAGCTAGCGAACAGGGCGATGCATAATAAAGTTTGTCGGTTGTGATTTATGCTGTTTGCCTCGATCACTTCCTAGACACCTTCCGTCGCAGATCTCTCACCAAAGTTATACATTACTGTGTAGTTTATGTTAACGAGAAGTAATTGGCGCGTTTGAAAAACGTTGTTAAAGGCTCAGCTCTCACTGTTCCACATATATTGATACTCTCAAAAAAAGATCGATATACAAAATACTGGCATGAAAAAAATATAGGGTGTTTTAGTTGAGAAGAGTGTCACGAACCCATGATGTCTGTTCTTGTAAAATTTTCTCACAGGTTTTGCAGCTTCAACAATGGTGTTGAAGTTTTTAACAAGTTGTCGTGAGAGTATGCACAAATTTCGGAAGGCGGTGGTTTTTGGTCGGATTCAGCGATGGGTAGAGAATGACCAATCGAACAGTTATCTGTAATAAAGATTAAAGCTTGTCATAACTAAAAAACTTGGATTCGTATTTTTGATAAAATACACTATTTTTTAAATTATCCTTAAGTTGTACTATAACGCTTGAAGATTACTAGATTAGTTTTACCGAAGGAAAATGGCGAATGCCCACTCTCAACGCTTTATTAAGTAGTGAAGGTAGCCTTTAAAACTTAAATGGCTTAATAACTTGGGCGAAAAATAGCTATTGAGGATCAGCACCTTTCTTATCTGAGCCTTCGCTCTTGAGGCGCAGATTTCTCAGTCGAATTAACTGATCGGCTCGTTCTTTCCTGAGGCGCTCCTTTTCCTTCAGAACCTTATCACTTTTTTTTTGCGTAGCGGTGAATTGCGCTTCAGCACGCAATTTTGCAGATTTCATGGCACCCAGTCTCCTGATTCGTTATGAACAACTACTCGCTCGAGCGTGCCTTTCCTCGAAGCGGGCGCGGGCTCGGCGCTGTCTCATCTGAGAAGCGCCGAGCAGATGTTATTAATCCACGACCGAGATATTTTCCGCGGAAGACTTTCCGTTTTGTCCTGGTGTCAGATCATATGAAATCTTTTGTCCCTCGTTCAAGGTAGTGAGACCAGCGCGCTCTACAGCCGATATATGCACGAAAGCATCTTTGGAGCCATCTTCTGGCTCAATGAATCCATAACCCTTGGTAGCGTTAAACCATTTTACTGTTCCAGTTGTCATAACATAGTTCCTCTCAACATATGGATGTCCAAACCTCGCAATATGCGTAGGCGGTTTTTCGAACGTACACATTGTCAGTAGATAACTAAGTCAGGGGATAACTAAGCGAAACAGCGAAGTAGCTGCTCAGGTAACACACAAGCAATGTAACACGTATGACCGAAAAGTAGAAGAATCGCCGCACAAGTCAACTAAACAATAACTTTTTATAGAACCTAGCCTCATCTACTTGCTGCCCATTGTGTCTTTAACTACCGCATTTCGGCGTATTGTATAAAGCGTACTGACGATGATGAGTAGTGATCCAGAGAGAGTCCATAGGCTGGGAATTTCAGCAAAGAAGAGGACCCCTATCACCGTCACGAACAGTAGCCTAGCGTATTCGATTGGCGCAATTGCAACAGCCTCCGCTGCTTTCAATCCCTGAATCATAACCCATTGCATATTCGACATCAGCATGCCGATAACTAAAATAATAGCGAGTTCATGCCAAGTGGGTATTACCCAGAAGTAGATTGCAGGACCAAGCATAGCGATTGTTACAAAGCAAGATTGATAAGCCATTATGGTTGATGCTGACTCTACCTGTGAGAGTTTGCGGAGTACAATCATGATTCCAGCTACGAACAATGAGGAAATCAATGCGAGCACTGAATAAATATTCATGGCCTCTGTCCCGGGTCGAATAATTATCAGAACCCCCACAAAACCAATAAGAGTAACGGTCCATCGTCTGGGGCCAACGTTTTCGCCTAGGAATATTATTGCCAAGATGGTCATAAAAAGCGTTTTAGCAAAGCTAATAGCCGTAGCCTCGGCAAGGGGCATATGCACCAACGCAGCAAAACCTGTTGCCATGGCGACTGCGGCAAACCCACCTCGCATAATGTGATAACGCATCATCGTTGTTTTGAGGACAACTCGCCGTTTATGGAATACTATTGGAGCAATAATGGCGACTACGATCAATTGGCGAATAAATAAAATCTCAAAGACTGGAATGCGCTGACCGACAAATTTAATCAGCGCAGACATGCTGGCTCCAATAAAGGCTGCTAATAAAACCCATATGGCTCCACGGGCATTTCCTGGTAAACTGCGCCAATACTTTAACCAATGCCATAGTATGTGGCGGGCATTAGGCGGAAGTAGCCGCAGCAATCTCATCGCGTCCTCAAATCTGCGCGTTCAAAGCCCAAGATTATTTTTAATAATCTTAAGTCGCTTATTTAGCATACGGATGGAAGCTTGGCCGCTCCATGGTAAATACTGTATCCAAAGTTACTTCCGCGTAATCTTGGTAGCCCATGCGGGCGATGGGGTGAAGTCTACCGATATCAATCTGGCCGTTCTCCATGATTAGATCGTCGTTGATATGAACGCCAATTACCTCACCAAACACTACTGTATACTGATTGTTGCCAGTTGTATTTGGCAGTTCGACCGTTTGTATTAGTTTACACTCGAAATGAATGGGGGATTCTTTTACGCGAGGCGCTTTGACTAACACTGAGGGCGTTGGTGTTAGGCCAGCATCGGCCAATTCGTCTACATCTTTCTTTGAAGTAGCAGATGACGCATTCATCGCCTCTTTTGTATCCCACGTTGAAAAGTTGTGCACAAATTCGCCGGTTTGCTGAATATTGCGAACAGAGTCCTTTAAATTGTCATCCTCGACTTGTCCTCTACCTGATGAAAACATGACAGTTGGTGGGCTGTAAGCTACGCCGTTGAAGAAGCTATACGGAGCGAGATTGACGTTACCTGCGCGATCAATAGAGCTAATCCAACCAATGGGGCGAGGGACGACCAGACTGTTAAAGGGGTTTTTCACCAAGCCATGGCCGTCTTTAGGTTCGTAAAACACTCTAATTACCCTCTCTGGAGCAGAGCCCCATGTCGTTTATATACTTTACTCAGCGGCCTCTGGTATTGTTTCCCCGATGGCTCTCAAAATTTTGGGTGGCGTCAATGGAAGATGGCTCATTGTTGTGCCAATAGCATTCTCCACAGCATTAGCGACCGCAGCAGGAGCCGATACTAACGGGGGCTCCCCAACGCCGCGCACCCCGTAAGGATGGTTTGGATTTGGAACTTCGACTATCACGGTATCAATCATAGGCACATCCGACGCCACTGGCATGCGGTAATCTAAAAACCCGGTATTTTGCAACTGCGCATTTTCGTTATAAATGTATTCTTCATTCAGCGCCCAACCAATACCTTGTACGGCCCCACCTTGCATCTGGCCTTCAACATAATCCGGCGATATGGCTCGGCCGACATCCTCAATAACGGTGTGCCGAATTGGCGTTACTCGGCCAGTCTCCGGATCCACACACACATCCACAAGTTGTGCGCAGAAGGCTGCACCTTGGCCAGAGGCGTTGATTTCTGAGTGGCCTGCGATTGCGCCACCCATTTTCATTGCCACCTCGGCTAACTCTTTTAGACTCAGGGGTGATATTTCTCCTTCATATTTATCGGCAGGAATGGCGTGGCCATCATCCCAACGCACATCTTTCACGCCTATGTCCCATTTCGTAGCCGCTAATGCACGAAGCCGATCTATCACATCACGTGCCGCGTTTACAACGGCCATTCCAGTCGCATAGGTAGTGCGGCTACCTGCCGTCTGATAACTGTAAGGCAGCGATCCTGTATCAGCAATAATTGGCTTAATCAATTTCACATCGATCCCCAACTCTTCGGCCGCCATAGCCCGCATCGAGGACCTTGATCCACCAATATCCGGGCTGCCGGTTGCGACATTAACGGTCCCGTCATCTTGTAAAATAACGGATGCGCTGCTCAAGCCACCGCCATGTAGCCAATAACCGACTGCAAAGCCGCGACCTTCGTTGCGGCCCAGTGGGGCCGTGTAGTGTGCATGGTTCTTGGTTGCTTCCAAGACTTCAATAAGTCCAATACGACCATGTTTTGTGCCTTTTAAGCTGGTGTCGCCCTCTTTGACTGCATTTCGAAGCCGAAGATCAATGGGATCTATGCCTATTACATCAGCAGCCTCGTTGAGTACGGCTTCCATAGCCCACGTAGCCATTGGCGCGCCCGGCGCGCGGTATGCAGCAACTTTCGGTCGGTTAACGCATACATCATGAGCCGCAGCTCGTATATGTTTGATATTGTAAGGTGAAAAGAATGTATCGAGTGCGCGGCCCACGGGCGCCCCCTTGAATGCGCCCGCTTGATACCAAATTTCTGCATCTCCAGCAGTAATAGTTCCGTCACTTTTTATACCTACCTTAATGCGGCAGCGTGACCCAGCGGCCGGGCCCGTAGCCCGAAAAACTTCAGAGCGTGTAAAGGTCATGCGCACAGGCCGGCCAGTTTTTTGGGATAGACGGATTGCTACTGGTTCACCATAGATAGTCGTTTTGGCCCCGAACCCGCCACCAATTTCGGAAGCGGTAACGCGTAATTTTGAGATCTCGAGATTTAACAATTTAGACAACAAACCTCTAGCAACAAAATGCCCTTGAGTGGAGGTCCATAATTCAACGCTACCGTCTTCTGAAGCGCTTGCCACGCATGCCATTGGCTCAATGAAGCCTTGATGAACGGGTTGGGATGAAAATTCGCGTTCGATAATCACATCTGCTTCACTGAACCCTTGAACCAAATTACCTCGCTCACCACTCAGGGTTCGAAAAGTATTTGAGGGTTTGCTGGTGTCTGGATCGGCTCCTTCAGTAAATTGATACTCGTGTAAGATTGGCGCATCCGAGAGAGTTGCCTCGAAGGGATCAAGAACATGGGGTAACGTCTCATACTTTACCTGTATTAGCTTGATTGCCTCCCGAGCGACAGCCTCAGAAGTGGCTGCTACAGCAGCCACGGCATGACCGTCATAGAGGACCTTGTCCCGTGCCATTACGTTGCGGGAGAGATCGTGAAAATCTTGAATAATTGGGGGATATGGTGGGGTTGCAAGGGGGTGATCTGGTATATCCCGATATGTTACTACCCCTTTGACACCTTCAAGAGCAGATGCTTTTGATGTATCGATGGATACGATCTTAGCATGTGCATGGGGGCTGCGCAGGACTCTTGCGTGCAGCATACCCGGTAATTTTAAGTCGTCCCCGTAACGAGCCCGCCCAGTGACTTTATCGACACCATCAGGACGAGGCGTTACCTCGCCAACCCATTTAAAGTTACTGCCTGACCTCGTGCTATTCTTTCTCTTTTCATTCATGTTCTACGTGCCCTCATTTCTGCGGCCGCGTCCATTACTGCGCGGACGATTTTGTCATATCCAGTGCATCGGCAGAGATTTCCAGCCAAACCGAAACGGACTTCTGTCTCTGAAGGGTTTGAGTTTTCTTTTAATAAGGCCTTAGCCATGTTCAATATACCGGGCGTACACACGCCGCATTGTAAGGCCGCGTGATCGAGAAATTTTTGCTGAAGAGGGTGCAATTCCCCCCCGACCGCCATACCTTCAATAGTTTCAATGCTCATATCCGAGCATTCAGCACCGAGCACAAGACAAGAATTAATTGCGCGTCCATTCATAAGCACGGTACATGCGCCACAATCACCTGTTCCGCATCCGTTTTTAGTACCCGTTAAATACAGTTTTGTGCGAAGCACATCGAGAAGCGTCTCGCCTGAATCACACCGAAATTCAACTTCGTCACCATTGACTATAGCTGAGACAAAATGTTTGCTCATATGTCTCGCTCCATCGCGCGTTGCCAAGCAAGTTTTACAGCTCGACATGCTAAGACGCCCGCCACCTGCGTGCGAAACGCTACCGTGCCGCGTTTATCATCAATGGGTTCGCAGACGGCACTGGTTGCTTGCGCTAGCTGCTCTAGTCTATCGTCATCTAATAGTCCATCCACTAATATGCCCGAGGCACTCTTAACTAGCCGGGCGGTGGGGGCCACGGCTCCTACTGCTAAACGGGCATGCGTACATTTGCCATCTTCATCTAAAGTTATTGCGGAGCCGGCGCTTACTACGGCAATATCCATTTCTGTCCGCGGGATGAATCGCAGATAAGCATCCGCCGTTCTTGTTGGAGGGATGGGTAACGCTAGGGCGACCACAAATTCCCCTATTGCTAATGCTGTCTTGCCCGGCGCTATAAGAAAATCTTCAATGCTTATTTTTCGTTCGCCGTTGGGACCGGCGATGACCACCTTGCCATCGGCCGCAATAAGGGCTGGAACGCTATCAGCAGCGGGAGATGCATTGCAGAGATTGCCCCCCATGGTTGCGCGGCTTTGTATCTGGTGTGATCCGATTAACCCGACCGCCTCTACAACACCCGGCCAAAGGGCCTTGACCTTTGGATGCTCACCGAGCTCTGCACCGGTTACGGCTGCCCCAACGCGGACTTCTTTTGCGCAAATACTTATATTTCGGGTTTCAGCTATGTTTTTGATGTCTATTAGGTGATTGGGCTCGATCATTTCCTCGCGCAACTGAACGAGAACGTCGGTTCCTCCAGCTAAAACTCTAGCATCACCCTCTGCGTTAACCAAAAGACTAATTGCGGCATGAATGCTCTCTGGTGCGTGATAGTCCACTTTGTTCGACCTTTCTTTCTTAATCTATTCAGTATGACAACAAGACAGTTTTGTCTAATGCCATTATTATGAGACTACCTCTAACCCTTTGGCCTGGAAATAGTCATCTGTAATTAAATTTCGATGAAACAGACTTGTCATGGCGTCGCGATGTCGCGTGCGGTTAGATCAGGCCAAAGTTTCTGTGCACCCCTTTTCAGTATATTTTCACCTAAGCGTTCTGCCCAAAAGCTCTCTGCGCCAAATTCATCTCGCCAAGACCAGAGCCTGCGCGTAATAAAATGTAATTCGTGCTCCTCAGTAAACCCAATCGCTCCGTGTACCTCATGGACAATGTCGGTGACGCGCTCTACAGCTTCCCCACATACGATCTTAGCTGTCGCAATTTCAAATTCTGCTGTTGCAATGTTTCTTGGCGAGTTATCCATAGTTTTGAAAGCTATTTCTGCAGCGATACGTGCCATAGCGCATTTTGCTGCGGCTTCTGCCAGCATGTGTTGAATAGCTTGGAATTTGGATATAGGACGCCCAAACTGTTGCCGTATTCCAGCATGTTCGATGGCGAGTTCTACTGCTCTCGCCATGCCACCCGCCATTTGCGCACTACGCATGGCTGCGCCAGCCAGACGCACAAGTGAGGGTCTATCGGCGTTTCCAAGCTCAGAAGATAAGACAGGGAAAGCGTCTAGAACAATAGTGTCCCTGGGCTCGCCTGCAATGTTGATGTCAGGCTGCCATTGCTTCTGTGATGAGATTAACACTAGAGACTTATTTGCAACAAAAACGGCTGAGGCGTTTCTTCCCCATGGCACGTTGGAACATTTGCCAGTCACGAACCCTTGAGTGAATGTAAACTCGTGGTCGTCATCAATAAGGGATAATGGTCCCGGGGGGGGGGTAATGCCTGAGGCGGCAATCAGCCATGCTGCGGTCATTGTTTCTGGCAAAGGGACAGGTGCACGATGACGCCCTGCGGCAAGAGCAATTGTAAAAGCGTCCCCCCAAGTGGCGCCAATACCGCCTTCAGACTCGAGCACAAGAGCCGTCGTCAGGCCGTTATCTTCGAGTGCGCACCATAAAGCCTCGGCCCAGCGTCCCGCCTCAGCATCGCGCAGGCTATTAACGGAGACATGTTCTGAAAATAATTTTTCAGCTGTATCAGCAACCATTTGTGAACTTGCACTTGTCATCTAAGGCCGAGCCCCCGCGCAATAATTCCTCTTACGATTTCTCGTGTACCGCCTCGTAAGGAAAAAGACCTCGCCGCTTGTGTCACATAGGCCATCACTTGGTCAAAATTCCCAGCACCCAAAAGTATGGATCGTCCGACCAGGTCGTGCGCGACGGATGGGATGCCCTGTTCAAAAGCAACGCCTGCTTCTTTGACAAAGGCTGCCTCCAGTTCGGGTGAGCGACCATCTTCTAGGATAACAGCCACCGCCATGGACATTTGGCGCAATGTTGCCAAATGCGCGACCAGTCTGCCAACGCCGATAGCATTTCTCTCTTTTGGATTTATAGAGAGCTCTGAAACCAGTTCATATAGTAGCTGATAACTGCTGAGATAACGCTCTGGCCCGCTGCGCTCCAGCGCCAATTCTGCAGTAACTTGACTCCACCCTTCCCCTTCTCTCCCAACTAGCATGTCGTTTGGAACAACAAGGTCCTCAAAAAAAACTTCATTAAACATATCGTCACCCGCAATGTTGCGGATTGGACGGATAGTTATACCGGGGCGTTTCATATCGATTATAAACTGTGAGAGACCTGCGTGGCGATTTTTGGGGTTCGGGGGTGCCGTGCGGACTAGCGCGATCATGTAATGGGCGATATGCGCTTTTGATGTCCATAATTTGGAGCCGTTGATTTGCCAACCATTCTTGGTCTTCACACCTTTGGTTCGGATAGATGCCAAATCAGAACCTGAATTGGGTTCGCTCATGCCAATACAAAAATAGCTATGACCTCGACAGATTGCTGGCAAGATCTTTTGGCGTTGTTTTTCAGTACCAAAATTCAGCAATAATGGCCCACTTTGGCGGTCTGCGATCCAATGCGCTGCAACCGGGGCGCCCGCGGCGAGCATTTCTTCCAGCACCACATAACGCTCTAAAGCACTCCGCTCAGCCCCCCCATACTTGCTGGGCCATGTCATGCCAATCCAACCCTGTTGACCCAATAGTTCAGAGAAGGCTGGATCTGAGCCAGCCCATGATTTTGCTCTAGCAGCGGAAGAGTAATCACTTAAATGTTTTGCAAGAAAGTCGCGAACTTCGGACCGCAATTTCTCTGCATTGGGCGGCAGACTGCCGGGTGGAAGGTTGATTTTTAGCATAGCTCGTATTTTTATTGACGATATAACCTTATACATAAATAAGGTTAGTAAACGCAGTGTGCAACCGGATCAGGAGAGATATAATGACCGAATTTCTTATTTTCGAGCAAGACGGACCAGTGGTCATTTTGACGATGAACCACCCTGAGAAGCGCAACGCGTTAAGCGGCAAATATCAGGTTGATAACTTCGAGAGAGCGTGCAGACGAGTTAACGAAGATACAAGTGTAAAAGTGGTAATCCTGACGGGTGCGGGAAAAACCTTCAGTGCGGGCGGAGATATTTTTGCTATGCGCGATAAGACGGGGCCGTCTAATGGGAGGCCTATCGATATCCGTAATAATTATCGGCGCGGGATCCAGCGCATCCCACTTGCATTTTATAACATAGAAGTGCCTACCATTGCTGCTGTCAATGGCGCTGCGGTGGGGGCTGGCTGTGATCTCGCAATGATGTGTGACATGCGGATAGGCTCAGAAGAAGCTAAGTTTGCAGAGAGCTTTGTCAAGCTTGGCATCATTCCGGGCGATGGTGGGGCATGGTTTTTGCCACGGGCAGTAGGCATATCAAAAGCATGTGAAATGGCCTTTACAGGCGATATGGTCGAAGCGGCTGAAGCGCTTGCATGCGGTTTAGTATCAAAAATAGTGACAGCTGATCAATTGATGAGTGCGTCCCGGAATCTGGCGGATCGAATAGCATTAAATCCCGGCCATGCCCTGCGATTGGCTAAAAAATTACTTAGAGAGAGTGAGCATTCTAGGTTGGATACTTTGTTGGAAATGTCGGCGGCATTTCAGGCCTTGGCGCACCATACCGAAGATCACGACCGGGCCGTGCTCGCAATGATAGATCAGGTGCAAGGAACGAAAGCCAAGACTTCACCTCCGTAAAGCTTTGGAACCATTATTTGTTGGCGTCTAGACTACCCTTTCCTGAGAATATGTTTTTTCGAATGACCTGTCTATTCTATAATGTTGGTATTCATAAAGTTCTCAATTCATTGATTTTAGTGGGGAAAAAATGAACATGGACTTGTCAGCACACCAGCCTCTGACCGGCGTAAGGGTCATAGAAATCGGTACAAGTGTGGCGGCGCCATATGCAGCTTGGATATTGGGCAATCTGGGTGCCGATGTTGTTAAAGTGGAGCGACCCGGTCCCGGGGATGACTCTCGGCAATGGGGTCGCATGTTCCCAGATGGCAGCTCATCCTATTTTAACGCCTTGAATCGGGATAAGCGCGGGATCACTGTAAATCTCTCGGTCGAAGAAGAACGAGAGTGGTTACGTGGGTTTTGCGTGAATGAGGTAGATGTAGTGTTGCAAAACATGCGGCCCGGCAAATTAGAGAGTTATGGTTTGGGCGGGGATAAACTGATAAAAGCTAATTCGCGTCTTATTTATTGTAATCTTGGCGCCTTTGGCAGATGCGGTCCGCTCAAAGACCGCCCGGGGTACGATCCGCTAATGCAGGCGTACGGGGGCATCATGAGCATTACTGGAGAGGACGGACGACCACCGATCCGCGTTGGCACATCCATTGTTGATATGGGGACGGGGCTGTGGTGTGCAGTTGGTATTTTAGCGGCAATGCGCCGATTATCTGAGACTGGCAAGGGCTGCGTCGTCGATGCGTCGCTATACGAGACAGCTGTTGGGTGGATGACCAATTCTGTTGCTTCAACCGGTGTTGATGGAAGAAACCCTGAGCGCGAGGGTTCTGGCGCTCGTGGCATGGCACCCTATCAAGCATACGCATGTTTAGACGGGTATCTGGTAATTGCTGCGCCCAATGACGGTCTTTTTGGGAAGCTCTGTCTAGTGCTTGGGCATTCTGAGTGGCCGGATGACCCGCGTTTTTCTAGCAATCAAAACCGGTATGCCAACCTTTTTGAACTCAATGCCTTGATTGAACCTATTATCGCTGAGCACCCGCGCGCACATTGGCAAAATGCGTTGGAGCAGGCGGGAGTTCCAAATGCACCTGTCCAAAAAGTTTTAGAAATGATGCATGACCCTCAAACGGAAGCGCTTAAAATAATTCAAAGTCTTGATGGCGGCCCCAAGCTTATGGGCATGCCATTGAGCTTTGACGGTTTTAGGCCCTCACTATCAAAGTACGCTCCTTTTCTCGGTCAACATAACGACGACATCAAACGTAGAAACGAAGCAGGGGGGGAGGGTTGATGCGTAAAGATTTTGAAACCTATCACCTCGAGCGGGTCGAAGATCACATTCTAATTGTAACCATGGATCGTCCTGAAGTAGCTAACGCTAAGAATACAAAAATGGGTCTTGAGCAGAAAGAGATTTTTGAGAGTCTTTATGCGGATACTGAGGGTTTGCGAGTTGTTATTCTCACCGGGCGTGGTGACAAGGCCTTTTGTGCAGGAGGAGATCTTAAGGAACGCAAAGGCATGACGGACGCAGAATGGCGCTATCAACATGCTGTTTTTGAACAGGGAGTTATGGCGGTGCGCAATTGTCCGGTACCGGTGATTGCGGCGGTCAATGGCGCGGCGTACGGTGGTGGTTGTGAAACAGCGATGAATGTGGATTTTGCCTATGCCTCTGATAGTGCGCGCTTTGCATTGACGGAGGTTACATTGGGGATAATGCCGGGTGCCATGGGAACTCAAAATTTGCCACTTGCGGTTGGTGAACGCCGTGCCAAGGAGATAATTTTTACTGGGAAGGCGTTTACTGCTGAGCAGGCCTACGAATGGGGATTGGTGAATAAGGTATGTTCGGCTGAGAGCCTGATGGAGGAGACAATAGAAACGGCGCGGGCTATTGCGTGTAATGCCCCACAGTCTCTCATGCGGGCCAAGCGATCGATTTCCATCGCAAATCAAGTCGACCGGAACAGCGGATATCAATTTGAATTAGAGGCTTACAACCGCCTTGTCGTTACTGAGGACCGGCATGAGGGCGTCTTAGCTTTTAATGAAAAACGTAAACCTAATTTTACTGGAAAATGATGGAGGTTCAACATGCCCGAGGGTGTAGACGTTTTAGTTCATGAGATGGGCCTGCGTGATGGCTTGCAAAGCATTGAGACGATTTTTTCGACTGAGGGTAAAATGGACTGGATACGAGCGGAGGCTGAATCGGGCGTGCCGCAACTCCAAGTTGGATCCTTCGTGCCCCCAAAGCTCCTTCCACAAATGGCTGATAGTGCTGATGTTGTGCGACAAGCTATCCAAATTCCAGACCTTGTTGTTTCCGCTTTGGCTCCTAACCTAAAGGGGGCAAAGAACGCTATGGAGGCTGGTGCACATCAAGTTGGCGTTGTGATGTCGATTTCTGAAGCTCATAATATGTCGAACGTAAGAAGATCGACAAAGGAATCGTTAGAAGATTTCAAGCGTATCGTTGAGTATCGGGACTCCAACCCGGCGTACAATGATGTATGTTTATCCGGAGGCATGGCGACAGCTTTCGGTTGTACAATATCTGGCCCCGTGTCTTTGCCGGACGTAATGCGGATAGCTGAGCAATTACTTAAAGCAGGCGCTAACCGCCTGAACGTTGCTGATACGGTCGGCTATGCAAATCCCGGCCAGGTCCGCGATTTGTTTACTGAGCTCTACCGCACTGTGGGCCGTGACGTCGCAATTGGCGCGCATTTTCATGATACGCGAGGTCTTGGACTAGCTAATGCGTTTGCAGCGTTGGAAACAGGCGTGCGTGAGCTGGACGCTTCTTTGGGTGGTCTTGGAGGCTGTCCTTATGCACCTGGTGCCAGCGGCAATATCGTGACAGAAGATCTAGTATTTATGCTAGAGTCCATGGGTATGCGAACAGGGGTCGATTTAAAGGCATTGCTGAAGGCGCGAAAAATAATGGAATGTCAATTGAAGGGTGAGCCGACGCATGGCACATTTGCAAAGGCTGGTCTTCCGCTCGGCTTTGCGTACGCATCGGCCGCTTGAAACAAAAAATGGAGAGCGCTAAATAATGTCCGGCCAATCCTTAAACATGTCGCTGGAAGAAGACTATTTGGATATTCGGGAACAAGTAGCCAAGCTCTGCGGGGATTTTCCGGGCGAATATTGGCGAAATCTTGAAAACCAGCCGCCCTCAGGCAGCTATCCAACAGAGTTTATCGAAGCTCTAACCGAAGCGGGATACTTGGCGGCCTTGATTCCGGAAGAATATGGCGGTGCTGGATTGCCAATTCGGGGGGGGGCGGTGATCCTTGAAACCATTAATCGCATGGGTTGCTCAGCTTCTGCTGGTCATGCGCAAATGTACACTATGGGAACGATTTTGCGTCACGGCAGCAAAGAACAGAAAGCATTTTATCTCCCAATGATCGCGTCGGGGCGGTTGCGCCTACAAGCGTTTGGCGTTACCGAGCCAACGTCGGGCTCAGATACAACGCAAATCAAGACACGTGCAGATAAGCAGGGTAATGGGTATGTTGTAAATGGGCAAAAAATATGGACAAGCCGCGCTGCGCACTCAGATTTGATGCTACTTTTGGCGCGGACCACCCCTGCCGATCAAGTTGAGAGGCGAAGTCATGGGATATCAACCTTCCTAATTGATCTGCGGGAAGAGAAGAAACTAGGCTGCACGATCACGCCAATTGATGCCATGATTAATCACAACACAACTGAGGTGTTTTTTGATAATGTGCCTATTCCAGGTGACGCTTTGATTGGTGAGGAGGGTAAGGGCTTTCGCTATATCCTCGATGGCATGAACGCGGAGCGATGCCTAACAGCCAGTGAGTCGATAGGTTCTGGACGTTATTTTGTCGAAAAGTCTGTAAAGTATAGCTCTGAGCGTGAGGTTTTCGGGAGACCCATTGGCCAAAATCAAGGTATCCAATTCCCAATCGCGCAAGCTTATGCGCAACTTGAGGCAGCCGAATTAATGGTGCGTAAGGCGACGGCGATGTTCGACGCAGAATTGCCCTGTGGGGGCGAAGCCAACATGGCCCGACTTCTAGCCTCTGAGGCCGCTTGGGCTTGCGGCGAAGCGTGCTTTACAGCCCATGGTGGATTTGCGTTTGCACGCGAATACGACATCGAACGCAAATGGCGCGATGCACGGCTCTCGAGGACGGCGCCAATTTCATCTAACTTAATCTTGAGTTATATTGGTCAACATATCCTTGGGATGCCGCGATCATACTAAGAAGGCAATTTAAATGACGATTAGCACACGCTTAGCTAACTGGGCCAGTGAGATCTCATCTGCACATACGCCAAAAGCACGCGAGGCCGCAAAGCAAGCGATTTTAGATGTAGTTGGCTGTATGGTTGCTGGGGCAGGTGACAGTGGTGCTGCCAAGGTGCGTGAAGCTTTTAAAAATATGGGTGTCGGATATAGTGTTGTCTGTGGCAGTTTTAGAAAAGCGCCGGCACCTTATGCAGCTCTTGCGAATGGGATGGCGGCTCATGCGCTCGATTTTGATGATACTTTCATGGAGGCAGTGACACATGCGTCTGCCTCGTTAGTGCCCGCGCTTTTTGCTCTAGGTGATGAGTTGGATGTGAGGGGTGACACAATCATCGATGCATATATTGTGGGTTTGGAAATTCATGGAGCTCTCGGACTAGCCCTAAACCGGTCGCATTACGATCAAGGTTGGCACTCGACTGCGACGCTTGGCGTGATTGGTACAGCGGCAGCGTGCGCTCGGGTAATGGGATTGGATCAAGTACGTTTCGCACATGCACTCAACTTGGCATTTTCTTCGGCAGCGGGTACCAAAGTTCAATTCGGGTCTATGGCAAAGCCACTGCACGCGGGGCTGGCGGCAAAGAACGCCATTGAAGCGGCAAAGTTAGCAGCGGCTGGGGTCGAGGGACGAGCTAACGCTTTTGAGGGGCCCATGGGCCTAATGGAGCTGTACGGCGGATCAAACCCGCCTGGCTGGGATGCTGCATTCGAGAAGTTTGGAGGAAAATTGGCCATCGAGCGTCAAGGGTTGACCGTCAAGAGGTTTCCCTGTTGTGCTGCGACCCATCGTGCGGTTGATGCGGTGCTAGATTTAATGAAAAAACATGGATTTGAGGCGTCAAATGTTGAGCATGTCGATACTTGGCTGAATGCGGGTCATGTAAAAAACTTGCGCTACTTGTCCCCTGAGACGGAATTTGAAGCGCGATTTTCTATGCAGTATTGTGTGGCGGTGGCACTTTTGTCCGGCACGATCACTCTGTCAGACTTTACGCCGATTGCTGTGCAGCGACAAGAGGTCAAGAAATTATGTAAAAAAATAAGTATTACGCCTCATGAAATTAGTGGCACTGGTGCCTCGGAGATAGGGTCTATTCGATCAATGGTCAGAATTGCGTTAAAGGATGGTCGGATACTCGAAGGTCAGTCCCATACTCCCAAAGGGGATGCGGCAAACCCTTTAAATAACGACGAACGTGAGGCAAAATTTTTAGATTGTTGTCTTGGCTTTCTGCCCCATTCGCATATTGATCGACTAAAAACGCAAATTGTAAGTTTGGACAGCGCGGGTAGTATTCGACACTGCACACGCTTGCTTCGGTTTGAGGCAGGGGCTGATCAAGGACAGCGGTTTGAGCAGCGTGCTTAATTTGAAAAAAATCGTTATTTCAATAGTTTAAAACGAAATTAATGCGAAAGATATAAACACTAAAAGTTGTGTAAGGTGATTGTGATCTCTATTTATTTTTTTAAATTGAATCGATATGCCTAGTAGGTGATGATATAGTCCCTCTGGAGAAATTAGGCATTAACACGAATACCCTAAATAATGTTTGTAAGTGATTAGTGGTTTTTACCGCCACTATTTATCTTTATCGGGGTGGAATGTGTATTTTCCCGGATAACTGGTGAGGGCGGTCTATCGATTCAAGGTCGCAACCAAAATACGAAACCAAGGAGGACGAAGATTATGAAATTTTATAGCAAACTAGCTGTCGCGTTTTTTGCTGCGATCGTTGGCTTTGGCAATTTTTCTTATGCTCAGGAAATGAAATTTTTCCGGATAGGGACCGGGGGTGCAGGTGGCACGTATTTCCCAATTGGTGGCTTAATTGCGAATGCCATCTCGAGTCCACCGGGCGCGCGGTCGTGTGCTAAAGGAGGCACTTGCGGAGTTCCGGGGCTTGTGGCCATCGCCGTCTCAACAAACGCATCTGTCTTTAATATGAACGCTGTTCACGCTGGGAATCTTGAAGCTGGACTCGCTGGTGCTCAGAGCGTAACTCAAGGTTACGAAGGTACCGGAAAATTCAAAGGTAATAAAAAAGATAAAGTAAGAATAATAGCCAATCTGTATCCTGAAGACATGCACTTAGTCCTGCCAAAGGGCAGCGAGCTCGGAAGTCTCAATGACCTAAATGGCAAGCGAGTAGGTGTCGCGTCTGCTGGCTCAGGAACGCAGGTCTCTGTTCGCATGATCCTTAAACATTACGGTATCAAGGCTAAAGAACAAGAGCTTGGGCTCAAGCAAAGCGCACAAAGACTGGCAGATGGACAGCTAGATGCCTTTTTTTATGCTGGGGGAACGCCATTTGCGGCCCTTATCCAACTGGGCTCAACAAAGGGTTTTGAATTGTACAAATTTTCCGCAGATGAGCGGAAGCAAATTAACAAAATCATTCCTTATTATGTAGAGTCACTGATCCCGGCCGGAACATATGAGACGATAAATTATGACGTGCCGACCGTTGCAGTTAACGGTCAGTTGGTAACGTCCGTCGATCAGCCAAGTGACCTCATCTACGGGATTACCCAAGCTTTATGGAGTAAAAAAACTAGGGGGCTTTTAGACAAGGGTCACTCAAAAGGAAAAGCCATTCAATTAAAAACGGCGCTCAAAGGTGTTCTAATTCCAGTTCATCCGGGTGCAGCGAAATTTTATAAAGAGAAGGGGATGATGCAGTAGTCATGTCCGCATTGCTATTGTGGGGAGCAGGCTGTCGTACCTGCCCCCACCGTGGCATTTAAACTAGGTAAGCATACGAGTAGGTAGGTCGAGGGTTGTTATGGCTGAATTTGATGCTGCAAAAGCGGAAGCGCTGGAGTTAAAATACGACACAAGCCTTCAAACCCGAGCTATTGGGCCTATTCTGTATAAGTTTGTTTTTGCATTCTCAATATTTTTCGCCGCTTACCACTACATCACAGCAGGCACGGGTGTGCCAGTCGATTATTGGCATATGGGCACTCACATGTCTGGTGTTATCTTACTTGTGTTTATAGGCTTTCCGGCGGTGCGAGGCCAACAAACCACGGAGCTCTCTGCTAATAACTGGTGGAGATACGCGAATGTACCCATATGGGACTGGTTGTTTATCATAGCTGGTGTCTCGTCTGCTTATTACGTTGGTATTACATGGTATGAAATTGATTTTGAGATTTTCGGGTTTGAATTTCAGCTCCCGGAGCAGGTTTTACGGCAAGGAAATCCAGCGCAAATCGACGTTGTTCTTGGCACTATATTAATCATTGTCTTGTTGGAGGCTGTCCGACGGACGCTTGGACCTATCGTACCCTGCATTATCATAGCTTTCATCATGTATGCGGTCTTTGGCATGCAAATGCCATTTCAGATTCTGAAACATCCGGGGGTCAACTGGAATTTATTCATAAATACCATGTACTTTCCGGAAGAGGGTATTTTTGGGGTAACACTCTGGATAGTGTCCACTGTTGTCTTCCATTTTGTCCTTTTTGGGGTTTTGGCACAAAGGATGGGGTTAGGACAATTTTTTGTTGATATAGCCACTGTATGCGCGGGGAGGTATACTGGGGGACTTGCGAAGGTGAGCGTCGTATCATCCGCTTTCTTCGGTACGATTTCGGGCTCATCAATAGCAAACACCGTATCGACAGGTTCGCTTACCATTCCCAACATGAAAAAAATGGGTTATCCCGGGCATCTCGCGGGAGGTGTTGAGGCTGCTGCGAGTGCAGGTGGACAGATTACCCCTCCCATAATGGGGGCTGCCGCTTTTGTAATGGCGGAGTTTTTAGAACTTCCGTATACCACCATCATCTTGGCTGCTTTGGTGCCAGCGGCAATGCACTATGTGGGCGTTATATCCATTGTTCATTTCAAAGCTAAACGGTTGGGCCTGAAGGGCTTACCAACGAGTGAGATCCCTAAGCTTTGGTCTGTATTAAAGCAAGGTTGGCCAACGGCAATTCCACTCGTTGTTCTTATTTATGTTCTATTTAGCGGTTATTCTCCGTTTATGGCAGCGTTTTGGGGAATAAGCACAGCATTAGCCGTCGGCATTTTGAACCCCCTCCACCGTATCGGGATTGATGATATTTTTGATGCGTGCGTGACGGGGGTAAAATATGCACTTTCCGTAGGAGCTGTCTGTTCTGCTATTGGAATTGTTGTTGGGGTCGTGAATACTACTGGGCTGGGGTTTAGATTAGGGTTTATGGTTACTGAGGTCGCTGTAAACATTGGCGAATCCGTGATGCCATTATTTACGTTCCTGCCGATAGTGGATTTTACTCTGCAAAACCTCACGCTGTTTATCTCTTTGGTATTGATCGCACTTACCTGTATTTTCATGGGGGCTGGGTTACCGACCACCGCTTTATACATAATGCTGGCGACGGTTGCGCAGCCGGCATTGGGTGAGTTGGGTGTGCCGCCACTCGCATCGCACTTATTCGTGTTGTACTACGGCGTAATATCGGAAATTACGCCCCCAGTTTGTGCCTCGGCTTATGCAGCTGCTGGAATTGCGGGCTCTAACCCATTTAAAACCGGTTTGTCAGCTTTTACGCTTGGTATAGGCAAATTGATTGTTCCCATGGTATTTGTCTATTCACCAGCGATGCTCATTGTGCTGCCGGAGTACTTCTCATGGGGAGCTTTTATCGAGACGACGGTAACTTGTGCCGTGGGAGTATTAATGTTGGCAACGTCGGTCAGTGGGTATTTTATGGCTCCAATGCCCGGTATATTTCGCGCATTAATAGCACTTGCCGGTATGTTTATGGTTGCTCCTGGTTTAAATAGTGATTTGTGGTCTCTGGCCTTTGCTGCGCCGGTGGCGGCGCAGCAAATCATTGAGTGGCGGCGTGGGAAGGATTGCTGATCCAGCGAGAGCTTGATGGGGATACTGTATGTCTGAGCGAATTATCGTTGCCGGAGGTGGGATAATCGGCATTTGTGTGACACTCTCGCTTCTTGAAAAAGGCGTATCGGTAGAGATTATCGACCGTGACCCGCCTGCTTCGGGGGCCAGCCATGGCAATGCTGGCGTGATTTCGCCATGGACATGCGTGCCGCAATCTATGCCGGGAAATTGGAAAAATATTCCGAAGTGGCTGTTTGATCCTGAGGGACCGGTGTCTGTACATGCCAAATATATGCCTAAATTTTTGCCATGGGCTATAAAATTTTTGAGAGCAGCCAACGAGACAGGACTGCCTGCAATCGGTGATGCTATGTCGGCGCTGAACCGGCCTAACGTTGATCTGTATCGGCGTCACCTTGATGGGACTGGGTCCGAACATTTGGTTGCCGACTCTTTGTATGTGCACGTGTTTCGAGATGCCTCTGCAGCCGATTTAAACAAACTTGCTTGGCGGATGCGCTCCGAGCGGGGCACCCCTATGGAGGCTGTTAACGAGGGCGAATTGCAAGAGCTCGAACCCGCTTTGGGCCCGGATTATAAAGCAGCTATTTTATTAAAGGACCAAGCACGGGCTCTGGATCCCGGCGCAATTGGGAGAGTGTTATTTGAGAAAGCGATGGCGATGGGGGCTAAATTTCGTCAAGCGAATATTCAAGGGATAGTAACTGCAGCAGAAGGGGGCTGGAATGCGGACACGGATGTTGGACTTGTTCACGGTGATAAATTAGTTTTGGCGGCAGGCGCATGGTCGGCGCAATTATTGGTCCCACTCGGCATTAAGGTTCCGTTAGAGGCGGAACGCGGTTATCACTTAATCTTCAGGGAGCCCGGCGTAAAGTTAAATAATTCGATCATGGAACATGATGGCAAATTCGTCGCCAGCTCTATGGCTGACGGGGTACGCACCGCCGGCACGGCCGAATTCGCAGGTGTCAATGCCGCACCTGATTATCGTCGTGCGAGAGTTTTGGCCCCTTTGACCAAACAATTACTTCCGGGACTAAACACCACTGATACCGTCGAATGGATGGGAAGGCGCCCGTCTTTTCCGGACAGTTTGCCATGTCTTGGTGAATTACCCGGGTATCCGGGGTTGATTGCGGCTTTTGGACATAGCCATTATGGTTTTGGCATGGCTCCGCAGACGGGGCGTGTTATTGCCGAAATTGTCACTGGTGCGGCGCCAAATATCGATATGACGCCATATCGAATTGATCGGTTCTGATGGACAACATTTTTGACTCAATCGTTGGTTGCGGAGGGTTGCTCGGCTCTGCTATTGGCTTCGGTCTTGCGCGTGGTGGCGCGCGTATAGGCGGAGCCGTCGCTGCGGAAGCCGCTGGCCGCATTGCGGCACTCGGGTCGCTCTGTGAATTGGGTCGTATAACAACACTTGACCGGGGCCGCCAAGCGTTTAGGTACATCGTAATCCCAAAAAGAGAACGCAAAGTGCGGCCGTTCTTGGAAGCTTGGTTCCGTTCGGTAGATCATTTCCGATTGCCTTCTGGCGAAAACACAATCCTGTGTCGTTGCGAGGAACTATCGCTGAAGGACGTCCGAGATGTGGTTGAAATAGGATTGGCAGAACCGAATCAATTGAAGAGTTTCTCTCGCGCCGGTATTTGCCCGTGCCAAGGCCGGTTTTGTGGCCTGAGTCTTCAGGACTCGATTGCGCGGGAAACTGGTCGAAATGTATCCGACGTCGGCTACTTTCGACTGCGTCCGCCTATTAAGCCACTGCCTTTAGATGAGCTAGCGGAATTAGATTCGGAGCCTGAGGCCAATATAAGTGCGCGTTCTTCGGAAAATGATGGCGTTGAGAAATACTGCTGATGCCATCGTCATCGGAGGGGGCATCCATGGATGTTCAGCGGCGTTGCATTTGGTGTTGCGAAAACTTTCGGTCATTGTCTTAGAGAAAGATTACGTGGGCTGTCATGCATCAGGTGTAAACGCGGGTGGTGTAAGACGATTAGGGCGAGATTTTACGGAATTACCTCTAGCTCAAGCCGCTTGGGAAATGTGGCAGGATATGCCAGCTCTGGTTGATGATGATTGCGGGTATAGGCAGTCACGCTACCTAAAAGTAGCGCGCAATGATGTTCAACTTGAAGCCGCTCGTGCTCGTGTGGCCGAGCTTAATAGGCGGGGGTTCACTCATGAAGAAGTAATAGACCGCCACATCTTGCGTCGACTGCTCCCAGCCTGTGGGAACCATTGCTTGGGCGCCCTTCATGTCGAGGGTGATGGGGCGGCGCTGCCTTTCAGAACTACGCAAGCTTTCAAGCGCCGGGCCGAAGTATTGGGTGCGTATTTTTCAGAACAAACACCTGTTAATAGGGTTACACGAAGGAAGTCGCTTTGGCATGTTACGACACCGTGTGGTAATTTTGAGGCCCCAGTCTTAATCAATGCGGCTGGCGCTTGGGGCGGTAATTTTGCGAAAAAGGTAGGTGATGACATTCCACTTGAGGCACACGCACCTATGTTAGTAAGTACTCAAAGTCTGCCAGCATTTGCAGAGCCTATCGTCGGCGCTTTGGGTGCGGCTTTGTCGTTCAAGCAATTCCCCAACGGGACGGTATTGATCGGCGGTGGGGTGTGTGGCGAAGCTTTTCCGAGTGAGAACCGGACGCGCCTTGATATTGCCGGTTTGGAGAGGGTCTTGAATACGGCTCGGGATATTTTTCCAATTATAAGTAAGGCGCAGGTAAACCGCGCTTGGGCTGGTATTGAGGGTTATACGCCTGATCAGCTCCCGGTTATTGGAAGGGGGGGGGCACCAGGTATTCTTCACGCCTTTGGATTTTCAGCTCATGGCTTCCAATTAGCTCCTGCGGTTGGCGGGGTGGTTGCTGCTTTGGTAATGGACGAAACACCTAACTTGTCATTACATTCATTTTCGCCAGACCGATTTTCCTCATCAAAATAAAAATTTAGAGCAGTAAACTAATGTCTGTCTTTTCGCGCGCGGGTTTCAGCAAATACCTCGACCGCCTCAGCGCCAATCAAGCCAATTGTCTTTTGTAGTTCAACGCTATCGGGCCGAAGAAATGGGTTGGTAGTTCTCTCTACAGCCATTGTGCTTGGCACAGTGGGGATCCCGTTTCGCCGCATGCTGCGGACTTGTTTCATGCGCGCAAGCAAATCAGTGTTCTCAGGCTCAACGGTAAGCGCGAAATTTCCATTTGCTTCAGTGTATTCGTGCCCGCAGTAAATCAGTGTCTCATCCGGAAGTGCGGTTAATTTAGAGAGGGCCTCCCACATCTGTGCCGGAGAGCCCTCGATTAATCGACCACACCCCATAGCGAAGATAGTATCACCGCAAAAAAGTGAATGTGACTCCTCGAACCAATATGCAATGTGACCCTGGGTGTGACCAGAAACATCAAAGATTTGTGCTTTTGCATTGCCTAAAAAATACGTATCGCCATCACCAACTTCGATATCTATACCCGGAATACGAGATTTATCGTTGCGAGAACCCACAATAGTGCAGTCCGTACGTTTTTTAATTTCTATGTTCCCGCCAGTATGATCGCCGTGATGGTGTGTGTTAAGGATATGGGTAATCTTCCAACCCTTAAAATCAGCCGCATCGAGGACTGGTTCAACAACCGCAGGGTCTACGACTGCCGTCACACCGATTTCTGCGTCATGCAATAGGTAGACGTAATTATCCTCTAGAACCGGTACCTGATAAGTCTCAATTTTAGACATTGCTATCCGTCGGGTTAAGCTACGATATTATTTTAAATATTTTCTTCGACCCAGCTTTTCAGCATATTAGCAGGTATTGCACCAACCTTAGTTGCTGTGACTTCACCGTCTTTAAATAATATCAAGGTTGGAATGCCGCGCACTCCATATTTTGATGGCGTAATTGGGTTCTGATCAATATTTACTTTGGCAACGGTAACTTTGTTGCCCATAGCTGTATCCAACTCATCCAAAGCTGGGGCAATCTGTTTACACGGCCCGCACCATTCAGCCCAAAAATCTACTAATACTGGCCCCTCGGCTCCGAGAACGTCGTTGTCAAATGATTCGTCTGATACCTGCTTTGGCATGCCATACTTCCTATTTTGCGCGGTTGCACTCTTAAGACTTACTTTCATTGTAAAACTTAGGCAAGCACGGTCTGGCCGTCAAGGTGAAGACATAAGGGTTAGATTAATTATGGTGCGTGTTTGTCCAACAAGGTAGCGGTGAGTGGCATTAAAATAAGCGAATCTGTCCACAGCAGTGCTGCTTTAACGGGCTTTTCCGGAAAAACTTGCTGTAAAAGCACCCGGTAGCTTGCCATTTGGCGGAGATAAATGTGTGCTACATCGGTCTCAATTGAGGGAGGGGGACGATTAGTTTTAAAATCTACCAATAATATTTCGGTTTCAGCAATTAAGAGTCGATCAACCTGTCCTGAGACTACTTGTGCGTCAATTCCTCCAGAAGGTGAAATGCGTCCAATGATTGGGACTTCTGCTCGGCTGCCCGGACCGAATAAGGGGGCGAAACCGGGCGTCTCTAAAACAGAGAGAGTCTCGGTCAAAATTTGTGTCTGTTCCATGCTGCTGAGTTGATGGGCACTAAGTGCTAGGTAGCGCTCAGCAGCTGTCGCGCGGCTTTTTTGAGGAAGGTCTGGAAGAATTTGTAGAAGCGAGTGAATTAGTTTTCCGCGTTGAAAACGTCTCGTTTCATCCGGACCTATTGGCGAATGGACAGTTGGGCCAGTTTCTTGTCTTGAAGGGCTAAGCGGACGGCTAGGGGTTGGCTCGGCTGAAGGAGGGGAGTTGGCCCAATTTGGAAGTGAAACGGGTTTGATATTTTTGTATGAAGTCTGATCGTTAGCTTTCGCTTCAACCTTTTGTGACGATGTTAATCTCAAGACTACTGGGTCTAGCGTGCCATCATCGACGTGTTGAGTCTCGCTAAGTGTTTTTAAGCCCTCCTCAACTAGCCGATACCAGCATCCTTCGTCTAGATCGTATTCCCCTTTCCACCCGGCTATATACAAACGGTCCTCGGCCCGGGTCATGGCTACGTATAGTAAGCGCCGGTATTCTTGCTCTTTTCGTTTGCGTTCTGCGACTGCGAGTTGTTGAAGAAGATCACCTTCGTTATCTTTAAATGCAGGCCAAAAGATGGTCCCCAGATTAGTGGTATGAGTGGCCTTATCTTTTGGTGCATCATACCATAAGATTTTATTAGCTAATTGGCGCGCAGGTAACGTGCATGTATCAGCTAGAAAAACTATCCGAGCTTGGAGCCCTTTTGCTCCGTGAGTAGTCATTACTCGAACCTTGCCACCACTTTGCTCCAAGTCACGTTTGACTTCAGTTCCTCCATGCCCCACCCAATACACAAATGCTTCAAGGGAAGGCACGTGATCGCGTTCAAAATCGAGTGCAAGCCCGAGGAATTCGTTGATGGGATCGTCAGCCTCTGGACCCAAGTGTGCCAGAAGCGACTCGCGGCCACCATCCGATAACAAAACTGAGAAAAATTCGAATGGCTGCATCCGGTCTGCTCGTGATAATAAGATTGAGAGGCGATCATGGGCTGATTGGTAAACGGCGCTATCCTTGGTCTGGTTCTGTAATGACCCCCATAAACCTGTATCCCGAAGATGAGCTAATCTAAATAAATTTTCTTCATCCATTTCGATAAATGGACCTTTAAGAACTGTGGCCGTGTTTAAGTCATCTTCGGGAAGCAATGTAAATTTGGCAACTGCTATCAGATCCATAATAGCTAAATGATCGTCCAAATCTATTCGATCGCGACCAGCTACAGGGATACGTCGGTCCTTTAAAGCCTTAACCATTTCTTCTGCAAATGTAGCTCTGCTTCGTACAAGTATAAGAATATCTCCCGGCTCTATCCGCCGGCCTTGCGACTCCAAAACTTCTTCATTAGCTAACCAACCATCAATTTTCTCTGCAATCTGTGTTGCTAAACGCACCTGAGGGCTCTCGACCGGTATTTGGTCCAGTGGGGCGTCCCAAGGATCATCGTTATCAAAAGCAATTGGCTCCGTCGGTTTCCATAATTCAACTAGTCCGGCCGCGTCGTTACGCGACCACTGATGGCGGATTGGCCGTCCGCCCCAACTTAGACCGTCACTGGCGGCACTGCGCGAAAACACCCCATCAACAGCCTTGAGAATTGCTGGTGTTGAACGCCAAGAGAGCCCCAATTTGATCGTATTCCAACCTTGTTTGGCTTTGCGGGCATGACGTTCCATCTGGCTACCCGTAGTCCCAAAGCGTTCCGGGTCTGCGCCCTGAAAAGAATAGATTGACTGCTTTTCATCTCCAACTGCGAAAATAGTACGGGGATACTGCACTTTTCGTCCAACGCCCGAAAAAAAATCACCCGCTAACGCCCTAATAATTGACCATTGCGTAGGGCTTGTATCTTGCGCTTCGTCGACGAGAATATGGTCAATGCCGCCATCTAACTTAAAATGCACCCAAGAAACGTCTTCGAGTGTGCCCAAAAGGGCAGCCGCATGGAAAATTAGGTCATCATAATCAACCATTGCACGTTCTGATTTAAGCCGCCCATAAGCCCCAAGAAGCGTTGCACCGACTGTCAAAAGTGCTTGTGTGTTCTCAGCTACTTGGGAAGATTTAAGCTTCTGGGTGACCGCAAAAATCCGACTTTGTTCAATAAGCAGCAGATCTAGTGCCTGGGGGTGGACCCTTGCAAGGGTTTGGGTCATAAGTCCCCTCGCGGACCGGGGTTGATTTCTTTGGGTAAGGAAGATTGGGAAGTATTTTTCAAGTAATGTGAACGCGCGCGACTTTTCATTGTCACTAAGCCATGCGCTGAGTTTTTCGCCACGTTCCATATCGGTTTTAGTTCCCGATCTAAGAATATCGGCAGCGGAGTTAAGGCCTGAGATATCGACTGTCTCGTCTCGGCAGGCGTCTGTAATTATTGTTTTCTCGGTGTCCTTTTCGGCTAGTCCAAGTAACTCGCGACCTAATGTTATGAGTATTTTTAGCGCATTATCTGTATTTTTACTGTCATAAGCGGAGAGCATGGCTGCAAGTTTATGACGACCAGCGTCAAGTTCCGTCATTACGTTAGCGAACCCATCCTCATTAACCAATCCGGCTAAGTGGTTAAGTGCACGGTTTAAATGAGACCCTGTATCTGTATTTGATTGTGCCAAAACTTGGTCACGCGCCTGTTCTCGCAGCTCTGCTGATCGCCGCTCGTCGATCACGGTAAAGTGCGGCGGCAGGCCAGACTCTAAAGGAAAGCGTCCGAGCAAGCTCTCACAAAAAGAGTGAATGGTTCGGATTCGCAGGCCGTCTGGCGAATCAATGGTTGAAGCAAAAAGCTGCTGAGCATAATCTAATTCGTCATTGCTTGGCGGGCGAGCAAGCAAAACTGAGAGTTGGTCACGTAATAACTCTTTTTTAGTCGCCGCCCATTTGCCTAACCTTTCATTTAAGCGGAGTGCCATCTCGCCTGCGGCTGCTTTTGTAAAAGTTAGACAAAGAATTTTGGAGGCCGGCGTGCCCATTAATAAAAGTCGAGATATACGATCAACTAGTACCCGTGTCTTTCCTGTGCCGGCGTTTGCAGAGACCCAAACTGAGCTTTTAGGATTGCTAGCGGCAATTTGTGCGGCGACTCCATGTTTGAGAGTTTCGATGTGTTTCTTGGATTTCATCGTCGCCTACTGGTACGCCATTCCTTCACGCGCGATAAATGATCATAGTCGCCATAGCGATTTAGAAACTGCGGTCTAGGTTGCGAAAGGTAGGGTGTTTTTGGGTCTTCAAACAGATGGATAAGTTTTGTAACCCCAATCAAGGTGTTCTCAATTACCTCAGATGTTTCTAATTTCAGCATTTGTTCCTCACCGGGATTACGGCCACCTGATAGCTGCATATAGACCAGTTCGGCGACGGGCCCAGAATATATTTTACCACTTGAGCTAAACCCCCTCTTTTGCAGGATTGCGGCCTCGAGGGGAAGTTGTGGGTTCCAACCGGCTCTCACCTGTTTCGCGGTTGGTGGCGCCCCTGTCTTGTAGTCAATGATTGTATAACCGTTGCCAGCTTTGTGATCGATTCGGTCCACACGCGCGGTTATTGTAAATTTTTCTCTTATGCCCGCGATCTCTATATCACCCATAGCCTCAGTGATGAGGGGGCGAAAGCCCGCACCGCGCCTGTTAATTTCGTTGGTTATGAACCAATTAGCAATTCGTTGGAAGCGTGGCCACCAGAGTGCGTAGACGCCCGGCCGTGTCAGGTATTTGCTAAAGATAGCTTTGCCAATTTTGTTCAACTGATATTCTGCGTCCTTGGGGAGTTCATCTGGGAAGGTTTTGATAAATTCGTCAAGGATTCGGTGGATTATAATCCCCCGGTCTGATGCGCCGGGATCTGCCTGCAGTGGATCGATGGGATTAAGCCGGAGAATATGCTTAGCGTATATTGCATAAGGGTCGCGAATAAGGGTTTCTATCTCCGTTACGGAGAGCCTGCGGGGCCGAGCTTTGGCGTGTGGCATTGGGCAGGGTGATTTAGAAACACGCATTTTAGCGGGGGTGTCCAAGGATTCGGCCCAATCAACCCAAGGCGATTCATCTTTGAGAGCATCTGTCAAACCCTCCTTTTCTAGGAGGTTATCGAGGCGCCTTAGCCACCGGCTAGGCACTGTGGGTGCTCCGCCAAGTTTTGTCGCGCGGGTCAAAACTACCCTCGGCGCACCAAACCCTTGAACAAAGTCATGGGCAGTGAGGCCAAGACGTCTCTCTGGAACAGGTAGGCCAAAAACCTCCATCATAGGGCGGCTCATCCATGGGTTGGAAGGCGCCTCGGGAGGCCAACTACCCTCATTAAGGCTTCCTAGAATTGTTAGGTCGGCGTGTTGTAGACGCGCCTCCATCAAACCCCATATAAATAATCGTGAATGCGTGCCATACTTCGGTCGGACCACGCGGCCAACGCAAGCTGCCTCAAAAAAGGCGGGGTAATCTCGACAATCTATCTGTTCGATTGCGTTGGCAGCTTCTGCAAGTTCTTGCATTAGACCTGCAGCAGTCTCTCCTGCATCGCCGGCCCATAGCCTCGCCGCTCCGCTTGATCTATGACTTCCGTTTCCAGGCCTTGCCAAGGCTTCTGCGGAAGCCACATGGGCTTGGACAAGCTCTGAAAGTGAGCATTGTTCGGTTTCAAAGGTTTTAAGGAGTGGGGATAAAGCACTTACGAATAAGGTGAGGAACCCAATAAGATCTGGGTGAACTTCTTGCGTCATACTGCGCAATGAGTCGTAAAGTGCTGAGGGGCCCGGTGCTAGCTTCGGGCCTCGCAGCACCGCCAGTTCAAGTGCACGAGCGCGACTTCGGCAGTCTGCTGCCTCTAATCCGACCCGGGTCATTGGGTGCTTAAGAAGGGCCAGAAGTTTAACTGGTGAAAGGCCGTCCGCAACTGCTGCGGCAGTCAGGCGTAAGAATATACCGGGAGTGCTTTGAGCCAGAGGATATCCAGCAGAATCATCTATTTTCACACCCCACCGGTTGAGTGCCGCAGCTACGCGCCGGGCCAGGTTTCTGTCTGGCGTTACTAACGCCGCTGTCTTGTTGGGACTCTCAAGAGCTCGCCGCATCATTAATGCAATGACCTGTGCTTCTTCGGCAGTTCCGGGACAATCGACCCGCGTGACGCCATTAAGCGCTTCAGTCAACATTGATTGGTCGGGGAACCTCGGAATTTTGGCCTCCGCAGGGGTCAGAGCCGCATTGATAAGTTTACTGCGTGTTTTTGACGCGACCACTCCAGGTTCTGCTGGCCAAATGGCAACATTTTGACGCGTTATATCGAGGTGCTTAATTAATTTAGCCATCCCAAATTGGGGATGAGATGGTGCAAGGCAGTTCCAAGTATCGTCTGACGCGTCTAGGTCCAAACCGGGTAACACGACTATGCCTTGATGTAATCCGGCAATAACTTTTAGTAAATCGGCCGTCGCTGGAATTGAGCCGGTAGAACCAGCGGCAATCACTGGTCCATTCGGGGGCGCTTTCAGCCACGTCTGTGCTCGGGCCTGTAGAAGCCGATTACGTCTCTCTGAGGGATCTAATACGCCCTCAGACTCAAGCAATTTTGGCCACACATTTGTCAGAAGCTTAAGAAAGTCCAGCGTTATCTGCCAGTGATCTGCGAAAGAAGAGGGAACTAGATCAGACAAAGCCGAAAAGTCCAGCTGTTCAGTCTGAGTTTGATCAAGAAGCTTGGCGAGTTCCAGCGCCAGAAACATTGCTTGATCAGGGCGGGTATCAACTTTTGGTCTGGCCATGATTAGGCGCGCCAATATCAACTGACGGCGGAGGCTGGTTATTGCAGGGAGCGTATCGAGAATGATTTCCCCGTTTGATCCGTCAGAGTTCAACGTTTCTAAATTATAGCTCTGAATCAGAAGGCCTTCGTCCTCTGTGTCACCAAGAGGAATCATTCGCGGCAACAAAAGTGCTTGGCCCTTAGATTGTCGCAAAAATGCCTCGCTTAACGCTCGGCATGCACGCCGAGTCGGCAGAAAAATTGTTGTCGCTGCTAAAGTCTCTGGGGATGCGCTAGTTAGATTGCCAAGACCTAACGCAAGGGCATCGACGAAAGGCCACCCGGAAGGGATTGTGTAAACATCGGTATGAAATTGGGCAGGGTGCTGAAAAAAAGTCATGGGAAGGAGTATACCACACTGTTTTTTATCGGTGCCGAACACCTGGATAGCGCATTTTCATGTAAGCTTCGGCCTCAGACAAACCATCTGGCGTTCCAATATGGAACCACTCTCCATCGTGGACTATACCGAAGAGGCGCTCTTGTTCCAGTAATCGATCGTATATGACATTAAGAGAAAATGGCCCATTCGGAGTATTCTCTAGGGTTTCTGGCTTCAGCAGCTGAATCCCTGTAAATAACCATGGAGCAACCTCCATTTCTGCCCGCCTTTCAAGCTTACCAATCGTATTGCAGCTGAAATCACCACGTCCCACATACCCATAGGCCTCGACGGTTGAATGCAACAGCAACAACGCATCCATGTTACCCTCATCCCAAACTGAAGCCATGCGAGCTAGGGCATCTGTAGGCCCGTTAAGCCAAAATGCATCCGAATTGACGACCCAAAAAGGCTTCTTGCCAAGCAATGGTAGAGCATGTTTCACTCCGCCGCCGGTCTCGAGAAGCTCAACTTCAGGCGAAAAAATTATTTTTGGTGATTTTCTTTTGCCCAGATGCTGCTGGAGCTTATCTCCAAGATAATGTGTGTTAACTATGGCTTCGGTAACGCCTGCCTCCTCTAGTCTATCAAGTGCATGATCTATCAACATGCGGCCGTCCACCCTCACCATGGGTTTCGGTGTTTTTAGGGTGATTGGGCGCATACGCAAGCCTTTGCCGGCAGCTAATACGATTGCACGTTTCAGTGACGAGCTCATGCACTCCAAGCTCTTGTTTTTATTTGTATTCGCAACTCTTTTGCCACGTTGATATTTATCCAAGATTCTACGGGTTCAAGCAGAGGATGCCCCAGTGAGCTCTCCAATAACTCCCACACTCTGGGGAGGTGAACCATATAGCTGTTTTTCCCATCCCGTTTTGAAAGACGTGTAAATATGCCAATAACTTTTGCGTGTCTTTGCGCAGCCAATATAAAAAATGCATTTAAAAATTTATCTTGCGCTGGTCCGGGATGACTTAAATCAGGCATTGCTGTCATATAGCGTTTTAACATATCTGCTTGTAATTCTGGCGCTATATCTCTCCTCGCATCTTCGAGTAAGGACATTAAATCATAGGCTGGATGACCGCACAAAGCGTCTTGAAAATCGAGAAGCCCACAGCGTTGCAGACCGAAATTTTCATGAAGATACATTAAATTGTCGATATGGAAATCGCGCAATACTAATGTTACTGCGCTTCGGTCAAGTTGATTTGTTACCGCCTCCCACCTGGCCACATAATCTTTACGTGCAGCGGGGCTGACCTGTTTCCCAGTTAATGACGGAATAAACCAGTCGGTTAATAACAAAACTTCATTGACTAGACGCTCGGTATTATAAAGGGGAAGGTAATTTGGCACCGTTTGGCTCGTGGGTTTTGCGTGTAAATCGGCAAGCAAGTCTATAGCCAAGGAGTACAGATGTCGTTCTCGTTCGATAAAGTCTTCAGCCCCTGACTCACTTAAAACCCGTGCAAAGGTCTGGTCGCCAAAATCTTCTAAGAGAAGAAAACCATTTATAGCATCTTTTGCAAGGATGTCCGGTGCTGAATACCCGAGTGTTTTTAGGTGTCTTGCGATGCTGACAAATGGCAGTATTTTCTCTCTCGGTGGCGGGGCATCCATCAGGACTGCACCGTGCGCACCATTTTTTAAACGGAAGTAGTGCCGAAAGGACGCATCATTAGCTAGTGGTATGGCGTCTTCATACTTCCAGCCATGTTGGGTTAAAAAATCCGCCATGCTCTTGGATCGACTCTGGCTAGACATGGGTTGTATCATCGCTGTTAAACTCTCTGAGTTTGGCTGACCAGTATCCGTGACCAACAAGACTTACCTTACGCTGGTCAGGTTTTCGCCCTTGTGTGAATGTAATCTCGAGACGGTTATTTGGCAAAAATATGCCAATTTTTTCTGGCCACTCAATCAAAGATATACCCTCTACTAAGGCATCTTCGATGCCGAGCTCCACGGCTTCCTCTGCATGCTGTAAACGAAAAAGATCAAAGTGGTAAATCTTCATCTTTTCGCCTTCATAAATTTGCAGTAACGTAAAGGTTGGACTAAGAACTTCTTCATCGGCATGTGTAGATGCCTGTATGAAAGCACGGGCAAAGACAGTCTTTCCAATGCCTAAGTCCCCCACAAGGGTAATAACGTCGCCAAGTCGGGACGCCTGAGCAATACGTTTGCCAAAAGCCCTTGTCGCTTGTTCATTGGCTAAGTCGAGTGGTAATACAGCATTTGACTTGCAGCATATCATGAGCAACCTTTTAAAGACCGTTTATTTGTCAAACAAGCCCCTACCTTACGGGAACAGCACGGTATAAAGTAACAAAAGAATAGCGATCTATTGGTCTTAAATTTTTGCGAATACGAAACAAATTGCCAATTATATAACCGGTGACTTTGCATCCCTTAGATGTTCAACTTCTCGGCGCTGAGCTGAACGGTCTCTTTTAATTTGTGATTGCGGTATGTTGGTCATGTTCCGGGTTCGAGCTTGGCGCACATCATCTTATGTGTATTTAAAAATTTGATTTATAATACTGGTAATAATGTATGTTGTTTCGCTATCTGAAGAGGCATAGCCCTTGAGCGTGTTAAGAGGAAGGGTTTATCTGGACCACGCGTTGAGGGAATGGAATTTCTATGCCCTTTTCAGTCAACGCCTCGTTAATAGAGTGGCGCAGATCCGATGCGGTCCGCATACGCTGTAACACGTTTGACAAGAAACCGCGAACCTCAAATACAAGCGCGCTGTCACCGAAGTCTTGGAATAAGACGAGAGGTTCAGGATTTTCTAGGATATTGGTGTGGGCCCTAGCGCAATCCAGCAAAATTTTCTCAACCTCCTTGGGGTTGGAACCATAGGCTACTCCGATAGAAACCTCGACTCGACCCAAGATATTTTTATGGGTCCAATTAATGACAGGCGACGCGATGAGATCAGCGTTCGGTATAATCACGCTCGCACGTTGAAAAGTCTCTACCTCGGTAGAGCGCACATTGACCTTTTTAACGGTACCTTCGTGACCGCCAATGATAACCCAATCTCCTGGTTTGATGGGTCGCTCGACCAATAAGATAAGGCCCGAGACAAAATTACTGACAACGTTCTGTAACCCAAAGCCCAAGCCGACAGATAGCGCGCCTGCAATCAGCGCCAAGTTGGTGAGATCGAGCCCAAGGGCTGAAATAGCAACTAATCCGGCAATTATAAAACCCACGTAACCGACCCCGGTTTTTAGAGCATCGCGCACACCCTTGTCGCTCGATAAATTTGGAAGGAAATGTCTTTCGAGAGCGCGTTGAATGATCCGTGTTCCGGATATGATTAAAGAGAACAACAATAAGCCGAAAATGATGTCGATCAGGGAAAATGTGTAAGAGCCTATCTGAATTCCATTCAAAAGATTGGAAGCGGATTTTGTCGTTTCACTGGCGCTAAAACCCCACACGGGCAGAAGGGCTAAGCCTGCCAGAATAAAAAGCCCGCCATCAAATAACGTGCGGAGCCAAAAACTCACTTGGTCTACCCCACCATCATTTAGTGCTAGATGATCCCGAAGGATACGGCCTAGTCGATAGTCCTCACTGAATGCGACGGCTAATGTCTCACGTCCAACGACCCGTAACATGCCAAGCCCAGCCATGGTCAAGGCGGTCAAGACGAGCGAACTGAGCAGATAGTTTGCAAGGCCTGAGTAACCCAGCGCTGCAAACAGAGGCAATGCTAATAGGATTATTCTTGTGACAGAACGAATCCTTGGGAATATCGCAATAGACAAATCTCCTTTCTGAACCCAAATGCGCCCAGAAAGCAGTAAAAGAAGCAACGGTGCCATTACCAGCGTATAGATTAGTGATGAAATCGATCTCAGCTCAACCGATGGTGCGGCCCAAGCGAAAGCAACATTGATACCCTCAAAAAAAAGATAAACCCCGAGGTTAAGTTTTAACCGGTGGACAAGAAGCCTTGCTCCCTCTGACTGAAAGTTTAGTAAGCGCCACTCAGGACGCCGTGGTGTGAAAGCGGCATTAATAAGTGCATAACCGAATAAAAATAATACTAACGCTTGCGCTCCGCCTTGCAGCACCGATGCTAAAGTATCACCAACCAGTTCCGTTTGTAGGGTTGTGGAACTTAAAATTATAACAAATAGAATAGGGGCAAGCGTCCGCCCAGTGCCCTCTATCGCTCCAGCAAAGACACGACGAGCATACGTTGGGTTTTGTAATTCATGGACCCGACCATAATTCTTACGCAACCTTTTACCTACGAACCAGCCGGCTAGAGCGATAAATATTGCAGTGAGCAAATTACGAATGAATGTAGACTTTATCTCAGCTTGTTTGGCCAGTTCTTGCCACCATTCAAAAGGTGCCACTATAAAAGTTTGAGTGGCAAGGTCCAAAGCCTCTGGAACGGCAATAAACCATGCAGCAGCATTGATAGGAGTAGTTGTTTGATCGAAGAGCTGAGCTTTCAAACGCTCTCTAGATCTGGCACCAATTTCTCCCAAGGCTTGATTACCCTTGACGATAATTAGCTTTGTTTGTTTTGCCAGGCCCTGAAATTTCGCTAAAGTTTCTTCCATTGATATTCGGCGAGCCGCGACCGAATCTGACTCTGGGATTGAGTCCAATTTAGAACCGAGTGTGGCCAACAGATTTTCAACCTCTTTGGATTCGCGAAGAGCTTTAAAACGAGCCTGTTTTGCGGCATCTATAATCGAGTTCAGTCTTGCGCGCAGAGCGTCTTCATCCTTGGGCCCTATAAGGTTGCTCTCGAGGCGCACAAAAATTTCTTCAACAACACGGTCCCAATTGTCAATCTGTGCGTTGAATGTGACGCTGTCCTTGGCCTTGACCCCGCCGATTAAAAGGAAAAAAACAAATGAAATGGGAATTAGAATGGCTTTAAGAGACTTTAGCATGCTCACTGACCGCCTTGGTTTGTCTCTATTTTTTTCGAGTGGGGCTGCTTTGACCATAGCACGGTCGATTAGAAATTTAACTTTGTTTGTGAACATGGATTCGTACAAGCAATCTTTCTAAATTAAATTAATTATTATAATGGTTTAATGGTCAATCGAGGCATTGGAAAGCTTCTCAATGTGGGAAAGGGTTCTCGTCGCACTCTGGCTTACAGTTGTATTGGAGATGGTTTGAGGGGGAAAGCGTGTCTGGGAGTCGGGTTCGATTTAATAGCCTTCATATCACCTCGTCGTTTCGGTCGTCTGTCTCGCCGTAGCGCTTTAAGATTGGAGATTTGGTACCTTCGTACACACGATCTAAGCCTTGAGAAATACGCTTGTTTTCTCGCTCAAAAAGGGAATTTCCGTCGAGATCGCTATCGACAATGAAAGGACCAAAATTCTGCACCTCTAATACCCACATGGCTTGGGCAATGCCAAGATCGTCCAACCAGACGGCATCGAGAACATTTTTAACACCGCGTCCAAGAAGAGCCCCTGTGCCGTATCCGACCGTTGTGAGATATATTGCACCATTAGGCACAAAAATATTGCGATAGTCTTTACCCGACATGCCGCCTTTACCGATAATCAATTTGGCACCAGATAATTCAAACCATTTTTCTAACCATTTGGAAAATCTAAAAGATGCTGTCGCCGTAACGGCGCGCAAATTATAACTACCGTCTGTGTTGACAGCGGCGGCAGGTGAACAATGAAAGTTGGTAGCGCTTAAGCTAGGCAGTTTAAGTGGTATTGTAGCCCCCTTCTCGATAACCTTAGTGTAAACTCCCTCTCGGCCTGTATAGACGACGCCATCCAAGTAAACGATATTGCCAATTTCTAGTGAACGCAGTGCAGTTGGGCTCGGATTAGTGCTCAGGCGGATTGTTTTGAGGGCGCTGGTGGCATTTGCCATTCAACCGTCTCCCGTCTCATATAAGGGGTGAACCATTTGGGATCAGTGCGCTCCTGGACCCGGCCGTCAGCGTGGATGCGCGCTGTTGCCCGCCTAGAGGATAGGCAAAAAGCGTGGACACTCATGGGCATTCCGCCGGTATGGCAATAGCCGACCTCGACGTGACAATCCACCACCATAGAGTTTCCAACGAAGCCCATGGCTCCCATGCCTATTGAGTTGCCGATTTTAACTAATTCATCCTCAAGTGCGGCAACTTTTGGATCTGGATTTTTGTCGCCAACTACGCGGAGACATGCGGCGCGCTTACCCAATAACATGGTCGTATCCTTTGAGCCGCCGAGCCCTACGCCGATAATAGCTGGCTGGCAAGCGAGCCCTCGCTTACCGAAGGCCACAAGACTGTCGATGAAAAATCGTTTAATTCCATCAATTCCGTCTCCCGGAAATAACATCCGATAATCCGTGCCAAAAAGGCCCCCTTTGTGGACGGTGGTGATGTCGATCCAATCACTATTTGGTTCGAATGCATACTCGATTTCAGGTGCGTTGATTCCGCAGTTGTTGTTGTGATCTGTGCGCCAAAGGGGATGGACTCGGTTGGGTCGAAGTGGAACATTCTGAGTAGCTTCCGCGGTAGCACGTCGCAGGACGTCCTCCAACGCAACGGCTCCGCCTAAAATGTGCGCCTCGTTGCCCAGTTTCACATACCAACGCGGCACACCCGTATCTGCGCACATGGCACGGCGATCTTCCTTTGCTGCTTCGTAGTTTTGGAGCATGGCTTCAAGGACGAACGAGGCCAAATCGCCATCTTCCTGTGATGCCGCCTTTTTTAAGCCTGCATGATAATCATCTGGAATTTCGATAGCAGCTTTTGCCATCAGACGCCCGGCAGTTTCGTGAATAATATTAATATCGATCATGGTCAGTCTGTATTATTGCAGTATAGTCTACTTTCACACTTACAACTCATAGGGCCTCGAGGCAATCCCCTGTCACTAGAGATAGTCTTTTTGACAGACCGAGACGATAATTGTCTCCGTCATGGTTTGTAATTTTCCTGTACATTTACCACTCTCCTCTGACCTTTTTATTCCGTGAGAGCTTGGTCGCCGAGCCAATCGGAATTTCCATTAAATCTTCAGCCCATATCACCTCACCTGTAAAAATATTGGAGACCTCAGCTATTAACCGCTCACGAATGCCAGGTTGGTCAATATGTTGCAGAACGTGGGTGAGTATTAAGGTGTCTACATCTGCCCGCTGGGCTACCTCTGCGACATCCAAGTGTCCACCGCAGCCATCTCGGTACTGATCTGATGGCTCGGTTCCTGTTTCAAAGTGTGTCATGTGGATCAACGCGTCACAACCTTTGGCGAGTTCAATCACCGGTTTATGGATAGAGCCAGAGTCACCAGTGTAACACATAGAACCCATATCGCTGTCCAATCTGTAAGCGTGGCATTGCAAGTAGGGTTGTACATGTGAAGACTCTGCGACGGTCACTCGCCAAGCGTTCTCGTCAATGATATCGCCGGGATTAATCTCCAAAACCTCTGGCGCTGGCTTGGCACGCGGTAGCTTGCCCCCCCGTAACTCATATATGTCAAGGCTTAAACGGTGATTGACGCGAGCTGACAGGTCTGGACCGTAAACACCATCATCGCCAAAAAGACGTTCCGTCATGAGAGCGATTGGTGGAGGGCCATAAACTTTGAGTTCCGGTATTTTTCCGGCGCCCATATCCCAGCGTTGCAGAACAAGCCGAGCGTAATCCAGACAGTGATCGTAGTGGAGGTGAGTGAAGAAAGCATGGGTTACATCTGTTGCTCGTTTGCCGCTCTCAAGCAATCGGCGATGAGAATCAGGACCGTGATCCATGATGATTAAATCATCCCCAGTTTCAATCATATAGCCAGAGCAAGCTCGCTTTATTGAGGGCGCGGGCGTGCCGGTACCCAAAATAGTGATTTTCATGGCGGAAACTCCGTACTTTTGCTTATTCGTCAAAATTTTGTTGTTCGGTCTCTACTAACTCCACCAATTGCTCGTACAGCACGTCTACGAGGCGAGTTTTTGAGCTGTCTCTGCGAGTTAGCAGGCCTAATACTCTCTCGGGGGGGTTCAGCCCCAGAGTGATACGCTTGAGTGGAAGAGGGTTGGGCGGCAGAACACATGGTGCTGGAACTATTGTCACCCCGAGATTAAAATAAACCATGTTGGAAATCGATTCAATCGTATCCAGCTCCATCAAGTCGTTTACTTTGATACTTTGTTTTCGGAGCCAATCGTCAATCAGTTGGCCGACCCATTGGTCTCGGGGCAAGCGGATAAAAGGAAATTTTTTTAGAAGCTCACGCACCGATCCATCAGGACTATCTGGGGGTGCTAATAGGATTAAAGGCTCGACTGCAAATGGACGATAAATTAAGTGATCGGGAATACGAGGGGGTTGAGTGACAATTACGGTGTCCAGTTGTCCACGCTCCAATTCTGGTATTTGTTCACGGGCGTGGTTTGGCACGAGGTGAACTCGAAGTTCTGGATAAATACTGCGCAGTGCGCTCACTACCTTGGGGATAACGCCGGTCATTGTTGTTGGCATTGCACCTATCGATAGTTCGCCATTATAGATTTTGTCACTGGGAATTGCGTTCATCATTAGGTCGTAGACGACAATAGTCTCCCGCGCTCGTTCAACCAGTTCAAGCCCCTCAGCATTTAGCGCTGGTGGGCGTTTGCTACGATCAAATAAAACGACGTTCAACTCGTCCTCTAAAGATTTCATTTGCAAGCTGACGGCAGCTTGTGAGATTGCTACAGCTTCTGCAGCCAGTCCAAAACTACCTTGTTCAGCGACTGCAATAAGGGTGCGTATCCTGCGAATAGACATAAATTAAATGCAACAAATTAGAACAGGGCAACATTATAAATAAAATTTAATAAAATTATAAATTTTTTTTCCTTTTATTAAAAAATCTTATAGGGATAATAGATTGCTATTGAGGTATCTTTACTATTCGGCATGGCCAGAAATTAATGAATTATATGTGTGCCCAGTCGTAGATCGGATTATATTACTTTAAATTTAGATTTGCATTACTGACCCATTGATAAGAAACTTTCAAAATCCGGACGGAGTGAGAGCCGGATTACGAACCAAACATAGGGAGGATTAATAGGTATGTTTGAGACTGTAATTAGAAGTAAATTATGTGCAGCGGCTATGGGTGGGTTGTTTGCCTCCGCCATGGCATTAAGTGGTGCTCTGCCCGCGAAGGCTGAAGTGAATGAAGTTCGCTTTGCCCAACAATTCGGCCTGCTTTATTTGCCTATGCACGTAGTTGTGGATAAAAAGTATGTCCAAGCCTGCGCGAAGGATGCAGGAATGGCGAGCCCGAAGGTTAAAATGTACAAGTTTTCCGGCGGTGCTGCCGTAAACCAAGCCTTGCTATCAAATAATGTTGATTTTGCTGCCGGTGGTATAGGCCCACTTCTGAAAATGTGGGATAAAACAAAAGGTCGTTTGAATGTCCGCGCTATGACATCATTGTCAGCAATGCCGTTGAAGCTAAATACAAACGATAAGCGCATTAAAAAGCTGGAAGATTATGTTGGTATTAGTGACCATAAAATCGCAACTCCTTCTGTAAAGGTCTCCATTCAGGCGGTGGTTTTGCAAATGGCAGCGGCCAAAAAATGGGGCGCGAAAGATGCTTACAAGTTAGATCCATTAACAGTATCTATGAAGCATCCGTCGGCAATGGCCGCATTATTGGCCGGCGGCCAATCGGTAAAAAGCCACTTTGCAACACTGCCAACCTCATACGCGGAGTTGAAAAGTGGAAAGGTCCACAATGTGCTAACATCTTATGACGTATTGGGCGGCGAGCACTCCGTGGTGGCCATGTACAATACGGAAAAGTTTAAAACATCCAACCCAAAAACGTACAAGTGTGTTTGGCAGTCTTATCGTAAGGCCATTAAATGGATTAACGATAACAAGAAAGATGCTGCTGGCCTTTATAAGCGTTTTACAAAATCAAAACTGAAGCTTGAAGATATTGAGGGCATGGTAACAAACTTAAAAGAAATGCATTATAATTTGGAGCCACAACGGACAATGCAATTCGCTAAGTTTATGCACTCGATTAAGGCTATTAAAAGCATGCCGTCGAGCTGGAAAGACTACTATTGGGAAAATAACTATGACCAGAACGGTAGTTAAAACATGAATGGCGGTTCTTCGGCCGTGGCGGATAACACCGCCGCGGCCGCCGTCGAGCCCATATTGGATGTCGATGGCGTAACGCTTCAGTACAAGACCAAAGAACACTTAATTACGGCAACTTACAGAGTAGATTTTAAAGTCTATCCAGCAGACCGGTTCGTTCTACTCGGGCCCTCTGGTTGTGGTAAGTCGACCCTTCTGAAGGGGGTAGCGGGTTATATGACGCCGGTTGAGGGCGCGATGACCTTGAAAGGCAAGGTTATAAAGGAGCCCGGCCCTGACCGCGTGATGGTCTTTCAAGAATTTGACCAGCTTTTGCCATGGAAAACAGTTAAGCAAAATATCACCTTTGCCCTGACTAATGGTGGCAAATGCGCGAAACAGTCGGAAGCCGAAGACATCGCAATGCACTACATCAACAAAGTAAAACTTGACCGATTTGAGGATACTTACCCTCACATGCTGTCTGGTGGTATGAAACAGCGCGTCGCCATTGCGCGGGGGATGGCCATGGAGCCGGATGTGTTGCTTATGGATGAGCCCTTCGCAGCGCTCGACGCCTTGACGCGTCTGCAAATGCAGGAGGAATTGCTCCAGCTTTGGGAGGACACGCACTTTACTGTGCTGTTTGTCACGCACTCTATTGAGGAGGCTCTAATCGTCGGCTCGCGTATTTTGGTGCTGTCGCCTCACCCTGGCCAGGTTAAGGCCGAGCTGAACGCCCATCAACTGAGTCATGAAAGTGTGGGTGACCCGGCTTTTGGTGAATTGAAGGCCAAGATTCATAATATGTTGTTCGCCGACCGAATTTTGGAAGATGACCTTGAAGGTAAAGGTCAGCAATAATGAGTAGTGTTCCACAAACGGTCGTCCGTGATGAATTTGAAGCTGTGGACTTAGGGTCAGCAAGCCACGGCGACGTGGCTCGTAAGCTTACCATCTTCGAACGCATTTATGAGATGGACAGTGTCAGAAAGTTTTCAATTTTGCTGTTATTGATGGTGGCTTGGGAAATGTATACGCGGGTGAGTGGCGTCTCTGAACTTATTCTCCCCAAATTTTCTGATACGGCTGCAGCCCTGTACTCCGCCGTTGCTGGCGAACAGCTGCTTATCATGGTTTGGAACTCAATGACCATATTGGTGACTGGATATGCGATTGGATTGGCCATCGCTACTGTGCTGACCACGGCAGCTACAATGACCCGTTTTGGTAGCGATGTTCTTAGTACCCTAACTGCCATGCTGAACCCGTTACCAGCTATCGCTCTTCTGCCAATGGCGCTCCTCTGGTTTGGGTTGGGGTCCGAGTCAATTGTGTTCACCCTCCTGCATTCAGTTATCTGGCCGGTGGCACTGAATGCCCATACAGGTTTCATGGGGGTTAGTGAAACTCAGCGTATGGTGGGCCGAAATTACAGCCTAAAAGGCATTGTGTATGTTGTAAAACTATTGATCCCCGCGGCTTTCCCGTCCATTTTGATGGGTCTGAAGATTGGGTGGGCTTTTGCTTGGCGCACTTTGATTGCGGCGGAGTTGGTTTTTGGAGGCTCCATATCGGACACAGAGGGAGAGCAAGCGGGCGGCCTCGGATGGTTTGTTTTTGCAAACCAGATGGATATGCAAATTCCGCATGTGTTTGCTGGGCTGTTCACAGTAATCTTAGTTGGAGTATTCGTCGAAAATATCATCTTTACGAATATTGAAATGCGCACTGTGCGCCGCTGGGGGATGCAGTCGTCATGAGCAAGAATGTTCCTGAGCTCGTTATGCGGCCGGAATTTGAGGCTGGTGACATACAAGATGCCCACACTGGTGATGTGGAACGGCAGCTATCTATTTTCGAGCGGGTGTGGAACATCAATGGCGTTCGGAAAATTGTTATTCTCTTTGGGCTTGTCGCGACTTGGCAGATTTATACGGTTGCTCTCGATGTAGAGCCCCTTATGTTTCCTTCATTCACGCTGGCAGCGGAGCGTATGTTGAACGATCTCTTCTATGGAGATTTAATTTGGAAAATTTGGTTCTCTGTCAAAGTGCTGCTGTACGGGTATGGCATGGGAATGGGAATCGCTGCTGTCTTAGTTTTGTGGGCGACGGCGAGTCGATTGGGCAGCGACTTTATTGCGACTGCCACCGCGATGTTCAATCCCTTGCCGGCCATTGCGATGTTACCATTAGCTATGTTGTGGTTTGGGTTGGGTACGGCTAGTTTAATTTTTGTTTTGGTACATTCCGTCTTGTGGGCGGTTGCTCTGAACACCCACTCTGGCTTTAAAAACGTGTCTCAGACATTGCGTATGATTGGGGAGAATTATGGCCTACGTGGCGTACCGTTCGTATGGAAAGTCCTAGTGCCGGCTGCATTTCCGTCTATTTTGTCTGGAATGAAGGTCGGATGGGCTTTTGCGTGGCGCACCCTAATTGGCGCCGAACTGGTATTTGGCGCATCCAGTGGCTCAGGTGGTCTTGGTTGGTATATCTTTGAATCAAGCCAGAACATTGAGACGGAGGGGGTATTTGCAGGACTGTTTATGGTGATTCTGATTGGGATCGTTGTTGAAAATATCGTTTTCCGTAACGTGGAGCTCAAAACTGTTAACCGATGGGGAATGCAAAGATGAAGTCAATGGAGCAAGCAAGAACTGGCGAGGCTACTCTCGATTTGGTGGCTTTCTCCAACCCGCTCGCAGCTGAAATTTTCGGGCTCGACCTCTCTCTCCAGCTAAATGAGAATATCATTTGTGCTATTCGAGATGCGTGGTTGCAATACCCTGTTTTAGTAATTCGTGGACAGACCTTGACCCCGGAGCGGCAGCTAGCTTTTGCAGGCAGGTTCGGCGCATTGCAGCGGCATACGGTGACTGAGTTATTGCACCCGGAATATCCAGACATACTGGTTCTCTCAAATACGGGGCGTGGTGGGGCTGCGCCGAGTGACAACGGCGGAGCTTATTGGCATTCTGATATCACCTATGAAGACATTCCTCCAATGGGGTCTATTCTTCATGGCTTGAAGGTCCCTCCCACGGATGGAGATACGCTTTTCGCCGATATGACTGCAGCATACGAAACATTGGACCAAGCGACTAAATCGCAAATTGATGGCGTCAACGCAATCCACTCATACCGCCACCGTTATCAGACCATGATGGACGCAGGTGTTCGCCCACAAAAGACCAATGAGGAGATGGCACGTTGGATAGAGGTTTCGCACCCTATTGCTCGGACTCATCCTGAAACGCAAAAAAAAGCGATTTATGTCAATGAGGGGTTTACGGCGCGGGTTGATGGATTGGTCGCAGAAGAGAGTTCTGCGTTGCTTGCAAAACTGTACGCGCACTCTATCAGTGACCAATTTATTTACCGACATCATTGGCAGACTGGTGACGTCATCATGTGGGATAATCGATGCACCATGCACTGCGCTACACCCTATGACCCCAGCTACGAGCGCTCTATGCATCGTGCTACGATTCGGGGCAGTCGACCCATCTAGCCGAAGTTATGATCCCTCAATTAATCACCTTTGACGCTTATATGGGATTGCTTGATATCCAGTCCAGCCTAGTGCCATTGGTATCTGAGGCGCTTGATATCGATGCGGCGGGAGCATATCCATTGGTTCGGTTATGGCGAGACAAGCAGATGGCGCGTGCCGCTGCTAGTAATTCGCTAGGTATGGGACGCGTTTCGTTCCGGAAGTGTACTCGGTTGGGGTTAAACCATATGTTAGCTCGCGCCGGATGTAATATGAACAATGCTCAAATGGATAGAATGATCAGCGCTTGGGACCGGTTAATCCCTTGGCCAGATGCACGGGAGGTCATCGATGAATGTAAGTTGAAGGGCTACTCCGTCGCTCTTCTTTCGAATGGGGACCAAGACCAACTGAATGCCATCAATCGTGCCTTTGGCAGTGTCTTTGACCATGTGCTCTCGTCCGAGACCGCTGGGTACTATAAGCCGCACCCTGATGTTTATGGACTCACCGCCAAGGTGCTCGGCATCGCCAAAAAGGATGTCCTGCATGTTGCGGGCAGTGGGAATGATGCTCTCGGCGCAGAGGCTTTTGGTATGCCATGTTATTGGTCAAACCGAACTCGTGAGGTGGATATGGACCCCACCTATCCGCCTTCTTTCACTGGACCTGATCTCACTGGATTACTAAATATTATTTGACGTTACTCCGGGTCCAGTGACAGACAAGCCACAGCGCAGTGCTTCCGTCTCTAAAGCATCATCAGGCATTACGTTAGCCAAATTAACGTCCGGCCCGAATTGGTCGATTAAAAACCGCTTCAACTGATGAACATCGCTGAGCGTAATATCTTTAATCCAAGGGCCAGTTAGCTCGAACAGCGTCGCTTTCAGATCCATGCCGGCTTTTAGCTCTTTGATAAAAGATTCATAAGGCGAACCGTCTTTTATCAATTCTGCGCCCTCGACAAGGACCAAATCTGCACCGGCTTCGAGGCAGATGTTAGCCTGTTTTATTAGTTTTTCTGATGATTGCATTTCAACCTTGGAGCCGACTTCGCCATGAACTTCCATGCCAGAATCTATTGCGGTCTGGATCATCCGCGTTCGCTCTTCATCGGTTAACGGAATACAGTTATCTGATATTTCTAATGCATCAAAACCTATGGCTTTAGCTTCATCAAAAAACGGAGTCATTCCCTCCCAACCTTTCGTGGCGAAGACGTACTCCGAGAATTGTCCTCCTAAAAAAGGTTTTACATTATTAGCCTTGTAAGTGTTCAGTTTGGTGGATAAATAATCGCGCGGATATAATCTCGCCGTGCCAACAACGATTTTTACCAAGTCAATGTAGGGGGCTAAAAGTGTCATAGCGTCCTCAGCGCGATGTTGGGTGAGACCCCAGTCCATCATCATGGTAATGCCAGTTGCGCGCGGTTTTTTACTTCGTTCAATCGGGTACTCGACCATTGGGAATGGTATGTTTTGGTTCTTGCTGTTAATCATGAGTTGCTTCCTTAATTATTAGTCGAACATAGCTTGAACGCCTGGAGGAACTGAAAAGCCGAGGTCGCCGCGTTTGATGATTGCCGTCTTCCCGCCATGTTGAGCGATCATTTCCGCTTGCTTGCTGCGTGCTGCTCGGTCAACTTCGACTGGGTTGCAAATAGCCTGAAGCTCTCCCATCAGATCGGCATAAATGGCGGCTATATTCGGGTCTTCATCTGCGTAAAGAAATAAGTTGTTCGTCTCACCGGGGTCGTTAATTAAATTGAATAGTTGATCTGGGTAGTCGACGTAATGAACTAGTTTGTAATCACCTTTACGGATCATGAATGCTGCGGTTTTTGATCCCATTCCATGGTATTCGGAAAAAGCAACTCGGTCGGGTTGATTTTCATGAATGAAGTCCTTTAAATTCGTTCCGGGGAGGCCGGCTCGCTCTTCCTCCCCTCCCTCAAAACCAACACAATCCAGAATAAACGGATATACATCTACCAAAGTCACAGGAGTGCTGACCACTGTAGAAGATGGAATATCAGGCCCACTCAGGATTAGTGGAACAGCTGCGGGCTCTTCATACATTAGTGATTTTCCCCACGCGCCGCGTACGCCCATGTTGTCGCCGTGGTCAGTAGTGTAGAGAACTCGCGTTTCATTTTGGAGACCTGCTTTTTCAAGTGCTGACAACACTATGCCGATTTGCTCATCCATGAACGATATCAATCCTAGATACCCTGCTTGGGCGCGTTTAACGCTATCATTTGTGTTAAAGTGTTCGTCGTAGGCGAAGATTTTTCGGTAGTCATCAACGAAGGGATGAATCGGTGCATTACGTTCTGCGTAAAGCCGAGGTGGCGGTAAATCAAAATTGTAATAGCGATAAAAGTGCTCTGAGGGTGCCGTAAGAGGGAAATGGGGTGCCACCAGCGAAATGAATAACACCCAAGGCTTGTAAGTGTGCTTGGGCGCTTCTTCGTATATCCATTTTTGCGTGGCTGCTACTATATCGCGATCGTAGCGAGTGTACATCGATTCGCCCGGACCTGCCATGCCTGCCATCTTTCGTGATGCCCCGCGTTTAGGGGTGTCCTCATCACGTATTAAGCCCAATAAATCACCCTTACCATCGATGATATGCATGGCTAGCTGCTCGTCTGTAAAGCCATTATCGTCATTGCAAGAGCGAAAGTGCAGCTTGCCAATGGAAACTGTTTGGTGCCCGCGTTCACGAAGCACTGAATGCCAGTTAGGATCAGAGCCATCGAAAGGAGTTGCGTTATCCCAGCAACTGATCTGATGCACGTAACGCCCTGTCGCGAAGCTGGCACGGGCTGGGACGCAAACGGGGCAATTAGTATAGGCTTTATCAAACCGTACTCCATCGCCTGCAAGTTTGTCTAAGTTAGGGGTTGAGGCAATTGGGTGGCCATAACAACCGGTCGCAGAGCGGGTATGCTCATCTGACATGAAGATGATCAAATTTTTTGGAGGGAGTGAAGGCACAATTTATCCTTTTAAAAACCCGTTTTTTTTTCGTGTGTAAAAATAATTTTTTTTTGTCAACCTAGTTTAATTTCACGAAACAGTATATCACAATTACGGTATAACATAATGACTGAACATTGCGACTAATGCCCTAAATAAAATTGAATTTGACAGCTGACGGCATGCTTATTTTGCTTTATGCCCGTTTACTAAAGGCTGGGTGTGTGGAACATGACTTTTTGGGTAATTTAGGCGGCTAAACTTGCCAGTTGCTAAGCGAGGGGCTCAATCCCCTCCAAACCCTCAAATGCGATGGATAATCAGCTAAATCAATGTAAAAGCATCAAAATCGTAATACTATTTCAACCCGTCTATTTTGAGCCATGTTTTCGCGGCTTGTGTTGGGAACAATAGGTTGAGTATCAGCTGACGCCACAGCTAAAAGAAGTTCTCTGTCGATGTTCGATTCTTCCAATAAACCATGAACGACATTTACCGCGCGAGCGGCAGATAACTGCCAATTAGACTGAAAATCGATATTTGAAATTGGTACATTATCAGTATGACCTGTTACAACAACTTGTTTTATATCTGCGAACTCCTTTATTACCGAGCTAATTTTAATTAACAAATCTCTCATTTTTGGTTTGAGATACGCACTACCTTGATCAAACGTCATCTTCTCTGGAACATTAATAGTAATGTTGGTTTCGTTTTTGGTGATTTCCAGACCCGTATTCTTCACCTCATTTTTAAGTTTCTTAAAAACTACGGCTTTATCGGAGTTGACATCTGTGAAGTATTTACTTTTGGTATTCTTGCCAACGTCACTTTTATTCGGATTTTCCTCACAATTTTTTCCCTCAACGCAGTTAACCAGGGTCTTACTATTATCCTCTGGAATTTTACTTTTCGTGGCGGCATTTTCACCCACGCTATCAAAGTCAATATTTGTATCCGAAAGATCAATGATTGAGGCTGTCCCCGGAAGGATTGATGAGGCTGGGGCTTGGTTAAATGCATCAGATATTGCTCCAGCATTTTGTTTAAAACTGTCAGAGTTGATTTCTGAGAAAGACAAAAATAGAACGAACATCACAACCAACAGCATTAACATGTCTGTGAAGGTCATAAGCCACGATTGGCTGAGATCTTTTCTTACTGATTTTCTGGCCATTTAAGCAAATTACTAAGTAAATTATAAATGTATTCTGATGACGCTTTACTATTTCTCAGATTCTTTACTTGGATCTTCCTTACGCCTAAGGTTTTCTGGCAAGTAAGATTCTAAGATATCGTACATCTCCGTAGGATTTTTAAGCTGTTGAATTAAACAGACGCACTCAATAATAAGTGTTCTATTAGCCGAATCTGAATTGAGCTTTGAGTCCAGTTTTTCTGCAACGGGTTGAGCAAACAAGTAAGAAACCAGAACACCATACATTGTGGTGAGTAAAGCGACTGCCAGGCCCTTCCCAACTGTAGTTGGATCCTCAAGGCTACTCAACATTTGTATTAGACCGACAAGAGTGCCAAACATTCCAAAGGCTGGGGCAGCCTCAGCAATAGAAAAGAATATTTTTATGCTATTCTCTTGTCGTACGATATACAAATTCATGTCTGCATTAAGTGACTCTCGAATGTAGGCGCTGTCTTTTCCATCCGCGCACATTTGAAGCCCTTTTTTAAAAAATAAATTTGCAACTGCGCCCATGTTATCCTCAATGGCTAAAAGTTTCTTGGGGCTTTGCCTGCAGTTTTCGCACACATCAATCGCCTTATTTATTATATCTAAGGGATTTGAATCTACGTTTGTTACAACTGCTTTTAGCCCAATTGGAATGGCCTTAAAAAAGCTTTGAATTGGAAACTTAACCATTGTTGAGGCGAAGGTACCGCCCAAAACAATTATAAATCCTTGAATGTTCACAAATTGGGCAAAATTACCGTCTTCACCAATAGCAAAGATAACTACGGTTATGCCACCCATTAGACCAAGTACTGTTGCAAGATCCATTTTATGCTCTTTATGAAATTAATACTGTAAGATATGATAAGATATCAATAATGGACACGTGGTATATAAACATTTACGAGGATCAAGAGTTTCCCGCTACACCGTATTTAATATTTAGAGTTGTAATACACTTTTTTACTTTGTCGTTAATACTAAAACACTCATTCCCAAAGAACACGTCAATGCGGGTACAGTTAGCCGGTTGTAATTACTTCTTACCCAATCATATCTATGACACTTCCCACTTTAGCGACCCTTTTTTATAAGCACGAGACAATTTTATGTTTTGGACTCATTCAAAATCAATTTACTGTTGTCTTTAGACCTCTGGTGGAACTGTATTTAATAATAGCTTCGCTCCTCGACATTATCGGATATAGAGTAGTAAACACCAGTCGGCTATTATTACATATGGTTTTATTTCTGAGCGACTTGCTGTTTTTATTCATAGCGCTGTACTCCTTGGAATTGCAGCTTCTTCTTTAACGAATAAGTTTTGTGCTATCCTAGAACTCGAGTGTGACGAGAGCTTGCTATTTTACTCGTCTTAGGGATCGGTAAATTTTGTGCGTATTTCGCTCCAGTAATCGCCGTGAAATCTTTTAAATCGGTCTGCGACGGATGTTGAACCCTGTATACTTGGCAATTGATCCGTATCTCTCAGCTCTGCCAGCGCCTTGTCACACGCAGAGAAAACAGTGGCTGTGAGAACTGATGGTAGAATAACTATCTGGTACCCGAGATTTTGTGCGTCAATGAGTTTAATTGAGGGAGTGAGGCCGCCGACGACTATATTTAATAAACATGGACCCTTTATCTTTTTTGGCACGGCGATAATTTCCTCCATTGTTTTAGGCGATTCAATAAAGGCGATGTCGGCGCCTGCCTTTAATGCCGCGTTTGCTCGCAGAATCGAGTCCTCAAAGCCGGTTACCGTGTTTGCATCTGTTCTGGCAATAATTATGAAATCTGGGTCTTGGCGCGCAGCCACGGCAGCTCGTATTTTGGAAATATATTCGTCAATTGGAACTAACTCTTTCCCTGCAAGGTGACCACAACGCTTGGGGTTTACTTGGTCCTCAATATGAATTGCCGCCACTCCAGCACGTTCAAACTCATTAACCGTACGAGTGACGTTTAGCTCATTCCCATAGCCGGTATCAGCATCTGCAATTACAGGGATACTGATGGTTCGAGTAATGATAGCGGCATTTGCTACCATTTCCGATTGGGTTAAAAGACCATAATCTGGGTATCCTAACGACATGGATGTACCGGCCCCCGTCATGTATGTTGCATCAAAGCCAGATTGCTCGACGAGACGAGCTGTGATTCCATCATAAACGCCCGGGGCACGAATTATACCGTCACGGGTCAACAACTCTCTTAGATTACGTGGATTGCTCATAGGGTGCCCTCTTGAAGTTCATTATCATGACGTTGGGTATTTAGACACTGTAAATCACTCAGTTGTAACATCAGTAGCAAAATCATAGCATCTATTGGTTGCCTGCTCAAAAAAGCTGACTCAATTAGTCTGCCAAAGATCAAATTGCGATACTAAGAGCGTGCAAAAAATAATGTGTAAATAGGTTTGTGAAAACACGGGAGAATTTGATTAGAGATGCTAATAGATTTTGATACCAGCGCCACTTGGACGGTGGAAAACATGCAAACCGATACAGGGTGGATTTATTACTTAAGCGACTCCCAAGCGCGTCACATGGTTGACGTCATCAGAGAGAATTACTCGCCAGACCGGTCTTTCTTTGAGTATGCTCCTGACGATTTTGACTTGGGCTCGGGTTTCCACACTATTATATCAGCCGCTAAGCAGGCCTATTTCGGGCGAGGTGTAACTTTGGTCAAAGGTCTGCCTTCTTCAGAATTAAATGAGATAGAGTATCGGATTTTAACATGGGTTATTGGCCTGCATCTGGGTGTTCCGCGCCCACAAGGGAGAATGACACAATATATTTCTGAAGTGCAGGCTGCAGGAGGTATATACCGTCATGCAGGGGGTCGGGGTTACAACACTAATTCTAATTTGGACTTTCACGCCGATGGATGTGATCTCGTCGCGCTGGCTTGCTTTAATGCAGCGAAGGCGGGGGGTATGAGTATGGTGTCCAGCAGTATTTTAGCATGGCAAACCTTGTTAGAGGAACGACCAGATTTGGCTGAGGTAGCACTCTCAGATTTTCACTTTAGCCGTAACCAAGAGCAGGCCCCTGACGAGGGTGCTTTCTATGCTCAACCTCTATTTGACGTTGAAGATGGTCGATTATTTGCGAAGTGGAATCGAAATCGTATCAACACGGCGCAGCAGCTGGATGGTGTGCCGCGATTGAGCGAAGCTCAAATTGAATGCATAGATCTACTCGACGATATTCTGCGTCGCCCGGGCGCAATGTTCTCAATGTGGCTAGAGCCGGGAGATTTACAGTTTATTAATAATCATATTGTTTTGCATTCGCGCACTGAATTCGAAGACTATCAGGAAAAGGATAAGAAACGCTTGCTTTATCGGCTTTGGTTAGCCCCACCATTTTCGGTAAAGCTTCCGGATAGTTGGTGTGATTTTTTCCGATCAACCCAGCCTGGAGTGGTTCGAGGTGGTATCCGTGGTTATAATCATAATGACACATGTAAGGAGTTCGAGCGTAACCAAGCTCGCCACTTAGGGATGAAGTATATCCCGAATGGGGTTGGAATTTTGTCAAATCAAAGTTGAGCTAAGAGCTAAGATGCCTCTCTTCTTGAATCGCAGTTATGACAAAATCTACAGACTAACGTCCGCTTTATTTTGAAAGAAAAACGCAACGCAACTAGGGGTTTTCTGAAGCCTCGGGTCGAGCTCTGCTTTTAAAATGATAATAAGACTTTCCCACATGTGCGGACTCATTAAAAAAAAGATTCTCCTTTAAGTCTCTTTAAAAGCATTTCCGCCAATATTGATGAGCTTTTATTTATTGAACAAGTAGCTTTAATCATAAAACCTAGTCTCCACTCCGTCATAACTTTTCTATCGTCTTGGCATTTAAAAACGATTACCACTCGAGATTATAATTGTTCCGTACTTTCCGAGTTTCATCGGTTTCAAGCTCAATTTCACCTTCGATAAATAATTCCTCTGGTCCCTCACTCCACCCCAATTTGTCTAATTCTTCTCTGATGTCGCTTTCCATCTTTGTTGCGAGATCTAGCCACTCATCGCGCTTGAAATGATCACCGTAATCCCATTCTATGCTTCCATCGAATCCCTCAATAATCTCGTATGCGTATTTCCTCCAGTCATTATTTGCATTTTTGATAATGAGATAAGGGTCAAAAGTAGGATCGGTTGAGGGGACAGATATTGAAATCATGCCGTCGACCCAGCGACAATATTCAAAAATCAAAGCCCCGCCTTTTGTCCACTGGCGGCGAGCAAACATAGATTGTTTCTTAAGCGGTGATATAAAATAAGTTTTCACACTACGCATCCCAATATAAACACTTAAGTATATACTAAATTAAAATTCTTAAACCGTAACTTTGCAATATTTATCAAAACTGATTTTGAACAGCTGCGTATTAAATCGCCGTGCTTCTTTTTATTTTTATTAAAAACTTCGTGATCATATCGATACTTGTATTTACTGCAATGTCCGCCTCTAAATGTTTGGCTGACTGGACAGAGGTGGTCAACAGTGTGGACGGGAAGAGTCTGTATGTAGATTTTGAGAGCATCACACAACGAGAGGGATATGTTTATTATTGGATATTGAGTAACTCTCCAGTATCAGACAAGTATGGTTTTTGTTCTGACAAAACTTATTCTCAAGGTGATTGTGCTGCTTTTCGCTATAAAGACTTGGCTTTTTCCCCGTATAAAGAGCCGATGGGAGGAGGGGAGGCTACTTCAATCACGTCTCCAGAAAAATGGAGGTACCCATTTCCCAACTCATCGGTTAACACTATCTTAAGGTCAGTTTGTGGCCGGTAATTGACAAAAATATTAAAAAAAATAGCTAAAGTCGGGTGAATAGAGAGCTGAGCGTAAAAAACAGAAATCTCAGGCGTTCTGCAGTGATCCTACCAAACATTTGGTGCGTAGTAATTGCAAATGAGTCAACTAACCCTACATCACATTGCCTTGTGCGTGGACGACCTAACGGTAGCCATTGATTGGTATTCGTCTAAATTACAAGCAGTCACGCTTTACCAAGACGATACATGGGCGTTAATGGAGGTTAACGGGACCCGCATTGCTTTTGTGATTCCAAGCCAACACCCACCCCACATAGCGTTTGAGTGCGATGAAGCCGAGAAGTATGGCCCGCTGACAGGACATAGAGATGGCACATCCAGTGTTTATGTTGAGGACCCATTTGGCAACACTGTTGAAATTTTAAAATCGGTAAAAAGTATCTAGGGCAGGCATCACTTGCCAGCCGTCAACAATCTATGTAACTCGAATGATCTACCTTTTTGGCAAAGCTGCTATAAACTTGCTTGTGTTGGATTATGTCATCTATTTTATACAGCGTAAGGCTCGTAATCGCGCTCTATGTTTTAGGAATTGGTTTTTGCGGCGAAGCCCCGACCAGTATTTGAAAATAGTGCACCAATTGCGTAGCATGCAAATCAGTTATCAGTCGTACCAAGGTATACCTGCGCCGTAGTATGGAACATAAACTGCGATATTCCTGAGAAAATACAGCAGAAACGAGGCACACAGCAATTCCGAGATAAGCAATTGTGATATATCTATAATATTAAGAGGGAAATCCAGACATTAAATATGATGGGGTTGTATGAGTGCTTAAGGTCATTTTCTAAGTTCTGAGAAGGTTTTCGTCTGGTACTCTTAGATAACCTCATGGGTGTTTATCAGTGGTGTGTTAAAAATGATAATAGATATTCTTGATCTGGAAATGTTGGAGACGAATTTATTTCGGGGGCATGGGCCGAAAACAGGGCGATCACGTGTTTTTGGTGGTCAGATTATCGGCCAAGCTCTCGTAGCGGCCAGCCGCACTGTGCAGGGCCGCAGCCCACACTCTCTCCATGCGTATTTTGTTCGCTCAGGAGACCCTTCAGTACCCATCATATATGATGTGGAGTTTTTGCGGGATGGAGAGAGCTTCACCACCCGCAATGTAGTTGCTCGCCAGCATGGGCAGCTAATTTATCAAATGGCTATATCATTTATGGTCAAGGAGAATCATTTCGACCATCAGGCGCAAATGCCGGATGTCCCCGCAGCCGATGATTTACCAACTGAAAAAGAAAGACGTGAGAGTATAGTTCACCTTCTGCCAGAAGCTACCCACAGGAGATTTCTGGAAGAGAAGTCACTCGAAATCAGACCAATTGATCCGCCCACCCCCCCAACACATGAGCCTCGTGAGCCTGTACGTCGGTATTGGGTGCGAACACTTCAGCCATTACCCATAAAATTCACTGAACATGAAAGCGTGTTAGCTTATGCGTCTGACGTCACAATTGCAGAGACGGCTCTGGCCCCACATGGTCAAACTTGGTACTCAGACGGCGTTGTTTCTGCTAGTCTCGATCACGCCATGTGGTTTCACAGAGATTTTCGCGCAGATCAATGGTTATTATTTGATCAGTGGGCGCCATCGGCGGTTGGAGGAAGAGGTCTAAATTTTGGTAATGTTTTCTCTGATGATGGCAGGTTAATCGCTACATTAACCCAAGAGGGCATGATGCGTCGCCGCCGCTGATAGTCATTAAAAAAATGGAGAACGAAAATGTCTTCTTCATGGCTTTACCAAAAAAGTAGCATAGTAAATTATGTTTGCCTGAAATTTTATACGATCTAATAATGAAAAGGTCAGAAACGCTGGCTGTGTGCGTTTCATAGCGAATTCAAGAGACATGAGGCGTATATTGCAAGATTCCAAAAACCTAACCTTATGAAATGTGGGCCTTATTGGAAGAATGATACTCTTGCATGATAAGAGTAATTTGGAGCTTTATGACGAGGTTCAACAATGACGGTGATAACCTGTATTGAAGACCAGCAGAGATTAGCCGAGGGCCGTGTGCCACGTATGTTTTATGATTATGTGGATGCTGGTTCTTGGACCGAGGCTACATATCGATCAAACGAGGAAGACTTTAGACGGTTAAAACTTCGTCAAAGAGTAGGTGCTGATGTAAGTAACCGTAGCACGAGGATGGATATGTTAGGGCATAATCTGCCAATGCCGGTTGCCCTTGCACCGATTGGTCTTGCTGGCATGCAACATGCGAACGGGGAAATATTAGCGGCTCAAGCTGCGGAAGAATTTGGTATTCCTTTCACGCTCTCGACTATGTCGATTTGCTCAATCGAGGATGTTGCATCGCATACTACAAAACCTTTTTGGTTTCAGCTTTATGTAATGCGAGATAAAGATTTCATTCGAAGGTTAATTGGGCGGGCAAAAATTGCGCAATGTTCTGCGTTAATGATAACCCTTGATCTTCAATTATTAGCGCAGAGGCATAAAGATCTAAAAAATGGCTTAAGCGCGCCGCCTAAACCAACGATTAATAATATTTTTAATATGCTTACAAAGCCCTCTTGGTGCTGGAACATGTTGAAGACTAAACGAAGACAGTTCGGGAACATTGTGGGCCATGTTAAGGGTGTGGACGACATGTCATCTTTAGCTGATTGGACGAGCAGTCAATTTGACCCGAGTCTGAGATGGGAAGACTTGGCGTCGCTGCGTAATTTGTGGGATAAAAAGCTGATCATAAAAGGAATAATGGATAAAGATGATGCCATTGAAGCTGTACGCGTAGGCGCGGATGCTATAGTTGTATCAAACCACGGGGGTCGTCAGCTGGACGGCACGATATCGTCAATTCGAGCCTTACCCCAAATCTTAGATGCAATTGGTGAAAAATGTGAGGTATGGATTGATGGTGGCATTCGCTCCGGTCAAGACATACTCCGAGCAATAGCAGTTGGAGCTCGAGGAACTCTAATTGGTCGAGCCTATGTTTACGGCCTTGGTGCCAGCGGAAAGCAGGGGGTTAGTAAAACGTTAGGAATTCTTCAGAAAGAACTCGATTTGAGTCTAGGTTTGTGTGGGAAAAAAAATTTAAAGGAAGTGGACGGCTCAATATTGCACGGATAGGCAAGATCATCTCATTCAGAGGATGTTACCGCTCACCTCGCTCGGTTGGATCTTTAGGTGCGAGGGCATGTTATCTAAACGTCGGATGTGTCCTAGTGGTTTTGAAAAGTTGAAAAGATGTGGTAAGCCAAGTTTACATTTTATATTCCCATAACAGAGGTGTGCACAAACGTTCATGAAACAGACGTTTTTAAAATACTCGGCTGCAAGGTTCTGTAAATTTCTCCCCACGTTCTCCAGTTAAAGTCTTTAAGTGGGGAACAATGCTGGGCAGGTCCGCGACGAATAAACTCCCTATTGATGCGCCCTTAAAAGTGAAATTGGAGTTGATTGTTTTGTTTCTCGACAAGCAAGCTTCAAAAACCCGGCGCGGAGTAGCGAAATTAAATAGCTTCGTGGCAGGTATTTGACGCGTTGATAAATCGCCAATTTGGAGTTGTGCAGGTTGCCCTCAAGAGTAAAAGCTCGACTTTTAACGGGCGAGGTGTCTCTATCACTGAAATCAGAGAATACATCACTACTATGACTAAAATTTAAGCAAATAGGATGCTGTTGAGCATCTAATTTCATAGCGCCAGCAATCCCAACTATATTAGGCAGAAGCCCCATTAAGAGTAAATTCCTGTTTTACCCGCGGGCTCTTTACCAAAAGGATCTCCCAAGAATTGAGGAAAGCTTCGAGTGCTCGCGTCGCGAGCTAGACTGCACTTGGTTCCAAGCGCGTTTTTGATCAGCATGTGTTGGCAATAATTATTATCCGACTACAATTTTTGCCTTTGAGCGATCTACTGCAAGTGTTAATGTGCCCATAGCATTTGAGAGCAAGGATGATATTTAGCTTTGCTCTTATTTTTTTGTAAAGTAGTTAGCTGGCTCTTTGCTCTGCAAATATACTTATGAAATTAGCCCATTTTGTGAGCTCCAATGAAGGTAGAACCGATCAAAGCTACTCTCAGCGACTTGCATTCCATCAATAAAATCATCAAATCATGCATTTATACAAGGCCAGTAACAGACCGAATGAAGAGATTAACGCAGGGTTTGCTATACCTGCAGACGACTGACTTTGAGCTAATGGAGATATGGATAATAGGAGTTCCTATAATCGGCGTGATAGCATTGCGAGAAATGGAAGCCGGGGTTCTTCTGCATAGTCTTTATATCGATCCCAAGGCTGCAGGCAAAGGTGTCGGGCGCAGCCTTGTTAACAAAGCTATTTTCTTAACATTGGAGACCAATCATTCCCGCCTCATTGTAAAGGCTTTTAAGGAGGCAGTTGGATTTTTTACGAAAGTTGGATTTGTAGAGTCAGATATTTTGGACTACCCGTACACTTTAGAGTTATCGGTGCAGGGAAAAAGTTAACAGTTCTACTGCCTAATTTTTACTGCCTAATTTATGAGAGCTTCGAAACTTGCTCCAAGCTTTGTCGAGATGGGGTTAATGAAAAAAAGGTCTATATTTAAAAATACGTCACCAATCGCCGAGGCTTTCACCTCTGGCAATCTTTGTGATTGACCCGTAAGAAAAAAACAGCAGATTGTATTGCGAGCGCTAGTCCAAAAACGCTCGACAACCGGGGAATAACCCATAAAAAAACGGTTCGACGAATAGTGTATCGCTTCCCACGGCGTAGATTTAAGTCATTAAAAAACAGGTCCTCTCTCAGTGTATTTTCCGTAATCGCTCGTCACGGGGCTGGTCCGGGAATTAGCTGCTGATTGCTGATGCTCATTTTCATAAGCACGATTTGTTCTCCCCCTGATGCACGCAACGGGCTATCGAGGCACGCCAAATAATAAGGTGGTAATTCATTACGGCCGGGAATCAACTCTTCTAAACCACGCTGCCCAATACAACAAAATTAAAGCGGCAGTGTGGTTTACTCCGTCGCGAAGTCAGGTCAGTAGCGGCGCTGAAGCACGCCGGGTTACATTCGCTGGATGATAAAGCTGTTGAGAGAACAATATTTTTGGACTTGCCACAGAACGTTTAGTTGCACGATCGCGCATAGAATGTTCACTTTTGCACAGAATTTGAAGTAATCTATAAACGCTGCTGACAGCTACAAAACAAAGCTGGGGAATTTCTGTTGGAGATAATGGAGAAACCTCCTTCACGAGGACTTGTAGACCAAAACGCCTTGACCTAGCGCGCATCCCGATCGTCTTTATGATATCGGTTTAGTCAGTAAAAAATCTATCTCGTCGGTGGCAACTTATTCACTCAATGGTCTGCTCCACGTTTTAACCATCCAGCTGCGCTTGAGCATCAACCATGCTCATTGAGGCCGCATGGATTTCTTAGTATTCATAAAAACGAATCAGTCACAATATTGGGGCGAATGCGTTCAAAATTGCTCAAAAAAGTATGGCAATTAAAATAATTATATTCTAATTTATGACTAAGGTGGCGAAAAGTGAGATAGGCGAAAAAAGATGGATGGATCGGGCGAGATTGCAGAGAGAAGAAAAGGATTGTCGTACTCTGGTTACATAAAACGTGACCTGCGAGAACCTGATAACGAGATTACGAGGGCCGGTCCGGGCACGCCGCTCGGAGAATACTTACGCCGTTTCTGGCAACCGGTTTGTATGTCCGAACAGTTGAAGGGTGTGCCCCTTTCCATTCGGATAATGAATGAAGAACTCGTGGCGTTTCGGGATAAACGTGGCAAGGTTGGGGTTTTGCACAAACATTGTTTGCATCGAGGTGCATCTCTTGAATATGGTGTCATTCAGGAGGCGGGAATCCGCTGTTGTTATCATGGTTTTCAATTCGACGTTGATGGTACTATTTTAGACATTCCCGGTGAGCTTGATCGTGGAGCTAAATTATGTCAAACGCTATCACAAGGTGCATATCCTGCGTTCGAACGCGAAGGTTTAGTTTTTGCTTATATGGGGCCTCCTGAGCACAAACCGCCGTTCCCGAACTGGGACGCCTTTGAAAAACATCAAGATACTTGCTTAGTACCTTTCACTAATGTTTTTCCGTGTAATTGGTTGCAAACCGTCGATAATATTGCAGATCAATTGCACACATCTATTCTTCATCAGCCAGTCGATCAGCTTTATAATGGGGAATTGCCCGAGGGGTTAGACGCCTCAAGGTTAACTTTGCAAGGTTTTGAAATTCTCCCGGTGCTTGACTACATGCCTCTTCGTGATGGCACTAGTATGGCTTTCATAGCTTGCCGCCGGTTAGACGAGCAGAAGGTTTGGGTACGGGTTAACGAGTGCATTTTACCTAATATGACCCAGCATGCATATTTATTCGAAGATGGCGCAGAGCGGCGCCTGTTTCACCGGGTTCACATGTCTCGCTGGTACGTACCTGTTGATGACACTCATTCAATTATTTTTGGTTGGAGGATGTTTGGAAAAGGCATTGATCCGCGCCAACTTGGCGAAAAAGAGAGGGTGGGCTGGGATAAAATGGACTTCCTCGATGCCCAAGTAGGACACCGCAGCTATGAAGAGGGACAACTTTTACCCGGCGATTATGAGGCAATTGTTGGCCAGCGCGATATAGCAATTCATGCTCTCGAAAATCCTATTGCCAGTGACGTGGGTGTTTATATGTTCCGCAAACTTCTGCGCGCTGGCGTTAACGGCAGTAACCCCGGCGCTTCTCCTGAGGCGATGCATGCGCGGGCGGTAGAGGGGTTGCCTACCCATTGCTACACCCAAAATTCTGTTCTGGCTATTTCTGAAAGACCAACTGAGGAAGAAGATCGAAAAACCCTTAAGGCGCTTGGCCGAAGGGTTGTTGATGCAATCGCCAAGGGTGATGCCTACGTTGGAGAAGAGCGCGACGTTTTTGTCCGCGGGCTTCTGCAGGATATTGAAAGGGGTTATTCTGGTGCGTAATAGATAGCAGTTGTAAAGTATGGCTTGCTTGGTTTTAATGAGGCATTCTTTAGGAAGGCCCAGTTCTCGGAACGTTTCATTGGGCTGTCCAACCACCATCAATTGGAAATGATGATCCAGTGATCTGATCACAGGAGTCGGAGCAAAGAAATACCACCATTGCCCCAATATCTTTTGGCGAAACAAATGTCATAGAAGGTTGTTTCTGGCTGACGAAAGATTGTTTAGCTCTCTCAATATCTACCCCTTTTTCGGCAGCATGCTTTTCGATCTGCGATTGAATTAAAGCTGTTTGAACAAATCCCGGACAAATTGCGTTGCAGGTAATTGGTTGGTTAGCAGTCTCTAATGCGACGGTTTTAGTAAGCCCAATTAGCCCGTGTTTTGCGGCAACGTAGGCCGACTTATGTGTACTAGCTACCAGGCCATGGACAGAGGCAATGTTGATGATCCGGCCCCAATTATTTTGTCGCATAAGCAATAGACTATTTTTAATAAGACGAAACGGAGCTGATAGGTTGAGGTTAATAATACGATCCCAATGCTCTTCAGAGAACGTCTCAATCGGTTGCACATGTTGAATACCCGCGTTGTTTACCAGAATATCCAATTTTCCAAATTGCTTGTTAGCCAACCGTGTAAGATGTTCTGCGCAACCACGTTCCGTGAGGTCGTCCCCGTTAAAAATGACTTCCGGCGCGCCGGCGGAGTAAATCGCTGATACTACGCGCTGAATTTTTTCTGGGGTATCCATCGCATTAGCGAGGATCCGGCATCCTGCCGAAGCAAGGCTTAGGGCAATATCCATACCAATTCCACCAGTGATTCCGGTAATTAGAGCACTTTTGTTTTTTAAATTATACATATGTGACCAATCAATTTATTGAAATGTTCGGACTGCTGATCGTTCAAGCGCATAGTTCACTACAGAGAAATCTCGCTACCTTGTCTAGTTAACATTTTATCAAAACGTTTTTATATTCTCAGCGTAACCCCCGTTCGCAGAGTGAGGCAAGACCGGTACAGATTAATACCCGTGTGTCTGGCATGCGCACTTAAAATAGCGCCGGTGAAAATAATAATGCGAGGTAATTTAATGTCAGAGATAAGCTTTCAATGGAAAATGCCGACGAACAAGAGCCTTAATGCGAGAACCGTCAGTATAATTTTTAAAACGATGCGAAAAATATGCTCAGGCATAAAATTTAAAATATGCTTTCCCGCCCATGTGCCGCATATGCCAAATATAAGAAGCCCCACCAAAAGTGGCAGATAAGAACTAAACTCGAACCCGAGACCTCCAAAAACAATTACCTTAGAAGAATGCTGTATCGTCATCATCGCAGCGAGTGTTGCTACGACTTCTTGGCGCTTCTTTGATGCAGCCGCAGCAAATGGGGCCACTAACGGGCCAGTAGCTCCAACGAACATGGTTGCAAACGCACCGAATAAGCCAATTCCGACGAATGTCATGTTGCTGGGCCTGCCGACCCGCAACTTAGGTCCAAATATAGAACATAATATAAAACTACCCAGCACGATTTGTAGCACTTCAATCGGTAAATTTACCATTAGATTGCCGCCGATGAACGCTCCGATCATCGTGCCTAATGCAAATGGCGGAATGAAAAGGATTTGAACGTGGCTACGAAACATGAATGTGCGACCAATATTGGAACCCAGTTGCACAATACCGTGTAGCGGCACTAAGACCGTCGGGGGTAATAATGAGGCCATGGTTGCCATGACTAACATCCCTCCCCCCAAGCCTAAAGAAGCAGCAATGAAACTACCAATAAAAGACACCACACACAGGGCTGCGAAGCCCCAGGTATCCAAGCCTGTGCCGGTAATCAAATGTTCAATAATAGTATCCAGCCTTGACGCCCTTACAAACTTTCATATCTAGCAAAGAATATCTGAGCCGACCCCACGCATGATCCCCCAAGTCTAAAATGTGACGTTTTTGCTTACCTCTTAACTGAACGATAGGTCATCTTAGTCATGAGTATTTTTTGTGAAGTCGAGATGATATACACATTTTTTGTCATTTATTGATTAGGCGGACGTCCCATAATATAAGGTTTAATAACAGCATAAAGTGCATCGTTCACTGGTGTTGCGACTTGTTTACTACGTCCCATTTGACAGATATTTCCGGTCAACCACGGAGCTTCTAAACGGTTACCCTTTTCTAAATCAATAGCTTGTGACGCTTTCAAGGTTAGGGGCATCGTTTGTAAAACTTTTTCCAATTTTCCGACTGTGCTTAGAGGAATATCGATATCTTGAGCACGTCCAACTGCGGCCACCTCGGTCATGCATGCAATGGCTGTGTTTAGGCCCTCTTCCTCTCTAATTATCGACCGCATGGGTTGTCGGGCCGCAGTCGTCATTCCACTTAACGTCACCAAGAGTATGTATTTCCGCCAAAGGGCTTGTAGAATGTTGGACGGGATCTCGGCGTCAATTTTAGCCCTCCTACAGGTATCAAAAAATTTTTCTATTCTTGGCGATCGTGTCCCGTCCATTTCGGCAAAAGCCAGAGATGCAAAGCTACCAATTTGCCGAATTGTGCCCGGTTCTTCGATGGATGCCGAGACCCGGGACAGTCCACGACCCACGTGGTTAGCTCCAATCACTCTAGAAATCATTTCTGAGGAGGTGACCCCGTTCTGAAAAGGGATTACAATACTCTCAGGCCCAAGCATGGGTTTGCAGGCCTCCGCTGCAGTTTTAGTATCCCATAACTTGACCGCAAATATAACAACGTCAGCGACTCCTACCTTACTCGGATCTTCGGTCACATTAATCTTCTCAATGTGACGCTCTCCGCCATCGCAAGCAATAGTTAGCCCTTTCTCTGTTAGTGCCGAAAGATGGGCCCCGCGGGCAAGAAAGGTAACATCTTCACCAGCTTCGACGAGCTTCGCCCCGAAAACCGCGCCAACTCCGCCAGTGGCCATAACTGCAATTTTCATGCTATTCTCATTTAGTTTTGCGTCACTGACTACACAGCATTCGTTGGGGGATCAATGTCTGAACTCTCTCCAAAGGTACGTAGCCCTCACTCCTATTTAAAAAAATAGGCTGGGGAAGCTTTTAGCCTTTAAAAAACATCTATTAATCGCATAAGACATTACAGTTTGCCGTCGTTCGTTGCAACGAATGTTACAAGGTAGCGGTTGACTGCTTGATCACCAACTCAATGTCGTAGGGGCAAACAACTCGTCGACCATAACTGGGCGAGCGGATATGCCTTGTGTATATGAATATCGGCATAGAGACTCAAGCGCTGGCCGATTTGCGGCCACTCCATAGGACCAGAAATTATCTCCCAGTATCTCACGTGATCGCGCGGCCTCATCAGGTGCCCAAGGCAGGCTGGTAAATGGCGCTTGACGCTCGTTGGTCCGCCCGACCGCATAGCGCCGAGATGCCTCAAACGCATCGCATATTCTTAAGCAAAGCATTGGGTCGTGCTCTGCTAGTTTCCGCTCAATTCCAAGAAGATGCATGATCGGAAAGATTCCGGTGCGGCGCGCATAATCGGCCTCGACCGCCTCGTAGTCGACGAATAGGCGGCCGACGTTTGGCGCCCCGTCTAGAAATGCTGGCGGTGGCTTATAAGAAATCAGTGCGTCTATGGTGCCGTCACGTAGCGCGTCTGAGAGATTAGAATTGCCGAGAAGTGGCTCCAGCTCGATACCGTTCGGTTTCATCCGCACAATCGGGTTGCTGTCCCCCGCGTCAGCCGGGCCATAATGCCACCGCAGGTCTGTGGCGCGAACTCCAAAATCGTCCTCCAAAACACCACGCGCCACTAACGCTGCTGTCATGGAGAACTCGCGGACCCCGACAGTGCGGCCAACTAGGTCACGCGGACCTGAAATCCCACGGTCTGTTCGGATGAAGATTGCTGAATGTCGGAAAGATCGGGACAAGAAGACCGGAAGGCCAATGTAAGGACAGTTGCCGGTAGATGTTAGATACAAATAATTACTAAATGACAGTTCGGTAATGTCATAACTTAGATCATCGAATGCTTTAGAAAAAATATCTTCCAGCGGCGCTGTCACGTACTCGGCGGCAACATCCTTAATGTCAACCAGCCCTGCCATCAGCGGCAGAGTGCGATCGTAGGCACCTAATGCAATCTTTAAGTAAGTGGTCAGGTGATCAACTCCTGAAGCATGCCGCGGCAATCCATCTCATACTCGAGATTGACAACTGGTGGGCGCTCAAAGTGCCAGGTGACCCCACCTGGAGCAGCTCCTCGGGCAATGATCTCGTTGGCTAGGAAGGGATAAATATTGTGTATTGTGTAGACTTGGGTCGCTGTTACGTCTGACCAACCAACCCGGAGTGCACCGAGACGGCGCTCCATCTCGCCAAGCACGAACCGAGCCTTTTCGAGTATCGCTTCATGGCTGAGGTCACCAAGCCGCACGATGTTATCGCGATAATTACCAAGCCCTTCAGGACATTCCGCACTGCCGGCAATCACGAAGGACGGTCGCGTTTCGTCTCGCTCAACGGTGAAAGTGAAGGCGTGGAAGGATGGCTCCAACGGCCCGTTGATTTCTGGACAAACATTACTGCGTGCCACTGGATTGGTTGACCCGTTGAAAATCCCCCACTGTGAGAGTGTCTCTACATAGCGTTCATTAAAATACTGGAATCCATCCTCAGAGAACTGACTGGGTGACCGGAGCTCACATGCGCAAAATGCGGTGCGGGGCCGTCCTTCCGCCTTTATAATGGTGTCAACTTGGGTGAAGCCCTCAGCCAGCGGCACCAGGCGTCGGAATTGAACCCTTCGCATCCCATACCCCACCATCGCGGCGACCCCCGCGGAGTATTGAGAGACTCCTGGCACAAATCTGTACCCCCCGGGCTGGAAATCAGTGGAGGTCATTAAATAACTTTCAACTTAATCAAACAAAAGTCAATGGTTTGTAAATCAGCTCTTACACCACGCAACTAAAACCTTTACTAATAAAATATCCGGACGAGTACGAACCCGCCTTAGTTTGCTTGCACGTGGGGTGATGTTTATCGTATAAAGTCTCCGCTATTCGACGGAATCGGCCTCGTGTTAACCTAATTTTACATATTTTAACAATTGTAAACATGCTCTAAAGCGTTTAGAGGCAAAACGTTATATACAGGCAGAGCGAAAAATGGAAAAACAGTCTCTTAAATCACCACTTCTGAAATATTTAGAAACCCAGTATGACTCCATACTTACCGATACCTCAGGTTCACCTGCTGATTAAATCCCAGAACTTGCTATTGTCAAACCAGACCAATTTGGAATTGCCTTAACCACCGTCGATGGCATCACGCATGCTGTTGGTGACTGCTCAATTGAGTTTACAATTCAATCAATTTCAAAAGCCTTCGTGTATAGTCTTGCCATTGAAAAAATGGGCGCAGATCGCGTGTTAAAAAAATTGGGATTGAACCATCGGGAGAGGCATTTAATTCGATCCGATTAAAAGAAGACAATAGGCCCTTCAATCCAATGGTTAATTCTGGTGCTATCAGTTGCACGGGACTTATTTGTGATTACGCATCGGAAGACGCATTTTAAATCATCCTAGATTTTCTATCTGGGTTTTCCGGTCGCCAGCTTAACGTCAGTGAAGACGTGTGTTATTCAGAATAATCAACCGGTGATCGTAACAGGGCAATCGCGTGGTTGTTAAAAAACAATAATCAATTCGAATATGATGTGGATAAGATCCTAGACGTTTATTTTAAACAATGCTCAAAACTTGTCACAGCTAAAGACCTTGCAGTAATGGCTGCTACACTGGCTAAAAATGGGATCAACCCGATTACAAAACAAAGAATTGTCTTACCTGAGACCGCCGTCAATGGTCTCTCTATAATGGTGAGCGCCGGAATGTATGAACACTCTGGAGAATGGACTTATCGAATAGGTCTGCCGGCAAAAAGTGGCGTTGGTGGTGGTATTGTCGCAGTGCTCCCCTCAGAATTTGGACTTGGAGTGTTTTCGCCACCCCTAGACGAACTTGGAAACAGTGTGCGCGGAATACAGGTATGCCAAGGATTAACGTCGCATTATAAATTACACCTTCTCCAAGGCAGAGACACCACTGAAAACTGTATCAGAAATATCTATGATTTAAGTAAAATAAAATCCGTTCATATACGGAAATCAGTCGACTCGGATATCTTGGACCAGTGCGGGCCAAGATGCAGCCTCATCGACCTCGGCGGAAATATTACCCTGATATAAAGTGACGCAATTACGCCAGCAATTACTAATATTATCTAACAAGAATTCAGTATAATTTCGCTCCAAAAAGTGAATAAAATAAGTTCTGGAGCAATGATAATATTAAAGGACTTTCTTCATAATATTGAGAATACCTAGACCACATTGCTGTTCTGCGGCGCTCAAAACGACGATATTAATCGATCAGATATATTCCAAAGTTTTCACGAAATTACCAAACCTGAGACCCTTCATTACACCAATCTTGATCAAACAATCGAGACGGTTGAAGACCACTTAATTGTAAACCACGGAGGATATGACGCCAAGGACACTGGGCCTGAAGCACTCATTAAACAGCCACTCTTAAACAACATTTCATCCTTAGAGTTAGACTTAATTACACAGAACATAGAATTATTAGACTTTTCGACGGGCACGAAAATAATCGCTCTCGGGCAGGAGACCGATGGCATATTCTTACTTTTGATTGGTAAAGTGCAGATCGCCCTTGGTAATGGCAAATATCTTGGATCTGTGGGCGCTGGAACATGCTTTGGAGAGTTAGCTTTAATTTCCCCGAATGAGAAACGACAAGCCAATGTCATTGCGTTGACGCATTGTCATTGCGCTCGGTTATCGGCTAAAAGCTTGAATAGAGTGTTCGTTCAACAATCAGGAATACGGGCCAAAATGTTACTCAATCTCTCGTCAATACTGGTTGAGAGACTTAACAAAAGTAACGGAAGGGTTGCATTAAACACATGAGAATCGTCTTGTTTTTTTCGAAATTTTTAAATTGGACGATCGTTACCTTTAGCTTTGGTGCATTTGCCGGGCAACCTGGGAATCAGGGAGAAATGGGGTTTTGCTTGTAATAATACGGATCGGTTTCTTCTTCAGATAGGCCTCCAAGTTTTCTCTACTTTGGGAGAAAAATATCTGATAGTTCTCCTTGGTGACGAATCCTAAATGCGGAGTTGCTATGACATTCTTCAGCTTTCGGTAGGTATGTCCGCGAGGAAGCGGCTCAATTTCAAATACATCAAGCCCTGCACCGCCAAGCCTCTCGGTCTCGAGGGCCTTTATCAAAGCTACTTCGTCGACAAGTTTTGGACGAGAAGTATTAATTAAAAAAGCCCCATGTTTCATGAGAGAAATTGAATACGCATCTACCAATCCTTCTGTGGTATCCGTATGCGGGAGGTGAATTGTAAGCGCATCGGACTGGCGGAATAGATCTTGTTTCGAGACGAATTTAACGTCGAGAGGTTTGGTTCGTTCTGGCGTTAGATTTGGGCTCCAGGCGACGACATCCATCCCGAAACACTGGCCAATTTTCGCCACAGGCTTACCCATGTTACCAAGCCCAAGAACTCCAAGGGTTTTACCTGCGAGGCCTGCACCTACACCATACTGCCATCCACCGCTTCTCAATAATTCATACTCCGCTGGGAACCCCCGAAATAACGCGAGTATTAAAAGCCATGTCACTTCGATCGTTGTCTGGTGCAAAGCATCCGTGGTGCAGACGGTAACACCCAGTTCGTCGGTAGCCACGAGATCAATCGATCGGGCGTTTCGCATGCCGGTTGCTAAGATTAGGCGTAGCTTGGGTAAAGACTCTAGAACATATCTCGAGAAAATAGTTCTCTCGCGGATCCGCATGACGGCATCGCAATCACTTAATCGGCTGATCAATTCATCTTCACTCAGTACGTGGTCGTTAAAAGATACGATTGTAAGTTTGGGAACTACAGACCAATCAACGAAGCTATGGGTGACGGATTGATAGTCGTCGAGAATAGCAAGCTTCATGATGTTCCTCTCTTGAGTATTTTGAGGTCGAGGGCCACGTTATCACCAAATTGAATAAATTAGCGAAATACTTAGATATCTGATCAGTATCTAGGATAAAAGGGATCACTAAAACAACGACGTAATAGGTAAGGCCAAACCCGTTCTGGTACTTTTCCACTGTAATTTCAAATTATCGGGAAGCCATGTCTAAATCTAATGTTTTATTCTTCTTGCAAGCAGAACCTCCCGCGTCTCTCTCCATTCCTACTACAGTCTTTCTGAGTGACCCAACTCAAAAATCATCGTAGAGCTGTCCCCACCCGTATGGGTTAAGGACCGCCGCTGTAACGTCCTTCTACGCGAGTAAAAAAATCCAACCATGGTCCAATTCCGATCTCTCTGACGCCTGCCGCGCGCAGATGCCCTCGCAGTCATTTCAATCACCGATATCGTGAACGCACCAATGGAAAACAATCTACTAAACGTGGCCTGTAATGATAATGCAGAACCGGGTAAAACATTCGTAACTTTACACGACTGAAATGCAGCTTTCGGTTTAAGAGAAAACCCGGGATAATGCCCTCCCAGTCAATTCTCTACTCTTTGAGGCTTAAGTTTGTAAGTGGGTTAAAGTATGAAAAAGAATCAAAATTTGTCATTTTGCAACTTATTGGACATTGAAACAGGTTTATGGCAAAGGCACAGGGATGGAGGGGATTATGACGTTGGAATGTCGTCATCAGCTTTAAAAAAACTTGTGATTGCTTGATTGCAGAATACGAGCGTGATTATTTTTTACATATCTTGTTTTAAGAGCAGGTTTTAATGATTAATAACTATTCGAGAGTCTTCAGAGCTATTTAGTTTGGAATCTGTACGTGCAAAAATTGTTAAAATCGTTGTCTCAAAAAACCAACGGGCATGTTAGAGCTTTTGGACCCGGTATTCTAATATGTTGCACTATTGCAGCGGCGGCGCAGCTCTTATCCGTTAATTATAGCGCCCCACAAATGCTTTTTGCTCTTCTTCTGGGCATCGCGTTTAATTTTCTATCGGACGAAAAACATAGCGAGAAGGGGATTGAATTTTCTGCAACAACTTTACTTCGATTTGGTGTAGCCCTTTTAGGATTGCGCATAACTTTCGATCAGGTTTTGGATCTTGGCCTAAACACTGTAAGTCTCCTGATAGGAGGAGTTATTTTAACTCTATTGTTTGGGGTCATTGCATCCAGAATACTGGGTAGGCGTGCGCGCTTTGGCGTTCTGACTGGAGGTGCAGTCGCGATTTGTGGAGCTTCAGCAGCTCTGGCTATAGCCACCATCCTACCAAAATCTAAATTTAGCGAGAGGGATACAATTTTTACTGTTATTGCAGTAACTACTTTTAGCACCATTGCAATGATCCTCTATCCTCTTTTAACCGCGTTTTTAGAGCTAGATAATCGGACTTCAGGAATTTTCATCGGAGGTACTGTTCATGATGTAGCTCAGGTGGTTGGGGCGGGTTACATTATTTCCAACGAAGCGGGCGATTTTGCGACAGTAACTAAGTTATTTCGTGTCGCCATGTTAGTACCTATTGTTCTTGTGCTTTCTGTTATTTTTCAGAGTGAGAATAAGGGGGCAGGACAAGTACCTTTGCCGTTTTTTATAATAGGATTTTGCATTCTGGTGGCGGTCAACAGTAGTGGGGTAGTTCCAAGTGGCATCCGATTTTTTTTTATTGATATATCTCGTTGGTGCCTCGTTACAGCTATAGCAGCGCTCGGAATAAAAACATCTCTTAAGTCGATTATGACAGTTGGTTATCAGCCGGTAGCTGTCATTTTTTTGGAGACAGTCTTCATTGGCATATGGATACTTGGGGGCCTTTATGTATTCAGATAAACTTGTATGACAACGGTTTGAGAACCTATATTTTGGACTTGTAACCGATTGAGACTAATACGTGATTTTCTATTTTTTTAGTAATAAATCCACATAGTCATTAATTGATGGTTAAACTCTTTTTTTCCCTTGAACAACGCGGTCCAAGATCAATGCTACAAAGAGGATTGCAACGCCCGCAAGTATCCCCTGCCCAACATTTGCATATTGTAGGGCCTCAAGCACGTCTTGACCTAAACCCTTTGCCCCAATAAGTGATGCAACTACAACCATTGCCAAGCTTAACATTACAGTTTGATTTACGCCCGCCAGAATAGATGGAGCGGCGAGAGGTAAATCAATCTTCCTCAACAAATACCAATTTGATGCACCATAAGCTATTGCCGCTTCCCGGATAGTTTCGTCAACGCCTCGTAGGCCTAAAACGGTCAGCCTGACTACAGGAGTTCCACCAAATATCATTGTGATGATAACGGCTGCTACCTTACCGGTCCCAAAAAATGCTATGACGGGGATCATAAAAACAAAGGCTGGCATGGTCTGCATAAAGTCCATAATCGGACGAATTACTGCGTAGAATCGGTAACGCCTAGCGCAAAATATCCCAAGAGGTATGCCGATTGCGATGCTTAGTAGTGCCGCAGTTCCAAGAAGCGCTAGAGTAGTCATAGCCTTTTCCCAAAAACCAAGGAAACCCATATAGCTCAAAAATGCGGCTGAATAGATTGCTGTTTTAATTCCTGCGGACAACGCTGTAAGAACAACAATTGCAGTTATTATTACAATCCAAGGAGTAGTTACAAATATTAGCTCTAAAAAATCTAATACTGATCTTATGCCAATAGTTATGGTGGTGAATAGGGCATCGCCTTTTAAAACAGCTAAATCAAAAGAGGACTCGACCCAATTTATCGATTTAATCCTAATATCTGGATGAGTTGGGAAGCCATCCAAGATCGTGAGATAGCCGGGGAAACTATAATTTATAACCGATAGACACATTATTATGGCAGTGAAAATCACACTCAAAAGAAAATGATTATTTGTCATTCCCGGGTCAATAGAATGATCTGAAAGCCAGTCACTATATCTCTTCTCCAATATAATATTGCCTATTATCCCTTGCAAAAATTTGGCAAAAACCAAAATAAATACCCCAGAAAGCGCAATCCAAATTGCCGATTCTTCGACAGTATTTATATCGATCACATACCCCTCCATCGCCCTTTCAAGCGAGTTGATTGCCCTTTCATAGACCTCTACTTTGTCGGAGTTGTTCTGTTTAGCTGCGAGTAGTTGTTGGTTTCGGAAATCAATTGTTGATTGTATTTTTTCGATTTTGTCCCGCGCGTCTTTTGTGATATCCCCAAAGGACCCTCGAACTAACTGAACAAAACAAAATGTTTCAATGATCAGAAATGCTAGGGCATAATTCCAGATATTTCGCGCACCGAACCAGATCGGACCATATAATGCGGCGGATACATTAAATGAGAATTTATATCCAGATTTAGCGCCAATTTTGTTAAATTCTCTCTGATAATACTCAGTATTTGTTCGAACAAAATTTTTAAGGGTTCTATCATTCGTCTCAAACATCATTATTTTCTTCTATAACTGACTTGAAAAGAGAAGGTTGAGTAATGTAACCGAGATTTACCCCGTCAGAGTCCGTAACAATAATTGGATCTTTATGAAAAGTTACGGTTCTAATGAGCTGGTTCAACGGAATATCTTGATGAACGCGCTCATGACCGATTATATCGTGGAAGAATTCATCACTCTCGGGTTTCTGCATGATGGATTTGGCGGTTACTACTTTTAATTTTGAAATGCCTTTCACGAACTCTGCGACGTAGTCGTCAGCGGGACTGATAACTATCTCCTCCGGTGTTCCAACCTGAATAACTGCACCTTCTCTCATAATGGCTATTCTGTGGCCAACACGAACAGCCTCATCTAGGTCGTGGGTTATGAAGACGGTTGTTTTCTGGAGGTCGCTTGAGAGCTTGATAAATTCGTTTTGAAGCTGGCGGCGTATGAGTGGATCTAAAGCACTAAACGGTTCGTCCATTAATAAGATGTCAGGATCTGCTGCCAATGCTCTGGCTAAGCCAACTCGTTGTTGCATCCCGCCAGATAATTCATGAGCATATCTATTCCCCCAACCCTCAAGTTCGACAGTTTTAAGAATAGTAGTGGCCGCATTGACGCGCTCGTTTTTATTAACACCTCTTATCTCCAAAGGCATCGCAATATTATCAAGCACGGACCTATGAGGCATTAGTGCAAAATTTTGAAATACCATCCCGATTTTTGTATTCCGAAAAGCTTCAAGCTCAATTTTGTCTAAACCCATTATATCTTGGTTATTGATCAGTATCTTGCCTGAAGTAGGCTCTAATAATCTATTTATGTGACGCACTAACGTTGACTTTCCGCTGCCGGATAAGCCCATTACACAGAATATCTCCCCATACTTTACTTCAAACGATACATTTGAGACACCAATTACGCAATTGTATCTCTCTAATGCCTCTTGTTTTGAGATGGTTTCGGTTTGGATAGAATTTGAAATGTTGTTTGGGACATCTCCAAAGATTTTCCAAACATTTTGAAGTTGAATAGCTGATGACATCTGTGCGGAATTTTCAAATATTAAAGAAACTATCTGGCAGCTCTTTGCTGCCAGATAGTTTCTTGCAATGAAGGTGCCTTATAATCCTAACCAACCATCAACTGTTGATTTGTTTTTGGACATCCATTCTCTTGCTACTTCACCAGGTTTTCTCTTCTTCACAGATACTTCGTATGCCATTAATGAAACATCATCAGCCGTAATCTGAAAATTCTTGAAAAACTCGACGATTGCGGGTGATCTTTTTTCCAAGGAAGTGCCCCAGCCAATTTGGATTTTCTTGAGCGCATCCTTTGAGGCCACATATGATTTTGAATACCAATCAGCATCAGCTTTTGGTTGGATCATTTTGTATTTAGATGGATCATAGGTTGGCTCTTCGAGCATGACTACATCAGCCATCCCCCATATCGCATGGGGCTTGTAGCAGTAAAATGCATAGCCTTCCCCCTTTTTGATTGAGTCCAGTACACGTGCGTTTTTGACTGCTTCTGCTGCTCGTACTGGCTCGATACCCGCATCGTAAAGTTTATAATCTCGAAGTTTCACTTGATTTACATTTGCGGAGGCCCAGCCATCCGCGCCAATCCAAAACTCGCCTTTACCATTTCCATCACTATCCATGGCCTTTACGACTTCGGGTCTTCCAAGGTCTTCTATTGCAGTAATATTCATTTTCTCTGCGAATTGCTTTGATACGCAGTAGCCTTGATTTCCTTGATATGGTTTTTCACTGAGCTTGAGGGTGCCTTTTGGCACCAAGTCGTTTGTGTAGGCCTCTTGATTAGGAAGCCAAATATCAGGATGAACTTCTATCTCACCTTTACTCCTGTCAATCGCGGCGTAAATAGCCGTATTGTTACCCGGAACTAACTCCGCTTCTCCTCCCATTTTTTCGGTAACTACAGCTGCAAGAAGATTTGCAATTGCTGTAGCACCCGTCCAACCTGGATCGCCGATTTTGACTTTTTCAGCAAAACTTTCGAAGGGCGTTGACACAGCGATGACAGTAGCCATCACTGTTACTTTTAAAATCTTCATCTTATCCTCATATCTGGTTTGTGTGGGGTTCATTTTTTATACAGTCTCTCCTCGGCCCGCTCAACAATTGTGTTTTGGGTTTGGTAAGTATTACTAATACGGTAAAATACGGTCCATTGAGGCTCAAGAGCCTTCCACACAGAAGTTCAAGACTCGATTTGGCGAGGAACTTCGCGCCATACAGAGGGCGGAGCTGGCCAGTATGCGTATCTTGTGTGTCTAGGCTACCATCTTGCCACCGTAACCGCCGTCATAATTTGCGATATAAGATTTGGCCCGGTCGATGTGCGGAATTTAACGGTTGGGGACCTGCAAGGTATAAGGACGACCCAAAAGACATTAATAGGTCAAAAAGTGGAATTATTTTGATCTCTAGTTTATCAGGTACTTTAAAGCATCGATGGGCTCATTTAAATCCCCGGGAACCAAATGCGGATAGAGATCGCACTATAATTAGCGTAACTGCCTAAGCACAAGGTTATAGCCAAGTTTTACAAATCCCTTATCTCGAGTTTCTTGCGCTTCTTGAATTTGTTTAATCTGTTCTATCGAGAGTGCACGGATACCATCTATGCCGAAGTACTCGCAGATCCCCTCACTGACCTCTCTATAGATTCGATCTTCTACCTGTTTCATTGCCGAGGCGGTTCGATCTCCAAGAAATTTGTCTAAGCTTTGCGTAATCATAATTTAGGTATTAATCACTCTGCCGAAATCATCGTGGCTACTGTAAATATGAAAATATACGTAATAGTGTAGTAAATATATATCCACCTTGGTGCTCCATATTTACTCTGAATATCCGTGAGTTTGCCCATCCTCGATCTCCTTTAAGAATAAATTAGTTAAGTTTCGCTGTTAGCGACCTCTGTAGTACAAGTCTTTTCCGCATGCTTACGTTACAAAAGAAAATAGCGTACCTGTTTCATGATTGGTATACGCAGAAAAATTAGTTTTCGATCTCTCTTGGCACCATCAAACTAAAAAACAAGTAAATCCAAAGGCCCGGGGTCTATCCGGAATGGTACCTTTCTTGTTTATGTAAGTGCACTTATCTGTTTATCACAGATAACTCGTGCGGAAACCTGCGCCTGAAGCGACCCATTACTATCCGAGGCCTTAATTTTAACAGATCCAACGTAAATTTAAATTGCAACGAAATCGGTGATCTATTTTGTTTCTTTTTAACAACAGATAAAAGAGGGGGGGGGGGTGACAAGTGCCAAAAGGCCGCATGGATATATCAGGACCGGGACTGTTGCCCAAAGAGTGGCAAGAGCCTAATTCCAAGGAGGAGGGAAAACTATTTGCTGTTGCTTCTCGATTTTTCGTGCCGCCTCTGGTTAAATTTTGGCTTCCGATAAGAATGGCATAATCGGTAATCACAATTTTTGCATGAAGATCAGGGACCGAAAAAATTTGAAATTGCGAGTCGAAGACTGATCTCAAGGTCTCGATGAACGACCCACCAGTGGCAAATGTTTCGGCTTTAAACGTGGTAAAGACCTGAGCCGTCGTTTGATCAGCAGCTTTAATGACGGTTTCAGCGACGTCTGATGTTAAATAAGGAGAATATATGCGGACATTTTTTGGGGCGCATGCGATTTGCTCCATAACATCAGGTATCGCATTTTTGAGAAGAACTATTTTATTGCTCATGTGTCTATCTGGTTGTCTTTGCTCGCTGTGGTTTTTTCATTCCCACACCGTCAATTTGTCGGTCAAGCTTGAAATCAGCAATAAAATAGCATATGTACTATACATAGAGTGTTGAGATTAAGGTAGCTCTCTTAAGCGCCGATTCGATTACAGCTTGCGGGCGCAAAACAAATGCAGCTAAAGCGTTGGGACCGTCCCAGCTGCAGCTGCGGGCGGTTTTTTCTTTGGTTTGATCCACCTCACGGATTGGGGATTTGAACTTCAGCTTGTGCCCCCGGACATGGCGTCCACAGCACTAAAGAGAGGAGGCCATCATGGCTATCAATCCTACGGTCGAGCTTGCAAGCTCCGCACCTCAGTTCCTCAATCAGACTTATACGGACCTGACTTTCGTTCTGGGCCCACCCCACGGTGAGCGCTATGAGATGCTGGTGAACGCGGCACGGTTGGAAGAGGCGAGTGTTTCCTCGGTCTACCAAAGGTATATCGAAACAATGTTCGCAGCCCTCGATAGCGAGGGCATCCTGAACAAGGCCGTCTCAGCGGCACTTGGTGTGGATACGCTCATCAACGACGTTTACCTCACCTACCAGTTCTGGACCAAGCCGCAGGAAAAACACCAAAAGTTTTATCTCTCTGACAATGACGCAAACGCCCAAATCCCGGCTGTCATGCTGTTCCCACCGAAGTTCACACTGACCTCGGGCGTGGTATTAGATGTCGATGTCACCATGGAACACGCGCATGTCATTTCATTGTTTTTGGCCCAAAGCCTATCGCTCGATTGGATCGATATCAGCGCGACGCTGGCAGAGCAGGGGGGCGATCATGACTAAATACGATGCCGAGGGCTTGAGCCCGCAGCAGCGTCTGCTGCGGGCGATGATTATCCTAAACAGTGTGAACAATGGTCGGCCTGTGCCAGATTTTGATAAGGTAGAAGCCGGTTGGATTACCGAGATTGATCCCGGTAAAAGCCGCGAAGAAAGCACGCAACAATTGGTGGACGCCGCTCAGTCTGCCGGCTGGACGATAGAGCCTAATTCTGAGGGAGACCCATCATGAGTAAACAACCCACCATTCCCATGTCGCCAACGCAACTGCCTCAGCAACGCGTTTACGAAGTGGTCGATCTCCCCAA
>MDTB01202609.1_pt1 | contig 83380 bp, 80 predicted proteins | sample 811161 | NCBI WGS metagenome assembly MDTB01 (sample SAMN05326650, study PRJNA326480) | marine metagenome | isolation source: seawater | place: Mediterranean Sea | collected 2009
AAAGGAAAATTGCTGAAAAAAAGAAATTAATTGTTACAAAATTATCTAAAAATAATTTTGATGAGATTGATATAATTATTGTTAGTCCAGGAATCAATCACAGAAATTTTTTAAAAAAAAATTTATCGAAAATTCAGTTAAATACAAAAAAGTTCACAACAGATATCGAGCTAATTGAATTATTAAAATTAAAAAATTTTTTAATCGGCATAACTGGAACAAACGGAAAATCTTCAACAACAAAATTTCTATCTCAAAGTCTTAACTCTCAAAAAATAAAAGCAAAAGAATGTGGTAATATTGGAATTCCAGTTACTGACGTTATAGACAAAATAAATAAAAACGATATTTTGGTAATTGAAGCTTCATCTTATCAATTAGACAAAATTAATAATTTAAAATTTGACATAGCAGTATTACTTAATATTTCTTCTGACCATATTGAATGGCATGGTAATATTAAAAATTATATCCAAGCAAAATCAAAAATTTTTTTAAATCAAAAAAAAAACTGTTACGGAATAATATGTGTTGATGACAAATATTGTGAAGAAATAGCTCGTAATTTCAAAAAAAAATTTTCATCAACTTTAATTAAAATAAGCACAAAAAAGGAAATACAAGATGGTATTTACTTAAGAAAATTAAAAAATAATCTTGAAATTTACAATAAAATTACAAACGAAAAAATTTCATTAGATTTAAAAAAACTCAAAATTACAGGAGTTGAACATAATTTTCAGAATTTACTAGCAATCTATACTGTAAATTTTATTCTAAAAAATAACTCTTTTAACTTCCTTAATTCTCTAAAAAAATTGTCAAACCTAGAACACAGAATAGAATTTATTGGAAAGTATAAAAACATACGTTTTTATAACGATAGCAAAGCTACAAATGCGATTTCAGCTAAAAATGCTATCCAATCCTTTGAGAATATTTTTTGGATATTAGGTGGTGTTAAAAAAGAAGGGGGGTTAAAAGGTATTGAAAGTTCATTTAAAAGTGTATTATTAGCTTTTAATTTTGGTCAATCAAAATATGAATTCCATAATTTTTTAAAAAATAATGGTGTTAAGTCATTTGTTTTTGAAGATCTAAAACATGCAACTATTAATGCCGTTAATTATGCAATGAATGAAAAAAAAGAAATAAATATTATTCTATCACCAGCTTGTGCTTCATTTGATCAATTTCAATCTTTTGAAGATAGAGGTAACTCTTTCAAAAAAATAATTCATAAAATCATAAGTAATGATCAAAATTAAAAATACAAAACTAAATATTTTTAATGATTTAGATAAATGGATTTTTCTTCCAGTACTAGTTCTTTTACTAATAGGAATCTTTGCTGTCTTTAGTGCATCTACTAGAATAGATGAAAAATATGACCTTTTGTTTAAAAAGCACCTTATTTTTTGTACCTTGAGTTTGTTTCTAATATTTTTCTTATCTAAATTATCATTAAAAAATCTAATAATTTTAAGTATCTTTTTTTTTCTACTATCTTTTGCAATGTTAACGACGACAATTTTTTTTTTTTCAGAGACCAAAGGGGCTAGTAGATGGATAAAAATTTTTGGCTTTTCCTTTCAACCTTCGGAGGTTTTAAAACCCTCATTCGTTATAATAAGTTCACTTTTGCTCTCTCGTTATAAGACTAAGGGTGATTTATCTTTTTTAATTAACTCAATAATATTTGTCTTGATATCAATTTTATTATTAAAGCAACCGGATTTTGGGATGTTTTTACTTATTGCATCTGTATGGCTTATTCAAATATTTAATACCAATATTAATTTAAAATTTATTTTTATTATCATTTCAAGCTTTTTACTTGTTTTTGTTTTAAGTTATTTAACACTTGATCATGTAAGGTTTAGAATTAATAATTTCTTTTTTTCAAATATTGGCGACAACTATCAAATTACAAAATCATTAGAATCTTTTGCAAACGGCGGTTTTTTTGGCCAAGGTTTAGGTAATGGTGTAATTTCTAAAAATTTACCTGATGCTCATTCTGATTTTATTTATGCTTTGATTGGAGAAGAGTTTGGTTTTTTAACAGTTTTATTTATTATATTATTGTACATGACACTTTACTTGCGGGTTTTTATTATTGCACATAATACAAAAAACTTTTTTATTTTTAATTCAATAACAGGCTTAATAAATATAGTCATCTTTCAAGCTATAATTAATATTTCCTCCAGTCTGAATATTTTACCAACTAAAGGTATGACATTACCATTGATATCCTATGGAGGTTCATCATTAATTTCTAGCTCAATCATAGTTGGTTTTATATTAGTTTTAGTAAGAATATTAAAAAATGGGTAAAAAAGTTTTTTTAGTTGCCGGAGGCACTGGTGGACATTTATTTCCTGCGTTAGCTTTAGCTCAATCTTCAAAATTAATTAATTTTATATTTTTAGTAGATGAAAGAACTGAAAAATTTTTGAAAAATAAAAAGTTTAAATATTATGTAATTCCAGCTAGTAAAATACAAAAAAATATTATTCTTATGATATTTAATTCCCTCAAAATAATAAATGGAGTTATAAAATCAATATTTTTAATTTTAACTAAGAAACCTGACCTTGTTATAGGTTTCGGAGGGTATACTTCAATTCCTTGTTTATTGGCTGCAAAATTACTAGGTAAAAAGATATTAATTCATGAGCAAAATTCTGTTATGGGAAAAACAAACAGGATCTTATCAAAAATTTCGGACAAAGTAGCAATAACATATCAGAAAACTATTCATGCTCATCCAAAATCAATCTATTCTGGAATACCCATTCGAATCATGTCAAAATATAATAAAAAAAATAGTAAAAAAAAAAAAATCTTTGTTATCGGTGGTAGTCAGGGTGCTAAAGCATTTTCTATGATCATACCCAATATTCTTAATAAACTTAATTCATCCTTACTAAAAAAAATTTCTTTAGTCCAACAAGCAAAAAAGGAGGATCATAATAGACTTAAAGCTTGCTATAAAAAATTAAAAATTAATTATAAACTAAAAGATTTTTTTGAAGACAGTTTATCAGAGATAAAAAATTCAGATATAGTGGTAAGTAGATGTGGTTCTTCAAGTCTTGCAGAAATTGAATATTTTAATAAATTTTCAATTATTATTCCTCTACCCTCATCTTCAGATAATCATCAATATCATAATGCCATCGAATTTAAAAAAAAAAATGACTGCATTATTTTAAATGAAAAAGAGATAAATTATAAAGAAGTAACAAAAATTATTATGAAAAAATTAAATTCTTTAAAACAAAAAAAAAGTCGTTCAATTACAAAAATAAAAAAGCTCAATCTAATAATGAATGATATGTTAAATTAGACCAATGTTTGATAAAAAACACATACATTTTATTGGAGTTGGAGGCATTGGTATGAGTGCATTAGCTCAAGTACTTCTTCAAAAAGGTTTTAAAGTTTCAGGGAGTGATTTATCTAAAAACTCAATTACTGAAAAACTAAAGAAAAAGATTAGAATTTACTCTAGTCATAATGAAAAAAATATTGATAGCGCTGATATTGTTGTCCATTCAACGGCAATAAAACAAAATAATATTGAATTAAGATCTGCTAAAAAAAAAAAAATTCCCATTTTTTCCAGAGCAATGATGTTAGCAGAAGTAATGAGACTTAAACAATCAATAACAATCGCTGGTTCACACGGCAAAACAACAACGACATCGTTAATTGCATCTATCTTGGAATTTTCAGGGCTAGATCCTACAATTTTGAGTGGTGGAATTATAAATAGTCTCAAAATAAATGCAAAGTTAGGTAAAGGAGAATGGATAGTTGCAGAAGCAGACGAATCAGATGGATCTTTTACATTTTTACCATCAACGATAGCTGTTATTAATAATATTGATATGGAGCATGTTGACTTTTATAAAAATGAAAAACATCTTAATGAGTCTTTTTTAAAGTATGCACAAAAAATTCCATTCTATGGATTTCTAGCACTTGGTATAGATAATAAAAATGTTAAAAAAATAGAAAAAAAATTATCAAAAAAAAAAATTTATACTTTTGGTTTATCTAAAGAGGCTAATTTCTCTGCAACTAAAATAAAAATTATAAAACAAAAAGAATTGTTTTTTACTGATTTTGAACTAATAGAAAATTTAAAAGATAAATACTTAGTAAAAAAAATTTCAATACCACTTCTAGGATCACATAATATTCAAAATGTTTTAGGATCAATTTGTGTGGCAAGAGGTTTAGGTATTTCATATCAACAAATAAAAAATGCACTAAAAAATTTTCAAGGTGTAAAAAGAAGATTTAGCATTATATCTAAATCAAAAAAAAACTTGATAATAGATGATTATGCCCATCACCCCAGTGAAATAAGTGCTACCATAAAGACACTGAAAGATATCACAAGCAGGAAAATTATTTCAATATTTGAACCTCATAGATACTCACGATTATCAAGCATGTTTAACGATTTTATTAAAAGTTTTTATTTATCTGATAAAATTTTTCTACTACCAGTTTATTCTGCAGGAGAAAAAAAAAAAAAAAATGACAGTAATTATTTTTGCAAAAAACTTATTCAAAAATATCCTAATAAAAAAATATTTTTTTATATAAATGATGAAACTCTTTTTAAACAACTAATGCAAAATATTTATGAAGGGGATAATATTATTTTTCTAGGTGCTGGGTTAAGTAGTAAAACTGCAATTAAATTTTCTAAAACTTTTAAAAATGATTAATCTTATTAAAGATATACTTAAATCAAAACTAAATTATCAAATAGGTCAAAAAACTTGGTTTGGAACAGGAGGAAAGGCAAGTATATTTTTAACTTTAAATTCAATCGAAAGTTTAACTAAATTTCTGAAATATACGCCCAAATCATTACCATTATTTTTAATTGGTTCTGGTTCAAATATTCTTATAAGAGATGGAGGTTTTGATGGGATTGCAATTAAGTTAGGTAATTATTTTAAAAAAATAAATTATAATTGTAAAAATAATATCCTAACAATCGGTGGTGCAGCAAAAGATATTGAAATTGCTAAATTCTGTCTAGAAAACTCAATTATAGGTTTCGAATACCTTAGAGGTATTCCTGGGACACTTGGAGGAAATCTAAAAATGAATGCCGGTTGTTATGATGGTGTTATAAGTGAAAATTTGTTAAATTGCGTTATTGTCAAGCGAGATGGCGAAATTACTAAATTTAAAAAAAAAGATATTAATTTTGGTTATAGGAGTTCCTCGATTTCGAGAAACTCTATTATAGTTGAAGCTAATTTTTCAGTCAAAATTGGAAAAAAATCAGAAATATCTAAGAAATTAAAAAAAATAAATAATCTAAGAAATTTTTCTCAACCGGTTACCTCAAGAACTGGTGGAAGCACATTTAAAAATCCACCTAATAATGAGGCATGGAAGTTAATTGATAAAATAAACTTTCGAGGAAAAAAAAATGGAGGTGCGAATGTATCAAGTTTGCACACTAATTTCTTGATAAATAGTGGCAATGCAACATCCTTAGATATTGAAATGCTGGGTGAGGAAATCCGTGAAAAGGTTAAAAGAAAATTTAACATCAAATTAAGTTGGGAGTTAATAAGAATTGGCAAATTCAGAAAACTATAAAAAGATATTAATTCTTAGAGGTGGAATCTCTGATGAAATTGAAATATCCAAGCTTTCGGCTAACCAAGTGTATAGTTCAATAAACTCTCATTATGAAGTTAATATATTTGATGTAAATGATGATTGTAATAACCTAATAAAGAAAATTATAAAATTCCAACCTCACGTTGTATTTAATTGCTTACATGGATATTTTGGTGAAGATGGACAAATACAGTCAATCTTGAATTATTTAGGCTTTCCTTACACTCACTCTGGAGTAGCCACGTCATCTTTATTAATGAACAAAATATTCTCAAAAAAGATTTTTCAATCTTTTGGAATTCAAACTCCCAAAACTTTAACATTTGATGACCTAAAGAATAACTTTCCTTTAATTGTAAAGCCTATTAATGGTGGTTCTAGTAATGGTTTATGTAAAATTAATGATCAAGAAACACTTAATAAATTTATTATGGACAACAAAATTAACATAAAAAAACTTATGTTTGAAGAATTTATTCCAGGTAGAGAATTAACTGTTGGAATTCTTGAAAACAAAGTATGTGGTGTAATGGAAATAGAATTTTCAAATGAAGTGTATGATTATGATAATAAATACGTTGACATAGCTAAACACATTTTAAACCCAAAATTACCCCAAGATATTCATAAAAAAATTACTCAATCTTCTTTGGATATACATAAAAAACTGAATTGTAATAGTATAAGTAGAATTGATTTTAGATATGACGATAAAAAAAATGAATTATTTTTACTTGAAATCAATACCCAACCTGGCTTAACAAAAAATTCTCTTTTACCAGAGATGGCTCAACAACAAGGTATAAATTTCTTAGAACTTTGTAAAATACTAATTAAAAGTGCAGTATGCGAAAAATTTTAATATTTGTAATTTCAGTATTTCTAATATTTTTCTTTTATGAAAGATATGAACAACCAATTCTTAAAGATTCATTCTTTAAGAAAGATATCTTAAAAATAAATATTAATAATCTTAAGCTTCTTAATGAGAAATTTATTCTTGATGCTATATATTTAAAAGAAGGAGATAGTTTCTGGAAATATAATCCTAATGAGCTAAGAAATAATCTAAAATCATTGAATGAAGTTGATAGCTTTAATTTTAAATTAAACGCTAATGGGACTTTAGATATTAATATTGTTGAAAAAAAACCATATATGATCTGGTCTTTGTCAAATAAAAAAAAGTTTATTGATGAAAATGCAAATATACTTAATATTTACAACAAACCAACTTATAAACTTACGAATGTAAAAGGATACCTGAATAAAGAAAAGTTTATCTATCTCAATAAAGAATTGAAGGAAAAACCCACCCTAAAAAACAGTATTGAAAATATTATCTACAATGAAAATATTGGATGGAAATTATTTTTGAATGATAATACGTGTGTGTATATTCCAGAAACAGATATTGAAATAACCCTCAAAATGTTCAATATAATCAGAAACTCAAAAATATACTTAAAATACAGAACATATGACCTTAGAATATTAGAAAGAGTTTATATTAGGAAGATAAATAAATGTTTGATTTCTTGAAAAATAGAAAAAAATTTATTGTTTTTGATGTGGGTTCGCAAAAGATAACATCGATTGCGTTTAAAATAATAAATGGAACAGTGAAAATTACTTCAATGGATTACCAAAAAAGTAAAGGTATCAAGAAAAATAAGTTTGATGATATTGATAAACTTTCATCAATAATAAAAAAAGTTTTTAAAAAAGTAGGTGGTTATTCAAAACAGAATTTAATTTTCAGCAATGTTACAGACCCAAATTTACTAACAACTAAAAAAACAACAGAATTACAATCTGGTAAGTTGGGTATTTCTAAAAAAGAAATACGAAAAATCTTTAAAAAAAGTCTTATCGAATCTAAAGTTAGTGGAAGAAGATTAATTCATTCAAATCCAAATAATTTTATTCTTGATGAAGATAATATAACCCCAGAACCACTTGGAAAAATATGTGATAAATTTAAGTTAAACAGTTTAAATGTTATGGTTAATGAAGATTATCTGAAGAAATTGAATTTATGCTTTAGCCAAAAAAAAATCTTAATCAAAAATTTTTTTGATTCAGGAATTGCCTCAGCCATATCATGCCTTAAGAAAAAGGAAAAAGAAGATGGTGTCGTTTGCATAGATATTGGAGCAGAAACAACAAAAGTAGTTGTATATCTAAATGAGAAGATTATTTATGTTAATAATCTCCCTGTTGCGGGAAATAATGTAACATCAGATATTTGTCATGGTTTACAAGTTTCAACTGAGGCTTCCGAATTAGCAAAAATTAATCATGGAGCAGTTGTTACACCTTTTAACGAAAACGTAGAAATTAATGTTGATTCAAAAAAAAAAAAAATTGGTTAGTAGAAATATCTTATTCGGAATAATTAAACCGAGATATGATGAAATTCTTGAGATAATTAGAGACAATGTATTTGATAATATTCATACTAGAGTAGCTATAAAATCAGTAGTATTAACAGGTGGGGGTAGTAAAATTTTTGGAATTAAGGATGTTTGTAAAAACATATTTAACAGACAAACTAGAATAGGTCAAAGTGAAGACCCTAAAAGTTTTTTTTATAATAAGCCAGAATTTAGCACAATACTAGGGATGATTGAACTGGTAAAAGATCAGAAAATTTATAATCACATACCAAATTATTCAAATAATAGGTTTACACAAATAGCTGATAAAGTTGATAATTGGATAGAGGAAAGTTATGCGTAAACTGTAACAAAATGAAATCTTTTGTGAATTGAGTTGTCAACACAGTGTTTTATGATGCTTATATGTTAAAACATAAATTTAAGGCTCATGAAAATATTCCATATGATGTCCAAAAGCTTCCAAGGTTTCTTGTTGCCCAAAAACAAAAGACAATAAAAAATACGATAAAGATTAGCGGAATAGGACTTCACACAGGCAACAAAGTTTCCATGAGCATTAATCCAGCACCGATAAACACTGGCTATATTTTTAGAGTTTTAAAAAATAATGGAAGTACCGTAAGTATCAAAGCTGACTATAAAAATGTCAAATCAACTCAGCTATGTACATTGTTATCTGATAATATCGGGAATTCCATTTCAACCGTTGAGCATATCTTATCAGCATGTTACGGACTTGATATTGACAACGTGTATATAGATTTAAACAGTAATGAAGTTCCTGTTTGTGATGGATCATCAATCATGTTCGTTAAAAAACTACAAGAGCTTGGTTACGAGGAACAATCAGAATTTAAAGATTTTTTTAGAATTAAGAAAGTTATTCAAGTCAAAGATGGAGACAAAGTTGCACGAGTTTCTCCATTTGATCAAACTTTAATAACATGCGATATAGATTATGATCATAAGTTAATTGGTAAACAAAGCATATCACTAGTCTTAAACCCTGAAATATATAAAACTCAAATAAGCTCGGCAAGAACATTTGGATTTTTAAAGGATGTAAAAAAACTCAGAGAAATGAAGTTAGCACTTGGAGGAAGCCTTAAAAATGCAATAGTATTAGATGACAACAAAGTTCTCAATAAAGAAGGATTAAGATTTACAGATGAATTTGTCAGGCATAAAGTTTTAGACTTCCTTGGTGATATCTCACTTTCAGGAAAGAGAATACTCGGTTCATTTTACACTTCTCAAAGTGGTCATAGTTTAAATATTAAGTTAATTGAAAAAATATTTGAAAACTCTGATAATTGGGAATTAGTTTGCTCCAACTAATTTAAAAATAACCCTTTATAAATATAAAAATAATATTAATAATATCTCTGATGAGTAGATTGTTATTTAATATTTGTATTATCCTTTTATTATTTTCTTGTTCTTCTTCAAATGAAGAAAAAAATATTGATGATCAAATAAAAACTGATGCTGTCCTTTATAGAGAAGGCATGAAATATTTAAAGATGAGAGAATATGAAAAATCTGTAGAAATTTTCTCTGAACTTGAAATTGTACATCCCTATTCAAGTTATTCTACAAAAAGTCAACTAATGGCTGGCTTTGCCCAATATATGGATAATAAATATGAAGAAGCAATATTAACATTAAGTAAATTTGTTGAATTAAACCCTGATAATAAATCAGTTCCCTACGCAATGTATTTAAGAGCCTACTCATATTTTGAAAGAATTCCAGATGTGAGATTTGAACAAAAAATTTCTGAAAGAGCACATGAAGAGTTTATAGAACTTGTCAATAGATTTCCAAAATCTAAATATGCTAAAAAATCAATTGCTCATATCAAAACTTTAAAAAATCATTTGGCTGCGAGGGAGGTAAAAATTGGGAAATTCTATCAATCACAAGGTTACTATTTAGCTGGTATAAAAAGATATAAAACTGTTTTGTCTGAATATAAAAGAAGTATGCATATCCCAGAATCAATTTTCAGATTGATAGAATGCTATACATTCCTGGGTTTAATCAGACAAACATACTATCTGTATCGAATCCTAGATTATAATTTTCCAAAAAGTGAATGGGTAAAAGAGGCAAAGAGAATAGTTAATGCTGATGACATTAAAAAGAATGCAAGAAAATTCAAAAAGAAAGACTTAGATATTCAAAATTTAGATATTAGAAAATTTGATTTGATTTAAAATGATAAAACAACTTTCAATAAAAAATATGATATTGATTGACAAAGTTGACCTTACAATTAACTCAGGTTTATGTGTTCTTACAGGTGAAACTGGTGCAGGAAAATCAATGATACTTGAATCACTTAGTTTACTAACTGGTAATAGAGCTAAATCTTCTCTAAAACCAGAAAAAGGTAAAAGTATAGTTATTACTGCATTAATCGATATCAGTCACTTTGATCAAGTTAAGCAAAAATTAGGTATTCTTGAATTAAATTTTGACAATGAAATTATTGTTAAAAGAATAATAACGGATAATGGGAAAAGTAAATGTTTAATAAATGATGAGATAGTAACTGTCACCACTTTAAAAGATATTTTTAACCATATAATAGAAATTCATAGCCAGTTCTCAGAACAAGGTCTACTTGATAGCAACACACATATTAATATTCTTGACGATTATGGAAACTACAAAGAAGAACTTCATGAATTAAAAAATGTATGGAAAGACCTGACTAATATGAGAGATGAAATCACTCAATTAAAAAATGATATTGAAGACCAACAAAATAATTTTGACGATGCTGAGTTTGATCTTAAAGAACTAAAATTATTAGACCCCAAACCAAATGAATTTAAAGAACTAGTAAAAAAAAAAATAATTTTACAAAACTCAGTAAAAATATCTGAGTGTTTGAAGGAAGTAAAAAGTAATTTTTTTTCAGAGACCCCCCCAGGTATTGATATTCTATTGTCTCAATCAATTAGAAGCCTTGAAAAAATAGCTAGCCTGTTGGATGAAGATTCCCAGAAAAAAATAGAAAATCTTAATAACATCTATTTTGATTCTCAAGAAATTTTCCAAAATTTTTTAGATATGCTAAACGAAGATTTTGAAGTCAATTCTCTTGAAAAAATAGATGATAGAATTCAACTCTACAAAAAAATTTCTAAAAAACATAATGTTGAAGAAAATAATCTAAACATATTATTTGATAAATTATTATTAAAGCTAGATTCATCACAAGAAATCAAAAAAGCATTAAATATAAAAGAAGAAAAATATGATTTGTTAAATAATAGATTTAATGAAATTGCACTTCAAGTTCAAAGATTGAGAAATGACCATGCAATGAAACTTGACCAAGAAATCAACAATGAATTAGCACCATTAAAACTTGAAAATGCAAAATTTAAAACTTTTTGCGAAAACTGCGTAGCAAATGAAAAGGGAATAGATAAGGTAATATTTAAAATACAAACTAATCCTAAATCTGAGATGGGGTTAATAAAAAATATTTCATCTGGAGGAGAACTATGTAGAATTGCTTTAGCAATAAAGGTAATAGCGCAGAAAAATAATAAAACAGTTATGGTTTTTGACGAGGTTGATAGTGGTATTGGGGGAGCTGTATCATCAGCTGTTGGAGAAAGACTAAAAAAATTAGGAGATTCCAGACAAGTTCTAGTTGTAACTCATTCACCACAAGTGGCTGCTTTTGGCAATGATCATTTTATTGTAAAGAAAACATATAATGAGGATGATGTTCACATTGATGTTAAAAAAGTTAATGTTAATGAAAAAGTTTTTGAAGTTGCCAGAATGTTATCTGGAAAAAATGTTACAGACGAAGCAATTAGCGCAGCAAAAAGACTTATTGAATATTAAATTTTAAAACTAATTTTATTTTTTAGCCAACTCTTATATTTTCTATCAAGTCTTGGTGAAAGTCTTTTGTAAATTAGTGAATGATATTTCTGAATCCAACTTTTTTGCGATAAACTAAGTAAACTAAAATCAACTAATTTAGTTTCATATGGAAATAATGATAAAGTTTCAAATTCCAAAAAATTCTGATGTACAGATTTTTTTACAATTATGAGGTTTTCTATCCTTATTCCAAATTTACCATTTTCATAATAACCAGGTTCATTAGACAAAATCATACCAGGCTTTAAAATAACATTATTGAGTTTTTTAGAAATTGACTGAGGTCCCTCATGAACCCCAAGAAAACTTCCAACTCCATGACCAGTACCATGATTATAATCCAAACCATCACTCCAAAGATTCGCACGTGCAATAGTATCAATTTGACTACCAGTAGTACCCAATGGAAACTTTAATATTGAGATATCAATATGTCCCATCAAAACTTTTGTATATAATTTTTTGTAATTTTTTGCTGGTTTTTTTTTTCCTATATGTATTGTTCTTGTAATATCTGTAGTTCCACCAAAATATTGTCCACCGGAATCACAAAGATAAAGCTGGTCCTTTTCTAAAGTGGAACTTTTAACCTTAGGCTTGTAATGAATTATTGATCCATTGGGCCCAGTGGCTGAAATTGTTGGAAAACTCTCAGAAAAAAAATCTTTGTTTTGTCTTCTATATTCATAGAGTTTTTTTGACGCACTGAATTCGGTAACTTTTTTATCTATATTTTTTTCCAGCCAGTAAAAAAACTTTACCAAAGCTATACCATCATTTAGGTGAGCACTTTTTGAGCACTTAATTTCAATATTATTTTTTATACTCTTTAAATTATTACAAGGATCAATTTTTATAGTAACATTATTTTTCTTATTCAGTATATCATAATAGAAATATGAAATTTGGTCATCTATTTGAATAGTTTTATTTTTAATATTCTTAATATCATTGTTGAAATTACAAATATCTCGTATCACAATTTCAGGATAATTAATAAAAAATATAGGAGGGATTTTTTTTTTATTTACATAAATAATATTTTTATTTTTAGTGATAATCATTCTACAAAAAACTACAGGTGTATTTGGTAAATCATATCCTCTTATGTTTAGTAGCCAACAAATTGATTCGGGTGAAGATAATATAATAATTGAATTATCTAATGGTTTAATTTGAGAAATTTTTTTTGTATGGGAATCTCCTGAATATTTTTTTTTTAAAACAAAAAATTTTTTAAGCATTTCTTCAGGTCTATCAATCCAAAGTGAATCAATTATATTTTCATCGTCATGAATAATTTTATTATTTGAAATTTCACATTTTTTTTTTATCTGATTTAAAAGTTTCGTAGAAAATAGTTTGGTATCGATCAAAATTTTTTTTTTTTTTAATTTTTTACCAATAAAATTAATTATTGATACAATACTTTGATCATGAATATCATAATCTTTCGTGAGTTCTTTTTTTGCCTGATTCAAATACCTTCCATCAGTGAAAAAAAAACTTTCCTTTTCGGAAATCAATACCGCTCCATTTGAACCAGAAAAATTGGTTAACCATTTCAGTCTCATATTATATTCAGGAACATATTCGTTAAGAAATTCATCAGTTGTTGATAAAAAATAATAATCAATTTTTTTTTCTTTAATTTTTTTTTTTAATAGTTTTAAATTATTCATTTTTTTATAAAAATAATTGATTCCCAATCATCAATATAAGTGCTTTTAAGTAATTTTAAATTAAATTTAGCAAAATGATTTACAATATCATTTTTCTGATTTCTTAAAATTCCAGAAATTATTAGTATACCATTTACCTTTAAATGTTTTTTAAATTTAATGGCTAGTTTTTTAAGTGGTATTAATAATATATTAGAAACTATAAAATTATATTTTTTTCCATTTAAATGTTTTGAATTAAATCCATTACATCTTATAAATTTTATATTTTTAATATTATTTATCCTTAAGTTATTTTTAAAACATTCTTCAGAATTAATGTCTAAGTCACTAGCAGTAATTTTTTTTTTAATCAATCTATATAATATAAATGATAATATTCCTGTGCCAGTACCAATATCAAGAGCTGAGATATTTTTGTTTGTTTTTTTTAAGATTTCTTCAATGTTCAAAATTGTTAGATAAGTTGAAGCATGATTTCCTGTACCAAAAGCAGTGCTTGCTGGAATACTTAATGAGAATCTAGAGTTGCTCTTATTATACTGTCTTATGATAAATTTATTTGTTTTCACTGGGTCAAAACTATTGTTATCAACCCATTTTTTTTTTTTTATTAAATTTATTTTTTCAATTCTATATCTAAATATTTTTTTAATAATTTTAAGGTCTACTAAAATATTATTGGTATAGATATCCACTTCCCAATAATTTGAGCGTTCATAAAATGAAAAATTAGGGAAATAGCTTTTAAATTCATCTTTGAATTTATCTTTACTCAAGTTTAAACTAATTTTGTACAATGCTATTTTTTTTTAACATAATCTGAAAAAATACTGATCATTTCAGGGTAATTATTAAATTTTATTTGCAATTTTTTTCCATTTATTCCAAGTATCTTGCCAACTCCATAATCATTGTGAAAAATATTTTCACCTATTGAAAATCTATTATTTGCAAGATGATTTAATTTTTTTTTTTTTTTTTCTATTTTTTGTATATTTGTCAAAAGCTTACAAGTCTTTTTAGGAAGTTCAGAAATAAACCTTGAAGGTATAGATCTATATACACTATAGTTGTACTGTTTTCTGAAATTTACAAATGATATTCTTAAATTTTTTCTGGCTCTAGTAATTCCCACATAAGCGAGCCTTCTCTCTTCTTCTAAACCTTTGTTCCCATGCTCATCTAAATTTCTTTGATTTGGAAATATGCCTTCCTCCCATCCCGTTAAGAAAACTTGATCAAATTCTAAACCCTTTGCACTATGAAGAGTCATTAATGATACCTTTTCATCACTTTTAATATCATTTGTATTTTCGCTAAGCAAGCTAACTTCTTCTAAGAAGATATCCAATGAACTTCTACTTTTTATATCAATAATTAATTTCTTCAGGTTTTCTAATCTACCCTCAGATTCAATTGTTTTTTCTTTTTGTAACATTTCTATATATCCCATATCGTCTAATAGTGAGCCAGCTACTTCAAAATGACTGTTTTTTTTTAACATTTCAGTATGTTTTTTATATATTGCCAAAAAGTTAATCATATTTTTTTCAATTGATTGATTTAGTTTATTAATATCTAAAAAGGAATCTAGTGATTCAAAAAGAGAACAAACTTTTTGATGAGAAAATTCATGTAATTTTTTCAAAAATGCAACACCAACCCCTCTTTTTGGAAGGTTTACGATTCGCTCAAATGATAAATTATCTTTTTTATTTAATAAAAGTCTAAAATAAGCAATGGCATCTTTAATTTCTGCTCTTTCATAAAACCTTAAACCACCTACAACTTTATATTTAATATTTTCTTTAATAAACCTATCCTCTAAATCTTTGAATTGAAAGCTTGCCCTGGTTAGGATAGCTATCTGAGATAATCTATGACCTTCTTTTTTTAACTGATTAATTTTCTCAGTAACATATACTGCTTCCATTTCGTCATTTTCTAAATTGATTATTTCAACCAGTTCTCCATTTGGATCCGATGTCCACAAACTTTTTCCAATTCTCTCTTTATTCTCTGAGATTATACTTGATGCTGTTTCTAATATATTCCCAGTGGACCTGTAATTTTGCTCAAGTCTAATAATTTTTGAACCTAGAAAATCATTCTCAAAATTTAAAATATTTTTTAATTGTGCTCCTCTCCAGCCGTAAATAGATTGGTCTTCATCTCCTACACAACAAATATTTTTTTTTTCCCCTGATAATAACCTCAAAAGCATGTATTGAGATGCGTTTGTGTCTTGATACTCATCCACAAGAATATATTTAAACTTTTGTTGATAATTTTCTAAAAGTTCTTCGTTTTGCTTTAGAATTTGTAATGGTAATAATATTAAATCGCCGAAATCTACAGAATTGTAGTCTTTTAATCTTTTTTGGTAAAATTTATAAATTTCACTCAATTTTCCTCTAGTTTTATGTTCAAATTCATGGTTTGATACTTCATTGTATGATAAACCAAAATTTTTCATTTGATCAATCATGTATAAGAAAGATTTTGGAATAAAAACTTTTGGGTCAAGTTCCAATGCCGAAACAACTTGTTTTATAAGCCTTAATGAATCATCAGTATCAAGAATTGTAAAATTATTCTTTATATCTAAAAAGTTTGAGTGTTTTCTTAAAAATCTAGCTCCTATTGAATGAAAAGTTCCTATGAACATCCCCTCAACTGGTCTTTTAATTATTTGTTCGACCCTTCTTTTCATTTCAAATGCTGCTTTATTAGTAAATGTAACACAGAGTATTTCACTAATCTTAGCTCTTCTGGAATAAATTATATTAGCTAATCTAGTTGTTAATACCTTGGTTTTGCCAGTTCCAGCTCCTGAAAGAACTAAAAGAGGACCATCTATATTTAAAACTGCGTCTTTTTGCTGAGTGTTTAAACTTGAAATAAATTCTGGCTCAGGAAGTGTAATCTTTTCTTTATTTTCAGACTGAGTCATGCCGCCTTTTTTGGCGAATATCCAAGATTTGGACCTAACCATTTTTCAACCTCTTCAACAGGTATACCTTTTCTTTTTGCATAATCATTTACTTGATCTTTGTTAATTTTTCCGATTCCAAAATAAGATGATGATGGATGAGAGAAATAAAATCCAGAAACTGAACTTGAAGGACTCATTGCAAATGATTCTGTAAGATTAATTTTTAAGTTTTTATCAACATTTAAAAGTTTAAAGAGTGTCTTTTTCTCTGTATGATCTGGACACGCAGGATAACCAGGTGCAGGTCTAATTCCATCATAGCATTCTTTTATAAGATCTTCATTTTTTAAATTTTCTTTTTTAGAGTAACCCCAATAATTTTTTCTTACAAACATATGTATCATTTCTGCCAAAGCTTCGGCTATTCTATCTCCTAACGATTTAACCATAATAGAACTATAGTCATCTTTTTTTTTTTCATATTTTTTAGATAACAATTCAATTCCATTACCGGCTGTAACTAAAAAACCACCAATATAATCTTTAACTTTGAGTTCATTAGGTCCAACAAAATCAGATAGACATAAGTTAGGTCTTTTGGAGTTTTTTCTTGTTAATTGTTGTCTTAAAAAAAATAGTTTTGAATTGACCTTTTTCCTTTTTTCGTCATTAAATATCAAAATATCATCACCTTCTGAATTAGCTGGCCAAAATCCTATAACTGCACCTGGTTTTACTATTTTTTCTTTTTTCATTTTAACAAGCATTTTTTTTGCATCTTCCCATAAATCAGTTGCTGCCTTTCCTACTTTCTCATCATTAAGAATATCTGGAAATCTTCCATGTAACTCCCATGCTTGAAAGAATGGTTTCCAATCTATAAATTTTTCAATTTCATCTATAGACAAATTATCAAATATCTTGATTCCTGAAAAAGTTGGTTTTTTTGGGTTATAGTTTTCCCAGTCAAATTTAAATTTATTTTTTCTACAATTAATAATGCTATTCACATTTTTATCATCATCATTTTTAAAATAATTTTTTTGTATAGTTGAATACTCTCTTGATAAAGATTCAATAAATGGTCTGCATTTATTTTGAGATATTAATTTGCTCACTACTGTAACTGCCTTTGATGCATCGGTTACATGACAAACTCCATTTTCATAAAGTGGGGCAATTTTAATTGCTGTATGAATTTTACTTGTTGTAGCACCACCAATCAGCAAAGGCTTTGTTATTTTATTTTTTGACAATTCACTAGCTACATAACACATTTCATCTAAGCTTGGAGTTATTAATCCAGAAAGTCCTATAACATCAACATTTTCAGATATCGCTGTATCAATAATTTTTTGACACGAAACCATCACACCAAGGTCAATAATATCAAAATTATTACATTGCAATACAACTCCAACAATATTTTTTCCAATATCATGAACATCACCTTTAACTGTAGCTAAAAGTATTTTTCCTTTAGATGTTGATTGATTTTTTTTTTCATTCTCCATATATGGAAGTAAATATCCAACAGATTGCTTCATAACTCTTGCAGATTTTACAACTTGCGGGAGGAACATTTGGCCTGCCCCAAACAAATCACCAACAATGTTCATACCGTCCATAAGAGGTCCTTCAATGATTTCTAAGGGTTTTTCAAATTTTACCCTTAATTCTTCTGTATCACTGACTATGAATTCGTTTAATCCATTAATTAATGCATATTTAACTCTTTCCTCAGCATTGTTTTTTCGCCATTCTTTCTCTGATTTTTTTTTAACTGTCCCTGAATTAGAATACTTTTTTGATATTTCTATTAGATTATCTGTAGAATTTTCATTTTTATTAAAAAGAACGTTCTCAATAGATTTTTTTAAATCATCTGGAATTTGCTCATAGATGGTTATTTGACCTGCATTAACGATAGCCATATCTAACCCAGCTTTGATGGCATGATAGAGAAAACAAGAATGCATAGCTTCTCTCACTTTATTGTTACCTCGGAAACTAAATGAAACATTCGAAACACCTCCAGAAACCTTTGAAAATGGTAAGCGCTCTTTTATTAGTTTAGTAGCTTCAAAAAAATCATTGGCATAATTATTATGTTCACTTATTCCAGTCGCTACTGCAAAAATATTTGGGTCAAAGATAATATCTTGGGGTTGAAAATCAACTTTTTTGGTCATTATCTCATAGGCTCGAGAGCAAATTTCAAACTTTCTTTTTGTACTATCAGCTTGACCATCTTCGTCAAATGCCATGACTACACAAGCAGCTCCATAACTTTTAATTTTCGAAGCTTGTTCAATAAATATTTTTTCACCCTCTTTTAAACTTATCGAATTAACAATAGCCTTTCCTTGAACACATTTTAAACCTCTCTCAATCACTGACCACTTTGATGAATCAATCATAAATGGAACTTTGGCTATATCAGGTTCAACGGAAATCAAATTAAGAAATTTTTCCATTGCCTTTTCTGAATCTAAGAGGCCCTCATCCATGTTAATATCAATTATTTGAGCACCATTTTCAATTTGATTTCTGGCAACTGCAACCGCCTCTTCAAAATTATTTGAAAGTATGAGATTCTTGAATTTTGCTGAACCTGTAACGTTAGTTCTTTCTCCAATATTAATAAAATTTATGTTTTTTTTTATCATCTATAATCAAATGGTTCTAAACCAGATAGTCTCAAAATTTTTTCAACACTAATCCTCTCACGTGGTTTTAAGTTTTCAACTACTTTTTTCATATACTTTATATGTTCGGGAGTTGTTCCACAACAACCACCGACTATATTTATATAACTATTCTCACCCCAATTTTTAATAAACTTTCCCATTGACTCTGGCGTCTCGTCATATTCCCCAAATGCATTTGGTAAACCAGCATTAGGGTGAATACTAACAAAAAATTCTGAAATTCTATTTAATTCTTTAAGATGTGGTTCTAATTCTTTAGGTCCCAGTGCGCAATTCAGGCCTACACTTATCGGGTTAGAGTGAGATATTGAATTATAAAAACCTTCGAGAGTTTGACCGGATAATGTTCTACCAGATAAATCAGTAATAGTTGCAGAAATCATAAGTGGTATTTTTATTTTATTTTTATTTTCAATATCTTTTATTGCTACCAACGCTGCCTTTGCATTAAGTGTGTCAAAAACTGTTTCGATTAATATCATATCTACTTTTCCGTCAATCAAACCTTGAATAGAAACTTTATAATCATCTCTCAATTCATCGAAAGTTATATTTCTAAAACTTGGGTTGTTTACATCTGGTGACATAGAGCAAGTTCTATTGGTTGGTCCAAGAACACCGGCCACAAATTTATTTAAACTTTTTGATTTTTTTTTAAAATCGTCAACTGCTTTTCTAGCTATTTCACCTCCTCGTAAATTTAAATCGTAGGAATAATCTTCGCAACCATAATCTAATTGGGATATGTATGTTGAATTAAATGTATTAGTTTCTATAATATCTGCCCCATTTTCTAAATATTGCATATGAATTTCGTAAATTAATTTTTCTTTACTTAAATTTAATAAATCATTATTGCCCTTTAAATTTTTTTTTTTTTTTTTAAAAATTTGTCCTCTAAAATCAGATTCATTTAGTTTTTCTCTCTGAATCATAGTTCCCATTGCACCATCTAAAACAAGAATATCATCCTTTAGTACATTAATTATATTTGATTTATTCTCCACTATTATCTAAAGACCTCTTACCCAATATGTGGCATATCGCAAAAGAAAGGTCAGCCCTATTTAATGTATAAAAATGAAAATCTCTAACTCCTCCATTAATCAATTTTTTACATTGATCATAAACTAATGTAGTTGCCACAAGTTTTCTTGTTTCATGGTCTGAATCCAAACCTTTAAACATTTTTATCAAATTTTCTGGCATTTTACAGTTCATCTTTTTTGCAAATTCAATGGTTCTCTTACAATTTGTGACAGGAAGAATTCCTGGAATAATCGGTATATTGATCCCCCTTTTTAATGCACCATCAATAAAATCAAAATAAAATCTTACATCAAAAAAAAATTGAGTTATTGCTTTTGTTGCGCCAAGATCAATTTTTTTTTTTAGCACTTCGTATTCTTGCTCTATAGATTTTGAATCAGGGTGCATTTCTGGATAAGCAGACACTGTAATTTGAAAATTAAATTTTTTTTTTAAGAATTCTATTAAATCTGTAGCATATTTGAAATCACTATTATTTGAATTATCAATATTAGATTTATCTCCCCTTAAAGCAACTATGTGTCTTATTCCTGAGTTCCAATAATCCTCAGCAATTTTATCTATTTCAACTTTTGATGAATTTATACAAGTTAAATGAGCTGCTGGTTCCAATTTAGTTTTTTTTTTAAACTCCTTAACTAATTCGTGAGTATGGTCTCTGGTTGAACCACCTGCTCCGTAAGTCACTGAAATAAATTTTGGCTCTAAAGGCTCTAACCTTTTTACATTTTGCCACAGGGATTCAATAGCTGCATTATTTTTGGGTGGAAAAAATTCAAAGGAAACGTTTATATTATCTGTCATTTTGAGTTTTTTTAGTCAATTGTCAAAAAAAATTATTAGAAACAATAAATTTAAATTTGTGTTGTTTATTTTTTTATTATATTATGTGTTAAATTAATAGAATATTTTTATTAAAAGTTAATGCTAATGATTAATATTTACAATAAATACCTGATTTTCGCGATTTTTTCTATAATATTTTCGCTAAATACACCAAATAAGGCACTTGCGATCGATGAAAATGATCCATTTGAAAAGGTGAACAGGAACATTTTTGATTTTAACAACACTCTTGATGACAATTTTTTTCAACCAATAGCTAAAGGATGGAGAAAATTACCTGACATACCCAGAAAACCTCTTTCCAATTTGGCTTCAACAGCCAAAGCGCCTATAAGTCTTGCTAATGCTGTTCTTCAGCTAAATCGAGAAAGTATAGGAAACATTTTAGCAAGATTTTTAATCAACATGACATTCGGACTCGGTGGAATGTTTGATATGGCTGGCAGCGAAGAATTTGGAAGCATTCCAGATATTGAAGAAGATTTTGGTCAAACACTTGCTACATGGGGTGTTCCAGATGGACCATATGTAATGTTACCCATTTTTGGCCCATCAAGTATTAGAGATAGCATCGGATTGGGCATCGACGCCGTCTTCAATCCTCTTTCTTTTGGATACAGAATGAATAATATTGGTATTGAAGCTAGACTCTCAGGACCTGTTGTGAGAGGTGTCACTCAACGTGAAAAGTATTTAGATTATGTTGATGAAATGAAAGCAAGCTCATTGGATTTTTATGCAACAATGAGAAGTTTATATAGACAAAAAAGAAAGAAGGAAATTACAGGTCAACTTGAGGAAAATAATACATCTTTGAACAACTTACCAGTAGAGAAATATAATAATGAATTTAAAAAGCAGATTGTCAAACTTTCAGAAGATGTTGAAAATGTCAAAGAGGTAAAGTTAACAAATCAAGAAGAAAATACAATTGAAAAGACTGTAAAAGTTTCATCCAGTATGTTGCCATCATCAAACTACCCAGGGTCAACTAATTTTAATGGTAATTATGTTCCCAGAATTTACAATGGTATTATGCCGTCCTCAAATTATCCTGGTTTCAGTAAATCAAGAGTGAATTTAATAAATTAAATAATAATGTTGTATGCTTAAAAGATTCTCTTTTTTAATCTTTATTACTTTGATAGCATCATCAACCTCCGCAGATACAATTTATAATAGTAAAATTTTTGTTGAAAAACTTGGTAAAGAAGTTGTTGAAAAAGTTTCCAACACTGCAATATCAGACGAAGAAAGACATGCAAACTTTAAAAAATTATATCTATCGTCTTTTGACAATTATTACATTTCAAGATTTGTTCTAGGTAGATATTGGAAAACTATTGATAAAAGAGCTCAAATAAAATTTGTTGAATCATTTAACAAATATATAGTTGATACATATGCCCCCAAATTTAAAGGTTGGGAGGGTACGTTTAAAGCAACAGATTCTCTTATCGAAAATAATTATTATAATGTTAAGATGGACATCCTTAATAAAGAGGGACCAACCTTGAAAATGATTTGGAAAATGTATCTTAATAAAAATAAAGAATTTAAAATATTGGATGTTAATATTGATGGAATAAGTATGTTGATCACACAAAGAGCAGAATTTCTTTCAGTAATAAAAAACAATCCTAATGGAGTTAATGGATTGATAGAAGCATTAAATAAGAAGAATTCAGGCTAATAATTATATTAAGAGCTAAGGAATATAGTTATTTTTATCTAAATATAACTCTTAAAACATAAGCAAAATATTTAAAATCATTTAGAAAAATTTATTCTAATAATTTAAACATTATAGAACACAAAAATCCTGCTAATGTTGATAACCCAACTAAGTTGTTATCGGAGAGATGTGAAGCCTCAGGAAGCATTGCAGCGCATATCATAGTCAACATAGCACCAGCTGCAATTCCTTCAATAAATACGAGACTACCATGTCCAATAGAATCACCAAGAAATGCCCCTAAGCCAGCACCAACAGCTGTCAAAATTACAAGGCTTGACCAAAGAGACAATACTTTAACAAAACTCATTCCTTGTTTTTTCATTTGTGCAGAACTAGACAGAGCTTCAGGGAAGTTTGATAAAAATAATCCTGCAATGAATGTATAAGGTAGAACACTAAAAAAAGTTGGTTCAACACCATTAGCTGCTTGAATAGCTGCTGTTCCAAAGATTGCAATTCCTATTACAATGCTCTCAGGTATTGCATCTAAAGCTATTCCTAACCAGATTGCCATAGCCGCATGGCTGTGAGAATCAAAATCTTTTTGGAGGTCTGTTCTGGTAGGTAGTTGTTGGCCTGTTCCTAAATTAATTGCACGCATAGCTTGATTAGTCCAACTTTTTCTTTCAAGACTATCTTGTTCAAGAAAGGAAATATTTTCTTTATGTCTTGAAGTCGCTAATTTTTTTACAGCTTCATCAAACTCTGGAATCATTTTTCTTAACTCATGAAAGTCATCGGCACTAAGAACTAACAACTCAGTTTCTTCGACAGCTCTAACATCTGATGGTCTTTTTGTACTATTTAACAGAGCCATTTCACCTACAATTGAACCTTTGCTGAGCTCTATATCTCTATGATCAGGGCTATCAACAGCTAATTTTCCATAATGAATTATATACATTGCTTGAGCAGTATCACCACGAGAAAAGACTTTTTCATCCTTGTGATATAACCTTGGTTTCAACCTTACGAGTATAGCCTGAATATCCTCCGGGCTTACAGAAGAAAACATTGGAATATTTGAAATATCATCAAGAGTCTCTCTAAAAAATTTTTTCTTTTCAATGGCAGATTTAGAAATTATATATGCTGTTTTTCTTAAATATCCTCCTCCTTGTCCAATCAATTGATCTAACAGAACAAATAAAAGACCACCAAGAATACATCCACCAATCAATACAAAAAAACTGTGTCTACTATGCAAAATTTCATCTGGTGTTTCAGCAACAACTAGATGCTCTACTGTAGGAGCTACTAATTCAATAGCAAGTGCAGAAAGGAGTGCTCCTGCACCAAATGCTGCCAAAATACCTACAATGTAGGATGGAATTCTAAATATCAATCCAACTAATGAACCTAATGTCAGTGAAAATGCTGCAATTGCACCAGAAAAAAATGCCCAATAAACGATTATATTCATACAAACTCCTTATTTCAATTTAGTTAGTTTTGATAATAAGCTAGATTAGTGATTTTTTGAATTTAATCAATAATTTTAAACTTTTAGATACTATGGTAGGCCCGGAGGGACTTGAACCCCCGACAACACCGTTATGAGCGGTGCGTTCTAACCAACTGAACTACGGGCCTTTATCATTTCTTAAATTAACTTGCTGTAATTTTGTCGTCAACTAAATCAGTTAATTTTTTTATGATTATTTAAAAATTAATTATCTAAGAAGCTTCTTAGTTTTCTAGAACGGCTTGGATGTTTCAATTTTCTCAGACCCTTAGCTTCAATTTGTCTAATACGCTCCCTGGTGACGGAAAATTGCTGTCCAACTTCTTCCAATGTATGATCTGTATTCATACCAATACCAAACCTCATTCTAAGAACCCTCTCCTCACGTGGCGTTAATGTCGATAAAACACTTGTAGTTGCCTCTCGAAGATTATTTTGTATAGCTGCATCTAAAGGTAATTTTATAGCTTTATCTTCTATAAAATCTCCCAAGTGGCTATCATCTTCATCACCCACAGGAGTTTCAAGGCTAATTGGTTCTTTTGCAATCTTAAGCACTTTTCTTACTTTCTCCACTGGCATACCAAGTCTAGAGGCTAACTCTTCAGGTTGAGGCTCAAGACCATTTTCATTTAATATTTGTCTTGAAACTCTGACTAATTTACTAATAGTTTCTATCATATGTACAGGTATTCTGATTGTTCTAGCCTGATCAGCAATTGACCTTGTTATTGCTTGTCGGATCCACCAGGTTGCATAAGTTGAAAACTTGTATCCCCTTTTATACTCAAATTTGTCTACAGCTTTCATAAGTCCTATATTTCCCTCTTGTATCAAATCTAAAAATTGTAAACCTCTATTTGTATATTTTTTTGCAATAGATATTACTAGCCTTAAATTGGCTTCAATCATCTCCTTTTTTGCTTTACTTGATTCTATGACTCCTTCATTAATTAATGCTGAAATTTCTATAATCTCATCAGTCGTCATCAGGGTATTACAAACAAGATCTTTAATTAAGTTAAAGGTTTTTGATATATCATCATTATTTGCAAATGAACTCCATTTTTTGTCTGTTTTTTTCTTTAAGTTTTTTAACCAATTTTTATTAGTACCATTCTTTGCAAATTCATTTTTAAAATCAATTTCTTTTATTCTGTACTTTTTTGCCACATCAAACAATTTTCTGTGGAATGATAAAATTTGAAAATTTAGTTTTTTGTGATTTTGAACCACTTCATCAATTTTCGCTTGATTTATGAATAAATTTGAAATTAATTCAGAAATTAAATCTTCATTAGACTTAAGTTTATTTACTAATTTTAGATCAACTTTTTTATTAGAAAACTTTAATTCAATAAATTCATTACGTATTTTTTTATATTTTTTAAAAATTTTTGAAAACTTTTCAAGGTTCTCTGTAATCACTGGTTTTAGATTTTCTTCCTTTTCAAGAATTGACAAATCAGATACATCATTTGAATCATCTATTGTATCGTTATCATAATCAGATTCCTCGTTTGTGTTTTTTTCTTCTTCATCATCTTTTTGATCATCATCGAAGATATTATCTTCATTTATTGGAATAGGATCAAAATCATCTAGCTCCCCATTAATAGATCTAAAGGTTGAATCCAAATCAACAAAATCTCTCAATTGTCTTTCTTCGTTTTTATACTCTTCAAAAAAACTAAAGATTGATTGCATTGAGATAAAGCTCTTTGAGAATGCTTCAGCAGTTTTTTTCTTTCCACTTTCAATTCTTTTTGCTATTTCTATTTCCCCTAATCTGGATAGAAGTTCAACATTCCCCATCTCTTTTAGATACATTCTAACTGGGTCATCTGCTCTACCAGCATCACTCTCCTTTTCATTAAATTGAACCTTTTCAGACTCTTCCTCTTCAGGAGTATTCTCATCGTTATCATAAATTTGTATATTTAAGTTCTCAATCTTAGAATAAAACTCATCTTTGTCCTCAAACTTTTCGTCTTCAAGAACTTTTTCACATTCACTTCTTTTTAAGAATCCTTGTTTTTTACCTCTTGTAATTAACTTCTTTAAAGATTCTCCAGATTTGTCTATCAGTGGTTCTTCAATTAATTCTTTTTTTATTTTTTCTTTTTTATCTGCCATAATTTAATTATTTTTTTACATTCTTTAAATGAACAGTTAATGAACACTATTCAAGTTCTTTATTTCTAATACTTTTGATTTCATTAATGATTTCATTATGCTTTTTCATTAATTTTTCCTGCTCCTTAGAATTTTTTTCAGTGACTATTTTTTCTTTAAGTCTATCTTTCTCAAGAATAAGTTCTGGTAATTTTAAATTATTCAAAATTTGCTTCAAAAACTCTACTTTTTCATTCTGGTCTATTTTTTTTAAATGAGTATCTCTAATATAATTTAACTGACTAATTGAAATTTCATTCTTTATTTCAAAACCTTTCATAAGGACATTCTTTTTTTTACAGTCCATACCAAATATTTCGACTAATTCATTCTTCATAACCTCAAGTTTTTGATTCTGAAATTTTATCTTAGAAATATCCTCTAACAAAGATTCAAAAATATCTTTTTCAAATAATGCAAAAATAATTAATAACTTTTCATTTACGTTGTCTTCAACCTTTTGTTTGTCGAATTGTTTGTAATTATTCTGTTTCACAAGATTTTTTTTCCAAATAAACTTATCTTTTTTATTCTTTAAAAATTTATAATATTCAGTTGAAATTGATTTATTTCTAATTTTATTAGAATAATGCTTAATAGTTTCATCGATTTTTACAATAAACTCTGGGCTTAATTCTTTTACTGAATCTAAAATAATTGACCAAATAAAGTTTGATAAATCTTCTGCATCATTTCTTAATATCTCAAATTGGTTTTTACTATTTTGCTTTAAAAAAGTGTCAGGATCATCATTATTTGGCAATCTAATAAATTTAAACGACTTGCCTGGTACTAAATGTTCTAAAATTTTTATAGCAACATTTTTTGTTGATGATCTACCAGCAGAATCTCCATCAAAACAAATATAAGGAATATCTGAAAGAGTCCATAATTTTAATATTTGTTTTTCTGATAACGTAGTCCCGAGAGGTGCAACACAAATCCTAATGTCATTTTGGTACATGGAAACAACATCCATATAACCTTCTACAAGAATCACTTCTTTTAGATTTTTTATATCATCAAAGTTTTGAGTTAAACCGAAAAGAATCTCGCCCTTTTTAAATAACTCACTTTCATGCGAATTAATATATTTTATCTTTGAATCATTAATTGTTCTACCACCAAAACCTACGATTTTGTTTCCAAAATTAAATATTGGAAACGTAATTCTATCTCTAAATCTTCCAAAAAATTTACCTTCCTTATTTTTTATCAATAAATCTGAATCATTTAGATCATTGATTGTTTTATTATGAATTTTGAAATGATCAATTAATAAATTATCATCTGGGCAAAAACCTATTTGAAATTTTTCTATAACATTAAGATTTACATTTCTATTTTTTAAATAAGCTAGAGCAAATCTATTGTGTTTTAAACTTTTTACAAAGAAATCATTCGCATTTTTTATTATTTCAAATGTATTTTTATTCTTTTCAAGGTTTTCTGAGTTAGCTAATGATATATTCAACCCTATGTAGTTGGAAAGGTAATTAACAGACTCAATAAAAGAAAAATTTTTATATTTAGTAAGAAAAGTGAGAGCATTTCCTCCAATTTTACAACCAAAGCAATAAAACAAGCCTTTTTCGTCACTAACACTAAATGAAGGTGTTTTTTCGTTATGAAATGGACATTTTCCTATAAACGAATTACCTCTTTGATTAAGTGTGACATATTGTGAAATTAAATCGGATAACTTTGATCTATTGTTGAATTCAGCGAGAATTTCATCAACAGATATTTTTTTTTTAATCATTTAAGGTTTTTTTTTGCCAAATCTGCAAGTTCTTTCATATCAATTTGACCAGGATAGGATTCTTTTAAAAAGCTTATTAATTTTCCTAGTTCTTTAATTGTAGAACATTCAATTTCATTAATGGTCTTAAGTATTAAATCTTCAAGCTCCTTAGATTTTATTTGTTTTGGCAGAAAAGAATTAATAATTTCGATTTCTTTTTCTTCTCTTTTTTTTAAATCTTGTCTTCCTGCCTTAGAATATATGCTAACGCTTTCTTTTCTTTGTTTAATCATATTCTGTAATAAATTTAAAATTTCTTCATCTGAAATTATATCCCCCTTTTTTTTGGTTCTATACTGAATATCGCTATCTTTAATAGCTGCCAAAACCAAACGCATCGTGGAAGTAGCAATTTCGTCTCTTTTTTTTAGATAACTATCTAAACTTGACTTTATTTGTTCCCTAATTTTACTCATTATTATCACTATCTCTATATAAAAAAATATTAAAAATCAATAAAACTATTTAATTTAATTTTCATCTATTGGAAAATTTCTATTCAAAGTATATTATTTGCAAAAAATGAAAAAAACTATAAAAAACCAAAAAAACTCATGTATTTTTCTTCTTGAAAATGGATCCTATTTTTATGGCTCTGGTTACGGTTGCAGAGGAAACTATTTTGGTGAAGTCTGTTTCAATACTTCTATCACAGGTTATCAAGAAATAATGACAGATCCTTCTTACTACAAACAAATTATTAATTTTACATTTCCTCATATTGGAATAGTTGGTACTAATAAAAATGATTATGAAAGTTCAAAAATTTATGCTTCGGCATGTATTGTCAATAATGAATTAACCCTTTCTTCAAATTATAGATCAGAAGAAGAGTTTGAAAGGTGGTTGCAAAAGAATAAAAAAGCATGTATGTCTGGGTTAGATACACGGTTACTGACAAAATTAATAAGGGATAATGGTGCATGTAAAGCTATTTTACACTTCCCAAAAGAAAAAATGATGAGCATCAAAGATCTAAAAATTAAGCTTGATAGTTTTCCTTCAATGAAAAATTTAGACCTAGCCTCTGAAATCTCCACAGAAACTATTTATAAATGGAGTAATAAAAAAAAAGAAAAGATAAATTTTAAAAATTTAAATTCAAAATTCATTGCGGTTATCGACTTTGGAGTAAAATCAAATATTTTAAAAATTCTAGATCAAGGTAAATATCAAATTATTGTTTTTCCATCAAATTTTCCAATTAAAGAAATTCTAAATAAAAGAGTTGTTGGTTTCTTTTTATCGAATGGCCCAGGTGACCCAATGGCTACATTTCAAAAAATTAAAAATAATCTAGAAATTATTAAAAGTATCACGTTACCTGTTTTTGGAATTTGTCTTGGGCATCAAATTCTCTCATTACTTTTTGGTGCCAAAACGTCAAAAATGCATCATGGACATAGAGGAGCTAACCATCCTATTAAAAATCACAAAAACAAAAAAGTCGAAATTACTGTTCAAAATCATGGTTTTGTTGTGTCAAAAGAAAAATTACCTAAACTAATTAGGATAACCCATACTTCATTATTCGACGAAACAATTGCTGGAATAGAAATTAAACAAAAACCCTTTTTTTCAGTCCAGTATCATCCAGAGGCATCTCCTGGTCCACAAGATAGTAGATATCTCTTTGAAAAGTTTGAAAATCTAATGGATCAAAATGCCTAAAAGAAAAGATTTAAAAAAAATATTGATTATTGGTGCTGGCCCAATAGTAATTGGTCAAGCATGTGAATTCGATTATTCTGGTGCTCAAGCTTGTAAAGCTTTGAAGGAAGAGGGCTATAAAATAATTTTAGTAAACTCTAACCCAGCAACAATCATGACAGATCCAGAATTAGCTGATAAGACCTACATAGAACCATTAAATACTTTTTTTCTAGAAAAAATTATTGCTAAAGAAAGACCCGATGCTTTGTTATCAACAATGGGTGGACAAACTGCACTTAATTTATCGATTGAACTTCAGAAAAAAAAGATCCTTTCAAAATATGGTGTTGAACTCATAGGAGCCACAAAATCAGTAATTGAAAAGGCAGAGAATAGAGAACTCTTCAAAAAATGCATGGAAAAGATTAAACTTGAATCACCAAAGGGTTTTATAGCAAATAATATTTCCACTGCAAAAAAAATTTCAAAAATTCTTTCATACCCAATAATTATTCGACCATCTTTTACTCTTGGGGGTTCAGGTGGAGGGACAGCACGAAATGAAAAAGAGTTTCTTAAAATAGTGAAAAAAGGGATCAATCTTTCTCCAATCAATGAAATTTTAATTGAGGAGTCTCTTGAAGGTTGGAAAGAATATGAGATGGAAGTAATAAGAGATAAAAATGATAATTGTATAATAGTATGTTCAATAGAGAATATTGACCCAATGGGAGTTCACACTGGTGATTCAATAACTGTTGCACCTTCATTAACACTCACTGATAAAGAATATCAAAAAATGAGAAATGATGCGATAGAGGTTATCAGAGAAATTGGTGTTGAAACTGGTGGTGCTAATGTTCAATTTGCAGTCAATCCCAAAAATGGAAGAATGGTTGTAATTGAAATGAACCCGCGGGTATCAAGATCATCTGCATTAGCATCAAAAGCAACAGGTTTCCCAATAGCAAGAATAGCAGCAAAGTTAGCAATTGGGTATTCTCTTGATGAACTTAAAAATGATATTACAAAAACCACTCCAGCCTCATTTGAACCTACAATAGATTATATTGTTACTAAAATTCCACGTTTTACTTTTGAAAAATTTAGTGATACTGAGGAAAAGCTCGGAACTGCGATGAAATCAATAGGAGAGTGCATGGCTATTGGTCGAAACTTTAAAGAGTCATTTCAAAAAGCAGTTAGAAGTTTGGAAATTGGTCTAGATGGTTTAAATTCAACAAAAGATCTAAAAAATAAGAAAAAGCCAGAATTACTTAATCTTTTAAAAAAAAATCTTCCAAATAAGTTTTTAGTAATTGCTGAAAGTTTTAGAAAAAATATACCAATCCAGAATATCGTAAAAAACACAAAGTATGATTACTGGTTTGTTAGAGAAATTTGTGAGATAGTTGATGCTGAAGAAAAACTAAAAAATAAAATCAATGATGAGATATATCTTCAATCAAAAAGCATTGGTTTTTCAGATGATAGAATACGCAGTTTATCAAAATTATCAGAAAGATCCTTATATAATTTAAAAAAAAAATACAATTTTAGAACTAAATTTAAGTTAATTGATACTTGTTCTGGAGAGTTTAAATCTTCAACACCTTATATGTATTCGACATGGACGTCTAATAATTTAAATCCTCACTTTGAGAGTGAAACAGATGTGACAGGAAAAAAAAAGGTTATCATTTTAGGAGGTGGGCCAAATAGAATTGGTCAAGGAATTGAATTTGACTATTGTTGTGTTCATTCATCCTTCGCAATAAAAGAAATGGGAATAGAATCTATTATGGTTAATTGTAACCCTGAGACTGTTTCGACTGATTTTGATATATCAGACAGATTATATTTTGAACCACTAGACTTTGAATCCGTTTTTGAAATTTGTAAAGCTGAAAATAGAAATAATGATCTTCTTGGAGTAATTGTTCAACTAGGAGGACAAACACCCTTAAAACTAGCAGAAAAATTATTCTTAAATAAAATTAAAATCCTGGGAACAAATTATGAATCCATAGATTTGTGTGAGGATAGAAATCGATTCAACAGACTAATTGAAAGTCTAAAAATCAACCAACCAAAAAGTGATATTGTTTATAATTATAAACAAGCAAAAAAATCAATAAAAAAAATCCAATTTCCGATTGTTGTTAGACCATCATATGTTCTAGGAGGTAGGGCAATGAGGATTTTAAATAATGAAAAAGAGTTGGATAATTATTTCAATGCAAATTTCATTGAAAATAATAAAGCTATTCTTATTGATGAATTCCTTCTCGGTGCAAAAGAATTAGATGTTGATGCATTATCTGATGGAAAAGAAGTATATATTGCTGGAATTTTAGAACATATAGAAGAGGCAGGAGTTCACTCAGGGGACTCTGCATGCTCTTTACCTCCACAAACAATACCAAAAAAAATAATAAATGAAATAAATAGGATTACAAAATCAATAATATTGAAATTAAAGATCATAGGTTTAATTAACATTCAATATGCTATAAAAGATGAAAAAGTATTTGTTCTTGAGGTTAATCCAAGGGCAAGCAGAACAATACCTTTTATCAGTAAATCAATTGGATTACCCCTAGCTAATATCGCAACTAAAGTGATGCTCGGTAAAAAACTTAAAAGTTTTAATTTACCTGTATTTAACCCAAAGTCTGTTTTTGTAAAAGAATCAGTCTTTCCATTTGATAGATTTCCAGGTGAGGACATAATCTTAGGTCCAGAGATGAAATCAACTGGCGAGGTAATGGGTATTGACGAAAAGTTTCCTATTTCTTACTTAAAGTCACAAATAGCAGCTGGGAATAACCTGCCACTTAAAGGATCAGTTTTTATATCAGTGAGTGATGTAGATAAAGAAAATATATTACTTTTATCACAAGTTCTAAAAAAAATTGATTTTCAAATATTTGCCACTTCTGGTACTGCAAAATTCTTATCAAAGTTTGGTATTAACAGCCAAATAGTGAGAAAGGTCAATGCAGGAAGTCCTCATGTTGTTGACCTTATAGAAGACAGAAAGATTCAACTAGTAATTAATACAACCTCTGGAATAAAATCCATCTCTGATAGCTTTTCGATCAGAAGAAGTGCAATTAGAAATAAAATCCCATATTTTACCACAATTTCTGCGGCAAAAGTAGCTATCACAGGTTTAAATTTAATAAAAAAATCAGAATTTAAAGTTAAATCAATCCAAGAATTGTATAAATAATAGAATTTAAAATTATTTATATTATAATTGATTATTATGACTGAAAAAATTCCAATGACAGCCGACGGACTTAATAAACTCAAGTCTGAACTTGAAAACCTAAGAAATTACCAGCGTCCTAATATTATTAAGGCCATAGCTGAGGCCAGAGAACATGGTGATTTGTCAGAAAATGCTGAATACCATGCCGCAAGAGAAAAACAAAGTTTTATAGAAGGTAGGATATCAGAAATAGAAAATAAAATAAGTAGAGCCGAGGTAATTGATACATCTTCTCTAGATAATTCTAGAGTTGTTTTTGGGGCTACAGTCAAGATTACTGATCTTAATAACGATGAAACTCATACATACAAGATTGTAGGTGTTGATGAAGCTGATATTGAAAATAATTTAATTTCAGTTTCCGCTCCACTTGGTAGAGCAATGATTAATAAATCACTTGATGATGTTATAGAAGTTGTTACTCCAAGTGGTACAAAAGAATATCAAATAAATGCTATTACTTTTTCATAACTAATGAAGAAAATTGAAAATATAATTATTATAGGGTCTGGACCAGCAGGATATACCGCAGCAATTTATGCAGCTAGAGCAGGATTATCACCACTTATGATATCCGGGTTAGAACAGGGCGGACAACTTATGATTACAACAGAAGTTGAAAATTATCCAGGTTTTGAAAATCCAGTTCAAGGTCCATGGTTAATGGAACAGATGAAAAATCAAGCAAAATCATGCGGCTCAAGAATTGTAAGTGATTACGTAAAAGAAGTTGATATTAATCAAAGTCCTTTTAATATTCTAACAGAAAGAGAATCATATAAAGCTCATACAATTGTAATAGCAACAGGTGCAAAAGCAAAATGGTTAGATATTAAGGGTGAAAAAGAATATATGGGATATGGAGTATCAGCATGTGCAACATGTGATGGATTTTTCTTTAAAGATAAGGAAGTTGCTGTAGTTGGTGGAGGAAATACGGCAGTTGAAGAAGCTATTTTTTTATCCAATCTATGTAAAAAAGTAAATTTAGTCCATAGAAGAGATTCATTAAGAGCAGAAAAAATATTACAAAATAGACTGTTTGAAAAAAAAAATATTGATTTTTTTTGGAATAGTGAGATTACTGAGATTCATGGTGATAAAACTGAAAAAAAAATAGTTTCATTAGATATCTTAAATAACAAAAAAGCAGAAAAAATGAATTTGGTTTTAGATGGTTTATTTGTAGCTATTGGACATAACCCAGAAACTAAAATTTTTTCAAATAAATTAAAAATGGACTCTGAAGGCTATATTTACACTGAACCCGACTCAACAAAAACAAGTATAGACGGAGTGTTTGCTGCAGGTGATGTAACAGATAGGAAGTATAGGCAAGCAGTAACTGCAGCAGGTATGGGATGCATGAGTGCAATTGAGGCTGAAAGTTTTTTAAATTTAAAAAAAATAATCTAAATAATTCCTTTAACAATTTCCTTGTGAACTTTCATGTTAAGACCAAATTCTTGTGAATTCTTTACAAGCGAACCTGAAAGCCAATGAAGTTCCAGTCTCTTTTTTTTTTTAAAATCAACAAACATTGAAGAAGTCATTTCATATGGCATTTTTTCAATTTTCTGCAGCCAAAATTCAATAGGATTATTTTTAAACTCAACCTTATATGCTCTCGCTAGGTTATATGTTTCTTGCATTGCGGTAATAAACTTATCCTTCAATAAATCGTTTGAAAAAATTTCTCCAATTGTTTTTTGAGTTAATGTTGTCATGCCACTGTATGCTGATAAAAAAACAAATTTTTCCCAAATTTTTTCTTTAATATTATTTTTAAATCGAAAATCTAATCCAGATTTTTGACATATTTTACAAAATTTTTCTACTTTGTTGTCGTTTGAATTATCATATTTTCCTACGAAAAAAGTTGCTAACTTTCCAACATGTTTTATTATTTGTTTGTCATTTACATATGAAGAAATTTGTGCGACCGCTCCATATGTATTTTCAATTCCTAAATTTCTTTTTATTTCTTCCTCAGCATAAATTCCGTTTTGAAAAGGAAGTAAGACAAATTTACCATCAATTTTATTTTTTATCTCACTAAATGTGCTATCAAAATCATAAAGTTTGACTGTATTTATAATTATATCAAATGACTCACCATCTTTAATAGAATTAAACACATTTAATTTAGAACATTCAATGTTTTTAATTGAACTTTGTAATATAAGACCGTTTTTTTTTAAAAAATCTAATCTTTTATTCCTTGCAATAAATGTAATTTGTAATCCTGCATTATGAAGAAAGGAACCAATAAAACCTCCAATACCTCCAACACCAATAACTAAAATCTTCATAAACTATTTTAATTTGTACAAGCATTGTTCAATTTGATTGCATGCTTGTTTTAATTTTTCTAGAGACGTTGCGTATGATAGTCTGAAAAATGGCGACTTTCCAAAAGCAACACCAGGAACAATTGCAACATTTCCGTAATTAAGTATGTAATTAGCAAAATCAAAGTCATTTTTGATTATAACATCACCATATCTTTTTCCAATAAAGCCTTTACATGAAATATAAAGATAAAAAGCACCTTTTGGTATAAATGGGTCTAAACCTGGAACTGATTCAAAAAAACTAATTAAGAAATTTTTTCTTTCTTCAAATTCAAAAATCCACTTTTTTAAAAAATCTTTTTCACCTTTTAGTGCTTTAAAAGCTGCCATTTGACTAATTGAACACGGGTTAGTGGTACATTGTGATTGAATTTTTGAGATTGAATTTATAAGTTCATAGTCCCCTGCACCGTAACCAATTCTCCAACCTGTCATTGAAAAAACTTTAGAAACACCATTAACTGTAAAAGTTCTGTTAATAAGCCTGGGTTCAACATTTAAAATATTAGTAAATTTTGTATTATCATACAAAATATGTTCGTATATATCATCCGAAAGGATCATAACATCTTTAAAATTCATTAAAACTTCGGCAATTTTCTTTAATTCATCTTTTGAGTAAACTGTTCCAGTTGGGTTACCAGGAGAGTTTATTATAAACCATTTAGTTTTTTTGCTTATTTTCTTTTCTAAGTCCTTTGGAGAAATTTTAAAGTCACTCTCAAATGAAGTCTCAGCTATGACCGGTGTACCTTGACAAAGACTAACTATGTCAGGATAGGAAACCCAATAAGGTGCAGGAATAATAACCTCATCTCCTGGGTTAATCGTAGACATAAAAAGGTTATAAATTACATGTTTACCGCCAACACCAACAGTAATATTTTTTTTTTCAAAAGATAAATTATTTTCTTTTTTAAATTTTGAAATTATAGATTCTTTGAGTTCATCTGTTCCATCAACTTGAGTATATTTAGTAAAACCATCATTAATTGCTTTAATTGCGTATTCTTTTATGTGATCAGGGGTATCGAAATCAGGTTCACCTGAACTTAAACTTATAACTTTAATTCCAGAATTACTCATTTCTCTTGCTCTTTGAGAGATTTTTACTGTTAGTGAAGGTTGGAACCTTGACAATCTATTAGAAATGAAATTCATTAATAAAGGAAAAAAAAATTTAAAACTACAATTTTACGTTTATATATAAAGTTTAATATAAATATATTAAGTTTTCAAATTTATTATTTTTTATGGAGAAATTTTTAATTAAATCTGATTTCAAGCCATCTGGTGATCAACCAAAAGCTATTGACAAATTATGTGACGGATTAAAAAAAAAGAAAAATGATCAGGTTTTACTTGGTGTTACCGGATCTGGAAAAACTTTCACCATGGCTAATATAATAAATAATCTTCAAAGACCAGCTTTAGTATTTGCACCCAACAAGATTCTTGCTGCACAACTATACAGTGAAATGAAAAGTTTTTTTCCGGATAATTGTGTTGAATATTTTGTCTCTTATTATGACTATTATACTCCAGAAGCATACGTTCCTAGAACTGATACCTATATTGAAAAAGAATCATCTGTTAATGAACAAATTGATAGAATGAGACATTCGGCAACCAGAGCATTATTAGAAAGGAAAGATACTATTGTTGTTGCCAGTGTATCATGTATTTACGGAATAGGTTCTGTTGAATCCTACTCTTCAATGACATTTAAAATTAAGAAAAATTCTGATTATGAAATAGATAAAATTAAAAAAAAGCTTATTGAACTTCAATACAAAAGAAACGACAGTGTTCATTTAAGAGGAACTTTCAGAAATAGAGGTGATTTTTTAGAAATATTTCCCTCTCATATGGAAGATAAATCTTGGCGAATTTCTTTTTTTGGAGACACAGTTGAATCTATCGATGAATTTGATCCTTTCTTAGGTTTTGTATCAAGAAGTTTGGACCAAATTACAATATTTGCTAATAGTCATTATGTTACCCCCAAACCGTCATTAAAAAAAGCCATTGATCAAATAAGAATAGAATTAAGAGGAAGATTAAATTATTTTGAATCTAAAAAACTTTTTGTTGAGGCTCAAAGAATTGAACAAAGAACTAACTTTGACCTTGAAATGATTGCTGCAACAGGGAGTTGCTCGGGAATTGAAAATTATTCACGACACCTCTCAGGAAGATCAGAAGGACAACCTCCTCCAACATTATTTGAATATTTACCAGATGACACAATTATTTTTATTGACGAATCACATGTAACAATTCCACAAATAAGAGGAATGTTTAAAGGGGATAGATCACGAAAAGAAACTTTATCTGAACATGGTTTTAGACTTCCTTCTTGTAAAGATAATAGACCACTAATGTTTGAGGAATGGGAAAAATTTAAGGGTCAGACTGTCTATGTTTCAGCAACACCTGGAGATTTTGAGTTAAGAAAAACTGAAGGAGTTTTCACTGAGCAAATAGTAAGACCAACAGGTTTAGTTGATCCATTATGTGAAATTAGAAAAGCTTCTAACCAAATAGAAGATGTTATGGAAGAATGTAGAAAGTTGAGTATAAAAAATATGAGAGTTTTAATTACAACACTCACAAAAAAAGATGCTGAAAAAATTACTGATTTCTTGAATGAAAATGGAATTAACGCAAGATATATGCATTCTGATATTGAAACACTTGAAAGAATAGAACTAATAAAAAATTTAAGACTAGGAGAGTTTCAGGTTTTAGTTGGTATAAATCTCCTAAGAGAGGGGTTAGATATACCTGAATGCGGTTTAGTAGCAATATTGGATGCTGACAAAGAAGGTTTTTTAAGATCCCAGGTTTCATTAATTCAGACAATGGGAAGAGCCGCTAGAAATATTCATGGTAAAGCAATACTGTATGCGGATTATAAAACAAATTCAATATCAAAAGCTTTAGAAGAAACTTCTCGAAGGAGAATCAAACAAATCAAATATAATAAATTAAATAATATAAAACCAAGATCCACTTTTAGAAAAATTGAAGAAACGATCAAAGATAATAAAAATATAGAAAACAAACTAGAATCAGAAGAAGTCTCATTAGATAAATTAAAAAAACAGATGTTAGAATATGCAGAAAATCTAAATTTTGAGATGGCAGCAGAAATTAGAGATAAAATTAAAATTTTAGAAAAAAAGGAAATGGGATTCAATGAAACACTATAATAAAGTCTTGATAACCGGTGGTGCTCGAAGAATTGGAGCATCAATAGTAAAAAATCTAGCAAAACAAGGTTTTGATATTGCTATCCAATATAACAATTCCATAAAAGAGGTAAAACACTTAGAAAAAGAAATATCGAGTTATAAGATAAATTTTGAATCTTTTAAGTTTGATTTTAATAAGAAAGAAAAAATTGAAAAATTATTCGATATTATTGAAAGAAAAATTGGAACCATAGATTTTTTAATTAATAATGCTTCTGCATTTGAGTTTGATACAATAAAAAAAACTTCTTACAAATCCTTTGATAAACACATAAACGTTAATTTAAGGGCACCATATTTTTTAATTAATAACTTTGTTAGAAGGTTAGGAAAAAAAAAAGGGCTTATAATTAATATCCTAGATCAAAGAGTAAAAAATATAACTCCTTACTTTTCATCTTACACATTAAGTAAGTCAGCTCTTTACACTCTTACAAAAAGTTCATCAATTTTTTTAGCTCCTAAGATAAGAGTAAATGGTATTTCCCCTGGTCCAACTTTAAAAAGCAAGAATCAAACAAATAATCAATTCAAGAGTCAAATATTAAGAACACCCTTAAAAAAAAGGGTGGAACTTTATGAAATTAATAACGCAATTGATTATTTAATGAATAATCTTTCTGTAACAGGCGAGGTTCTAACTATTGACGGTGGACAAAGTCTCGGGTGGGCAAACTCTAAATCCAAGGTGTTCACTACGGATTGAGTATAAATTAAGTTGTCAACATAAATAATTAAATAAAAAAAAAAGAAGGAAAAATCTTGATTACCAATACCAAATGATAAACAACATATTACTAAATAAATATTTAACAATTAAATCAATAACTTATAAAATTGCTTAAATTTTGAACAATTTATATAAGAGTCACAGAATTACTAAGAAAAAAAAAAAAATACAAAGTTTACTAACAAATTTATCCACAAAATTAGTGGATAGAATTTTATTGGAAATTTTTTATAATAAAGACAAGGATTTAAAGAGATTTTATGAATTCAAAAGATTTATATGAATATAACAAAGGACTTAAAGTTTTAAAAGAGTCGTCAACCATATTTCCAAATGGTTCTGGTATTTACAAATTCATTGATGGAAATAAAGTAGTAATTTATGTGGGGAAAGCAAAAAATTTAAGAAAAAGAGTTTATTCCTATCTAAATGAAAATAAGAGGTCAAATAGAATTAAAATACTTATAAGTCTAACCAGACAAATTAGCTTTATTAAAACTCTCACCGAATTAGATGCTTTAGTTCTTGAAAATAACTTAATTAAGAAACTAAAGCCACGTTTTAATATTCGACTAATGGATGATAAAAGTTACCCTTTTATTATGCTGGGAAAAAGTCAAAAATGGCCGCGCATTACCAAATTTAGAGGAAAACAAAATAGAAAAGATATTTTTTTTGGACCATTTGCCAATGTACAAATAGTTGACCAAGTACTACATCAACTTGAAAGGGCTTTTCTTTTAAGAAGTTGTTCAGATAATATATTTAAATCTAGAAAAAGGCCCTGCGTTTTATATCAGATAAAAAGATGTAGTGCGCCTTGTGTAGGCAAAATTGATACAATAAACTATGCTTCACTTGTAAATGAAGCTATTCTTTTTTTAAGAGGAAAGAATACAAAGTTAAAAAAAAATCTTGTTGAGCAAATGGAACTCAAAAGCAAAAAAGAAGACTACGAGAAAGCTGCCATTTTAAGGGATCGCGTTAGAGCAATTTCAAGAATTGCATTTGAACAATATTCTGACCTTAACAATGATAAAGATTTTGATATTTTTTATCTTTATAAAAATTCTGATCATGTATATTTACAAGTTTTTTTCTTTAGAATGGGAAAAAACTTAGGTAATAAAGAATTTTTATTAGCTGAAAAAATTTTTCAAGATTCAGCAGAGCTTTTAAGTCAATTTTTAATATTTTTTTATAAAAATAATTTACCCCCTTCACAAATTTTAGTTAACATAGAAATACAAAGCACTCAATTAGTAGAAAATATTATTTCAAAAGACAAAAAAGTTGAAATTAGAAAACCTAAAAAAGGTAAAAAATTAGAATTAATGAAGATGGTTCAAGATAATATAAAGGCAATGTCTCAGAAAAAAATACAAAATGAAAAATTACATTTGATAGGTTTGAAAAAGATATTAAATTTAAAAGAATTACCACTTAGAATAGAAATTTATGACAACAGTCATCTAAGCGGAACTGACGCAGTTGGTGTTATGATTGTTTATGAAAATTTTAATTTTTCAAAAAATCTATATAAAAAATTTAATATTAAAAATAATTTGGAAAGAACAAGTGATGATTATTTTATGATGAATCAAATAATTGAAAGAAGATTTGATTTTACGGATCGATGGAAAAAAGATCTCCCTAATCTTATAATTGTTGATGGAGGGAAAGGTCAATTAAATACAGTAAAGAAAGTTCTTGCAGAAAAAAATATTTTCAATATTGATGTTTTAGGTATTGCTAAAGGAGATAAAAGAAACCCTGATAATGACAAAATATATTTTAATAATCAAAAAATAAGCTTTGAAGGTGAAAAGGAAATTTTCTTTTTTTTACAAAAAATGCGTGATGAAGCTCACAGATTTGCAGTTTCATCTCACCAAATTAAAAGAAGAAAAAAAATTAGTAAATCAATATTTGATAAAATTAATGGAGTTGGGAAAAAAACAAAATATAATCTCTTGAGTTATTTTGGTTCTATTGAGAATATTAAAAGTGCGAGCTTGACTGACCTAAAAAAGGCACCCGGAGTTGGCACACACATTGCTCAACAGATTTACAGGGAGTTTAATAAAATTGTTTAATATAAAAAATATTCCGAATTTTCTTACAATCTTAAGAATAATTTTAATCCCAAGTATAATCATCTGTATTGAAGCTGATAATTATAACTATAACTGGACAGCATTAATTCTTTATATTTTTGCATGCTTTTCTGATTTTTTTGACGGGTATCTTGCACGGAAATTTGATATGGAATCAAATTTTGGAAGATTTCTTGATCCTATAGCTGATAAAATTCTAGTAGTTTCAATTATTATTATCTTGATTGCAAATAATCAGATAACAAACTTTTTCGTTTATCCTGCTCTTATAATTATAATTAGAGAAATATTAGTTTCTGGTCTCAGAGATTTTTTTCTACATTCAAGTAAAAACTTATTTGTTACTAATTTAGCAAAATGGAAAACATTAATACAAATGAGTTCTCTTGGTTTTTTGATGATATATGAAAACTTTGGAACTAATTTTATTTTATATTTTGGAAATTTTGGTTTAACTATTGCTTCCATTTTTACAATTTATACCGGTTACGTATACTTCAAAAATAATCTTAAGTTTTTTTAATTATGAATATTTTTGGAATTGTTGGTTGGAGTGGAAGTGGTAAAACTGACCTTGTTTGTAGAATAATTAAAAAACTGAGTCAAAAGATTTTAGTTGCATCCATCAAACATTCACACCACAATTTTAATGTAGATAAAAAAGGTAAAGATAGCTTCAAGCATATACAAGCTGGCTCTCAAGAGGTTATTTTATTTAATGAATATAAATTTGCAATGATAACGCAAAAAAAAAAAAAAGAATTTCCTTTGATGAAGTTATAAATAAGTTTTCTAAAAATACAGATATTATTTTAGTAGAAGGAATGAAAAATAGTCCTTTAAAAAAGATTGAGGTTTTCAGGTCGGAACTGAAAAAACCTTTTCTATACAAAAATGATAAAAATATTATAGCCATAGTTGCTGATAAAATTGATAAAAGAATTTCAAATATTAATCTACCAGTATTTAATTTTAATGAAACCCAAAGAATATGTAATTTTATACTTAAAGAGGTAAAAAATTCAAAAATATAAAAAAAATCTTATTTCGGTTAATGAAGCTAAAAAAAAATTAAGTCAGAGTCTTAAAGATTTTAAAAATACTTCTGAATCAATACACATTAAGGATTCTGTTAACAGAGTTTTATCAGAGGATATTCTATCTCTAAATGATATTCCTAGATATGATAATTCTGCTATTGATGGATTTGCAATAAATTATAAATCAATAAAAAAAAATATAAAAAAATTTAAAGTTATTGGGCAATCTAAGCCAGGGAATCCTTTTAAAAAAAAATTAGGAATTGGAGAAGCTATTGAAGTTTTTACAGGTTCTTATATTTTACAAAAAAATAATATTGATACTGTTTGTTATATAGAAAATTGTAATGTTAAAGATCGGTATGTTACTATTTTAAAAAGTTCAGAAAAAGGTGAAAATGTAAGAAGAAGTGGAGAAGATGTTAAAAAAAACGGAGTTGTTTTTAAAAAAGGTCGAAAAATTAGAACTGTTGACCTTGCTCAATTATCTTCATTAGGAATAAAAAAAATAAAGGTTTACAGAAAAATTAAAGTTGGAATATTTTCTTCTGGAGATGAAATAAATACAAGAGAATCAAAAAGTAAATTTATAATTCACGATGCAAATAAAATTGTACTCCTATCTCTTACTAAAAAAGTTGGGTGTGAAGCTTTTGATCTTGGTATAATTAAAGATGATTTAAAACAAACAAAAAATATTATTGACAAAAATTTATCTAAGTTTGATTTAATCATTACATCTGGTGGAATTTCTCAAAGCAATATTGATAATATTGGGAAATATTTTTTTAAATCAGGAAAAATAGATTTTTGGAGACTTTCAATAAAACCTGGGAGACCTATTGCTTTTGGGCAGATAAAGGGTAAACCATTTATTGGCCTACCAGGAAACCCTGTTGCTGCAGTGGTTACTTTTATAATGCTTGTTGCATGTTACCTTAAAGAGTTTACTGGGAATATAGAGCAAAAAAATACTGTAAGATTAATCCCTTCAAATTTTTCTATGAAAAAAAAAGTAGGACGAACTGAATGGCTTAGAGGATCTATAAAAGTTATAAATAATAAACAATATCTAGAGAAATTTAAAACTTCTGGCTCAGGTATTATTTCTTCAATTTCTCAGTCCGATGGTATAATTGAAATTGATGAGAAAGTAGAATACATTAGAAAAGGAACTATTTTAAAATTTTTTAGATTTGAGGATATTTAAAATTGAAAATACTATATTTTTCTGAAATAAGAGAGATTATTGGTAAGAACGAAGAACAAATCATTCTTAAAAAAAAAACTAATATTTCTGAAATCATAAAATTACTTGTATCTAAAGACGAAAATTATAAAAAAGCTTTTGAAAGTGTAAAAAACATTAAATGCGCTGTTAATTGTGAATATGTTAATTCATTAGATACTAAAGTAGGAAATGAAGATGAAATAGCTTTTTTCCCCCCAGTAACAGGTGGATAATGAAAATTTACTTTCAACAAGAGAGTTTTGACCAATCATCTATTTTAGATAATTTTAGTAGGAAAAACAAAACCTCAGGTTCAATTATTTCTTTCATAGGAAAAGTTCGTGAATTAAGAGAGAAACAAAAAATTAAAAATATCGAAATAGAATTTTATAAAAATATGGCATTTTTTCAGGCAGAAAAATCTCTGAAAAATTTAGAAAAAAAAATTACCGTTGATGATTATTTAATTTTCCATAGATACGGGAAATTATTTCCTGGTGAAAATATTATTCTAGTCCTAGTAGCATCACAACACAGAAAAGAAGGGTTCGAGTTTACACAAGAAGTTATTTTATATTTTAAAAAAAAAATTACTTTTTGGAAAAAAGAAATTTTTCTACACAATTCAAAATGGGTTGAAAATTAAAATTATTTTATTTTAAAATATTTTTTTTAAATTCTGAAATTAAAAATTTGGTAATTTCTCTTCCTTTAAAATTGAGGTTGTCTATGCAACTTACAGGAGTTATTTCTACGGCAGTACCAGTTAAAAAAACTTCATCACAGCCCTCCAAAAAATCCATTTCTAAGTAACTTTCATGAACTTTGATATTATTTTGTTTGGCAATTTCAATCACAACTTGTCTTGTTATTCCATTTAAAAAGCAATCAGGTATGGGTGTATATATTTCACTATTTTTTACAAAAAAGATATTTGCACCAGTTGCTTCAGCAATATAACCCCTATAATCTAACATAAGAGCATCGTCAAAACCTTCTTTCTCTGCCTCATGCTTACTTAATGAACAAATCATGTAAAGTCCCGCAGCCTTACTATTTGTTGGAGCTGATTCGGGTGATGGTCTTCTCCATTTGGATTTAGATAATTTTATACCCTCTAATAGTTTTTCAGGAGAAAAATATGATGGCCACTCCCACGCTGCTATTGCAATTTTTGTTGATGCTTTTTTTGCTGAAATTGCCATTATTTCACTTCCTCTCCAAACTACAGGTCTTATGTATCCATTCAAAATATTTTGTTTTTGAGTTATATCTTTTGTAACCTGAATTATTTCTTTGAAATTGAAAGGAATATTTAGGTCTAATATTTTTGCTGAATCAAAAAGTCTTTTAATATGTTCTTCTAGTTTAAAAATTTTACCTTCATACAATCTAATTCCTTCAAAAACACAACTTCCATAATGAAGACCATGATTTAGAATATGCATATTTGCATTTTTCCAATCAATGAATTTTCCATCAACCCATATTGTGCCTTCTCTGTTGTCAAAAGGTAAAATTTGCATAAATTTTGTTATAGGATAGAATCTACTAAATTACCAATAATTATGGAAAATATTTATTTTATTCAAGAATTAAATATTAATTTTTATGGAGAATAAACCTCATATACTTTGTGTTGATGACGATGATAAGATTAGAGAGCTTCTAAAAGTTTTTTTAAAAAAAAATGATTTCACAGTTTCAACAGCTAGAAATGTTGATGAAGCCATAGAAAAAATAAAGTTTTTTATTTTTGATGTAATTGTACTTGATATTATGATGCCTAAATCAAGCGGAATTGATTTTCTAACATTATTCAGAAACAAGAATATTAACACACCAATTATTATGCTCACAGCAAATAATCAACTTGATATAAAAACTAAATCTTACACACTTGGATGTGATGATTATCTTAGCAAACCATTTGAACCAACTGAACTTGTTTTAAGAATAAAAAAATTATTAAATCCAAGGGTGAATAATTTAAGTAAGCAAAAAAAAAGTATTTTGGAGACCTTACGTATGAGAAAAATACAAAACAACTCAAAAGAAATAATAATAATATAAAACTAACAACCTCAGAAGAGTTACTCTTGGAAGTACTTGTTAATAATATCAATAAAGTTATTTCAAGAGAGTTTGTTGCAGAAAAATTAAATCTTGACTCAAATCCTCGCTCCGTTGATGTTATTGTGACAAGACTTAGAAAAAAAATTACAACTAATTCCAAAATAACCTTTTTAAAAACAGTAAGGGGAAAAGGTTATATGCTTATCAGTGAGTATGAATAAAGTGCTAAAAAAAATTACACCAAAAAAAATCTTACCAAGACTTCTTTTAATTTTCTTACTTCCATTGATATTAACGCAATGTCTTTTAATTTTTTTTTTTTATGACAGACATTGGGAGAAAATAATTACAAGGTTTGCAAATATAGCAAGTAACCAAATTGATTTTATAATTTCAGATTATAAAAATAACGGCTTTTCAAATGCACTAAATAGTTCAAAAAAACTTAATCTTCAATTTTCTATTCTGGAAGTTCATGAAATAACAGAAAATAAAATGTCATTTTTTGAAAGAAAAATAAAAAGAAAAATTAAAAATAGATTAAGTCAAACTATAGACCTTGAATTTGAAGAAAACTTTGTAAATTTTTATATTAATAATAAAAACAATTATTTTTTAATAAAATTTCCAAAAAAATATTTAGTTAGTGAAACACCAATGATTCTTTTTTTATGGATGGTTTCATCTTCATTAATTTTGTCATTAATTGCTTTTTTGTTTCTAAGAATTCAAATAAGAGCAATACAAAGATTAGCTAATTCAGCTAGAGAATACGGTGAAGGAAAAAAAATTAAAAGATTTAAACCAGAGGGTGCTTTAGAAATAAGGCAAGCAGGCAATGCTTTTATTCAAATGAGAAGGAGAATTGATTTATATATATCTCAAAGAACAAGTTTTTTAGCTGGAATCTCTCATGACTTAGGTACAATTTTAACAAGAATAAAATTACGTCTAGAGTTAATGAAAGATAATAAAGAAACCACCCCAATAAAAAAAGACCTGCAAACAATGGAAATGTTTTTAAAGGAATATTTAGACTATTCAGAAAAAATTAATGTAAAAAGGTTTTCAAAAATAAATATCTACCAATTAGTTAATGAAGTAGTAAATTCATCAAAGTTTTTAAAAAAAAAAACAATGATTATTTGCAAAAAAACACTTCTTTTTAATACGGATAAAAATTGTTTATATCGAATTATCTTTAATCTTTGTGAAAATGCCTCTAGATACGGTAATAAAATTATAATCAGAGTATTTAAAAAAAAAAATCAATTATTGATTGAAATAGAAGATGATGGCCCAGGTGTTCCTGATAAATTTAAGAAGAAAATTTTTAAACCATTCTTTAAAGTTGATAACTCTAGAAATTTAAATGAAGGTGGTTCTGGTTTAGGTTTAAGTATTGCAAAGGAATTAGTAAAAAAACTTAAAGGAAAAATTTCTTTAAAAGATTCAAACAAATCAGACGGCTGTGTTTTCAAAATTAATCTCTAGACAGTTGCGCTGATCTTTTTTCTGCACATGACATTGCGTCAGTTAAAATATTTTTCAATAAATTATTTTTTTCCAAAAAATTTAATGCCTGTTCGGTTGTACCCTTTTTACTTGCAACTTTCCTCATAAGATTAGAATGACTCAAACTTTCAACTTTCATCAATTTGTTTGTACCATCAAAGAGTGATGTAACTAATTCCTCAGAAATTTTCCTTTGAAATCCGCGTTTTACTAGAATATCTGTTAATATTTTCAAAAATAAGCAAATATACGCAGGACCACCGCCAAAAAAAGCAGTAAAAAAATCCATTTCCACTTCTTTCCTTAACCATATGATTTTTCCAAAAAAAGATATGTAGCTTTCAATCTTTTCCTTTTCAATTCTTTCTAGTCTACTAGAAAAGGCACCAGTCGTACTTTGGCCAACTCTTGCTAATAAATTTGGCATTAATCTGACTACTTTAACTTCTTTCTCAATCAAACTAAAAATTTTCTCTTCTCTTAAACCTGCGACAAAGGAAACTATTATATTTTTTTTAATTATTCTATCTTTTAATTTAATCAATAATAAATCAGCATCTTTGGGCTTAACGCAAATGAATAAATAATTATAGTTTTCAAAAGAAATTTTGTTTAGGTTTTTGCAGATCGAAAAAAAATCAGTTTTTTTTTTTTTAAAAATATCTAAAGTTTTTTTATTTTTATCATAAATTGTAAAATTTTTCTTTTCTTTGATTAAACCATTTACAATATTTTTACCCAGATTTCCACAACCAACTATAAGAGAATTAGTCATGCTTTCCCGTAAATATCTACAAGTGAGTTTTGTATGAAAAATTTTGCTTTTTGTTTCTTTGAATTAAATAAAACAATAATGGGGTAAAATCTATCACATTCCTTAATTACTACACTCAAAAAATCTTCTATTTGCTCAACTGTCATATAATTTAGACCTTTGGTAGAAACTTGGTACTTAAAAAAAATTTCTTTATGCTGAGAACAGTAATGAAAATAACCTAAATTTACTTTTTCATTAATCTTAGATATTAATAAGTAGATATCTTTAATTACTCTACTTTTTATATCTAAATCAAAATAACTACTAATGCTAATTACTTTATTAAATTCATCCCAATTAATAATAATATCATAATTTTTCCAAGATCCCTTATATTTCAATGTCAAATGATTTGGAGAATCCCTAAAGGTTTCTACATCAAATTTATAAATTTGATCCTCGATACAATCGATTGGATTATTATAGGATATTATTTTATTTTGACTAAAAAAATCCACAGCATAATATTAATATAGAATAATGAGATTAACAACAACTATTAGTAGTATTTTCATTAACGCACACAATATGTAGTAAAATGCTTAAAGATTATGTTATAGTTTTCATTTTATTTATTTACCTAATATTATTTATTTTATGGTTAATTTGGTTTCACAAATCCTTGAAAAACTCTGTAAATAAAAAAAAGAAATACTTGGTTAACGTTTGCGGCTTTGTTGTCACAACATACTTTATGAGTTTTCTCGTCTTGAAAATTCTATCCTAAGTCAACAATAAATGTTAATTTAATGAAATATTAGAAAGTTTTAAATGATTATTGTTACAGGAGGAGCAGGTTTTATTGGGTCAAATGTTTTAAATTATCTCAGTAATTTTTATTTTAAAGATTTAATTTCTGTTGATTGGAATAACGAAAAAAATTCTCATTACTTTAAAAAAAATGTAATAAAAATTTCTCCTGAAAAGTTGGAGAAGTTTTTAAAAAAAAATACCAAAAATTTAGAGCTTATAATTCATCTTGGAGCAATTACATCAACGACTGAAAGAAACGTGGATTTGATAAACAAAAATAATTTACAACTTTCGATGTTTTTATGGTCTTGGTGCGTTAAACATAAAAAACGTTTTATTTATGCCTCATCTGCGGCCACATATGGAGATGGATCAAAAAATTTTGATGACCTTGAAACAGATAATTATTTATCAGAATTGTTCCCTCTTAACATATATGGTTGGTCCAAGCATATTTTTGATAGATTTGTAATAAAGCAAAAAAAAAAGCCATCTCAATATGTTGGATTAAAATTTTTCAATGTCTATGGACCAAATGAATACCACAAAAGAGATATGAAAAGCATAGCTTTAAAGATTTTTGAAAAAATCCAAACTGGCGAGCAAATTAAATTATTTAAATCTCATAACCCAAACTATAAAGATGGAGAGCAACTAAGAGATTTTATTTATGTTAAAGATGTTTTAAAAATTATTTTATGGTTTATTAAAAATTCAAAAGTTAGTGGAATTTTTAATGTTGGAACTGGAATTCCTCGAAGTTTCAATGACCTTGCATATACAGTTTTTAAAAATACTAATAAAAAAAATAATCTTTGTTACATTAACACACCCTATAAGATTAGAGATCAGTATCAATATTTTACAAAGGCAAATATTAAAAAATTAAGGGAAGTTGGTTTTAAAGATAGTTTTTTTTCTCTTGAGGATGGGATTAGAGATTATATAAGAAATCATCTATATACAAAATGATTATTTACGAACATAATTTAGATCCAATAGCTTTCAAGATTTTTGACCTAAAAATTTATTGGTATTCCTTATCTTATATATTTGGATTTTTATTCTTCATTTATTACTCAAAATTCCAGATAAAAAAACAAATAATTAATTTGAAATTTGAAATAGTTGATGATTTTGTTTCATGGGCGATAATTTCAATTATATTGGGTGGAAGGCTTGGATATGTTTTTTTTTATAATTTAGAGTTATATATATCAAACCCAATTGAAATATTTAAGATATGGAAAGGTGGAATGTCTTTCCATGGAGCATTAATAGGAATGATAATTTTAGTAATATTCTATTCATTAAAAAAAAGAATTAATTTTTACGAATTAACAAGCTTAGTAGTAAGTTCTTGTCCAGTTGGAATATTCTTAGGACGAATTGCAAATTTTATTAATGGTGAACTTGTTGGTATACCTACTCAAAATCAATGGGGTGTTTTATATTCCTTGAATGATGTTCCAAGACACCCAAGTCAAATATATGAAGCTTTTTTCGAAGGTATTATTCTTTTTCTTATTTTATTCTTCTTTTTAAGAAGTTCTTTGAACAAAAATTTTGCATGTTTTTCCATTTTTCTAATATTTTATGGTATCTTTAGATTCTTTTTAGAATACTTTCGAGAACCAGATGTTCACATAGGGTATATTGCTGGGAACCTGTCAATGGGACAAATTCTTTCAATTCCAATGATTATTTTTGGTTTTATTTTCTTAAAAAAATGGACAAAAACAGTAAATTAAAAAATTTAATAGATAAAAATCAATCTTTATCAATAAGTAGATTTATTAACTTATGTCTTTATGAAAAAAAATTTGGTTACTACCATAACAAAATTATTGGGTCGGACTTCACAACTTCCCCAGAAATAAGTCAATTATTCGGTGAATGTGTTTCAATATTTTTCACTTCGGTAATACAAAAGATTGGTATTATAAAAAATTTTTATGAGTTAGGCTCAGGCAATGGTACACTTGCAAAAGACTTAGTAAAAACATTGAACAAATTAAATAATTTTGAATTTAATTTATTTATTCATGAGAAATCAGAAAATCTTAATCTAGATTCATTAAATGATTTAGCAGAAGTCATTTTTTTAAAAAAAAAAAAAAGATTTATCCTGCCAATGGAACCAATCTTTTTTATTGGAAATGAATTTTTTGATTCTTTACCTGTTAATCAATTTGAAAAAACAAAAAACTCAATTTTTGAAAGAAGGATTTCTTATAACAATAATAAATTTAAAATTTTTTTAAAAGAAAGCCCTCATATTTTATTATCAGATAAAAATTACAAAAATGGTGATATAATTGAAGATTCTCCTCAATCTAAATTATATCTAAAAAAAATATTTAAACATCTAAAAGTTTTTGGTGAAGGATTATTAATTTTTGATTATGGACCATTCAAGAAAAAAAATATAAGTACAATTCAAGCAATTCACACAAAAAAAAAAAGTTGTTTTTTAGATTTTCCTTATGAGTCTGATATAACATATCATATAGACTTTGAAGCTATTAAAAATCTCTCCAAAAAGTTTAACCTAAATTTTTATGGACCTATAACTCAAAAAAAATTTTTATATTTCAATGGAATTAATGAACGATTAGAAAACCTAAAGAAAAATTCTAGATCAAAAAAAGTCCGGGAAGATTTAAATTCACAGTTTCTTCGTTTAACAGATCCATTTGGCATGGGGGATCTAATAAAATGCGTTTATATAGCAAAAAATAAAATTAACCTGGATTATTTTAATTATGGAAAACAATAAGATTTCTTTTTATAAAAATTTTAAATTTTGCTTCTTCTCAAGAAATGGAGGTGTAAGTAAAGATCATCAATATAGATCACTAAATTGCTCCAAAAGCAGTAAAGATAAAAGATCTTTTATAAAGAAAAACAGACTATTGGTCAGTGATTATTTTAAATCAAAAAAAAAAAAAATATTTGTAAACCAAATTCATTCTAATAAAGTTGTGTTTGTAAATAATTCTCACACAGAAATAGTCAATGCAGATGGAATGATAACCAATAGAAAAGATATAGATCTTGGAATATTAACTGCAGACTGTGCTCCTGTCATAATATTTGGTAAAGAAAACTATGGTATTATTCATGCTGGTTGGAAAGGAGCTTTTAATGGAATTATTAAAAAAACTCTTGAGAAGTTTGATTCTATGGGTGAGGAAATTCATGAACTTTCAATTTATATTGGACCTCATTTAAAAAAAGAATCATTTGAGGTTCAACCGAATTTTTTAAAAATTTTAAAAAAATTTAAAATTAATGATCAAAAGTATGTATTTTTATTAAATAAAAAAATATTTTTTAACTTCACAAAATTTCTCACTGACCAAATAAATATTTTTGAAGTAAAAAAAATTTATGTTTCAAAAATTGATACATTTAAAAATCCAGAAAATTATTTTAGTTACAGGTATTATTTAAAAAAAGGAATTAAAAATTGTGGTAGGCAAATGAGTCTTGTTGGTATAAAAGAGTAAATATGAAATTGGTATCAGGAAACAGTAACAGACCGTTATCAGAAAATATAGCAAAATATCTAGGAGAAAGCTTAGTCGATGCTACAATTAAAAAATTTCCTGATAAAGAAATTTTTGTAGAACTTCAGGAGAATGTTAGAGGTGAAGACGTTTTTGTTATTCAATCTACATCTTTCCCTGCCAATGATCATGTCATGGAATTACTAATTATAATTGATGCTCTCAAAAGAGGTTCAGCAAAGAGAATTGCTGCTATTATGCCGTATTATGGCTATGCTAGGCAAGATAGAAAGTCTGGACCGAGAACACCAATATCTGCAAAATTGATTGCTAATCTTATTAGTATTGCTGGAGCAGATAGAGCATTGATGGTTGATCTTCATGCAGGGCAAATACAAGGTTTTTTTGATATTCCAACAGATAATCTATTTGCAGCACCTGTTTTTATTGAAGATATTAAAAAAAAATTTACTGGCAAAGATTTTACAATTGTATCTCCAGATGTTGGTGGGGTTGTTAGAGCTCGAGCAATAGCTAAAAGAGTTGATTGTGATCTTGCAATAATTGATAAAAGACGTGAGAAAGCAAGCGTTTCTGAAGTAATGAACATAATTGGTGATATTAAAAATCGTCATTGTATTATTATTGATGATATCTGTGATACGGCCGGAACACTTTGCAATGCTGCTAAAGCATTAAAAGAGAATGGTGCAAACTCCGTATTTTCTTATACGTCACATGGGGTTTTATCAGATCCAGCTATAGAAAGAATAAATAATTCACCTATTGATAAAATGATAATAACTGATAGTATTCTCGCTCGAGAAGACGTGCAAAACTCATCAAAGATTGAGCAATTATCTATTGCTCCCCTCATTGGTGAAGCCATCGGTAGAATTACCGAAAACAAGTCTGTCTCAAGCTTATTTGCTTAATTGGAGTAATTTATAATGAGTCAAGGAATAGAATTATTAGCTAATAAAAGAGAAAGTACTGGAACTGGAAATTCGAGAGGTTTAAGGATTGATAAAAAGGTACCTGGTATAATCTATGGTGAAAAGAAAGATCCTATCCCAGTTTACTTAGATGAAAAGATTTTAAAGTTAAAAATTAAAGATCCTGGTTTTTTTTCAAGACAATGTGAAATAAAAGTTGGTAACGAAAAAATTAGTGTTCTTCCAAAATTCATTCAACTCCACCCTGTAAAAGAAAATATTCTTCACATGGATTTTTTAAGAGTTGGTGAAAACACTACTGTTACTCTATCTGTGCCAGTAAATTTCACTAATGAAAATCAATGTCCTGGAATAAAGCAAGGCGGAGTTTTAAATATCGTAAGACATGAAGTAGAATTAAAAACACTTGTTTCAAAAATACCAGAAAGTTTAGAAGCAAATTTAGATGGACTCGAAGTTGGAGATAGCATTCACATAAGCTCTATAAAATTAGAAGAAGGAGTAAAGCCAACTATTTCTGATAGAGATTTTACAATAGCAACTATTGCGCCTCCAACAGTAATGAAAGTTGAAGATGAAGAAAAACCAGCAGATGGTGAAGAAACGTCTGAAGAATCGGCTGAATCAACAGCAGAGTCAACTGGAGATGATAAGGCAGAAAAAACAGATGATAAAAAAGAAAACGAGAGTTCAAAAAGTTAGTAATCTGATTAAATGATCTTATTGACTGGACTTGGAAACCCTGGTACCGAATATACCAAAACAAGACATAATATAGGTTTTGATATTCTAGATGAGATTCGTAAAAAACATAATTTTCCGAATTTTAAAAAAAAATTAAACTCCTCCTACTCTCAAAAAGATTTATTTGGTAGTAAAATACTTTTAGTAAAACCATTAAATTTCATGAATCTAAGTGGGTTAACATTAAAAAAGATTTATGATTTTTATAAATTAAAAAAAACTGAAAACCTTATAGTCATCCATGATGATCTAGATTTAAACTTTCCATTACTCAGAATTAAATCAAATGGTGGTCATGGTGGCCATAATGGAGTAAGAAATATTATAGAATTTTTTGGTAAAGATTTTAATAGAATTAAAATAGGTATAAAAAATTCTATCTATACTGAAAGAAATATTCCTGCAGAGAAATTTGTTTTAGAGAGATTCAACCAAAGTGAGCAGGAAATAATTGAAATAACAAAAAAAAAAATTGCTGAAAACTTGGAATTTATTGTGAAAAAAAAATTTAATCTTTTTAAGGAAAGTATTTAAAAATGAGTTTTAATTGTGGAATTTTAGGTCTACCTAATATTGGGAAATCAACATTATTTAATGCATTAACTTCCACACAAAATGCTGAATCTAAAAACTATCCTTTTTGTACTATAGAACCAAATATTGGGAAAGTTGCAGTTCTGGATGAAAGATTAAATAATGTAGCAAGAATATCAAAGTCAAAAGTCACCATCTTTAATCAACTTGAATTTGTTGATATTGCCGGTCTTGTAAAAGGAGCGAGTAAAGGAGAAGGTTTAGGTAATAAATTTCTTTCTAACCTTCACTCTGTTGATGCAATTATCCACCTCGTTAGATGCTTTGAGAATAAAAACATTACTCATGTTAATAATAAGATTGACCCTTTAGATGACATTAATGTTATAGAAACCGAATTACTTCTATCAGATTTATCAAAAATACAGAATATAATTGATAATTTAAAAAAAAAAAATAAAGGAAAAAAAATTGACCCAAAACTAATCTCTACTCTAGAGCATACTCAAAAAAATCTTAGTGACGGATTCTCATTGAGAGATAAAGAATACGATAAAGATTCCATATCAATATTAAATGAATATAATTTTCTATCGATAAAACCACAAATTTATGTATGTAATGTTGACGAAAATTCAATTGAAAAAGGTAATTCTATGAGTAAACAAGTAGAACAACTTGCAAAAAAAAATAAATGTAAGGTTATGAATATTTCTGCTGAAATAGAGTCAGAAATTGCCTCTATAGAAGATCCAAATGAAAAAAAAGAATTTTTACTATCTATTAATCAGAATCAAACATCACTATCAAAGCTAATCAAACAAGGATGTGAATTATTAGACTTGATTGCCTTTTTTACATCGGGTGAAAAAGAATCTCGAGCTTGGTCATGTAAAAAAGGTACACTTGTTCCAGATGCAGGTTCAAAAATTCACACAGATTTCAAGAGGGGTTTTATTAAAGCTGAGGTTATTAGTTATAGTGATTTCATTCAATTTAATGGCGAGCAATCATGTAAGGATAATGGAAAAGTCAGATTTGAAGGAAAAGATTATACTGTTGATGATGCTGATATAATCACTTTTAAATTTAATGTCTAGATTTATAAGATGAGAATTTTTTTAAAACCTCTGTAATTTCAATTTTACTAAGTTTTTCTAATTTTTTTGATAAAAGACAAAAATAATAGTGTTTGGATAGCTTTTCCAGTGCTATTGACAAATGCATCGCCTCTTCGATATTTTCACCAAAACAAATTTGTCCGTGATTTGCTATTAAACATCCTTTTCTTCCAACCGATGCTTCATACACGAAATTGGCTAATTTTTTTGTTCCAAAAGTAGCATACTTTGAACACTTAATATTTTCTCCTCCAAATTCAGCTACCATATAATGAAATGAAGGGATATTTTTTCTTGTACATGATAGTATTGTAGCCCAGTCTGAATGACAATGCACAATTGCATTTATCTCATTTCTTTTTTTATAAATCATAAGATGTAAATCAACTTCACTTGAAGGTTTTATTTTATTGGAGTTTTTTCCTTCTAAGTTTAATTCAGAAATACTATTTGATTTTAAGTCCTTTATGTCAACTCCAGAAGGGGTAATAAAAATTTTATTACCCTTTTTTATACTTATATTTCCTTCTGAACCAATATTTAGTCCTAATTTAAGTTGTAATTTACAATTTTTTATAATATCCAGCTTCAATTTTCTCATAGATTAGTTTTCTAAAATTTTCTTTATTTCTGATTTCTTTGCATTAAGTAAGCCCTTCTCTGTTATGAGTTTTGTGATGTACTTTGCTGGAGTTGTATCAAATGCCGGATTAAAAGTTTTTATTACCTTCGGAAAAATGTTGGCTTTAATAATTTTCTTTGACTCTTCAAAGCAAATTTTTGATATTTCTTCACCACCTCTAACTTCAATTGGGATATCCTTGCCAAACTCAATGTTTTGATCGATTGTTGATGATGGTAAGGCCACATAAAATGGTACATTATTTTCATATGCAGATATAGCTTTAAGGTAAGTTCCTATTTTATTACATACATCCCCGCTTAATGTTGTTCTATCACTACCTACTAAACACATATCCACATAACCATTTTGCATTAAATATCCCCCAGCATTATCCACTATCACTGTATGAGGAATCTTTTCATTTTGTAATTCCCATGCAGTCAATAATGCACCTTGATTTCTTGGTCTAGTTTCATCCACCCACACATGTATAGGGATATTTTCTTTATGCGCCGAGAAAATAGGAGAAAGTGCTGTACCGTAATCAACAGTTGCAAGCCAACCAGCATTACAATGCGTTAAAATATTTACCCTTTTTTTTGTTTTTTTAAAAATTTTTTTTATTAACTTAACCCCATTAAGCCCTATCTTTTTACAGTTTTTTATGTCATTTTCTCTGATATTTAATGCAAGCTTAAGAGCAATTTCACCTCTTTCAGAATTTTTTTTTTTTTTCTATTCCGTACCTTACTTTTTGAAGAGCCCATTTCAAGTTTACAGCAGTAGGTCTTGTATCAACAAGTTTGTTAAAAGATTTATTTAAATTAGAGTCTCTAGGGTCTTTTTTTAATGACATTGCAAAACCCATGGCAGCTGTAACCCCTATTAATGGAGCACCCCTTACTTCCATATTTCTAATTGCTCTACAGAAATCTGAAAGACTCTTAAGGGTTTTAATCTCAAAACTAAACGGTATTTTTGTTTGATCTATTATTTTAACATTTTTATTTTCATACCAAATAGTTGAAAACTTTTTATTTTTTACTTTCATAAAGATCTAAATATTCAATATTATTTTAAGTTTAGACTTTGTCGATTTTTTTATTTTTTTTAGATTTGTAATTAAAGATTTTTTAGACAAACTTTTTGTCTCGTTATTACATATTATTTCTTTTTCTTTTGTAAGTTGGTTTATGAATTTAAATGCATTTTCTGAATTTTTATTTAAAGTACTTATAATTTGGTTTATTGTAACAGACTCATGATCTGGATGCCAACAATCATAATCTGTAACCATTGAAATTGTTGCGTAACAAATACCAGCCTCTTTTGCAAGTTTCGCCTCAGGCATATTTGTCATTCCAATAACGTCACAACCCCAGGACCTGTAGAGTTTTGACTCAGCAAGTGTTGAAAACTGTGGTCCCTCAATACAAATGTATGTTCCTCCCAAATGACGTCTTAGCTTAATTTTATCCAAAGTTTTACAACAAAGATGCATTAACTTTTTACATGTTGGGCTAGACATTGGAATATGAACAACACAATCATCATCGAAGAAAGTTTTTTTTCTTAAATAAGTTTTATCAATAAATTGATCTACTATCACGAAATCACCTGGTTTATAATCATCTCTGAGACTCCCTACAGCTGATAAGGAAATTATGTTTTGAACACCAATCTTTTTTAATGATTCTATGTTTGCTTGATAGTTAATTTTTGAAGGTGAAATGTTGTGATCCATTCCGTGACGAGGAAGAAAAGCAATCTCTTTATTATTTAATTTTCCTATACAAATTCTTGATGATGGTTTACCAAAATTTGTTTTAACCTCTATCCATTCAATTTTTTTGAGATTTGGTATTTTATAAAGACCACTTCCGCCTATAAAAGCGATTTCAATCTTCTTCATTAACCTATTCTACATCTTTCCATATTTTTCTTTTTACACCCAATAACATTATTGTAAGTAAAACTAAAAAGAAAATCGTTTTAACACCTAAGCCTTTTCTTTCTTCAAGTTCTGGTTCTGCAGTCCAGGCAAGAAAAGATGTAACATCTTTTGATATTTGCGAATGTGTTGCCTCCGTTCCATCATCGTATTCAACTATATCATCCATAATTGGGTTGGGCATAGCTATTTGATTTCCAGGATAAAATATATTGTAATACATACCTTCACTTTGTTCAAATTCTTCGGGATATTCTTTGTATCCATTAAGTAGACTATACAGATAATCTGCACCACCAACTCTTGCTTTTACCATCAATGATAAATCTGGAGGGTATGCCCCGTTGTTAGCTACCCTTGCTGCATTTTCATTGGGATAAGGTCCTACAAATTTATCGCTTGGTTTAGCATCTCTTTCATACATCTCACCATCATCATCAGGCCCGTCCATTAACTGATACTCTCCCGCAATTAATTTAATTTCATCCGAAGAAAAACCAATATTTTTTAAATCTCTGAATGAAACATGTCGAATACCGTGACAAGCTGCGCAAACTTCTCTGTACACTTTAAAACCTCTCTGTAGTGCTGTATTATCAAATCTGCCAAATATTCCGTTAAATGGCCAGTTTTGTTTCATAAGTTCTGTCTGATTTGTTGCGGAGAAGCTATAAATAGGTAAAATTAGGGTTAAAAAAAGAACTATTTTTGTGTATTTATTTTGCATAGCTTTCTGATTCATTATCAAATTTTTTTGATAAAACTGCTGCTGAAATACTAGAAGGTAAATCACCAACTTTTTCAAACTTTGATAACAATGGCATTATTATTAAAAAAAATGAAAAATAGTAAACTGAAGCAATTCTGGCTATCAATACATATACCCCTTCAGCTGGCATTGCACCGACCCAACCTAGAACAATACAGTTTATGAAAAATAACCAATAGAACTGTTTATAGAATGGACGAAATGTTGCACTTCTTACTTTGTGTTTGTCAAGCCAAGGTATCACAAAAAGAACTAATACAGCTGCAAACATAAGTAAAACACCCGCTAATTTATCAGGAACAGCTCTCAAAATAGCATAGAATGGTAAAAAATACCATTCTGGAACAATGTGAGCTGGTGTTTGAAGAGGGTTTGCAGGGATATAGTTATCTGGGTGACCCAAAAAGTTAGGTGCAAAAAAAACTAAACCTGCATAAATTATCAAAAACACTCCTAAGCCAAGGTAATCTTTAACTGTATAATAGGGGTGAAATGGAATAGTATCACCACTCGATTTTACATCAACACCAGTAGGGTTGTTGGATCCAAATTGATGAAGAGCAACTAAATGAAGTACAACAACACCAACTATTGCAAAGGGTAAAAGATAATGCAAAACAAAAAATCTACTAAGGGTCGGGTTATCTACTGAAAATCCTCCCCACAAAAATGTTACTATGTAATCCCCCACTACTGGAAAAGCTGAAAACAAGTTTGTAATAACCGTAGCACCCCAAAAGCTCATTTGACCCCATGGTAAAACATACCCCATGAAAGCGGTTGCCATCATCAACAAAAGAATTACAACACCCAACATCCAAAGTATTTCTCTAGGGTATTTGTATGAACCATAATAAAGTCCTCTGAAGATATGAATGTAAACAATAATAAAAAACATTGAGGCTCCATTCATGTGAATGTATCTTAAAAGCCATCCATTGTTTACATCTCTCATTATTCTCTCAACACTATCAAAAGCAATTTCCGTGTTAGCTGTATATTGCATTGCTAACAAAATTCCTGTTACAATCATTATAACAAGAGTTATTCCTGCTAGAGAGCCGAAATTCCAAAAATAGTTAAGATTTTTTGGGGTCGGATAATCTCTTAGATTATGATTGATAAAGGTAAAGACTGGGAGTCTCTTATCTATCCAATTTGAAATACCTTTTTTATCTTGATCTTCTGTTTGCATAAACTTTATCCAATTTTTATTATATCATCAGTAACAAATACATAAGGCGGAATTTCTAAATTTAAAGGTGCTGGACCTTTTCTTATTCTTCCCGATGTATCATAATGAGAACCGTGGCAAGGACAAAACCAACCGCCATATTCACCTTTGCTATCTCCTATTTTCTGACCAAGAGGGACACAACCTAGATGAGAACAAACTCCAACAACAATAAGCCATTTGGGGTTCTTTACCCTTGATTCATCTGTTTCTTTATGAATCAAGTCATCCACGGACACATCTCCTGCCATAGTTATTTCATCATTTGTTCTATGTCTAATGAATATTGGTTTGCCTCTCCACATTACAGTGAGACTCTGCCCTTCCTCCAAGGGAGATAAATCAACCTCCGTTGTTGACAGTGCTAAAACATCTTTACTTGGATTCATTGTATCAATTAGAGACCATCCAACAGCTCCGCTCCCTGCAATTGCAAGTCCTGCAGTGGTAATGAATAGGAAATCCCTTTTTTCCTCATCTATTGAGGATGTCTTGCTCTTTGACTTTGACTCCGTATTTTTCATTCTCATTTATTAGTTATGTATGATATTAATATAAAAAATATAATATTTAAAACAATGAAAAAAAAAATAGATGAAAAAAAAAAAAAATGCTCAAACTGGTTTTTTGAATTAAGAGATATTATCTGCTTAGAACTTGAGAAAATTGAAGGTAGTAAAAAATTTAAAAAAAAAAAATGGAAAAGAGATCTCAAGGGAACTGACAAGTATGGTGGAGGGGAAATGAGTCTTCTGAGAGGGAACTTATTTGAAAAAGCTGGTGTCAATATATCAACCGTTCACGGTCCTATTTCAAAAGAATTAAAGGGTAAGATTCCAGGTTCAGAAAATATAAATCAATTTTGGGCTTCTGGTATTTCTGTGGTTGTTCACCCATTCTCTCCGAAAATCCCTGCAATTCACATGAATACACGGTTTATAGTTACAGAAAAAAGTTGGTTTGGTGGTGGAGCAGATATTACGCCTTCAAATTTAAATTCAAGTTCATCCAAAAGATTAGCTAAATTTTTTCATACTCAACTCCGTCAAACCTGTGAAAAATCAAAAAAAGGAAGTTACAAAAAATATAAAAAATGGTGTGACGAATACTTCTTTCTTCCTCATAGAAATGAGCCAAGAGGTCTTGGTGGAATTTTTTATGACTATCTAGACTCAGGAAACTGGGAAAATGATTTTTGTTTTACAAAACAAGTTGGTGAGACATTCATTGATTCCTATAAAAAAATTGTAAAACAAACCAAAAATTTAAACTGGAATGACAAGGATAAAAACTTACAACTTTTTAGGAGATCTAGATATGCTGAGTTTAACCTTCTCCATGACAGAGGTACAAAATTTGGTTTGCAAACTAATGGTAATATAGAAGCAATATTTATGTCCTTACCTCCCAATACCGGATGGTAATCTTTTTCTTGCATACTCAATACATTCTTTTTTCTTTGGTTTGCAATCATTCTTGATCCACCATTTTTTAATATTTGATTGAGCATTCCCAAGTTCTTTACTTTTTACAAAACCTAAATCCAGTAAATCTTTTCCATTTAAAGGATATTTACTGACGTCAAAATTAGTTATAACTGATTTAAGGTACAAAAAACTTTTGAGATCTATTTTATTTGATGCATAGTAAAAATATAATTCATCTAAAACAATGCCACTATCAAATTTTAATAACTTCATACAAATATGAACTCTAGAAAATTGTAAAATACTTGTTCTTGTTATTAGTCTTTTTTTTAAATCTTTATTCATCTTTGACAAAAATGTTTTTTTCTTTAAATTTTTACCTCTTGTCAAAAACTTAATCCTTCTAGCAAATGAAATATCTGAATTTTCTCTTTCTAAAAAACACATTCTTTCAAAATTGTTGATATCAATTTTACATTCAAGTGAAATTTCTATTAATTTTTGAATTTTTTTTAAAATAACTTTTGACTCTATATTTTCTAGAATTAGTATCTTTTTTATTTCACTTAATCTTCTTTCAAATGATAATAACTTAATTTTATGTGTAAATTTTTTGCAAATTAAAAAATCTTTATCATTAAATTTTTTTGAATACGATAATGAAAATCTTAAAAACCTCAATATTCTGAGATAATCTTCTTTTATTCTATCTTCAGCAGAGCCTATAAATCTTATTTTTGGAGGAGTTGAAATAAGTTCATCTATTCCTTTTTGTGGGTCAATTAATTTTCCTTTAGTATCACAATAAATAGCATTTATTGAAAAATCTCTTCTCAGTGAATCTTCTTGGATATTATTAGTAAATTGAATCTCTGCATGCCTTCCAAAGGATTTAATATCTTTTCTCAATGAAGTAAGATCAAATTTATGAAGATCATCAGATATTACTATTGATCCATACTCTATTCCCGAACCTACAAATGAAATTTTCATTTCCTTTTTTAGTGTTTTTATTATTTCTTCTATGGGAAGGTTACATACAAGGTCTGGATGAAAGCATTTTCTATCCTGTAGAACTAGACTCCTAACTGCTCCTCCAACAATGTAAATTTGTCCACCTTTTTTTTTAAGTATTGACTCTATTTTTCTTATTTTTGATATTGGAATACTTACAACATTGCATTTTTTTTTAAATTCCTTAATTATCATAAAAATGACCTGGTATGATTTTTTCTCCGTCAAATCGAGGAGAAACATATTTTTTCTTTATATTTTTATCTTGTAATAAGAAAAATATTAAGATTATTGACATCAAAATTACTATAATTGCATTTATAAATTTTACTTTATTACCAAACTTTTTTGAATATACAAAAATTAAAATAGTTATGAAAAGTAGTATTATGAAAATTAAGACTTTAATCACTTACTAAAAAATACTATGTTTAAATTAAATTCATATAATTATGATCACTTTACTCATGAGATAATGCTTAAATATTACCCTAAGATTCAATTAGTATCACTCTACATTATATTCTTATCTTTTGGAACCTTTGTAAAAGCTAATCTGATATCATATAACAGTGAATATGAAATTGAGTTGGGGAAATCTGATGAAGTCAGATTACCTGGCAAAACATATGTCGATAGTGCTTCCGGTCAACTATTTATAGATTGGATCAATGTTTGTGATAATTCTTGGGTTTCAAATCAAAGAATGATGACCCGTTTCGTCAATTCATTTGGTGTGGGAACAGTTAGTGAAATAAATTATTCTATCAATGAAAATTCAATGAGTTCAGAAATGGATTTTGTATTAGAAATCAAAGAAAATTCTGAACTTCAAAAAAGAATTATAGGAAATGCAAAAATTAATGGAAATTTAATTGTAAAGTTTCCAGAATCTGAGTTACCTGATTTAAATTTTTCAAATGACATAATTTTTCCGCATAAACTTTTAGATGAAATTACGAAAAATATAAAAAAAAAAAATCCTGGAATAATTGTTATGAAAGTTTATGAAGGCACCATACCAGAAAAGTTTTTCAACATTTCTATTTTCTTTACAGATGAATTTTCTAAAGAAAAAAATGTGCCTAATGAAATAACCAATAATTTTAGAAAAATCAGAATGTCGTACTATCAGGATAACGAATCAACTCCCATATTTGAACAAACAATTAAATTAAATGAACAGGGATTGGCCAGTTATTTTAAGTATGACTATCCTGAGTATTCTCTAGTTCTAAAGCTAAAGAAAGTCAAAACTGTTAAGTTAGATTGTAATTAGATCAATATATTCTTTTCTCATGATCGAGTATTCTTTATATATTTGTTTTAGGTCTTTACTGATCAACTTATCATGAGTGATTGTGATATAAAATGTATTTGGTGAAGTTCTATTTCTAATTATTGGAAGGTTAATTAATATTCCATTTTCTTTAAATAAATTAATGATTTCTCTTAAATATATTCTGTGATGTTTGTTAAAAGATTGAAATTGAGTATAAATTACTGTTTTCCCATTAGTAAGGTATCCTTTAACTTCTTCAATATTTAAATGTTTTAATGATTTTTTTTTAATTTTTATATTCTTTTGTAAACCATTGTCAGGGTCTAAAAAAATTATAGATTGTTTCTTAAAATGTAAAATAGATTCTTCAAACCATCTTAGTCTAGTTTTATTTGTTATTTTATCGTTGAAAAAATTTATATACTTTTTTAAATGAGTTTTTTCTACAAATTGGACAATTTTTCTTTTTTTTTTATTTTTAAATTTCAAGAATTCCTTAGAAATATTTTTATCAATATCTAAAAACTTATTTTGTAATAAATAGCTTCTTTTTTCACCGTCAACTTTTTTAATTTCATTTAAACCTATTTCTATCGGGTCTATCAAATACCAGTTGAGTCCAACCTTTTTTTTAAGTTTTAAACTTAAAAACTTTAAAAAAATAAACTTAAAGTAATCATGAATATCTCCTAAGTATCTTTCTTGCATAATTTTTATACTGTGCCTATTAATTCATCATTTTTTTGAAAAAAAATGAATTTTTTTTTATAATTCTATCATTTTATTTTTTATTATCCAGTAAATTCAACTATTTAAATACTAAATTAATAATTTGGCATGCTTTATGCATATTTAGTTTTTAATCTTTTTAAGGGAGAATTTATGATAAATAATATGTTTAATTTTGGGTTTACCTCACTTAAATCCAAAGCTTTTAAAATTTTGGGGGTTGCCTTTCTTTTGGCTCTTTCATTTGAAGTGAGCGCTCAGGAAACTATTGAGCCAGCAGTTTCACCTGAGGTAGCCTATATACTAAATACGTTTTTATTTTTAGTTTGTGGTTTTTTGGTTATGTTTATGGCTGCTGGTTTTTGTATGTTAGAGGCTGGGCAAGTAAGAAGTAAAAATACTGCTGTAATTTGTTTAAAAAATATAGGTTTATTTTCTATAGCAGGATTAATGTATTACTTAGTTGGTTACAACTTAATGTATGATTCAGTTGATGGAGGTTTTCTTGGTTCTTTTTCGATGTTTGATAGAAGTACTGAAGTTGATTTAGAAACTGGTTATGCAGCTTCATCGGATTGGTTCTTCCAAATGGTTTTTGTAGCAACAACAGCTTCAATTGTTTCTGGAGCTCTTGCTGAAAGAATACTAATCTGGCCTTTTTTCTTATTCGTAGCCCTACTTGCTGGTTTTATTTATCCAATTGCAGGTTCATGGCAATGGGGAGGTGGTTGGTTAAGTGAAATGGGATTCTCCGATTTTGCTGGATCAACATTAGTTCATTCTGTTGGTGGATGGGCTGCTCTTGCTGGAGCAATCCTTCTAGGTGCCAGAGAGGGAAAATTCACTAGTGATGGAACCCCAAATACAATTCCTGGTTGCTCACTTCCAATGACAACACTTGGAGTCTTTATACTATGGCTTGGTTGGTTTGGTTTTAATGGAGGCTCTCAATTAGCATTAGGCTCAGGAGCTGACGCTACTGCAGTCGCAGATATATTTGTTAATACAAGTCTTGCCGCTGCAGGCGGAGTTGTTGCTTGCATGATTGTCAGTAAACTAACTAATAGTCATACTAATATTGCAGCTACTCTAAATGGAGCGATTGCTGGTCTTGTTGCAATTACAGCAGAACCACTTACTCCTTCTATGGGACAAGCAGTCATAATTGGTGCTATTGGAGGAATAATATGCATGTATGGTATGAAATTATTGGATATGCTTAAAATTGACGATGTCGTTGGGGCAATTCCTGCACACCTTTTTGCTGGAATTTGGGGGACATTAATTGTTGCCTGGACAAATCCTGATGCAACATTCAAAGTTCAACTAATTGGTGTAATCTCATACGCAGCATTTACAGTAATATCATGTTTAATTGTATGGTCTATAATTAAAACAGTTATAGGTATAAGAGCTGAAAAAGAAGATGAAGAATATGGTTTAGACATGAGTGAATTAGGATCTATGAGTTATCCTGAGTTCACTAAAAAATAACAAAGCTCCCCATGAAAAAAAAGGGTTCTAGCTAATGCTAGAACCTTTTTTTTTATCTTTTTTAAAAATTATTATCCAAGCGACAATAGCAGGAACTCCAACAAGAACCTCTCTAATTCTTCGCCCTAATGCCATCGAAAATGAAATAGAACTGCTCAAACCAACGTATTCACCAATCATAACAAAAGCTAATTCCTGAACTCCTATTCCAGCAGGAATAAAAAATGCTATTGCTCTAATTATTCCAGAAAACGATTCAATAATTACTACATCTAAAATTGATGCATCAATACCAATTATAAAAAGAAATACATATATTTCAAAAGCACCCGCCAACCAACCTAATAATCTAATACCTAAGGCATTTAAAACTTTATATTTATTCTTACTTAATTGATATAAAGAAAAATCTAGTTTAATTAAAAAGATTAGATTTTTTTTTTGTAATTGAATTTTAAATATTTTACCTATTTTTTTAAGGAAATAAATCAACAATCTTTTTCTGACAAACCAATAGAAAAATATGCAGCCTAATAAAATTAAAAAAAGAGAGAGATATATATAAATTGAATTTTTAGTATCAATTAAATCACTGTAGTTAGTGATCAAAAAAATAAAGCTAAAAGAAGCCATTAAAAATAGTGAAAATGTAGCAAGGATTAGATCTGCAAATGTAGTTGATGAACTTGAATGTAAAGTCAAACCTTTTTGAGTTCCCAAATAAACCCTAACGAATTCACCAGTAACATTACCTGTAGGTAAAAATTTTCCTGATGATTGAGAAATCCATGTAATAATAAAAGACCAAAACAACGATATTTTATTATTTTTTTTAAATAATACATACCATGCTAAAGAATCCAAATATAATGTTGGTATATGTGCAAAAAATAATAGGTATAAATCAAATTTTTTTTTCTTTATAAGATCTATAGCTTCTTGACCTCCAAATATGTCATAAACCCATTTAAGAATAAAAAATCCAATGAATAAAAAAATGCAAAATTTAAAAAATTGTCTCTTTTTCATATATTGATATCTGAATTAATTAATATATTAGATATAATTTTTGGTTCATCTGAATCAACTCTTGGGTGCCATGAGAAAATTGAAAATCTTCTGTAAAAAACCCTTCCACTATGCGGTGGCAAAGAGTAGTCATAATTAGCAATTTTTCTATATGTTTCTTTATCCAAGGAAATATAGTCCAAATTTTTTTTTTCAGAAGTATATGTTTCTAATAGTTTTCTTTTTATATTTTTCTCTTCCTCAGTAAGATAAATGATATTTTCTTTATTAAGATTATTTATGAATTCATTACAATTAATTTTATGACAAAAGTAGTTATACTCTGCAAATTCAAAAACGTTATATTTTTTTTTGAATTTAGAACATATAAAATTTGCCACATCATGATCTTGATGCCCACCCTCATAGGCAGGACAAAAGATAGTATCAATTTCATTAAATTTAATTATTTTTTTTATTTTCTCAAAAGTTTCAACAATGTTTAGTTTTAAATGCCTTGTTGGAATTTCTTGAATATAGTATTTTTTAATTTTTAATTCTTTAATTACCTTAAGCATTTCTTTTAACCTCTTATCAACAATCATTTGATGGTTCTTTCTTTGCCAAAGCCACATGTCCTCTTTTGAAATAACTCCATTTGTGAGGAAAAAAATTACAACATTACTATTTTTTAGGACCTTTTTAATAATAAAGGTTGCCCCAACAATTTCGTCGTCAGGATGAGGAATCACAATTAAAGTATTTTTCATTTGAAACCTATTAATTTTTTCCAATGTTCAGAAAAACATGAATGATAAATATCAGCCCAAGACTCTTGATTATCATTTTGACACAAAAATTTTTTTATCTTATTAATTTTTTGTTTTTCTTTAATAAGTTTTAGAATTTGGTCTGACCAATCCTTCAAAGTAAAATTTTCAACTATTATACCATCAACACCATTTTTATTTATTTTTTTACCGCCTCCATTTGGAGAAACAATACACAAAGCTTTACATGACTTTGCTTCAATAATTACCTGTGGCCCAGTTTCATACAAAGATGGAAAAACAAACAAATCACAAATATTCATAAATGATGCAATTTCAGTTTCATCTAAATAATTAATTATATGTAAGCCATCACCTGCAATCTTTTTACATAATTTTCCATGAATATTTTCACCAGCCAAAATTGTTGAAACACGGAAATTCTTTTGTTTAATTATTTTATGAATTTCAGATAAAAATAAAGCACCTTTTAATTCATGAATCCTCCCACAAAAAAAAATAATAAAATTATTTTTAATTCCATATTTTTTTAGCAAAGAGTCTTTATCTACCTTTTTTTTTTTAAATATTTTTTTGTCAATACCTCTTCTTAACTCACATACTTTCTCTACTTTTCCTTCAAAAAAAAATTTTTCATCAACATATTCATTGCCAATAATTACCTTCTTACAATCACTGAAATATTTTTTAATTTTTTTTTTCTGATTTGAAGAAATTTTTTGCGGTAATTTTAAGTGCAAAAATAAATAAGATTTTAAAAATGCAGGGAATTTATTTAAAATTTTTGTCAAATAATATTCGGTGTATGATGGAGTATCTGTGTGATAGGAAGAAGTTAATGGTTTTTTCCAGACTTTTGAAGCCATCCTAGCAGTTCTTGACATTGAAAAAAGTTGATCGGTTGTATGTATTAAGTCAAATTTTTTAAGATAAAAAAAAAGTGAGAAGTTAAAAGGAAATAAATCTGTCGTATCTGCATCAATTCCAATAAATCTCAAAATTTTTGAGGGTAAAGTAGGTTTTATTAAATTGATTGTAATAGATTTACTAACACGAATTTTTCTTTTCCACTTTCCTAGGAAAAATAATTCAAGATGAAAATCTAATTTTTCATTTTTAATTGCATTACAAATTCTTTCCCAGAATTTAACATGACCCCCTGACGTTTTTGTTAATTCCAAGTCTATTAATATTGCAATTTTTTTCATTCTGAGATTAAAAAGTAAATTGACCAAATAACTTCATGTACATTGTTATTATTACTACTGAAATTAAATTCATAACTACTCCAATTTTCAACATAAATTTCATATGAAATTTATTTGCAGAATATACTATGGCATTAGGTGGGGTTGAGATTGGCATCATAAAGGCACAACTGGCAGCCAAGACAATTGGTAAAACAATGATTATTATATTTATATTTAAATCAATGGCAAAGGCTGCAAATATTGGTAAAAGAAGAAAAGTTGTTGCTGTATTACTTGTAAACTCAGTAATTATTGAAGTAAATAAAGTTAATAGAAATATCAACAAGATAATTTTAAAATCTTTTAAAAATATCATACTTTCTGAAATCTTATTTGCTAACCCACTCTCAACTATTAAAAATGCCATTGAGAGTCCACCACCAAATAAAATTAGAATATTCCAAGGAATTTTTCTAAACCATTCATAACCAAGAATTACATTTAGATTTTTGTTTGTAGGTATTATAAAAAAAAGCATAGAACACGTTATAGCAATTCCAGGATCGGTTAGGTTTATTTTTAATATATCATTCAAGTAAGGCTTGATAATCCATAATAATGCTGTGGATCCAATTATAAATCCACTAACTTTCTCTTTTAATGATAATTTTCCAAGCATTTCATATTTTTTTATAATTTTCTTTTGTTCAATTTTTTGATTATTTTTTATCAACAAGCTAAAATAAATATACAAACAGATAAGTATTAAAAGTGCCAAAGGAAAAATAAAATAAACCCAATCCACAAAGTTAATTTTATAATTGTAACTTTCATTCAAAAAACTAATCAAAATAGCATTTGGTATTGTTCCAATAGGTGTAATCATCCCTCCTATTGATGATGAATAAGCTATTGATAAAATTAAAATTTTTGGGAAATAATCATCTCCCTTTTCTATTGAACTATCAACTAAAAATTTTATAATCGGGAGCATCAATAAACATGTAGCTGTATTAGACAACCACATACTAAAAAAAGCCGTTGAGAAAACACAACACAAAAGTAATCTTTTCTTTGTTTTTCCGAATAAAATTATTGCTTTTATTGCTATCCTTTGGTGAAGATTACTTTTTTCAAAACCTAATGCCAATATAAACCCACCAAGGAGTAAAAAAACAACTGGACTAGAATACTTGTACAAAATTTGCTTTAGTTCAATATCAAAAAGAAATGGTGATACTATTATTGGTATAAATGCTGTTACAGAGTTGGGTAAGGTCTCGGTTAACCAAAGAAATATCATCAAAATTGTCATACTTAAAACTACTTTGGCATTATGATCTAAGTTTTCATTAATACTTAAAAACTCAGGAAGATAACTTAATACTAGTCCAGTGATTAAAAAATTTATTTTAAATTTCATTTTGTATTTATCCTACTAATTGACTTTTCCTCTAACTCAAACCATTCTTTTTCTAATTCTTTAATAATCCTTTGGGTTTGAGTAATTTGATTAATCAAATCTTCATTTACTGAATATTGCAGATTTTTTTTTTTTTCAAGGGTCATAGAAAGTTCTTTTAATTCTTTTTCTTTTTTTTCAATTTTTATTAAAATCTTTTTAATTAATTTATCTATATTATCTGGTTTCTTTTTCTTATTTTGATTTGCTATATCTAAATTATTTTCTTGTATTTTAGGTTTTTTTTCCTCGTCAAAGGTATTCAAAAATGATTCTCTTTCATATGATATTTTTATATTTGCTGAATCATTGAAAAAGAAAAATTTATTTGAAATTTTATCTAAAAAGTCCATATCATGTGATGCCACAATAACACCTCCATTGAAATTTTTAAGGAATTCAATCAAAATATCTATTGTTTCAATATCCAGATCGTTGGTTGGTTCATCAAGTATTAAAATTTCTTTAGGGTTTGAAAGAACCTTTGCCAACAAAAGCCTGTTTCTTTCTCCCCCAGATAGTAATCCAACCTTTTTATCAATAATTTTTGGCTCAAATAAAAAATTTTTTAAATATCCACATATGTGTATCTTCTTATTTACAACCTCAATATAGTCACCTCCACCAGGTATCATATTCTCTTTTATACTTTTATTATAATAAAGTTGACTTCCAGATTGATCAAAAAAAGAAAAATCAACGTTTTTTCGTATTTTAATATTCCCTTCATCAATAATTTCAGGGTTTTTTATCATATTTAAAAAAGTTGATTTACCGGAACCATTTTTCCCTAATATTCCAATTTTTTGACCTCGAGTAAATTTGTAGTTAAAATTTTCAATGATTGTTTTAGTTTCTTTTTTATTTTCAAAAGTTTTTTTTATATTATGAAAGTTTATTAATAAATTCGGGCCTTTTTCATTTTTTTCTGGAGATAATATTTTAGTTTTTGTAATTGACTTTAAAAACTCACTTCTTTGTTTCTCATATTCAACCCTAAAATTTAATATATTTTCTTTCCTTCTAACATTTCTTTTACGCCTTGCTGTTACTCCTTTCGAAAGCCATTCCACCTCTTCTGATAAAAATCTTTTTTTGTTCTCCAACTCTCTTTTTTCTTGATTAATTAATGAGAGACTCCACGATTCAAAATCATTAAACCCTTTAGGAGATACTCTCAACTTCTTTCTATCCATCCAAAAAACCTTGTTAGTTACATTTTTCAAAAAACTTCTATTGTGACTTATTACAATGAATGCCCCTTTAAAATCATTAATAAGATAATTCTCAAGCCATTGAATAGATTCAATATCTAAATGGTTAGTTGGTTCATCTAAAAGAAAAAATTGAGGCTTACTTAAAATTAATGAGGCTAAACTCATTTTCCTAAGCATTCCTCCTGACATATTTTTTATTAGCTCATTTTTATTTAATTTCAGTTGATTGCAAATATAATCTATATTGTATTCTTCGGTATCAGAATCATAAACTTTAGATAAAAAATCAAAAGCACTTATATCGTCTCCACTAATAAGACCCTGGTTTAATAAACAAGTTTTTATATTTTTATTAAACCAGACATCGCCAGAATCAATTTCTTTTGAGCCATTTATGATATTTAAAAGTGTGCTCTTTCCAATACCATTCTTTCCTACTAATGCGACTTTATCATTATTGTGAACACTTATTGATACTTCTTCAAAAATTACTTTTTTTCCAAAAGCAAGGTTGCAGGAGTTAAGCGAAAAAAATACCTCATCAGTCATCAATCAATTGGCTGGGGTGGTAGGATTCGAACCTACGAATGCCGCTACCAAAAAGCGGTGCCTTACCACTTGGCCACACCCCAAGAATTATAGAAACATAATCATTTTTTCTTTTTTATACAAGCTTATTATATCTCATATTTTATTAACTATTCTAGTTTTTTTAGTCCAAAATTCCTTAAAATTTTTATTGATTAATTTTTCTGCAAGAACCAGATCTTCTTTATTTTCATAAATACCAAAACATGTTGCACCAGAACCGGTCATCCTACACAAAAAAGATTTTGTTTCTCTATCAAGAAAATCAATTATTGACTTTATTTCTTCACATTGACTTATAGCAGGATACTCAAGATCATTATTCTTTGATTTCAAAAAATCTATAAAATTTGCAGGGTCTATTAATTTATCCTCAAACTTAGAAGATTTTTTGTAATTTATTTTAAGTTTATTAAAAATTTGTTTTGTTGGGATTTCTTTTCTTGGATTTACTAAAAGAATTAAAAATTCAGGAATTTTTTTTTTTAATAACTCTACTTTTTCTCCTTTTCCTTGAACAAAAGCTGATTCTCTGTAGTAACAAAATGGTATATCTGCACCAAGTTCAAATAATGCCGACGAGAAGTAGGTATCAAATTTCAAATTAAAAAGTTTCTTCAGACATATAATTGTTGTAGCAGCATTAGATGATCCCCCACCCATTCCAGATGCAATTGGTATATTTTTTGTCAAACTTATTTCTACTTCTAATTTTTTATTTATTAAATTTTCAATAAATAAAACAGAACTAACAATTATGTTGTTATTTTTTTCAAGGTTTTTTGAGAATGGACCATTTATTGAAAAACTGAAATTTCTTGCTTTTCTGATTTGAATAATATCACCAAAATCACAAAAACACATTAGACTTTCTAGATTATGGAAACCATCACTTGCTTTATCTATTACTTCAAGATATAAATTTAATTTAGCTGGAGATAACATTTTAATCTCATTAATCATTAATTAATTCCACTCTCTATTTTTTGTTTAATTTTTTTCTTATTTTTATATTGAGGTTCTATAATTAAAACTCGTTTCCATTGAGATATACCCTCAAGTTTTCTTCCAGATTTCCACAATGCGTCTCCCAAATGATCATTTAAGGTAGCATCATTTGGCATAATTGATACTGCTTTTTCGAGATAATAAATCGATTTTTCTATTTGACCAGTTAGGTAATATGCCCACCCCAGAGAATCAAGAATGTATCCATCATTTGGCTCTAGTTCTACGGCCTTCTCTAAGAAATTTACTGCTTTTTTTAGATTTATATTTCTGTCTAGCCAACTATATGCTAAATAATTCAATATATATGGGTCGTTAGGATTAAGTTTAAGGGCTTCTTTAAAGTCAACCTCTGCTTGGTTCCATTTATTTAATCTTTCGTATGCAATACCTCTAGAATATAATACTGGCCATTTTTCAATAACAATTTCATCATTAATTACGCTAGTATACAAATTAATAGATGCATTATATTCTTTATTATTTCTATATTTGTCAGCAAGTAATAATTTTACTTCCCAATTATTTGGGAAATTATTAGATATTTTTTCTAACTCACCAATAAAATCTTTTTTGTCTTTAAATCTTTCATAAAACGTACCCTTAATTTTAATTAACTTCATAAAATAAGGGTTGTTTTGATTTAAGTTAGTTAAAAGCTTTATTGCAAATCTATGATAATCTAATTGATCATAAGCATTTAATATTAATATTTTCATTGCATTAAAATTTGGTCTTAACCTCAGAGACAATTTTCCAAAAAATACACAGTATTTAAATAAATTTTTTTGATAATACCAACTAGATATATTATAAAAAATTTCTGCTAGTCCATCTTTTTCATTGTTAACAGGGTTAAGTAAATAATTATTCTTAACAAGATGTTGCATGGTATATTTTTTCAAATTTGCATCTTTGAAAGACAAGCTATCTATTTTAATCTTTGCTTTCTCAAAATCTTTTGTTTTTGAGTATGCAAGAAATAATAACTCTAAAACACGAGTCGAAGTAAACTTCTTATCATCTAATTTGGTTAAATAATTCATCGCTTGTTTCTTTTTACCTTGAACCATTAGTTTGATTCCATAATGCATACACAATAATGGAACACAACTAGCGGATTCGGGAACCTCCGTATCTTGATCTGTCCAAAGTATCAAAGCTTTTAAAAAACTTAGTTCAAAATATTCAGGATCTATATTTTTAATGTTTTTTGTAACGTTTTTCTTATTTAAATAATTGTCAACCAAATTAAATAAATTTGCTGAAAAATTTTTTTTATCGCTTTTACTAAGCTCTTCACTTATTTCTTTTGCTTTTTTCCAGTTATCAAAAACTATTGATTGAAATAATATTTCTTCCAAAAGGCTTTTATCGATATTCTTTAAATCTACAAAAGAATACAAATTTTCTAAATTATCAAAGTCACTATTCTGTCTAGCATAACTCCATGATAGGTATTTTCCGTAATCATTTGAAAGAACTAACTTAGGTAAAAATATAAAAAAAATTATATAAATACTTAAAAAGGCAAATTTATTTTTACATATTCGTGTAATTTGGCCCACCCCCACCTTCAGGTGATACCCAATTAATATTTTGCAAAGGATCTTTGATATCACATGTTTTGCAATGAATACAATTTTGCGAATTTATTTGTAGCTTTGGAATATTATCATCATGCAAAATTTCATAAACACCAGCAGGGCAGTATCTTTGTTCAGGAGAATCAAATAATTTAAAATTATTTGATATTGGAATTTCATCATTCAAAATTTTTAAATGGCAAGGTTGATTTTCCTCGTGATAAGTCGAAGAGAAAGAAACATTGGTTAATCTATCAAAAGTAATTTTACCATCAGGTTTTGGGTAAGATATTTTTTCACATTCATCTTTTTTCCTGAGAGATAGATGATCAGGTTCAGGGTGTTTTAATGTCCATGGTGCATTACCTCTTAATAGTGTTTGGTCTATGCCTGTCAAAAACATTCCTATTTTTTGACCATACTTAAAAGACGGCCTTACATTTCTTGCTCTTTTTAACTCCTTACCTGCCCATGATTCATTAAATAATTTCTGATAGTTTGTAATTTCATTATTTTTTTCACCAAGTTGGAGTTTTTTGAAAACCTCATTAGAAGCAATAATTCCTGACTTCATTGCGGTATGGGTACCTTTAATTTTAGGTGTATTTAAAGTGCCAGCATCACATCCTAAAAGTGCCCCACCTGGAAATGTAAACTTTGGAAGTGATTGCCACCCACCCTCATTGAGTGCTCTCGCACCATAAGAAATTCTTCTTCCACCTTCAAATAGTGGCTTCAAATTCGGATGCAACTTAAACCTTTGAAACTCCTCATATGGAGATAAATATGGGTTTTGGTAGTCAAGCCCAATTACAAAACCAACTGAAACCAAATTATCTGACAAATGATACAAAAAAGAACCTCCATATGTAGTTGTATCTAATGGCCATCCTATAGTATGGAGGACACTGCCAGGTTTTGACTTATCAGTTTGAACTTCCCACAATTCTTTCAAACCAATACCATAAGTTTGGTGTTGAGAATCTTTTCTTAAATCAAATTTTTCAATAAGTTTTTTACCCAAGTGTCCTCTACAACCTTCTGCAAATAGAGTATATTTTGAGTGTATCTCTAATCCAGGTTGAAAGTTTGGTCCTGGTTGACCATCTTTGTCTAAACCAAGGTCACTTGTGATAATACCTGATAGATTCCCTTGATTTGTTATAAAATCTGCTGCTGCAAATCCAGGGTAAATTTCAACTCCAAGATTTTCAGCTTCAATTGCTAGCCATTTACAAAAAGATCCTAATGAAATTATGTAATTGCCTTTATTATGCATTACTGAAGGAACAAAAATCTTTGGGATATTTATAGACTTAGATTCACTTAAGAAACAAACTTTTTCATCCAAAACCTTTGTTTTTACTGGACAACTGACATTAGTTTGCCAATTATCAAAAAGTTCATTTAAAGCCGTGGGTTCAAGAATAGCTCCAGATAAAATGTGTGCTCCAACCTCAGATCCTTTTTCTACAACACATACGGAATAGTCTATATTTTTTTCCTTACATAACTTTTTGAAATTTATAGCAGCGGATAAGCCGGATGGCCCTGCTCCAACTATTACCAAATCGTATTCCATTTTTTCTCTATTAATTTCAGTCACTACATACTTTATCTTTAATAATTTTTATAAGTTAATATTATATATATTAATGAAAATTAAAAACATAAAGTCTTTTATTGATTTTTACAAAACTATGAATGTTTCTGTATCTATTTCTCAACAATCAAGATTTGAAAGAGCAAAAAACAACACCAATGAAAAAAAACAGTATATAGATGAAATTCCTCTTAAACCAAATAATAAAGAATCAGCTTTAAAACGACTATATAAACAAATTGAAGCTTCTGATTGTAATTTAAAAGATATTGCTACAAATCTAGTTTTTTCCGATGGAAATAAAGATTCAAATATTATGCTAATTGGAGAAGCTCCGGCTGAAGATGAAGATAAATTAGGGAAACCTTTTGTCGGACAAGCAGGTAAATTGTTGGATAACATGTTTCGAAACATTGATCTGATTCGCAACAAAAATTTTTATGTTACCAATGTTGTTTTTTGGAGACCACCAGGAAATAGAATACCAAATAAAAATGAAATTAATATTTGTTTGCCTTTTACAAAATCACACATAAAAATAATAAACCCAAAATTAATTATTTTACTTGGAAATATTGCTGCTCAATCAATTCTAAATACAGACTTGGCTATGGGTTTATTGAGAAAAAAAGATCTCTTTTACACAGATGATAAAAATAAATTAAAGATACCAGTAAAATCTATATTTCATCCTGCATATTTACTTAGAAACCCCATTGAAAAAAAAAAAGTTTGGGAAGATTTATTAAAAATTAGTGACTATATTCTTGAGAAAGGAATAAATTAATGAAAAGAGAATTTGAAACTCTTAATATCTCAGTTTTTGTAATTAGTGATTCTCGTGATGAAAGATCTGATAGATCAGGTAAAGTTCTTGAAGAAAAAATCTTAAAAGCCGGTCACAAAGTTTTTGAAAAAGTTTTTATAAAAGATGATCCAAAATTGATATTGAATAGTTTAAAAACCTCCCTAAAAAAGATTAAACTAAATGTGATAATTCTTACAGGAGGAACTGGTTTAACTGGAAGGGATTCAACACCAGAGGCTGTAAAAAAAATTTTAGATAAGGAAATACCCGGATTTGGTGAAATTTTTAGGTCAATTAGTTATAATAAAATTGGTACCTCATCACTTCAATCAAGAGCTTTGGGAGGACTGGCTAAAAATAAATTTATATTTGCTTTACCTGGCTCACCCAGTGCCTGCAAAGATGCCTGGGATGAAATACTAAAACATCAGTTAGATTCCAGAACTAAACCATGTAATTTGGTAGAACTATTTCCTAGACTAACAGAAAAATAAAAAAAATTCGCCAATGTCTTCTAAAAATCTAATTAAAAAAAAAACGTTTTTTGAGGATGTTTACAAGAATGTAATTGGTGTTGATGAAGTTGGTAGAGGTGCATTGTGTGGGCCAGTAGTTTCTTGTGCAGTAATATTGAATCAAAGTATTATGAAAAAAGATTTGTTTGTTGAAATAAATGATTCAAAGAAATTAAATATAAATAAAAGAATTTTATTATCTGAATTCATCAAAAAAAACTCCACATATTCATATGGATTAGCCTCTAACAAAGAAATAGACGAGATTAATATTCTTCAAGCAACAATATTATCTATGAAAAGGGCACTAGATTATTTTAAAAATTTTAAAAATCAAATTATTGTAGACGGCCCTGAAATATTTGAATCTCGAAAAGACATAAATTTTATTAAAAAAGGAGATCAAAAGTCTGTATCAATTGCAGCTGCATCAATATTAGCAAAATGTTATAGAGATGATATTATGTATAAACACTCACTAAATTATCCAGGTTATGAATGGGAAAAAAATAAAGGTTATGGAACTGCTAAACATATAAATGCTCTAAAATGTTTTGGAAAAACAAATCTTCACAGGAAAAGCTTTATAAAAAATTTATTAAATAACTGAAACGGGAAAAATTATGTTTACCTGCAACCCACCAAACTCTCTAGATTTGTCCAGCCAAACCTTTCCTTTATAAATCTCAACAATATCTTTAACAATATTTAATCCTAAACCACTACCAGGAGTTTGTTCATCTAATCTAAAACCTCTAGCAAAAACTTTGTTTTGTATTTCTTGTGGAAGACCGGGGCCATCATCAGAAATCATCATCTTTATTTCTTTGTTTGATATATTTTCAAATTCAATTGAAATATTTTTCTTTGACCATTTACAAGCATTTTCAATTACATTTCCTAATACTTCCTCCATATCTTCGAGACTTCCATAAATAAAAAAGTTATCTATATTTTTTCGAAAACTAATTTTCCTGTTAGGATATAATTTTTCAAAAATATTTATCATCTTTTCTAAAAATGGAAAAAATGAAATTTTAGATTTAATATTTTTCCCTACTGATTCTAAATGTGCTTTTTTTAAGTATCTATCTATATGTTTCCTCATTAATAATATCTGATTCTTCAGAACGATATTATCTTTTTCAATCTCATTAGATATGACTGCAAGAGGTGTTTTTAAAACATGTGCAAGGTTTCCAACATGAGTTCTCGCTCTTTCAACAATTTTTTCATTGTGTTGTAAAAGATCGTTAATTTCGGTTGCTAAAGGTTGAACTTCTGAGGGGTATTTTTCCATGAGTTTTTTTTCATCGCCATTTCGTACCTTAAACAAAGCTTGTTTAATTTTATTTAGGGGCAGTAAGCCATAATTAACTTGAAGAAAAACAGCAATCATCAAACCTACACCTAAAACAATAAGTGTTGTTAGCAATATATTATTAAATTTATTAATATTTCCTCTATATTCTGCCGTATCACCAGATACCAAAAATGTTATGGGATCTGGCATACCTGGAAACGAAATTTCTCTTTGTACAATGTGCAGTTTTTTTTCTTCAATAACCTTCTTATTTTTTTCATCGTCTAACAAATTTATAAATTGAGTACGTCCACCAATTAACCTTTTATCTAAAGTAAATACCTGATCCCACATAGACCTTGATCGACTTAAAGTCTTTGCACCTTTATTAACCTGCCAATACCATCCAGAATATGGTTGAAAAAAACGTGGCTCACCTATAGAACTGACTACAGTAATGCTATCTGATGAATCAACTTTGCTGGCTCCAATTAAAGATTCTAATAAAAGATTTAAACGATCATCAAAAGCAGCAATATTAGACTTTCTATTTAAGTCTGAAAGTAAAAGGCCAGTAGCCAACAAAGTTAATATTATCCAAACAGTTGCACTCAAAAATAATCTGACAGCTAAAGAATTCATTCCTTTTCTATCGACAGCCTATAACCATAACCTCTCTCAGTTTTGATTAGATTCATACCCATCTTTTTTCTCAATCTTCCTATAAAAACTTCAATCGTATTAGAGTCTCTGTCAAAGTCTTGATCGTATATATGTTCGACAAGTTCAGTTCTTGAAATAATTTTATCTTGATGATGAAGAAAATATTCAATAATTTTATACTCATGTGAGGTTAGTCTTAATTTAGTACCGTTAAGAAATACTTTGTTAAGTTTGGTATCAATTTTTAGTGGACCACATTCAATATCCGACGAGGCATGTCCCGCTGATCTTCTTATTAAGGCTCTTAGTCTGGCGAGAAGCTCCTCCATTTGAAAAGGTTTTGCAACATAATCATCAGCTCCAGCATCAAAACCTGAAACTTTATCACTCCATTGATCCCTGGCTGTTAAGATTAAAACAGGAAAGTTTTTTTTCTCTTTCCTCCACTTTTCAAGAACGGTTATTCCATCAAGTTTTGGAAGTCCTAGATCTAAAATTACCGCATCATATGGTTCAGTATCACCTAAAAAATGACCCTCTTCACCATCCATAGCAATATCGACTGAATAACCACTCTCTTCAAGTGAAAGTTTAATTTGATCATTTAGATTTGGATCATCTTCTATAATTAAAATTCTCAATTTTTCCCTCCTGTTTCAACAGAGAGAATGGTAGACGTTCCTGCATCGACTCTTAACTGTTTAACATTATTATCAAATTCAATGATCATTATATCATAAACCCAGCCAAATAAACCTTTTTCATTATCTTTAAGATTTATTGAAATAATTCTCCCTTCAAATTTTTTTTTTACTTTTTTTAATATTTCATCCAATGGAAGTATCTCTCCTTCATTTACAGCTATTATAGCCTTTTCATGGTCATCTAGTTTTCCCTCAACAATACCAGTCTTCCAATAAAAAAATTGAAGGAAAAATATATAAAAAACAAAAAAAAAATTTATTTTCATAATATCTTTTTTTTTGCCTTTCTAACTAAGCTTGATATTGGTTTTTTATCAAATTCATTTTTATTCATCCACAAATAATCACTTATTTTTTTCTTTTTTTTAATACTATCTCAACCATATTCAGTTTCAAATGAAAATGAGTAAAATCATGATTTATTGTACTAATAATTTTTGAATATTCCTCTAACTCATTATTAATCTTCCATAAATATATAATTCTATCAATAATTTTTTTAGAGTCATCAGCTGGAAGATTATCAACGAACTTTGACATTGGAAACTGGTATAATCCTTGAAGGATTTTCTTTTTTGAAACTTCCACACAAAATTCATTTTTAAATCTCACAACAAATATTACTCCAATTTTATTTATTTTCTTTTTTTTAACTAAATTATAATTGTTTTTACCCTTACTTATACAAAGTTTCTCAATTGGACAAACAAAACATTCAGGGGTTTTGCTTTTACAGATCTCGTTTGCAATGTCCATTAACGATTGACAATAAAATCTATTATATTTATTTGGAGTTAATTGTTGTGCTAAAAAAATTAATTCCTTGTGAAAACTTTTTTTTGAAATATCTAAATTAAATGCTCTAGTTATTATTCTTTTTATATTCGAATCTATAACTGCACATGGCTCGTCTTTGAGAATTGCAGAAATTGCTGAGGATATATAATCTCCAATACCAGGAATGTTTTTTAAACTTTTTGAATTAATGTTTAATTTTTTGTTTTTAAGGTACTCTTTTGCTTTAAATAAATTTCTTGCTCTTTGATAATAGCCCAAACCTTGCCAGATAACTAAAATGTCGTCAAGAGAAGATGAAGAGAATGACTTGAGTGAGGGCCATTTTTTCAAGAATTTTTGATAATAAGGAATTACAGCTTTTACAGTTGTTTGTTGCAACATTACCTCTGATATCCATATTCTATAAAAATTTTGATTTTTTTTTTTCCTCCATGGTAAATCTCTTTTGTTAAGATAGTACCAATTTAAAATTTTTTGCTGCCAGTCTTTTTTAAATTTTAAAGAAATGTCATAATGCTTAACCATGAGTAATAAGAAAAATATAAATAACCCAAAAAAAGTTTCAATATTTTTACCAAAAATTCTTAAAAAAATTAATAAAAATCGTGGAAGTAATTTTTTGGAACTAAAAATGAACTGGGATAAAATTGTTGGCAAAGAAATATCAAAGGATTGTTTTGTATCTTCTTTGATAAAAAGAAATGAAGAAAATGTGTTAACAATAATTTCAAACAAAGCTTCTATACTCGAACTATCATATTCCTCAGAAGTTATAAAAAAAAAAATTAATGATTTTTTTCTTACAAAAATAGTTGATGTTATAAAGTTTAAAAAGTCATTACAAATATAAAGTTTTATGATAAAAATATACTATGATATTTAGATATTTTTACTCCACCTTTTTAATTCCCTTTCTGTTATTTACTGTCATATCCTCAGAATCTAATTCTAGAATAGTTGATACAATTGAAGCCCTACAAGAAAAAAAAATTGGTACTGGTTCAGCACAAATTCAAATGCTTGAATTTGCATCACTAACCTGTGGTCATTGTGCAAAATTTCATAATGAAGTATTTCCAAAAATTAAGACTGAATTTATAGACACAGGAAAAATTGACTTTGTTTATAAAGATTTTCCATTAGATAAATTTGCATTAAAAGCTTCTGTTATAGCAAGATGCTCTGGAAATGATAGGTTTTTTAATTTCCTTAAAGTTTTATATAGCAAGCAGAAGGACTGGACAAGATCAAATGATCCTTTCAAATCTCTTCTAAAAATAGCAAAGTTTGGAGGACTAAAAAATGATGAAATAAAAGTCTGTGTTGGAAATAAATCTATAGAAGATGGTATTTTAAAACAAAGATTAGAGTCAACAAAAAAATTTGATATTAAAGCGACTCCCACTATTTATCTTAATAATAAAAAATATGAGGGTGATCTCACGTATGAGGCACTTAAACTTAAAATAGACTCTTTATTGAATTAATTAAAATTGTTTACAGTCAAAAAATTAAAAATTTCAGGCTTCAA